>Ga0315295_10006488_pt1 | contig 10001 bp, 5 predicted proteins | sample YL17G14_0_MG_FD_204453 | JGI IMG/M metagenome (GOLD analysis project Ga0315295, IMG submission 204453) | Sediment microbial communities from Yellowstone Lake, YNP, Wyoming, USA - YL17G14_0 | ecosystem: Environmental > Aquatic > Freshwater > Lake > Sediment | place: USA: Wyoming | collected... | reverse complement strand
GCGGCAACCCAATGAGTATCGCGGTGGCTGAGGGAATCCCCGGCGGCAAAATGACAAAATATCAGGTGGCCCTCAGCAAAGGAAATCCTGCCTCCGGTGCGCCATTTGCCATTGGTAACCTGCTTGAAGAGTGGAGGCCAACCCAGCCGGTTCACATAAAGCTCAAGGATGGCGGACACCGCTTGTACTTCTGGGCTCATTCGCCAAAACACCACATACTTCGTTACCTTGCCGCAGACAGTAGCGATGGTAGGCATTACCGTGTTATTGACCCGAATCGGCCCTGTATTTATCACTTTCTCGACCGGGCAGTGGAATTTGTCGGCACCACGCCTTCGGGCCTGACATTGACAGCCAAACCCGAATCTTACAGGCTAAAGGATGAGCTGGCAGCATCGCCGGAACTAATTACCAACGATGCAACAACTGTTTATCAGTTGCCCGATGGTTCTTTTGAAATGTACACGGCCACGATGCTTTCCATCAAGCAGGGCGACCCACGCTGGGCAAATAATGATTGTCCTGGGCTGGTTCGTGTAATCGACCGTCTGGTAAGCAAAGAAGGCCTGCACTGGTCCGGCCGACAGCGAGTGCTTCAGCCGGATGCAAACGACCCGATTGATTTGCAGTTCTATTATTTGTGCGTAACCTACACACCCCAGGGCAGAGTGGGTATGCTCGGCCATTACAGGGTCAAGGCTCAGACGCAGGACCTCGAATGGTGCTTCTCGCCGGACGGTGTCAACTGGATTAGACCCTTTCGTAATCGTGCCTGGCTCGAACGCGGCTGGCCCGGCGAGAGCGATTCGTATGGCATATATGCGGGTGCTTCGCTGGTCTTTGACAGCGGAAGGTGGTGGTTGTTCTACACTGGCGTAAACAGCTCTCATAACGGTAAATACAGCTACGGGCCGCCCCGCAGTGTGATTATGCTGGCAACGACAAATTCTATTTTTTCAGCACTATAGGAAGATTTTGATATTATTATGGAATTGGAGGGTTTGGCTGTGTAGCCAAACGTTTAATATGGGAAATGACAGTTGACATATTAAAGTGAGCTGGTGTTGCCGGGCGGGGAATATTTTTAGCCAGAGTCCGGAAGATAAGGTCATAGGAGACACAACATGCTGGTTCCGCATTCCGCCAAGGTTGTCAGAGTTTTCGTTACGGTTAGCGTTTTGATGGCCGGACTCACTCAGGCATCGCGGCCTGCCGCCGAGGAGATGGATCAGCGCGACCGCTGGGTTCGTGAACACTTTCCGTCCCAGCCGGCCAGTGTGCCTTCGGCATCCGCGCCGGCGAAATCGCCCGACGCCGGACTAATGGTGTGGACCAACTATGGTCCCGTGCTGTGCAACGCCATCAATGGCAGGCCGCTGCAAATCGCCGACCAGACGTTCGAGCATGGCATCTACTGTCACGCGCCCAGCCGGATTCAAGTCTCTCTGCCGCAGCCGGGCAAGTCCTTCTCCGTGGTGGTCGGCATCCTCACCAACAGCAGCTCGCAGGGCGGCAGCGTGGTCTTTTCCGTGACGGTCGGCGAAAAGCAGGTCTATGCCTCTGCCGTCCTGCATCGAGGAGAACCGGGTGTCCCTGCGAGCGTTGAACTCAACGGCGCACGGGAGTTCTTCCTCTCGGTCGGATGCGCTGAAGACGGCATCAGCAGCGACCAGGCGGTCTGGGCGGACGCCCAGGTGACACTCGCCGACGGTCAAACGCTCAGACTGGGCGATATGCCGCTTCGAGACCCGCTGACCCGGGAGCGTTCCGCCGCCGCGCTGCCCTTTTCCTTTTTCTATGACAACCGCCCCTCGGACGAACTCCTGCCGGCATGGAAGTTCCAGACAGAGCGCGATACGTCGAAGCCGGAAAAGACAACACGCGTGCTGACCTATACCGACCCGCAGACCAGTCTGATTGTCCGCTGCACGGTTGTGGAGTATGCGAACTTCCCGACCGTCGAATGGACGCTCTCCTTCAAGAACTCAGGAAATCGCGATACGCCTATCGTGGCCGGCATTCTTCCTTTGGATACCCTTTGGGAGCGAGACGACAAGGGTGAATTTCTCCTGCACCATTTCATTGGCAGCCCGTGCGCGCCCAACGACTATGAGCCTTTGGAAGCGACCCTCGCACCGAAGGCCGGCACGCGCATCACCACTCAGGGCGGGCGTCCGACGAACAGCGATTTGCCTTATTTCAATATCGAGTTCGGCAGCGGAGGCGGGGTGATTGCCGTCATCAGTTGGGCCGGACAATGGGCGGCACATTTCGCCCGCGATGGCGGCCGCGGCCTGCGTATCGCCGGCGGACAGGAAGCGACCTCCTTCCGATTGCACCCCGGAGAGGAAGTCCGCAGTCCACTAATCGTGTTGCAGTTCTATCAAGGCGACTGGCTCCGCGCGCAGAACGTTTGGCGCTCGTGGATGCTCGAGCACAACGTCCCGCGCCGAGACGGCAAGCTCCTTCAGCCGTTCATCTTCGTCTGCAATGGCAACTACTATCCTGGCCTGATGACCGACGCCGCCACGGAACTGCAATTCCTCCGCCGTTACCTCGAGGAAGACATTCACCCCGACTACTGGAACCAGGATGCCGGCTGGTACCCCTGCGAGCCGGAGGGCTGGCCCAAAACCGGCACCTGGGAGGTGGACCGAAAACGCTGGCCGAAGGGCATTCGCGAGGTCAGCGACTGGCTCAAATCCCACGGCATCAAAACAATCACCTGGTTCGAGCCGGAGCGGGTCTATCCAGGCACCTGGCTGGCGGAGAACCACCCCGAGTGGATCTACGGCGGGCGTAACGGCGGCCTTCTGAAACTCGGAGAACCAGAATGTCGCAAGTGGGTCACCGACCGCGTTGACCAGCTGCTGACCCAGGAGGGAATTGACTTCTACCGGCAGGACTTCAACATCGACCCGCTCTTCTACTGGCGGGGAAACGATGCCGAAGACCGGCAGGGAATCACAGAGATTCGCCACGTCGAGGGATACTTCGCCTACTGGGATGAGCTGGTCCGCCGGCATCCGGCCTTGCTCATCGACTCCTGTGCCTCCGGCGGGCGGCGAAACGACTTGGAAACGCTGCGGCGCGCCGTGCCAATCCTGCGGAGCGACTACGTCGGCGACCCCTATCACCCCGACTTCGACCCCCTCAACGAGCAAAACCACATCTACGGCATCACCTTCTGGATGCCTTATCACGGCTCGGGATTCGGGACCATCGACACATACGTCGTCCGCAGTCTGATGGGGCCGATTGTTGGCATCGGCGTGGACACGAGGCGGAAGGACCTGGACTATGCCCTCCTGCGAAAACTCTGTCGCCAGTTGCGGCAAGTGTCTCAGTGCTACCTCGGCGATTACTACCCCTTGACCCCGTATCGGAAAACCGCGGACGCGTGGACGGCCTGGCAGTTCGACCGGCCTGATACCGGCGAGGGCATCGTGCAGGCATTCCGCAGGAAAAACTGCACTGACCAGTCGCAGGTGTTCAAGCTCCGAGGGCTCGACCCTCAGGCTGACTACACGCTGGAGGACCTGGACACCGGCACATCCGGGAAGCAGACCGGCCGGCAGTTGGCGGACGATGGACTGCGCGTCACTCTGGCGAATCGTCCCGGCGCGGCGCTGCTGGTGTATCGGAAAGCTCGGTAGGAGCCATTCCCTGGCATGGGCGGGTGCGGAATGACCCTACAACGCCCTTTGGTATTGTGCCTTATGCTCTTGTGCACTTGTGCACTTATGCCCTGTGCGCCAATTCGCTAATCACCTGATTTCCTGTTCTCCTGATGTTCTGTTACCTGCTATCCTGCTCTCATCCGCCACAAATGGTCCGCCTCAAAACCGTTGCAGTGCAGACAAAAGGGTTTTTAACCACGGACTCTCACAGTTTAAATTTTTTGGCCCACAGAGAGTAAAAGCATTTCTGATTTATGACTTGTCCGCTTTCGGCTGGCGCGCCCAAATGCGCAGGGGGGTCTGGGGGTAAAAATCGAAAATCTGAAAAAATTTTTACCGTCTTTACCACAATGAGTTATCGAAAAAGCGCAAGTCAAGAAAACCATAATTTTCGACACAAACGCGCAAGTTCGTCCTAATTATAGAGGGGCGTTCCCTCTTTGGGTGATTAGCCCCCGCCCCGGAGTTTACCCGCTGTCTGTGTGGCGGGGCGGGGGTCCGTTTTGAACATTTGAATTTTTGGTCATTCGAATTTGTTTCGAATTTCTGTCCGTCGTCTGTTGTCCTTCGCTCTTCGTCCTTTGCCCTTCATAAGCAACGGTGTCACATCAAGCTGACCATTACAATCGAAATTCCCTCATGGCTTGAACGGCTATGTGTCCTGCCTGTCCTGTTGTATCGGCGGCTCCGCTATGGCTATGCCTTTCGCAGAATTCCTCTTACGCAGGGCTTTTTCGCCATCGTTGACCCCGCCGATTATGATGACCTCGCAAAATACAATTGGCGTATCTGCAAATCAAAAGGCAAATACACCCTCTACGCCGAACGTTCCGTTCGCAAGACGAATGGTAAATTCTCCCGCATCCTTATGCACCGCCAGCTGATACCTGATGTCCCTGCTGGCCTCGTCATTGACCACATCAATGGCGATGGCCTCGACAACCGCCGCGCCAATCTCCGCCTGGCGACCGTCGCCCAGAACGCCGCCAATTCTCGCCCTCGAAAATCACTTGCCGGCCTAAAAGGCGTCGCCTTCGCAAAAGGCAAAAACCACTGGCGTGCCTCAATCGTCGCAAATGGCAGCAGGATACACTTGGGTTACTTTAGAGACTCTCGCGATGCCGCTAAAGCCTATGACTACGCTGCAAAACAATATCACAAACAGTTCGCGCGATTAAACAATGTGAAATAACCAACCCAGCGGTGCAGGCCCTGGAATATCCGGCGAACCAGGAATATGTGTGCTCATCGCAATCCTCCGGAAATTCTGTCCTCCCGGTAACACTTGAATCCCGTAGCCGCTGTGGATAACATAAGTCGCTGGTTACGCAAGCGATTATCTCTCTGTTCGAAGCTTGCACGAAAAGTGTATCAAAAGGAATCGTGATTCATGGCCATCGTAACGTTACGTGATATCCATGTGGCCTTCGGCCCGGAGGTCGTTCTGGATAAGTTGAGTCTTCAGCTCCATCCATGCGAAAAGGTCGGTATGTTGGGCGCCAATGGCTCGGGCAAGAGCACGATTCTGAAACTGGTCATCGGTCAGATTAATCCGGACATGGGCCAGGTGGTCAAACAGAGGGGCCTGCGTATCGGCTACCTGCCACAGGAAGCAGCGTTCAGCGGCGACCGCACAGTTTTGGAAGAGATGCACGCTGGCGTGGAGCATCTGTTCAGGCTCCAGCAGGCAATCCATGCCGTCTCTCACGAAATGGAAAGCCTGACCGGCCTGGCGCTGCGGGCCAGGATGAGGCAGTACGACCGCCTGTGTCATGATTTTGAGATTGCCGGCGGGTATGCGTATGAAACCAGAATCTATACTACTTTGGCGGGTCTGGGCTTTGAATCCGAACTATATCACGTAAAGACTTCGTCGCTCAGCGGTGGCCAGTTGTCGCGACTGAGCCTGGCACAGGTCCTGATGCTGGACACAGACCTGCTGCTCATGGACGAGCCGACTAATCATTTGGACCTGCAGGCTACCGAGTGGTTGGAGAGGTTCCTGACCGGCTACAACGGGGCGGCTGTTCTTGTCAGTCACGACCGGTGCCTGTTGGATAAAGTGGTGTGCAAAATTATTGAAGTTGAAAATAAGCAGGCGCACGTGTGGAACGGCAACTATAGTAACTACGTGCAGACTAAAAAAACCCTGCGGTTGCAGCAACGGCGGGAGCACACCAAACGTGTCGAGATGGTCGAGCACACGCTGGACTTCATTGCCCGTAACAAGGACCAGGAGGGCATGCGCAAAACGGCCCGCGGCCGCAAAACCCGCTTGAGGCGTTTGCTCAAAGAGAACCCTGATTTCCTGGACAGACCCTCTGAACAGAAAACGATTAGCTTTTCATTCGGCCAAACCGAACGTGGAAGTGACCTGGTGCTGCGCTGTGAGGGACTGGGTAAATCCTTTGGTAATCTGACTCTGTTTGAAAACCTCACATTTGAGGTGCTCAGAGGCGAGCGTATCGGCATCATCGGCCCCAACGGCACCGGCAAAACTACCCTTTTACGACTGGCCCTCGGTCAGCTTGGGCCTTCTGCGGGCAGCATCCGCCTGGGGGAGAACCTGCGCGTCGGCTATCTCGACCAGTACGGTAACGTGCTGGCTCCATCTAAGAGCGTCCTCGACGAGGCCTCGAGCGCAAATCCCATGCTCTCGCCGGAGCAGGTGCGTAATCGGCTGGGCGCCTTTCTCTTCACAGGCAACGATGTGTTCAAGCTATGCGGCGACTTGAGCGGCGGCCAGCGAAATCGTCTGATGCTCTGCAAATTAGTATTGGCCGGACCGGATGTGCTGGTTATGGACGAGCCAACCAATCATCTGGACATCGCCAGCAGGGAGATGCTCGAGACCGCGCTGGATAGCTACACCGGAACAATGATTGTGGTGAGCCATGACCGTTATTTTCTGGACCGTGTTGTGGACAGACTGCTGGTGGTCGGCACAGATGCGCTGGGACAGCGATGTATCGGCAATACAGAGTTTGTCGGTGTAAAGCCCGTCTATACATACTACGCGTCCCTGGTTCGCAAGCGCGTGGAGTCCCGGCAGCAAAAGCCCGCATCACGTGCCGGCCGTCCCCGAAAACGCCGGCCTGCCGGCGCCAGGAGCAAACCCCTCACCAAAACGCCCGAACAGCTCAAACGTTTCAACAGATACTCTGTTAAACAGATTGAAGAGCTAATTATGAAGCTTGAGAGAGAGCTGGCCGACATGAGAGAACGCTTTGGTGACGCGACAATCTATAAGAATCCCCAGCAGCTCGCGGAGTTGCGGCAGAGCTACGATGCCGGGACGGCCGAGCTGGACCTGTTGTATAAGGCGTATGAGCATCGGGCGGGATAGAGCTTTAACAGTCAAATTTGGCCGGCGAAAGTAAATGGGTTTTTGCTTTCCTTTGTCGGATTTTGGGGGTAGAATTGAAAAACAACGGGAAACAGGAATTGAAATGATGCGGAGAATAGGTGACTATGGGGTTGCTGGCGATAAGTTAGAGCCCCAGAACTCTTAAAAACGAGGTTTACTATGGCCATAGGAACAGAACTTAGTTACGCAAAGCTCGACGAGTTGTATCTTGACCCAATGAATATACGACTTGGGCGGAATAACACAGGGCGAGATGTCCCACAAGAGCAGGTACTTCAACTTATGAGAGACTGGACGCTTGATGAACTGGCTACATCATTTATAGAAAGTGGAGTCTTTTGGACACATGAGGCGATGCTTGTAACAGAAGAAAAACTGTATGGCAAGAAACAATTGGTGGTAATTGAAGGGAACCGTCGCCTTGCCACTCTTAAATTCTTAAAAAAAGCTGTTGATGGAGAATCGGGAGTACCACAGAAATTAGTTGATATTGTAAAAAACAAGAAAGTTCCTGCAGTTCTGTTCAATAATATTCCATACGTTAAGGTTGATTCACGCCAAGAAATCGAATCCTTTTTAGGATTCCGTCATGTGACAGGTATCAAAGAATGGAAGCCGGCGGAGAAAGCCGAATTTATTGAGAGACTCATTGATGAAAGAAACATGAGTTATGAGGAAGTTGCTCGCAAGATTGGAAGTAAAATTTCGCATGTCAGACAAAATTACATTTCATATAGGCTTTTACTCCAGATCGAGCAAGAATCAGATATAACAGAAGGCCAATTTGAAGAACGATTCAGTGTTATGTATCTTTCGCTCCGGACGCAAGGAGTGCAAAAATATCTTCAAATTGATATTAAAGCAGATCCTAAGACGGCAAAGAGGCCTGTTCCCAAAAATCACCTTAAAGCTCTAAGTAAATTTGCACTTTGGTTATTCGGTGATGAGGAACACTTGCCTATATTCTCAGATTCAAGGCAAGTTGATAACTTCGGCAGAATCCTAGAGAGCGAAGAAGCAGTTGAATATTTGGAGCGAACAGAAAAACCATCGTTCGATATCGCCCTCCGTATGGCAGGAGGAGATGAACCTGAGATTTTAAAGTTAATAGAAAAAGCCGCAGATAACATCGAATTAGCTCTAACAAGAGTACACCAGTACAAAAAAACAAAAAGGATACAAGAAGCGGTAGGACGTTTGGGGATTGATGCTTTTCAATTGTTAGAAATATTCCCTCAGATTAAAGAAAAACTCGAAGGAGAAAAAAAATAGTGTTGGCTCTTCCGACTAAAGGAATATCACGGTCGATAAGCGAACATAATAGCGATCTAGACACAATGTGCGACTGGATTGAAGGAAGTGTATTATTTGTAGATAATGAACTATCTTCGGCAGATGTTGTGGAGACACTTGTTGAGGGAAACATCTATGACGACTCTGATATGGGATTCGAGATGGTGGCTAGTACTTGGACAGAGATAAGGCGCCGTCAGTCAGGGCTTGGCAATAGTACACCATTTTCGATTGATGCGAACAGAATCACTAGGGCACGAGAATGGCGAAGAGTTCCCGGTTATAGCTTTTGTCTTGTAGCTTCTCTTGCAGCACTATACCCCTCTGAGTTACGTCAAGTTTCCCGACACAATTATACGGAACAAGGTATGCTTTTCGAAGAATTAACAAAAGCATCTCTCGAACATCAGTTTTCGGACTGGCAATTTTTCGTAACTGGTTGGTCGCGTAAAAGAACCGATCAGATTGAAAAAAAGGTTGCAGAAATTGCATCACGTTTGCATGAAAAAGTAGGAGATATCAAACGTTGGACTACTGGAGATGAAAACGATGCGGGATTAGACCTATTGTGCTATCGTCCGTTCAAAGATAGCCGCGTAGCTATACCTGTTTATCTGATGCAATGTGCGAGTGGTAAGAATTGGGAGAACAAACTACATGAGCCAGTTTTGGCAATATGGAAACGTATAATTGAATTTGCATGCGATCCTATAAAAGCATTTTCTACACCATTTGCGATGGAAGATGATAAATTCTTAAGGGCTTGTGTCCTTGTGCAAGGAATGTTAATGGATAGATATCGGATTCTCGAGGCTGGCGAATATAATCAAAATTGGGTTTCGACTGCCCTTGCGAAAAGAATCATAAAATGGGTTAAACCTAGAATAAGCAAGTTGCCACAACTAGAGGTATGACTTTCAGCATGCATGGATATATAAATGTATGAAATTTATTGATTTATTTGCAGGATTAGGCGGTTTTCATTTGGCTGCCAAAAAACTTGGTGCAAAGTGTGTATTTGTCTGCGAAATAAACGAACAGCTCCGAGGAATATACGAATCCAACTTTGGGATCTTGCCCGCCGGGGACATAAGAGAAATTGACCCCAATAAAATCCCGAAGCATGACCTTCTTTGTGCGGGGTTTCCCTGCCAGCCGTTTTCCAAAGCTGGTGGTCAAAAGGGTTTGAAGGATTCCATAAGGGGGACGGTTTTCTTCAACGTTATAGAGATATTGCGATATCGCCGGCCAAAGTTTGTTGTTTTAGAGAATGTTGCACATTTTGTCAAACACGATAAAGGTAATGCCTACGACAAGCTTAAAAGTGCTCTGGAAGAGATTGGATACGACGTCAAGCATGCCCAGCTTTCTCCTCACAAATATGGTGTGCCACAAATAAGAGAAAGAATGTATCTGGTTGGGCAGCTTGGAGGTTTGAACGGCTTTCAGTGGCCCGTTTCACAAACAAGCGGCGAGGAACTATCAATTAAGACAGTTTTGGATAAGAATCCCAAAGAGGCGTTGTCCCTAAGCAAGCAGGTCATCGAGTGTTTAGAGACATGGCAGGAGTTTCTTGAGTCATTTCCCAAAGATGAGCAACTGCCCTCTTTCCCCATCTGGAGCATGGAGTTCGGCGCAACATACCCATACAAGCAAGAATC
>Ga0315295_10006487_pt1 | contig 10001 bp, 9 predicted proteins | sample YL17G14_0_MG_FD_204453 | JGI IMG/M metagenome (GOLD analysis project Ga0315295, IMG submission 204453) | Sediment microbial communities from Yellowstone Lake, YNP, Wyoming, USA - YL17G14_0 | ecosystem: Environmental > Aquatic > Freshwater > Lake > Sediment | place: USA: Wyoming | collected... | reverse complement strand
TGACGCGGGGGTATCCATCCAATTGGGGGGGGATCCGGGCCTGGGTCTCGGCTCGGGGGCTGTCCAGGCCGACGATCATGGCCGGATTCCCCTGAGGATCCCGCCCGATCCCCACGGAGACCACCCCGGGGAGGGACATCAATCGGGCCTCGTGCTTTTTCTTCACCTCCTGGATGGAAGGCGTCATGATCTTATCCCCCGGGTAAAAGAAAGCGCAGAGGAGAAACAGAGGAATCCACAACCATCGCTTCACCGGCTCACTCCGAGGGCCGAGAAAACGTGTTCGATCCGGTTGATGATCGTGCTGTTTTCGCTGCCCGCAAAGAGGAGCCCGATCAGGCGATTCTGCGTATCCAGGATGGCTGACCCGCTGTCTCCCCCCTGGCTCATGGCCCCGGCCAGCAATTGATCGGTGAAACGGGCGGTTTTGTTCTCCCCGTATTGTACGGTAGAGGTGACATCCACCTGCTGAATCTCCCCGGTGGTCAGGCCGGTGGTGCGCCCGCTCTTCTTGATGGCCATCCCCAGGACCCCCGATCCCACTCCTGAAAGGGGGCCGATTTCCAGGATCTCGTCCTTAACCTCCGCGGGATTCAACGGTCGGGCGATGGCCGCATCCACCAGGTTGTCTTCCGCCTGGATGGTGATGGCCTGAAGCCGGGCATCGCTGCCCAGGGCCCTGGCTAGGGAGTTAAGGAAATCGGCGACTCCCCGGGCGGTGGAGCATCCACTGGACCCACCGGTGAAGGAGATGGGAACGAAGGCTTCCAGGTTGGCAAGGTGGTCGTCGGGGAAACGGCCTCCATCGTAGGGACCCGGCTGAAGAATGGCGTCTCCGACCTGGGCCGCGTTGCTGTTGGCCAGGACGTGGTTGTTGGAAAGAATGAAAAATTCCCCGCCCTTTTTCACCAGGCATCCCAGGGTCCCGGCGGTGATGTCTTTGTGGCCGATGCTCACTCCCCCCGGCGCCGGCCGATAGCGCGCGGTGTGGGACTGAAGAGCCCGGATCACTCCGGTCTGGACAACATCCGTGGGGAGTCCTCCGATCGCGGAGGGGATCATTTCCCGGGTCGACAGTTTGGAGGGAGGGAGTTTTTGAACGACCGAACAGATGATGGAAAGAGTGGGGGTCTTCTTCCCCCCGGAGGATTTATAACCGATTCCTGTAGCGACCACGTTCGCTCGGGTTAACAGCTGGTTCCGATTCTCCTGCAGAACACCCTTCAGGTTAGAGAGTTCCTTTTCCATGGCTCCCTCCTTTTAAAAAAGTGTTTTTTCGCTAAAGGGTTCGGATTCTTGCCGGGGATCAGGCAACCTACCGGCTCGATATTGCTACGCGATCAGCTCTCCTTGAAAAATGGTTACCGCCTTTCCACCCAGATGAACGCGGTCCCCGGCTACCCGGACGCGGAGGGTTCCGCCGCGCTCGGAAGCCTGGTAGGCGAGGAAATCCTCCTTTCCGAGGTGCCGGCTCCAGAAGGGGCCCAGGGTGCAATGGGCTGACCCGGTGACCGGATCTTCATTCACCCCCACGGCTGGGGCAAAGAAACGGGAGATGAAGTCATAGCCGGGGGAAACAGCCCGGCTGGTGACGATGACTCCGCGGACCGGGATGCTTTTCAGGGCGGCAAAATCAGGATTCAGGCCGCGGACGGCTTCTTCCGAATCCACCTGAACAAGGTAATCGAACTTGCTCTTGCCGATATACTTTGCTTTTACCTTCAGGGCTTCCAGAAGGCCGGCCGGAGCATCGGCGGGCTCCTCGGTTTTGGCCGGAAAATTCAGCTCGATTTCTCCCCCTTTGGAAACGGCGGTGAGCAACCCGCTGCGGGTGTGAAACCGGGCCTGCTCCTCCCGGTGCAGAATGCCGGTCTCCCATAAAATGTGGGCGCTGGCCAGAGTGGCATGTCCGCACAGATCCACTTCCACGGCGGGAGTGAACCAGCGCAGGTTGTAACCGTCTTCCTGTTTGAGGAGGAAGGCGGTTTCCGAGAGGTTCATCTCCTTGGCCACGGCCTGCATCCAGGCCGCCTCCCGGGCCTGGGGAAGAAGGCAAACCGCCGCCGGATTGCCGGAGAAGGGTTTTTCCGTAAAAGCATCAACTTGATAGATAAGTACGCGCATTTTGTTCCCTCCGAGGCAACCCCCCCCGTCCCGCGAGGGGCCTTTTGGCCTGATCGTTTGCTTATGCGGAGCAATTATACCATTTTGCCGGGAAGGATGCATTCTTCAATCTCCTGGATTCCATGGCTCCGCCGGGGGCCCTCTGAATTCTTGACCCGGGGCGAAAAGCCCAAACCTAAAAAGGAAACGGGCAAAGCGGGATTTGCTCCTTCAGGCCGCCGGGCCTATTTCAATCTGGGCTTTACAAAACCCGTCAAAATGTCGATATAATCATTGAGAACCTCCATAATAAAGATTAGCAAAAATAATGAACTTTCATGCCACCGGGGGCGTCCTTGGCAGAATTCGGCCTGAGGGGCGACAACATGGGGTTCTAAGAACAAACTTATGGTCCCGGGTGCAACTCGGGTAGATTTTCGACGGGATCGCCCTTTGGCTTGCTTTTCGCTGGTAGGTTCAGACATCCACCCGGAGGGAAAAGATGGGAAATAGCAAATCTGGAAAACCATTTTCTGAAAAGGGCTCCTTTTATCCGCCCAAACAACGGCGGCAGCAGCTGCCTTCGAGCATCCCCAAGCCCCACGAGGAAGATCCGGATGCTCCCGAAAGGGTGCGTCAGATCATGGACCATCCCAGCTTTCGACGGGCCGATCAGGATCTCGACCTGCTCAAACGGGATGAGCTCCGGCCCACCCGCCTCCAGCTCGAATTCTTGAAACCGGAGCTGATTCTCGCGGAGCAGGGGATCTGCGGCACGATCGTAGTCCTGGGAGGGACCCGGGTCATTGAACCGGTGGCCGCCCGGCACAAAGTCGAACGGGCCCGGAAAGCCCTTGAACAGCACCCCCAAATCCCCGAGCTCAAGCACCGGTTGGCGGTAGCGGAGCGGATCTTGGCGAAGAGCCATTATTACGACGTAGCCCGGGAACTGGGGCGGCTCGTGGGGAAGGCCGGGCGTGGACCCGCGGATTGCCGGTTGGCGATTGTCACCGGCGGCGGGCCAGGGCTTATGGAGGCCGCCAACCGTGGGTCCTACGATGTGGAAGCCAAATCCGTGGGCTTGAACATCTCGCTTCCCCAGGAACAATATCCCAATCCTTACATCACTCCGGAGCTTTGTTTCCAGTTTCGCTATTTTGGCCTGCGCAAAATGCATTTTCACCTTCGGGCCAAGGCGATGGTTGCTTTTCCCGGGGGATATGGCACTCTTGATGAGCTCTTTGAGACGCTCTGCCTGATTCAGACGCGAAAAATTAAGCCGGTACCGGTCATTCTGGTGGGCGAGCAGTTTTGGCGTCGCGTTTTCGACATTGAATTTCTGGCCGCAGAAGGAACCATCGATCCGGAAGACGCCGAGCTTTTCGTTTTTGCCGAGAGGGCGGAAGAGATTTGGAAAATCATCTGCGATTGGTACGAGCAGAACGGGGAGAGCCTATTTTCCTGAGCGAACCACTCTTCCTCTTCCCCCCCCTTTTCTCAACCAAAAGGATCAGTCCGTGAATTATGAAATTCCTTCCGATCTGGATTCACGGACTGACCCCAATCCCAGACAGGAAATCGAATAACCGGCGAAAGGAGAGGAACCCGGATTAATCAACTCCCGCCACCTTGCTCCGCCGCTCCATCAGGACCACGTCCCGCCATTTTCCTTGCAGTTCGCCGAAGGCCATTTTGCCCACTTTCTCCCGGATCCCCAGCACCCGGAACCCATGCTTTTTGTGCAGCTCGATGCTGACCGTGTTTTCCGGAAAGATCCCGCCCTGGAGGGTCCAGAACCCGGCTTTTTCGGAGGCATCGACCAAAGCGGCGAGAAGCGTATCTCCGATTCCTCTTCCCCTGAACTTCTCGCCCACATAGATGCTCACTTCAGCGATCCCCGCGTAGACCTTCCGGGCCGAAACCCGGCTCAGGGCGGCCCACGCGGCAACCCGGCCTTCTACTTTGACGACCAGCCGCGGCTCGGCGACGTGGGATGAATTCCACTTTTCCCAATCCGGGACCACGGGCTCGAAAGTGGCATTCTCGGTGGCGATCCCCTCTTCGTAAATAGCCCGAACCTCCTCCCAGTCTTCCGGCTTCATCGCTTCAATTTTGTATTCCATGTTTTCTCCATGCAAGAATGGTTAAGAATAAAGGCGTGAGCGGTGAGTGGAAAAGCCTCTTTCCCCTCTAACTCTTTTCAATCTCCCCTCCCCGCTTTTCCTCGAACTGCGCGGGCGACCAGCCGGTCGCCCCTACAAACTCCGAGCTATCTTTTCCCCCGATATATTTCAAATCGCCCCCGAAGTCAAGAATTTCAGGTGAAAATTGGAAAAAAATCTTTTTCGGTACAGATTTGCCTGCAATCAGGAAAACATGCCTAATAAAAGGGCGCTGAAGCGGACATTTGATGGGCCGAAAAGCAGTGGGACTGGGTCTTGATGGTGGAGGGGCCCGGGGGGTAACACCTCGGGAGTTCTCGTTTTCTGGATGGAGGAGAGGATTTATTTCCCCCATGTGATCGGGCCGGTGAATTGGCAGATGGTGGAACCATTTCCTGACCCCGGACCGGCAGAATACCGGCGCTTGGCCGGCCGGTTAGCTCTGGCGGCCACCCTTGCAGACAGATAGGACTCAGCAACCATAAAAGTAATAGCCGAAGCGTGGCAAATATGGGATAGTTAATCATGGCGGATTCGTAAAAAGTCGAAATTCCATAGAATGACGGAAAAGGGTATTTTTAGAATTTTTGCGAGACCATCCATCATGATTTGCCCATGTTTTTGAGTTGTCCACAATAAGGGAAGTCTTCCCCAAAAGGATTTCTGGACAGCTTTTACAGGAAGGAATAAAGGCAGAGAAAAAATGTTAGCCCAGAAAAATCCTCACCCTCATCGGGAAACGATGGGGGAAGAAATCGCCAATAGTATCAGTCATGGCATCGGTACGCTTTTCAGTATCGCCGGCCTCGTTCTTCTCATCGTCTGGGCTGCGGGATCCGGGAGCGGATGGCAGATTGTCAGCTTCTCCATTTTTGGGGGTACCCTCATCATTCTCTACCTGGCCTCAACGCTTTACCACAGCCTTCCGATGCCCAGAGTCAAACAGGTTTTCAAGATTATAGATCATTCGGCGATTTTCCTCCTCATCGCGGGGACCTACACGCCGTTCATGTTGCTAAACCTCCAAGGCCCGTGGGGATGGAGCCTTTTGGGAATTATTTGGGCATTGGCCATCCTTGGAATCCTCATGAAGATTTTTTATATCTCTAAATTTCGGAAGATTTCAGTGGCCCTCTATGTTTTTATGGGCTGGCTGGCCATAGTTGCCTTTAAAGAAATATTCACCCACATTCCACCCCTCAGCCTGACCCTGCTCATTTTCGGCGGGCTGTCTTATACGATCGGCCTGACTTTTTATGGCTGGCGAAAATTGCCGTACCATCACGCGGTTTGGCATTTTTTTGTGATCGGCGGAAGTATTTTCCACTACCTAGCGGTATGGTATACGTTGTGAACCATTGGAAATCGGGAAACGATTTTCAGCGCCCGGCAATGGCCTGGAGCCCGTGAGGGGGGAATAGTAGACCGGATGAAGTTCGATTCCTTTTGCAAACCCCAATAAATGCCGGATCCCAGTCTTTTTTTGAGGATCTTTATAAGATGATCTTTCCTCTTGACACCCTCCCCCCGGTCTCCGTATCCTAAACCACTCTAAAGCATGCTCGATGAATTCGTAAAAAGTCATCCTTCCTGCACAGGCGGAAATCCAGGATATAGGAAAGGCATTGAAAAAACTGGATTCCCGGTTTCACGGGAATGACGGAAAGGCGAAGGGAAAGACTTTTTAAGAAACACCAGCATGCTTTTTTTCCAATTTTTAGACAGAGGAGGAATTTCCATGGTTCACAAAGGTCGCTCAGCTGGTAGGTATTTTCTTGCCCTCATCTGCCTGGTCACCCTGGGGCTTCTGGCGCTGGGCCTGACGTCCGCACAGGCCGCTTATCCGGACCGGCCGATCAAGATGATCGTGCCCTGGGCGGCGGGCGGCGATACGGACGCCATCTGCCGGGTCATCGCCAGCAACATGGAGAAGCACCTGGGGAAGCCCGTGGTCATCGTCAACATCACCGGTGCCTCGGGGACCGTCGGGGCCCGCGAAGCCAAGAAGGCGGCTCCGGATGGGTACACGATCCTCTCGGTCCACGACTTCATCCACACGACCTATTACACCGGCGTGTCTGAGCTCTCCTACAAGGACTTTGAGCCCGTCTGTCTCCAGACCTCGACCCCTTCGGTCTTCGCCGCCCATGGCAAGACTCCCTGGAAGAGTTTTAAAGAACTGGTCGAGGACGCCAAGAAGCGGCCCGAACAGATCACCATGGGAGCGACCCTGGGGTCCACCAGCCACTTCTTCCCGGCCATGGTTGCCCAGGCGGCCGGGGTCAAGTGGAAGTTCGTGAGTTATGAGGGAACCGCCCCCCGGATGACCGCCCTGCTGGGGGGGCACGTCCTGCTCGGGGAGACGAACCTGACCCAACTCGATAAAGTCAAAGCAGGACAGTTGAAAATGCTGGCCATTGCCACGGCCCAGCGACTTCCTGAAATCCCGGATGTCCCCACCCTGAAGGAGCTGGGGATCGACATTGTGTACGCCGTTAACCGGGGAATCATCGCCCCCAAGGGAACCCCGGAGGCCGCGCTGGCGAAGCTGGAAGAGGCCTGCGCCAAGGCGGCTAAGGACCCGGCAGTCATGGAGTCGATGAAAAAACAGGGAACCTTCGTCGAGTTTATGGACCGCAAGGCCTACGCCGACTTCCTTCAGAAGAACGACAAGATCAACGCCGACCTGGCGCAGGCCCTGGGCTATAAGCGGAAGTAGGGAATATCATGGGACGCGACACCTCGATCGGGGTCGGCCTGCTGGCCTTATGCGGTCTTCTTTACTGGCAGGCCGGTCTCGTCTCCGTGCCTCCGTTCATACCCATCGGGCCCTCTTTCTACCCGCGGGTCATGGTGATTTTTCTGGCAGGCCTGGCCGTGTGGCTGATTGCCGAGGATCTTTTTAAAAAACGGACGTCCGCGCGGGAAACGAAAAAGGCAACGAGCCCCGCGCCGAATTACCGGCGGGTCCTTTGGGGGTTTTTGATCTTCCTGGGCTATGTGGCCTGCCTTGACCTTATCGGATTCGTAACCTCGACCTTCCTGTTCATTCTGGGATTGAGTTGGGCGATCGGACCGCGCAATGCCCGCGAGATTCCGAAACTCTTCGCCGTGGCCGCCGGGACGGCCCTGGTGTGCTACCTGCTTTTCGAAAAATACCTTTATGTCTTCCTCCCGCGGGGACTGTTATTCTGAGGACCGTCCATGGACCTTCTTTTAAACACCCTATTGGCCTTCGTCCAACCCACGATGCTCTTCTCCCTCTGCGCCGGGACCCTCGCGGGCATCGTGGGCGGGGCCATTCCGGGGATCACCATCACCATGACCATCATCCTTACCTTGCCCTTCACTTTCGGGATGCCCCCCCTGCAGGGCCTGGCGACCATGATCGGGGTCTACGTGGGGGGGTCGGCGGGAGGTCTGATTTCGGCCTGCCTCCTGGGGATTCCGGGAACGCCTTCGGCCATCGCCACGACCTTTGACGGCTTCCCCATGGCGCGGAAGGGCCAGCCGGGTCGGTCGGTGTGGCTGGGCATCTGGGCTTCGTTTATCGGGGGCGCCCTGGCCGGGATCCCCTTGATCATCGGGGCGGTCCAGCTGGCCCGCCTGGCGCTGGACTTCGGCCCGTGGGAGTATTTTTCGCTATTCATCCTGACCCTGTCCGTTGTGGCGAGCCTCTCGGAACAGTCCCTGGTCAAGGGGTTGATCGCCAGCGTTTTCGGCCTTCTGGTCACCGCGATCGGAACCGACCCCTTGATGGCCATCCCGCGCCTGACTTTCGGGTGGGAGTTCCTGCGCACGGGGTTTCCCTTCCTCCCCATCCTTATCGGCGTGTTCGGCCTCTCCCAGATCATGACCGATCTGGAGAAGTCGGGTTCCGCCGCAGAAGAAACGGGCGTAAGCAAATCCGCCAGCATGAAAGTGTCCCATCTGGCCATCATCCGGGAGATTTTCGCCCAGCCGGTCAATCTCCTCCGCTCCACCCTGGTCGGCCTGTGGATCGGAATCCTTCCGGCGGTGGGAGGAAGCGCGGCCAACATCCTGGCCTACGATCAGGCCAAGAAGGGGTCCAAATACCCGGAAAAGTTCGGGACCGGAATTCCAGACGGCATCATCGCCTCGGAGTCCTCCAACAACGCCAACGTGGGAGGGTCGCTGATCACCATGATGGCCTTCGGAATTCCCGGGGACGCAGTCACCGCCGTGATGCTCGGAGCCCTGATCATCCACGGAATACAGCCGGGGCCGCTCTTCGTCACCACGAATGCTCCCATCGCGTACGGAATGTTCGCCGCCTATTTCCTGGCCCATCCGGTCATGGTGGTCCTCGAAGGGCTTTTTCTCCGGTTTGCCATGCGGGTGGTGTATCTCCCCCTGTACATTCTGGCGCCGGTGGTACTGGTTCTCTGCGTCATAGGCTCCTACGCCCTGAACAACATCATGGAAAACGTCTGGACCTTCTTCATTTTTGGCGTCCTGGGGTACCTCATGGTGAAGACCGGATTCCCCCTGGCGCCCATCATCCTGGGAGTCATCCTCGGCGACCAGATCGAGACGAACTACATCCGGGCGGTAATGACCGACTCCGACTGGATCCTCTTCTTCACCCGGCCTTGGTCGGGCGCCATGCTGGCCCTCTCGGCGCTGTCTTTCGGTTATTCCCTCTGGCAGCGGCGCCGGGCGGCCAAACGCGCCGGGGCAAAAGCCGAGGAGGCGGAGGGAGAGGTCGAATTCTAATCCCACCCCGATCCGGAAACCCCATTCCGTGGGAAGGAATGAAATTCACCGAACGGTTTGAGGCTCCCGAGCCTTTCATCGGAGGTATTCATTTGTTGCCCATGCCGGGCAAAGAGGGGAGGAAGCGCTGAGGAGTATTTGGTGAATAACGGGGCGTAAGGTGCAGGGTGAAAGGGGAAAAGAGAGAAAGGCATTTTTTTACCGCTTCATCCGTATTTATCCGTGTTCATCCGCGTCCAAAAAAGTTCGGAGTTTGTAGGGGCGACCCGCCGGGTCGCCCGTACGGAGTTCGGAGTCAAAGGCGATAAAGCCCTGTGAACCTTTTCTCCCCGGATATATACCTCAGGGGAGAATTCTTTCAGGCTTTCCACATACTCTTTGCCGGTCAACAGGGCCATGGAAGCCTCTCCAATTCGGAATGTGGAATTCGGAATGCGGAATAAAAAACTTAACCCCAGAGGGTGCAGAGCACGCAGAGAATCAAGAAAAGGAATAATGGAATAGTGGAATCGTGGAATAATGGGGAATAAAGAAATACCTCTGAAACCCAATTATCCAATATTCCATTCCCCCAATATTCCAGGTTACTTGCCGCCGGCCAGGAAGTTCTTCAGGGAGGCGAAGTCTTCGTTCATGTATCTCAGGCGTTGGGCGATGCCCATGGCCATCCGTTTGTAGAATTTAGCCGCCATGGAGGGATTCTTGTCCAGCAGCGACCGGAGTTCACCGATGGGGATGGCGGTGATCCGGCAGTTTTCCATGGCCACGCCTGAAGCGGAACGGAGTCCCTGGTCGAAAAAGGACATTTCGCCCACGTAGCTGCCGCTGCCCAGCTGAACCAGTTCCTGGTCCTCCCCCTTCCTGGCTTTTTTGGTGAGCTTCAGGGTTCCCAGGTCCAATAGGATGAGGGTGTCTCCCGGCTTATCTTCTTGGAAGGCATATTCCCCCTGGGAGAGTTTTGCCTTGCGGGAGATACTCCGGACCTTCTCCAGTTCTTCC
>Ga0315295_10006486_pt1 | contig 10002 bp, 1 predicted proteins | sample YL17G14_0_MG_FD_204453 | JGI IMG/M metagenome (GOLD analysis project Ga0315295, IMG submission 204453) | Sediment microbial communities from Yellowstone Lake, YNP, Wyoming, USA - YL17G14_0 | ecosystem: Environmental > Aquatic > Freshwater > Lake > Sediment | place: USA: Wyoming | collected... | reverse complement strand
CCAAGTCGATCCGAATGGAAATGAAGTCATTCTGAAGCATATATTCGCCCTCGAGGCCAATCCCTTTGATGGTACCGATGAGGGTTATCCTGATGGAAATGTTGAAGATTCGGGACAATACGATCTAATCTGGTATTTCAAATCGACATCAATTCCCTCCTCTCCAGCAATGGCCGATGGGGTTGTATTTGTAGGAGATGATAGCGGGGATCTGTTCGCATTGCCTCGAGAAGATCCGAATAGTGATGGTGAAATTACTAGTTCTGAGATCCTTTGGCAGAAGAGATTGGAATCACCATTGAGATCGTCACCAATCGTGGCGAAAAATAAAATTGTCATAGGTGCGGGTGATTCCGTATATGCTATTGACGAGGAAACCGGAGCTATCGATTGGAAATATTTAGCTGATGATTCGATAATTTCCTCGCCAGCGGTTGCAGGAAATATAGTAATGATTGGTTCCGTGGACAAATATCTTTATGCTTTTGACCTGGACGGGAAGACAAACGGTAATCAGGGCGACAAAGAGAATGATGCCGCTTCAACAGCAGATCTTCTCTGGAAATATAATGTTAATGAACAAATGGATTCTTCACCTATAATTGCCGATATTAATGGGGACGGTCATCTCGAGATCGTTATTGGCACATTATCAGGAAATGTAAAAGCATTCGATGGCGGAGGCAGCACTGTTCCCTGGGCTGAGCCCTGGCCATGCTATAGGCTTAATCCCGCGCACACCGGTTCGGCTCAACGCCAGGTTTTATTCTATCCGACAGATCCTATGAATTTAGATACCGATTCGGATCAAATACCCGATGGTTATGAATTCGACAGCTATCTATTGTCTGATCGGATTGAACTAGAAGATTACGTTCGTGCAAAAAATTCACAGGATTTCCAGACAACAGAGACATTGACCGCTTCAAAGATAACGAATATTATGAATCCATACATAGGCCTGGAATTCCAAACATCAGAACCAGGTATTTATCTTTTAACTCTTACAGGCACGACTATCGCCAAAATGGGCGGTATGGACCAAGATGAAGTGCTCACTTATGAAGAATTGAACAATATCATCTTATTTTCTGCAAAAGTCGCAATACGAAGGGAAATCGGGACCTTGATCCTTCCTGATATTCCACCTATAAAGGAAGAACGTTTCTTCCATTTCATTTATGTTGAGCAGAATAAAGGGACCTCCGAATTCGATGTGAGCAAATATTGGCAATATAGTGGTACTTTCGAATTGGGACAAGGTCGGCATTTCATCGATATCTCGGTCAATACCAGTTCCATGACCATCTTGCCCGCAAGGGTTCTCGAATTATCCTTATCTATGAATTACATGACGATTGAGCGGCTTGAACGCCAAGTTCTCAATCCAGATATTGACAAAGATACATTGAAAGATGGTGAGGAAATAGCTTTTGGGGCCGCTCCTCTCAATCCTGACGCGGACAAGGATGGCTTAAGTGATCCTTTGGAAAAATTCTATGGCACGAATCCTCTGTATAGGGACACTGATTTCGATGGAATAAGGGATAGAATCGAACTCGGATTATCCGGACCTTCTGACCGGTTCACGATCTGGGATTCTGCTCCATCTCAGTCTTCAGCCTTTGAACGTAATGCTCGAGGTTTGGGAAACAATCCCAACCAGAAAATCAGTAATTCGGATGCAGATAAAGGCGGAACGAAAACAGATTCATTGAATAAAGATACAGATAACGATGGATTACCAGACGGGGCTATCGATGATTGGAGTTTCGATTTCCAGAAGGATACCTGGGGAGAATATAATACGCAAACGAATTGTAAACCTGATTTCTGGGAAGGAGAGGACAGAAACCTCGATGGAAGCACAGCCCCGGGCAATTGGAATAACGGGCTAGGACCAGGTGAAACCGACCCAACGATTAGCGATTCCGATGGAGACAACCTACCTGATTCTTGGGAAAGCTGGTATTTATTGGACCCATTGGATCCACTCGCTATTAATGGCAAATTCGGAGATAAAGATTTTTATAAGACATTCACATCGCCATGGGCCGTACAACCTGGCGATATTGGTGGCCCTGGCCCCGATGGTTTAACGAATTATAATGAATACATTGCGGGGACAATGCCCATTGTTGCCGATACTGACCAGGATTTTGCTCTCGATGGCCAAGAAGTCCAAGGTGTAATCTTCAGAACGAATGTCCCCAATGGCGGATGGAGTATTGATAATTATGGAACCATCAATGCAAAAGGAGATTATGAATGGGTCTGGTTCAATGGCCAAGAATACGGATATTCTGGAATAAAGGATATAATAATCCCAGATGTTCCTGGCCGTCTTGGAATTCAATTAGAAAGAGACCAGATTAAGAATATCGCAGTCATACGAGTTCTTGGACAGAGGGATTTCATATATCATGACGGTGGAACTAATGAAGTGCTAGTATCACATTTTAATCCGATTAATGGAAAATACGGTTGGTCTGCAAAGGTCTATTCCCATCCAATGTCCCAAAATAAAGCACCTAACAATTTCGCTCCAATGGTGGAATATCGAAAAATGGAAGTCTATACACTTGATCCGAGAAGCCCGAATTCGGATGGATATTTCACAGACCTTGGCATTTTCTATTATCCAAAAGATAGAGATGGGCTTGAACCCCAATTCAATGTTGATAGCGATGGAGATGGCGTTGCGAATGCTCGTGATATCGATTCAGACAACGACTTAATACAGGACAGACACGAAATAACTACCAGACCTGGTGGTTTCAGCGGAGACACGGATAATGATGGGAAACCAGATATCCTGGATACGGATTCCGATTCTGATGGTGTCTCAGACACTTTCGAATTCTTTGAATCGGGGCAACTCAAAGGTGGGCCATCATTCTCCTTTGGAATAATGGCATATAGTTATGACGTGGACAATGATGGATTACTGGATTGGACAAGCATAACTGTCGCGCCCGATTCGTCTCAAGCTACATTATTCGATTCAACATCTATTGTGAAAAATGTAAATGCCGATGGAACTATCACATATCTGGGTGAGGCAGATTTAGGATCAAATAATCTTAATCCTGATACGGATAATGATGGTCTATGGGATGGTAATGATCGATCATTGCATGGTAATCCATATTGGCCAGGACATCATGTAGGAGAGATTACGGCAAGTACTAATCGATTGAATCCCGATACTGATAATGACGGCGTATCGGATGGTAATGAATACCTTGGTTGGACCTATTATATCACGGATATGGATGGAAACCGGATTGCAAAACATGGTTCATCCAATCCGAATAATTGGCCACCTGGGCCAAACGTAGATAGCGACAATGATGAGATACCAGATAGAATAGAGTTTGCCCATACCGACGGATATAACAAAGATTCTGATGGCGACGGTATCAATGATGGCGATGAAGATAAAAATCACGATGGATTATATGACCCTATGTCAGAAACGGATTCCACCGCCGTAGATACAGATAAGGATCATCTACCAGATGGCTGGATTGATTTCAATAAGAATCAAATCGCGGATCTAGGGGAATATGAGGACAAAAACTGTGACGGGTGGTATGATAACGGTGAACTTGATCCAACAACGGCGGATACAGACGGTGATTCGGTCAATGACGGTTTAGAGTCCAGAGTCGTACGTTTCAGAACGAACGCAATTGATGGAGACTATAATGAGAACGGTGTCTGGATCGTTATAGATGTCGGTGAAACCAAACCAATAGTAATGTGGTACAGCAAAGATGAGGATGTTCCAGGTACCGCAATTCTCGCCGCTTTCAAATCCCCCGAAGGTAATGCACTCTATTATAAGTCTGACAAAGCCTGGGTCAAGGATGATGGAGGTCTATATGCAAAATTCGATAAAAATCTCGTTGCGCCACACGGCGAAATTCCTGTGACCTCAATCTATTCGACACAAGCTTTCTTTACAAGAGAGGTCGGGGTCCAACTCAGCAATCCATTGAATAAGAATTCAGATGATGATCAATTGGACGATGGCCAGGAAATATATCAATTAATGGATATTAATCATACCTATCTAAAATTCTTGGATCCTGACTATCTAAATTTCTTGGACCCTCCTGGCGATGGTAAGACGACACCTATGGATTCAGATGCCGATGGAGACGGAATTAAAGACAATAGAGATGTAATGGAAAAATTGGATGATGGAACATTTACAGAATCTTGGTATAAAGATTATGATGGTGATGGGATTCCAAATGCTCTCGATACTGATTCTGATAATGATGGGATACCTGATGGCTGGATAGATGTCAATGGAAATGGAATACAAAATGATGGAGAATTCGAAGATAAGAATTGTAATGGATTTTTTGAACCCGATCTAGGCGAGACAAATCCATTAGGTACAGATACAGATGGAGATGGAATAAATGACAATGTCGAGACTGCTTGGGGTTTGGATCCCAACAACCCAGACTCAGATTATGATGGAATACCGGATGGTCAAGAAAAGGGATGGAACACGGATCTTGATGGCGATGGGTCCATCAATGCATTGGATCCAGATAGCGATGATGATGGATTATTAGACGGAGCAAATCAGACAATTACATCCGATAAGACGAATTATATTAATTTCGCGAATAATAATGTGTATTATATCCAAAAAGATTTGAATACACGTTTATTTGTCGGGGAAAGTGGGTATAAAACAGACCCGTACAATCCCGATACAGATTTGGATGGATTATGGGATGGACATACCTTAACATGGAATCCTCCGTATACTGGTCAAATTATTCTCGGCAAAGAAACGATATTTATTCAGGATGGAAAGCCAATTGCACCTTATGATAATCTTGACTTGAGTAAATATTATTTCAGGACCGATGGTGAACTCACTGTCGGAACCTCTCCTACAAAGCCAGATACTGATGGAGATCATATTACAGATGGCGCCGAAATGAATGGATATTATCTCGAAGATTATGTTTGGCCAAAGGATTATTTCGAAGGAGATGAGGGAGTTGCGGGTTATGGAGCATCCGATTTACCATTCGATAATGCTATATTTATCATAGAATCGGGTGGTTATGTGAAGATACCAATATATCCAGAGCCAGGGGATATTCATCGATATTCAATTCAATTCGTCACCTCCGCATTCGGTAACTATAATTTAGCTCCTCAAACCACGATTAATACAGAAATCCTAAACATGGATGGAACACTAATTACCGGATCCCAGACTACAATTGCCCTCACTCCGAGATCTCCCACGCAGGCAAAATATCCATACCAAGGTTTCGATACGAACAATGATGGACGCGCGGATACATTCTATTATCATGTTAATTTGTATCTTGGAACTATCGATGGAGAGAGAACTTTAAAGATATCGAATATGGGCGGAGATAAACTTTCAATCTATGGACCGATTATGATATTACGCCAAGGAATAGATTCATTATCGAAAGATACGGATTCTGATTCATTAAATGATTATGCAGAAATTTTCGGTAATATCTATGCTGGTTTAAGTACATCGCCATATAGGAGTGATACAGATCACGATTATTGGGATGATAGCATAGATGATTCACCAATTGACTTTGATTTAGATTATGATGGACTCGGTTATGCTGGAGAAAAGCATTTTGGTACAAATATTTTCAATCCAGATTCTGATTTCGATGGACTTAATGATGCTGACGAGATAAGATATTATCAAACAAAACCTTTGGTTTGGGATTCAGATGGAGACCTTGTTAGTGATGGAAACGAAATCCATTTCAAAGTTTATTGTATAAATAATAAAGAAGATTATAATAATGTTAAGGATATAGTTGAAGGTAATTCTAATGCTGACATTGATACATACATTACTCAATTTGAGGTAAGTTCAAATCCAAATAGTCCGCAAACAGATTCGGATCAAGCCAATGATTTCACCGAATTTCGATGGCATTCAAATCCAATAAGTACGGATACCGACTCAGATGGTATTCCAGATGCTCAAGATTCCTCTCCGACGATATTTGATGGTACTCCCCCAATTATAGTCTCCATATCATGGCAAAAAAAACCCGCAGACATGAATGTTCCCATTTCAATTCGACTATATGATCAACCGGGTGTACAATCCGTAAAAATATATTATGAAATGAATGAAGTTGCCTCACAAACATTTACTACCAGAAATGAATATGTTGGAATTTCTACAACTGTCGAATTTCCATATACTGCATGGATAAAACGCCCGAGCCTAATAATCGATACAATAGATTTCAATGGAAATCGGATGGCTTATGAATTCAAAGTTGGTGATTATCCTGGTGGTGGTGAAAGAATTGAAAATTATATGGCGAAAGAAATGACAGAAACAACATGGGGCCCTTGGGTTGGAGGTGCATTAACCGGTTTTATGGTAGCATTGGATGATTATTCCATTTTCACATGGGAAATGATTTTTGATATGATATCTCAACTTGGATCTGGAAAAAACTTAGAAGCAATAATTGAATTGGGAACATATTTTAAAAATAATTGGAACAATCTCGGTGAGGAATTCAAAGTACTTAAAGAGGAATTATATCAGCATGAAGAGGAATATAATCCCTTTGTCGATAGTAGTACTGACCCCGCCTATTGGCATTGTACTGCTATTGAATGCGGACCTAGTTTAACCGAAAATGAAGCACATGACCGATTCATGAATACTTGGTATGGTGGTTATGTTTTCGGTATTGCCTTTGCATTCATTGCATATGCTTGTCTATTTAAAGCGGGGGAACTATTTATTCAACAAAATGCTATTCCATATTTTGCTGGTAAAATTGCTGGAGTGACTGAATCTCTAGCTAAAGCAGCAGGATCGATTGTTAAAGCCGCAAAAGCAATAATTAATTTTTGTAAAAGTATTTCCGCTCTTGAACGTAAGATATTGATTCTAGCAGCAATAGCCGGCATTGGGGCAATAATTGCTTTAAATAATCCAGATTTATTCACTAGTCTTTTTTATGGAACAGCGATTGTCGTCGGAATATCAATAGTGTGGGGTTTTGCAAACCGGGGGATTACAAAGGTTTTGCTACCAGAAAAATCGGCTTTAGGCTGGATGTCATCAGAACAAGCAGAAGAATTTTTCGGATGGCATGATCTCGAAGAGGCTCGTATTCGGGAAAGAGGAATAAAAGCAGGAAAAACCCCAGAACAGATTGATATGGATATTGCAGAATTGAAAGAAAAAATTATAAAAATAAATGAGCGATTATCTGCCAAGCGCAGTAATTACGATGGAGATATTGTTAAATACTTTGACGCATCGATCAATCCGCTTAAATCTGATAGATTCGGACCAGATTTCGACATTATGACTGTATTAGATAATATTGGAGAAAAGAATCTCAAGGTAACAGACGCATTTGATCCAATGAAAGTTACAGACGAAACATCATATGGTATGAAACAATTTGATGCTGTCGAAAAACAAATCTGGGTTCGAGATTCGAATGGTGATATACGCTCTTTGGAAAAAATGTCAGATGGAAGTTCGAAATTATCTCCCCCGAGACGAGAAGGTGGTAAGACATGGGATGTTATCGTTGGAAATGCAAGAAACGGAAAAGGTAATTATTTAGATATCCAAAAAGCGTTAGATGAGTTCGACTTATGGCGCTATACTGAAGAAAATAAAGGCGGTGGATTTGAATTTGGGACACGGATAGAACCGGGTAATTCGGACCTAGTACGAATTAATAAACAAACTTTAAAAGCAAATGGTTTTGGCAATACAGGAGATACTATTTTATCTGATACAGGTGAAAATACATTTAATAAAATTCGTAATAACCATAAAGCGTATACGATTGAAAATAATTATGTATACGAGCAAACGAACTTAAAAGAACGTCTTAATCCCCAAGATCCAGAATATTGGGCAGATGACCTTATTGATGCAATTAATAATTGCAAAGATAAAGATTATGGGTCAGCAAGAGTTGTTTCAAGCGATTATGCAAATGGACAGCTCATTGTGGAATATAATTACAAAGGGGATACATATACGGTTACAATCGAGGATGCACCGAATATAGGTCATTTCAAAGAATAATACCTTAACCTTTAAGATAGGAGGTAATAATATGCCTGGTGATGAGTACGAATACGGGTCGGAATTCTATATTCATATTCTTGAAATAGATTTTAAAAAAGATGTGGATATCCGTTTGATAACCCGAACCATATATCAATTCTGCCAAAAAAATTTCAAAGATATCAAACCATCCAGGTTCGATGATATAAAATATGAATTAAAACGTTCTAGTCTTTTTGGAAATTACTACGATAGATCTGAAGATGCTTCAAAACGGGCACTTCTTATGAATCTCGAGGCTAAGTATGCATCATTTCCTCATAGGTCTCCAAGGCGGTCTTCAAATGAATATTCAAATATTCATAGAAAAACTGAAAATGAAATCCTTCGCATGGTTATACAAATATTAGTTTATGAAAACATTTTGAAAAAGGATTTTAATCTCCGAATATCTGAATTCCTCCGGGAATGGTCCAATTTTCTTATAAGTCTGAAGCCACTGAGGTTAATTGGCGTAGGTGAAGCAGGATCTAGACCAGTTGAATGGGATGGTCTTGATGCTCCGGCATATTTCAACTCATTCGAAACCCTTTTAACTTGTATTTCAGAATATTATTATTGCGAAATAATTAATTTAGCTTTAGGGGGGGATTTTCTCAGGAATAATATTCATGATATCTTCTCTCAAATACCTCATCCGAAACCCATTGGTTTGAGAATACATCCAGATGGTTCGTTGATATTTGGTATTGCCAGAGATAAAGATCCAATTCCTAATAGACTTGGAATAGATTTCGATAAAATATCAATTAACCCCGAGAAAATTAAATACAAGATAGACCTCAAGGAACTTGTCAAAACCGTTAAAGATGCGGGATTCAGGGGTGATTATTTCCCGCCAATTCCAGTTCTATATGCAATCCTCATTAAAGAAGGGATTCTGAGAAAGACAGAATGATTAGTTTCCGAGCAGCCAGCGCACCAATAACGAATGGAATATATTTAGATCTGTTTAAACCTGACTTTTACAGTTTAAATACTTCAACCGCCTAAATGGGCAAGTTTTCTCAGGATACAGAGGTAGATCTTCAATAGAACTCTCGTCGATATTATCTTTTGCGCCCATCCATGTATCGCCGACATATATGTTATCAAATATAGACGGTCATATGTGGTAAAAGTATATATGTATAGCCGACAATTACCATCCATCATGATGATAAGAGACAAACCGAGGAGGGGGCACCAGTACTGGTCTGTTGTCACATCGCGACGTATCGCCGACAATCCTAAGCCTCGTGAACAAACCATACTCTATCTTGGTCGTCTGGACAACATCGATGAACCCCGCCGATTGGACCTCGAAAGGAAGATACGAGAACTGGCTGAACCGACTATTCTGAACGAGTTCAGAGCCAAACTCTATTCTCTCGGATACAAATTTCCCTCGCCCATATCGGCCCTGACCGTCGAGGAAGTCTACGATTACGGTCTTCCCCTGGCCCTTCATAAGGTCTGTGAGGACATACAGTTCGTCGATGTGGTCAACAAGCACGGTTACAAGGGTGGTGGACATTCCCTCGGCGCTATCGTCGAAGCGATGGCGATACACCGGGTCTCTGATCCCGGGAGCCACCGGGACCTCATCCGGTGGTACCCTACGACAACATTGCCCGGTTATCTCCGCCTCAAGCCAGACGAATTCTCATACGTCTCGACGCTTCGCGCACTTGATTATCTCCAGCCAAAGCACACCATACCCATGCAGATCGAGCTCTATGACAATATCCGGAGCGCCTACGGTCACAAATGCGACCGTCTGGACATAGACCTCACATCGTCGTATTTTGAGGGCTGGGAGTGCCTTCTCGCGAAGCTCGGTTACAGCAGGGACCACCGCT
>Ga0315295_10006485_pt1 | contig 10003 bp, 11 predicted proteins | sample YL17G14_0_MG_FD_204453 | JGI IMG/M metagenome (GOLD analysis project Ga0315295, IMG submission 204453) | Sediment microbial communities from Yellowstone Lake, YNP, Wyoming, USA - YL17G14_0 | ecosystem: Environmental > Aquatic > Freshwater > Lake > Sediment | place: USA: Wyoming | collected... | reverse complement strand
TGCCCGCGCGGGCGGTCATCCCCCATTCCGACAAGCAGCTCCGCATCGAGAGCATCACGCCCCATGTGAACAACGGCCTCATCCGCTGCCATCCCAGCCAGGTCACCCTCCTGGAGCAGCTCCGACATTGGCCCAAGGCGGACCACGACGACGGCCCGGACGCTCTGCAGATGCTCTGGGCGATCGCCGTCTCCGGGAGCGCGGCCTACGACTACCGGCCCCTGGGGAGCCGATCTGGATTGCGGGAAAGAGGAGCCTACTGATGGCCAAGCTATACGACGCCTATGGATTGCCGGTGGACCTTGGCCGTCTGCGCGAGGAAGTGGCGGCCCCGAGCCTGATGTCCATCCGGAACGTCTGGAGTGAGCATCCCACCCGCGCCCTGACGCCCCAGAAGCTGGCCAAGCTGCTGCTGGCCAGCGAGCAGGGCGAGCCTGAGCCCTACCTGGCCCTGGCCGAGGAGATGGAAGAGAAGGACCTGCACTACCGCTCCCAGCTGGGCACCCGGAAGCTGGCCTGCGCCAGCCTGCCCCTGGTGGTGGAGGCCGCCAGCGACGCCGCGCCGGACCAGAAGGCCGCCGACCTGGTGCGCGAGGCCCTGATGCAGGAAGAGTTCGAGGACGTCCTCGTGGACGTGCTCGATGGCCTGGGCAAGGGCTTCTCGGTGTGCGAGGTGCTCTGGGAGACCTCCGGCAAGGCCTGGATGCCCTCCCAGGTCCTCTGGCGGGATCCCCGCTGGTTCGTCTTCGACCTGGTGGATGGCCGCACCGTGAAGCTGCGGGAGCCCTCGGGCCCCGTGGACCTCCCGCCCTACAAGTTCATCGTCCACACGCCCAAGCTCAAATCCGGCCTGCCCATCCGGGGCGGCCTGGCGCGGGCTTCCGCGTGGGCCTACCTCTTCGCGAACTACGCCCTCAAGGACTGGTCGGCCTTCCTGGAATTGTTCGGCCAGCCCCTGCGCCTGGGCAAGTATCCCGCCGGGGCGGCCCCGGACCAGATCGAGGTCCTGGAGCGGGCCGTGCGCAACATCGGCTCCGATGCGGCCGCCGTGGTGCCCGATTCGATGATCATCGACTTCGTCGAGGCCAAGACCACCGGCTCCTCGGACCTCTACGAGAAGCTGCTCCGCTACCTGGACAGCCGCGTGACGCTGGCCGTGCTGGGCCAGACCCTCACCAGTGGCCAGACCCAGGGCGGCGGCGGCAGCATGGCCCTGGGCCAGGTCCACAACGAGGTCCGCAAGGACCTGATGCGCTCCGACGCCCGCCAGCTCATGGCCACGATCAAGCGCGACCTGGTGCGTCCCCTGGTGGACCTGAACCTGGGTCCCCAGGCGCAGTACCCGAAGATCCGCCTGCAGCTCGACGAACCCGAGGACATCCAGGCCCTCACCAATGCCCTGAAGGAACTGGTGCCCCTGGGCCTGGAAGTAGAGCAGAGCGTGGTCCGGGACAAGCTGGGCCTGCCGGATCCGGGCAAGGGCAAGGACGTGAAGCTGCTTGGCGCGCCAAAGCCGCCGCCGCAACCTGCGCCGGTGGATCCTGTTCCTCCTGACCAGGCCGCGGCGTCCGCCCGCCTGTGCGCCCACTGCGGAACGAGCCACGCCCAGGGCGTCTCGGACCCTGATGCCCTGGATCACCTCGCCGGGCAGGCCCTGGCGGACTGGATTCCCCAGCTCCAGCCCCTGGCCGCGCCTCTGGTGGAAGCCATCCAGGGCGCCACAACCTTCGAGGAGCTGCAGACCGCCCTGGCGAAGGCCGCCCAGGCCATGGATCCAGGCACCCTGGCCCAGCGCCTGGCGGAGGCCTCCTTCGTGGCCGCTCTGGCGGGCAACACCGGCGTGCCCCTCTCGGAAGCCAAGGCCAGCCAGTCAGCGCAGCCCATCACCCTCAACATCGTCGTGGAAGGGCAGAAGCGAGGCCCCTTGAGCGTCTCCCCCGTGCGGGACGAAGAGGGCCGCACCGTCCGCTACGAGTTCTCGGAACCCAAGGAGTAGCCCATGGCCACCAGCATCACCCCTGGCATCCCCGACGCCCGGAAACAGGAGGCCATCGCGGCCATCTGCCCCTCCGGGAGCACATACAAGTGCGCCCTGATCAAGGCGGGTGCCACCGTCGGCGTCATCGGTACCTACGCGGAACTGGGCGCCAACGAGGTGGCGTCCGGCAACGGCTACACCACGGGCGGCGCGACCCTCACGGGCTACACCGCAGCCCTCACTTCGGGCGTGGCTTCCGTGGATTGGGCGGACCCCGTGTGGGACCCCTCCACCATCTCCGCCGATGGCGCGGTGATCTACGACACCGGCAGCGGCAAAGTGGCCGCAGTGCTGACCTTCCCCGCCACCAAGTCCTCCGATGGCGGCCCCTTCACGGTCCAGCTCCCCGCCTCCGGCGTGGGCGTGGTCCGGTTCGGGTGAGGTGAATCATGAGCGGCCCCGTCCCAGCCTTCGTCCAGCTCCCCCTCGATTCCGGCAACACCGGCAAGAAGACCAAGACCTCCAGCATCGTTCAGGGCGCCGATACCGTCCACCGGCACCACTTCGTGGGCGATCGTGCCGCCAACGTCCTCGGGGTCTACTCCGCCGGATCCGGCGTGCAATCCGTCAGTGCCACCGTCCAGAACGGCACTGCCACAGGCTTCCTGTGGCTTCATGTGCCCGCGGCCGTGACAGGCAAGAAGGTCCGCATCCGGAAGGTCTGCATCAAGGCCAACGTCAGTGCGGCCACGCCCACCATGCCGACCCTGCCGCGCGTCGGCCTGACCCGGTTCACCTTCACGGGGACCGCCTCTGGCGCAACCTTGGCCGGGACGCCCATGGATGCCACCTATCCGGCCCACGTCCTCGACATCCGCACGGCCGTCACGGGCCTGACGCCCACCCTGACACCCTCCGCCACGTCGGCCCTGGCCCAGACCATCATCCCCCCCTTCATCGTCGCGGGCACGTCCGCCAACGTGCAGCAGACCAACAACAACGAAGACGACCTGATCCAGGCCCAGGACGAAGACGACTACATCGTGCTGGCGCCCGGCCAGGGCATCGTCCTGTGGCAGATGGACGCTGGAACCACCACCGATATCCGGAGGTTCACGGTGGACCTCAAGTGGGATGAGATCGACGTGGCTTGATCCATGGCGGAGCGCACCTGGGTCCTGAACGACGCCGTTCCCCTGGGAGCGGCGCAGGGCTTTGATGCGTCTGCCACGCCGGGCACCTGGTCCCTGAATGTCACGCCCCTGGCGGTGCAGACGTTCCAGGCGGCCGCAGGGGCCTGGAACGTGCCCTACTGGGGGCCCGGCGTCTTGGCCTTCCCAGCCCAGACGGCCACGGGGGTCAACGCCCCCGCAGACCCGGTGCAGGTCCTCACCTCGGTGGCTGCCGTCAGCGCCAAAGGCGGAGCGAAGGCTTCGGCGGCGGCCATGCAAGCCACGGTGTCCGTATCGGCCTCGGCCAAGGGTGGGGTGTTGGCTCCGGTAGCGGCCGTCCAGACCACCGCATCATCTGCGGCTTCCTCCGTGAAGGTGGGCGCCCGCGCCCCCGCAGGGGCGGTGGCCGTCGCCACCTCCGTCGGGACGGCCCAGGCCCTGGGAGGTGCCAAAGCAGGCGCGGCGCCGGTTCAGGCCCAGGCCACGCCGGCACCCGCATCGGCTTTGACTGGCACCCGCGCACTGGGTGCGGCCGTGCAGATCCAGGCGTCTGTTTCTGCTGCTGCCACCGGCGGGGCGGTGGCTCCCGCGCAGGCGGTCCAAGTGCTGGCGCAGGTTGGCCCTGCGGACGTCCAGGTGCCCCAGGGGGTCATCGCTCCCGCTGAGGCCGTGATAGTTCGGGTGACCGTGGGGGAATCCGATGCCACGGTGGCGGTGCCCCCGGCCATCACTCCGCTCACCACGCCTGGCGCCGGATATGGGTCCTACGGCCGGTCGGTGCCTCTCCGGGCGCACCGGGTCCCGGCCGTGGCGACCGTGGAGCCCGTGGAGATCCGCGCGGTGGTCGCCCTGCTCGACGCCAGGGGCGGCGGCCGGGGCCAGGTCCTGCCCGTGACCAGTCCGGTCCGGATGGGCGCGGTTTCCGCCCGGGGCGGCGCCTCGGTCCACGTTCCGCCCGTGGCGGTGGACATCGAGACAGGGCCCACCGGTGCCACGGGCATCCAGAACCCCCCAGATGAGGAGCTGGCCATGCTGCTGGCGTTGATCGCATGACCATCGAACTGAAACTCCAGCCCCCCCAGGAGGCCGTGGCCTCCTTCCAGGCCAAGGGCCTGCTGATCACCGGATCCTGGCAGTCTCTCTGGCAGGAAGAACACGCCAAGGCCTTCACGGTGGCCAACCTGGCGCGCCTGGACCTGCTCCAGGAGATCCACACCGCCCTGGACCAGGCCATCCAGGAAGGCCTCGACTACCGCGCCTTCGCCAAGGGCCTGGTGCCCAAGCTCCAGGCGGCGGGCTGGTGGAACCAGGAGGTGCCCGAGGGCAAGCCAATGACGCCCTCCCGTCTCCAGCTCATCTACGATGCCAACTTAAGGACCAGTTATGCGGCGTCCCAGTGGGACAGGATCCAGACCTTGAAGGGCCGCAAACCCTACATCCGCTACAGCACCATGAAGGACGCCCGGGTGCGACCGATGCATCGGGCCTGGGAAGGCATTACCCTGCCGGTCGATCACCCCTGGTGGGAGACCCACTTCCCCCCCAAAGGCTGGCGGTGCCGCTGCACGGTATATCAGCTTAGTCAGAAGGAGATGGAGCAGGACGGCATGGAGGTCACCCCCGACGAAGTCCTTCCAAAGGGAGAGAAGACCTTCGTCAACCGGATCACTGGCGAGGTCACCAAGGTTCCCCTTGGTGTCGACCCCGGCTGGGCCTACAACCCCGGCAAGGCGGGACTGGCCGCCCAGGGCAGCACCGTGGGACAGAAACTCCTGGGTGCGAAGCCCCGGATGGCCTCCCAGGTGGCCCAGGCGGCGGGCGAGAGCTTCGCAGCTCCCCTCAAGGCGCAGCTGGGCCAGTGGGCGGAAGCGCTCCGGGCGGGCACCTTGAAGCCCACCGGCAACCAGCTCGTGGTGGGCACCCTGCTCACCGAGGCCGTGGACTACCTGGCGGCGGCCGCCATCGAGCCCGAGACGGCGGCCCTCAGCCTGTCGGACCGGGAGTTCCTGCACATGCTCCGCCCCGCGAAGGCGGACCGGGGCGCGGCCTGGCCCCTGCCCATGCTCCTGGACCTGCCGAACCTGCTCGCCAAGCCGGAAGCCATCTACTGGGACACCCAGGATCAGGTGCTGATCTATGCCTGGTCCGTGCAGGACCAGGCGGCGAAAGCCGTGATCCGCGTGAACTACCGCGTGAAGTCCGAGGGGTTGAAGATCCGGACCAACCTCATCAAGACCACCGGGATGGTGCAGCCTGGCGATCTCATGGACCCGCGCTACCAGAAGGTCTATTGAGGTATGGCCGTTACGGCCATACCTCAAAGAAGGGGCCACTGGAGGGGATTCGAACCCCCGAACCGACCGGCGGGAAATCCCGCCCGCTGCCACACCTCTCTGCCCTAGTGGCCCCATGGGAAGTATAGGCTGAAATTACGAGGCTGCTATTTCAGGAGCACTGGCGGAGCGCCAACCAAGTCGATGATTTGGCCGTTCTGCCAGAGCCATTCCCGAAAGGTCCAGCCCGTATAGCCTCCGTAGCTGTTCTTGGCATTCACCTGGAAGGAAACGAGCCAGCCGTAACGCCAGCCGCCCCCGCTGACCAACCCGATCTGGTAGGCGCCCGGCCCCAGCACCAGGATGCCGCGCGTCTGGGCGCTAAACGGGTCCTTCAGATGGCCATCGCACCAAGTCTTCACGGCAGCCTCGGCTTCTTGTTGGGTCGGACGCGGGCCGCATTTGGCCGCCTTCTCTTCGGGCGTGAGGACTGGAGGAGCGCACGAAACCAGGAATATCAGGGCAGCTACCGGGAGCAAGCGCATGAACTTTCCTCTTGGTTGGTTTGAAATTGTTGATCAGTCCCATATTTTAATCATTCCTGAAAGACCTGTGAGCAAATCCACGCCGAGCGTCAGAGAGTCCTATTCCCGAAGGTCCCCGCCCAAGGGATCAGCGCCATACCAAATGCTGCATTTTTCCTTGACTCTCTGTCCAGCTCTTGAAACGCTACGTGCATGGCCGTAGAAAGCCTTGCAATGGCGGACGACATCGCGTCGGGTTGCCTTTTCAGGAAATACAACACCCCGAGGAAAGGGGGAATACCGGGGGCCGTCCCATTGCGGCTTTCTAACAACCCGGCGCCAGGCCGTCCCTGGCAGGACAGAAGGGCAAGGGCTTAGAAACCCGCAACCCGAACCGGAGCCCGATGGGCCCGGATCTCAATGGAGGCCCCATGATGGCCGAATTGTTCTCCATCCAGACCTTGGAGTTGGAGGGTGAAACCCAGCCGGGCGTGAGCGCCCGTGAGCTGCATCAGCGCTTGGAGATGAAACGCCAGTTTGGGAACTGGTTCCCCGAGCAGGCCGAACGCCTGGAACTCAAGGAAGGCATCGATTTCGAGGTTTTTAACGTGAATGTTAAGAACCCCAAAGGAGGCCGCCCCGGCGGGGATTATGCTCTGACGCTGGACGCCGCCAAACTCATTGCGATGCGCAGCGAGACCAAGCTAGCGAACCGGATTTGCCGCTACTTGATCGAGGTCGAAAAGAAGTGGCGCCGGGGCGAGAAGGCCGCCGCCGCCATCGACTACACCTGGGTGGGCACACGCCAGGCCGCTCGCGAACTGGGTGTCCATCACAACTCGCTCTGTTCTCGCATCCGGGTCCATGGCTTGCTCAAACGTCAAGGCCCTCATGGTGTCCTAGTGGCCCTGGAAGTCGTGGCCGCGCATCTCAAGGAGCACCCCCTCCGGCCTCTCCCGGGTCGCCTGGGCTCGAAGAGCCAGAAGGGCGGACCCATGGTTATCACGACCGCGATGCTCCAAGCCCTGTTCAAGACCTACGGCGCGGAGGGAACACAGCTTGTGCTCCACAACATGGACCGCCGGTATCCCCACCCGAACGAAGTGGCGGCGCTGAAGGCCGAGGTGTCCCGATGACCGGCGAAACCTGGGAGAAAGTGGATGCGGCCCTCACGGTGGCCTCGGACCTGCGGGCGGAGCTGTCGGGCGTGCGGGCGCTGTTCATGGCCCGGGTCAGGACGACCGTGGATCCGGGCAACGTCCGGGCCCTAGACCTCACCAACCTGGAGGCCGAGGGGCTCGGCCTGGTCCTGGGGCTCCTGGTGGATCAGTTGGAGCGCCTGGAAACGGACCTAAAGGCAGCGGCGGCGGGCCTTTCCTGTGAGCAGGCGGGGTAGCACCAGAAGGGAACGCGAACGGCGGGAGGTTGCCTCCCGCCGTTTTTGCGTCTGGATGGCCCCAGGATCGTCGGAAGAGTCCCGCCGCCCCCATCACACCCGGCTGGTCCCTATCGAAGAAACTAAACATGCTCTAACCGGGTTCGTTGGGGCATCGCGGGGGGCGCTCGTGAGGCGTGGGGGGCTGGGGCGGCCTTCGGCCTGCCTGAAATTCAGAAAAGGGCTTTGAGAGAGAACCCGGCGCTCGCGGGCCAGGTTGGGGTTTTCGGAGCGACCCTTGCCCCCCTGCCTTCAGGAAGCCCGCCATGCCATCCAGGTGCCCGACGCGCCGGGGGAGTGGATCCACATCCTGCCCTCCGGCACCTTCCGGGGCCGGGACGGGCGCGGTCCCTACGTGGTGAGCGACGCCCAGGCGGTGATCGCCGCCAGTCTCGCCTATGCCGCTGGGGCGGAGCTCGTCATCGACTACGACCACCAGACCCTCAGCGCCGCACAGCATGCCGGGGCGGTGCCCGCGGCGGGCTGGATCAAGGAGCTGGAGGCGCGGCCCGACGGCATCTGGGCGCGGCCCGAGTGGACCGCGGCCGCCTCTGCCGCCCTGAACGCCAAGGAATACCGCTATTTCAGCCCGGTCTTCGATTACGACACCCGGACGGGGGAGGTCGTGCGCCTCAAGCTCGGCGCCCTCACCAACGTCCCCAACCTCCAACTGCAGGCGGCCGCGAGCCGCCAAGGAGACGCCATGAATGAACTGCTGGCACGGCTCTGTGCCCTGCTCAACCTCCCGCTCACCACCGCGCCCGAAGCGATGACCGCTTCCCTGGACGCGCTCATCGCGGAAAAGACCGCCACGGCTGCCGCCACCAGCGATCTCGCCAAGGTCATCGGCGTGGCCCCGGAGGCGCAGCTGGCGGCCATCGTCCAGGCAGTGCAGTCACGCCTGGCCCAGCCGCCCGACCCGAACCAGTGGGTTCCCCGCCCCCAGTTCGACACGATCTCCCGCAGCCTGGCCCAGCTCCAGGAAACGACCAAAAGGGCCGAAGTTGAACAGTTGGTGACCGAGGCCATGAGCGCGGGCAAGGTGCCCCCGGCCCTGAAGGCCTGGGCGGAGGACTACGCGGGCCGCGACCCCGAAGGCTTCAAGAAATACGTGGACGGCGCCCCGGTCATCACCGGGACCTCCCACAGCGCCAGTTCCGCGTCTCCCGGTGGAGACGCCAAGACCCTCACCCCCGAGGAGGAGACCGTCGCTCACGCCATGGGCCTGAGCGATGAGACCTACCTCTCCGCCAAGAAGGAGGCCTGATGACCGCCCTTGCCGTCGACCGCAACACCGCCCGCCGGGAGAAACGATCCTTCGTGGACCCCATGGCGGCAGCCGTCAAGATCTACGCCGGATCCCTGGTGGTCCTGGACGCCTCCGGCAACGCCAAGCCAGGTGTCACCGCCACGGGCCTCGTCGCCCGGGGCCGTGCCGAGGAGCAGATGGACAACACCGCCGGGGCTATCGGCGCCAAGTCCGTCCGCGTGGAGTCGGGCACCTTCGCTTTCGGCTCGGACGGGACCCTGACCCGGGCCTACATCAACAAGACCGTCTACATCGTGGACGACCAGACCTTGGCCGCCACGGACGGAGGCGCGACCCGCAGCGCCGCCGGAACCCTCAGAGACCTCGAAGGCTCCGGCGCCACCGCGGTTGCCTGGGTCGAGATCGGATAAGGAGCCTCCATGATCATCAACCAGGGCAACCTGACCAACCTCTACACCGGCTTCAAGGCCGCCTTCGGCGAAGGTTTCCGCTCCAGCGTCCCCACGTGGGACAAGGTGGCCACCCCCGTTCCCTCCAGCACCAAGCAGGAGACCTACTCCTGGCTGGGCCAGTTCCCCCGCCTGCGGGAGTGGCTGGGTGACCGGCAGATCAAGAACCTCAGCCAGTCCACCTACGCCATCCTCAACAAGAAGTTCGAGTCCACCATCTCCGTCAAGCGCGACGACATCGAGGACGACCAGTTTGGCGTCTATTCTCCGCTCTTCAAGGAGATGGGCTACGCGGCCGCCACGCACCCCGATGAGCTGGTCTATGGGCTGATGCTCGCCGGGTTCACCTCCCTGTGCTACGACGGGCAGTATTTCTTCGACGTCGATCACCCCGTCGGCAGCGGCGTCGTCTCGAACTTCGGTGGCGGCGCGGGCACGCCTTGGTTCCTGCTGGACACCAGCCGGGCCCTGAAGCCCGTCATCTTCCAGAAGCGCCGGGAATACGCCCTCAAGAGCCTCGTGAACCCGGAAGATCCGAACGTCTTCCTCCGCGACGAATACGTCTATGGTGTGGACGCGCGGTGCAACGTGGGCTACGGCTTCTGGCAGATGGCCTACGCCAGCAAGAACACCCTGGACGCCGCGGGTTTCAACGCGGCCTACGCGGCCTTGCTGGCCCAGAAGACCGATGACGGCCGCCCCCTGGGCATCCGCCCGACGCTGCTGGTGGTGCCGCCCTCCCTCCGCGACAACGCCAACACCGTCATCAAGGCCGAGCGCAGCGCCAACGGCGCCACCAATACCAACCAGAACGCGGTGGACATCCTCATCTGCCCGTGGCTCTCGTAGGCGGCGAACCCGCTGGCTGACGTGAACTGAACCCGGTGGGCGGCCTTCTCCGC
>Ga0315295_10006483_pt1 | contig 10004 bp, 4 predicted proteins | sample YL17G14_0_MG_FD_204453 | JGI IMG/M metagenome (GOLD analysis project Ga0315295, IMG submission 204453) | Sediment microbial communities from Yellowstone Lake, YNP, Wyoming, USA - YL17G14_0 | ecosystem: Environmental > Aquatic > Freshwater > Lake > Sediment | place: USA: Wyoming | collected... | reverse complement strand
TACTGGCCCGTGCCGACGGCCCCGGTGACGTACATCTTGCGGCCCACGACATCGCGCCAGAGGTCGTCGAGGGCACCCTCGTAGCCGGGGGCGTCCATGAAACGGACGATATCGGCCATCGCCGCATACATGTATCCGGCCCTCACGGCATGGCCGACCGCCTCATGCTGGTCCACGACCGGCTTGTGGTCCTGCATCCGGCCGTTGCGCAATCTCAATTGGGCATGCCAGAACTCACGTTGTCGCTCCGGCGTCAACTTTCCCTCGGGCTTCACAGGCGTGATTACCGTCCTGGGGTCGAAGGGCTTGCGTTCCGCACCGTGAGCGTAACCGCGCTCGTCGAGGAAGAACCTCGCCAACTCCAGGTAGCGCCGCTCGCCGGTGGCGCGATACAGCTTGACCAGAGCCAACTCGACTTCCTGGTGCCCGTCAACGTCGTAGCGTTTGCCGGGGCCGAAGATGCCGTCGATGTGATCGGCGAACCGCCTCGCCGCCTTAAGTACCTTGGGATCACCGGTCAGTTGAGCATGCGCGACGGCCATCTCGAAGAAATGGCCCGCGTTGTACATCTGGTGCTCCAAACGCAGGTCTTCCCACCTCTTATCTTGCCGCTGGACGATGAAACAGGAGATCAGGAATCCGTCCTGTTGCTGCGCGGCCAGGATACGATTGAGAATGCCCTCGACGCGTTGGCGCAGTCGACTGTCCTCGTAGTGCTGCAAGGAATACACCGCGCCTTCCAGGGCCTTATGCAGATCCGAGTCGAAAGCGTGGTGTCCCTGGAGCGGACCGTCGAATACGCCCGCGGCCTTGTCGAAGTTGGTGACGTGCCCGTCCTTCTCCAGGCAGTTCAGCGCGTGAGGAATGGTCACCTCGTGGTGGGTCTTGAGGCGCGGACCCCAGAAGCCGCCGCGCAGCTCCACCCGCCCGTGATTCACCTCGTCCAGCCCATGCCGTGGCATGGGATTCCCTGCACGCTCGCCAGATCGCAGCGCCGTCCCGACACAGCCGCTCAACCCGAAGGCCAGCGCCGCGGCGCCACTCTTGAGAAACTCACGTCGGTCCACAGAGATCTCCCGTCCCTTTTCCGAAAGCCGGTCCGCCTGCTGCTTCTTCAATTCGGGCCGCAAGCCCTCATCGTGCTACCGCACCCCACACTGCCTTACTTCCCCGCCCCCATCAGCTCAAGCATCGTCTCGGCGAAAGCCTTGCCGAGCAGTATGAAGAAGCGGCCCTCGCCGTAATAGTGGTAGCCCTGGTTGGAAGTGGCGCGTTTGAGCATCGCCTGCTCTTCCGGGGTGATGGGATTTTTCTTCAAATCGCGCTCCAGGTTGAGCCAGCCGGCGGTCTTGATGGCAACGATCGCCGGGTGCAGTAGCGGAGCGCTCTCGATCGCCCTGACGTTGCCTTTGAATTCCGGCACGGTGTTGACGTAGCGCTGGCCCTCGCGCACGTCCTTTTGCTTACCCACTTCGTTCCGCACGCCGTTGACACCCATGACGCCGACGACCACTTTCATCTCCGGGGCCTTGAATTCCTTGCGCAGGTCATTGATCAGGCAGACCAGGTTCTTACCGTATTCCTTGCGACCCGTTTCATCGAACTGGTCGTTGTAGCCCTGGAACCAGACGAAGCCGGCGATTTCGTAACCGGCCTTTTCGTCATAGTCGGGGAAACGCTTCTTCAGGTTGTCTAAGGTGTCGTGGACGTAGGCAATCAGGCCCCGATACGCCCCGCCCACGTCCTCCGGCTTCACGCCTTGAGGCATGCGGGCACTGGGGGGGCGGAAGTTGACGTACAGACTCTGGCCGCCCGTGGCAAACTTGATCAGCAAGACCTGCTCGTCCAGCGCCTCGCCCATGAAGTAACCGAAGGCGTATTCCGGGCCGATATTGCTGCCGAGCGTGTCATCGCTTTTCCGGCCACCGTAGCCGGGCCCGAGTTTGCCGTAGACGCCGCGGTGGGCAACCCAGACATCGTCGCGGGTGACCAGCGTCTTGCCGTCGGGTTTGAACTTTTTCAGCAGATGGCCTTGCTCCTTGTCCTCGCCCAGGAAGTCACTCGTGGAGACATTGGCCTGGCCGTCCATGTTCGACTGCCCCGCGAGGACAAACACCTTGAGCGGTTTCGGCGCGGCGTCGGCCCAGAGCGGCGCCAGTTGTACCAGAAGCAGGGCCGCGGCCGCGAGGGCAAGTGCCTCCGCCACGTGCTTCTTCATGAGACCTCCTGTCACTTCCCCTGATTTGCCTTGGGCGGTAGCGGCGCGATGCTCCGCAACTCCGGCTGCGTTGTTGCGGCCTCGATGGTCTTGATGGCCTCTTCGACGGCGGCGACTCTCCTATTATTGAGTTCGCCGGCGGGGTATTCCCCCCTCTTGCATTGATCGTTCAGGGCCACGATCAGCTCCTTCAACCCCGGCACCGCTTCGCGGGCGGCCGTGCCATAGCTCATGATCCCCTTCATGATTTCCCCGGTTCGGCTTTCGCTGCCGTGGCCGCCCTGGGTTTTCGCGAAGATGACACCCGCTTCGATGCCCTCTTTGAAGTGATATTTCGTCAAGGCTCTGAATCCGGCCATGCGGATCTCATTGCCAAACATCGTGTCCGCCGGGCACCGCGTGTTGACAGCAGCCAATATGTCCGGCGCCAGGGCCTGCACATCCTCGAGGGTCAGGAGGTCCGTGAAAGTATGAGTGAGCTGGGCTCTGGCCATGCCATCCGCGTTCTTCGAGATGGCCCGGATCGCCGGGTAGAGCAGTTCGGGATCGATTTCCTTGATGGAAGTTCTAAGCAGTCCTTTGAACAAGGCCGCGGCCAGTTCGCCATGGGTGAGCTGGATGGGATCGTCCCATACGATCGGCTGGAGGGGCTCCGCGGTTTGGGCGACCGCCTTGAGCATGTCGGGAACGACGGGCTTCGCCATATCGCCCATGTTCTTGAGAGCATTGGCGGCCTTGACCCGTAACCAGCGGTCCTCGTGGGTGAGCAGTCGAACCAGCACCGGCAGGGCTTCGGCGCTGCCCATGTACCCCAGGGCCTCGGCGGCGCCCTGGCGTTTCCAGGCATCGGTCCCCTCCGCCATCGCGACGAGCGGGGCGACCAGTTCCTTCCTGTTGGGGCGCCGGCCGAGTTCCTCCGCCGCCCAACCGCGGACGATCGGCGACCAGTCGCCCAGGGCCGCAAAGAGTTCCTCCGTGTTCTTCGTCTTGCGGTCCAGATCGAAGCGGCCGGAAGCGATGGCCTCGGCCACGTCCTTCCGGCTGAGCCAGTTCGCCTGATTCGCGTCCCTGCCGGTGATGCAGAGCTTCTTCAGCGGCAGCGAATAGGTGAGGACATAAGTGGCCGTCGGGCTCAGGCCGTAGTAGCCGCTCTTGCCGTAATAGGTGTTGTCTTCCGTCTTGCCGGGGCCGTACTGTTCGCCGCCATCGTAGGTGAACGATCCATCGCAGCGCCGCACGAGGTCGAGGTGCCATGAGGCTTCCTTGATGAAGGCCGCCGCCGCGTCAGGTCCGCCGGTATTGGCGCCCAGAGCACCCCACAGATAGCTGAATCCCTGGCCGGTGTGTCCGTATTCACGGTTCCGGTAGGAAGCGGTGACCGTCTTCGCGAAGAACTGAGTTTCCCTGATCCGGTTCCCCTGAACGGCGAACAACATGGCGGCCATGGCGTTCTTGCCGTTGTTGTCGTGGTATGGCCACGGCATGTGCTCGCCGTAGGGAATCGCTCCCTTATCCACGAAGTAGCCGAAGAACCTCGAGGCTCTTCCGATGGCGGGATCGATCTCCGCGTCCTTCACGCCGCACTTCCTGCCCATGACGATCGCGAGATTGGCCACCAGTCCCGTCGCGTTTACCGGGCCGTAGGGAGGGATCGATCCGTGGAGTGAACCATCGGAATTCCGGTTGGAAATACCGTGTCCGAAGGTGCCGTACATGCTCTGCCCCTTGGCGAGAGAGACCGTGTACTCGTTGATGGCATGCAGCACTTCCTTGTCGCCGGTGAGGAGGTAATACTCGCAGAGAAAGAGGTCCCGGTATCCCCAGTCCCACGTCACCATCCCGTCCTTCAGCTCCAGCTTCAGCGTCGCGGGCGCCATCTTCCGGGCGAACTCCCGCACCCGGGGCAGGTAGTCGGGATTGCCGGTCGCCATCAGCGCGAGGCCGTTCACCGCTCCCCAGATATCCTCGTTGAGCGGTTCCTTTTCCAGCACTCGGCAGGCGTCCTCGAAGATCCGCTTGGACTTGGGGCAATTGTAGGGCGCGGTGTCGCTGTAGGTCCCCATGACTCTCAGCTTGAGTTGCACCTCTGCGGTTTTGCCCGCCCGCCAGCGGGTCAACCTCAGGACGCCTCCATTGGCTGCCTTCTCGGCTTCCTGAATCGCCACGGCTATGCTCTTGCGGGCATCGTCGGTAAACAGTTTGCCGCCCGCGCCGAGGATCACATCGTCCACTTTCATCACGCCATCCGCCGGCGACTTCTCTCCGACATGCGTGACCAGAATCTGCCGGCTGGCCGTCGTGGTCCGGCCCTGCACGCTCTCGAAGAAGTCGGCGGGCCTGGTATAAATCCACCCGCGAAGCCCCGTGGCGCCGAGATTGTAGGTCAACGTGCGATCGACCGTGCTACTCTGAGTGAGATCCGGCGGCGCCGGCGGCGCGGCAAGTGCTCCGCCGGTCACAAGCGCGATGGCGACAACGAGGGCGGCGGCCTGCAGAGGCGTATTCGGCATCTTTCGCATGATGCTCCTCCTGGCCGCCAGTCTACCGCACATCGGCCCGGATGTCTGTTAGGTTCCGAGCGACTCCGTCGGCATTCCGTCGGAGCCTTACTTGTCGCTTGCCGGGATACGCAACACGTTGACGGAGTAGGGCGCCAAGGTGACCGAGAAACGCGCCCCGCAGCCCGAGAACGGCTGCTCCTGCGGCACGATGCGGCGAGGGTTGTCCAGGCTGTTCTCCGCATATGGATCGTCCGAGCGGATCATGATATGGCGCCCCGACGCCTCCACCTTCACGGCGCCGTCCAGTTGAATCTCGGCCCGGACGGGTTTCGCGTGGTAGTTGGTCGCCTTCAGCACAACGGTCTTGCCCTTGACGTCGCAGCCGGCCGCGGCGAAGAACGGGGGCAGGTACTCCGCCTTCGCGTCAGAGACTTTCTTCCCGTCCAGGAACATCTCGGCCTTGTCGCGGCCGAGGACCAGGCTGATCTCGTACCAGCGGCCCATCTCGATCCCGCCCTGCGTGCTCATCCCGCCGCGAAACGAGCAGCCCTCGGGAACGCCGCGGTCCTGGATGGCAGAGAACTTGTTCCCAGCCGCCCCGTAGTTGCAGAACAGGAATCGCTCCGGGCCGGCGGCGTTGAAGAACATCAGGAATCCTTCCGAGCCCTCCACCCGCCGCGCCTTCAGCGTCACACGGCCCGCCTTGAATCGGGGCGATTTCAGGAGGAGCATCGCCGGTCCCCTGCCCTTGTCGGTTTGCTGCAACACCCCGTCCTTGACCTGCCACTGGCCGACGCCTGGCGTGTCCCAGTGGTCCAGCGACTTGAAGTCGTCGCCGAGAACGAGGCTGCCTTTCTCGTCGTACATCCGCAGTTCCTTGAACTCGTTGGCGCTGCTCCAGGAGCCAAGGCCGAACTTCCCCGCCATGAGCGGTGCGTTCGGATCCGGCTCGGGTCTCAGGCTCGTAAACGTGGCCAGGTTGACGTCCGGCCGGTTTTCGTTGAAGACCTTCTGCACGTAGTAGGACGCGTGGGCGAAGCTGCGAGAGGCGTCGAACTCGATCAGGTTCACGCCCCAGTCCCTCTTGCTCACGTTGCAGAAGAGCGGCGCGTAACTGGTCATCTTCACGAGGTCGCCGTTGCGTTCCATCATCATCAGGAAGACCGAATCGTCCATCGCGGCGCTCCAGTCGCCGCCGCCATGATGGTGGGCGTACTCGCCCACGTACACCTTCCACGGCTTCCGCGGGCATTTGTCGAAGTAATCGCAGTTGGACCGCGCCCACCCGGACCCGCGGTAGGCGTGCTCGTCGACGATGTCGATGTTGGCGTCGCCCGCGCGTTCGATGGCCGCCGGGTTCAGCCCGCTGAAGAACATGGACATCACGACGGTCATGTCCGGATATCGGGCCTTGATAGCCCGCCGGAACTTCGCGTAGTAGTCGCCGTAGAGCGCTGGCGGGTGCTCGTTGCCGATCTCCACGTACTTCAGGGGGAACGGCTTCGGATGCCCCCTCTTCGCCCGCACGGCGCCCCACCGGGAGTCCGCCGGCCCGACGGCGTACTCGATCGCGTCGAGCGTACGCTGGATGACCGCGTCCAGGTCGCCCAGGGGCCAGTTGTTCTCCGGATGCACCGTCATGCCGGCGAAGGTCACGTACATGGCGTCCGCGCCGATGTCCTCGCAGAACTGGAGAAACTCGTGGTAGCCGAACCCATCGGTCGAGCGGTACTGCCAGTAGCCCCACATGCCGGGCCGCTCCTCGGGCGGGCAAACCATCTTCCGCCAGTCGGGCGCGGACTCGAACGACAGCCCTTCCACGTAGCACCCGCCGGGATAGCGGACGAAGGAGGGCTTCAGCTCCTCCAGATACTTCGCCAGATCGATCCTCAGCCCGTTGGGCCGGCCCTTGTAGGTAGGCGGAAAGAGCGACACCCAGTCCACCTGGAGCGTGCCCTTGCCGCGGAAGCAGAGGGCCAGCCGCCCCGCGGGATCGGCGCCCGTCGCCTGGAGGGCTGCAACGAACCGCTGCCACGACTCGCCGGGCTTCACCGCGCCGAAATCGTGACGGGCCAGCGGCCTGCCGTCCTTCGACTCGAGGAGCGCAGTCACCTCGCCCTCGTAGGCGCCCGGGCGCAGGAAGAACTTGAGCGCGTAGGGCGCGCCCGCCTGCACGTTGATGCCCCAGTAGCCGCCATTCACGAGGGCCACGCGACCACCAGCGTCCTGCGACAGGGTCACCGAGAGTTCAAGCGATCTGGCCGAGGCCGCGTTCATCGGGTTGGCTTCGGTGATCTTCATCTCGCCCTGGGCGCCCCCCTCATTCCGCAGCGACCATCCGAGCAGGTCGCGGTTGGGGTTCCAGCCGCAGTTCATGAACCAGGGCCACGGCATGTCCCATTTCGCCGCCGGCACCCCCTCGGGCAGCTTCATGAGCTCCATCTTGAGGGTGCCGTCCTCCTTCTTCACCAGCTTCAGCCCCGGCGGAAGGATCCCCTCCTCTAAGCTGCGGTTCTGGATCAGCTCCGCGTAGATGCCGCCGTCAAACGCGTGGCTGATCTCCTCCATGAAGATGCCGTAGAGGGTCGGCGAGACGGGCGCCTTCTTGTCCTGAAGGTCAATGCAGATGGTAGCGGTGAACCCCTCGTCCTGCGCACGGGCCCAGCCGGCGAGTCCGAGAAGCAGGACGAAAGCCGCACCGAGAAGCACGGTCCAGGAGTGCACGGGGGTCGTCATCCTTTCTCTTCCTTTGAACACGGGATCATCGCGCGAAGGGCCACCCCCTACTCGACACGCCAGCGGATCAGGCTGCCGCACCGGCCGGGCTGAAATTGGATCTCTATCCTCAGCTCGGTCGTCTTGACCGGGTCGAAGGTCACCCCGTTGTACTGGTTCGCGGCCACACCGCAGCCGCTGGGGTTCGCAACCGGCTTCCAGACGTCTCCATCCTTGTAGAAGAGTTGCCACGAAGCGGGCACACGGACGCCGCCGTGCTCGTAGTGCTCGGTCCACCAGTAGGTCCTGGCCCGCGACACGGTCCGCGCTTCGCCGAAGGGCATGCGGACCCACTGCTTGCTGCCGGCGATGCTCGGCGAGTACATGAGGAACATGCCCACGCCCCCGTCCTCGGAGTCCTTCGGCTCGCGCGGGTCTGTCAGCGTCTTGAGGATCTTCTCGTCCTCGCTCCACGAACTGATCGGCTCGCCGCACTCCGCCCAAGGCTTCGCATCCGGCCCTTCCCCGATCATCGGCAAGGCCGACATCCTGAGCCGCGCCCACCCCATCGGGACCATCGTCACCGTCTCGACGGGCTGGCCGGACTTGACCGGCGACGGCTGGACCTTGTCCACCACACCAAAGTAGTTCTCGGTCCAATTGGGGATCCGCTTCGCCCGGACCTTGAGCTCGATCGGGGCGTCGGCCAAGGCGAAGGGCTGTCCGCTCGCCGGGAACTCCTTCTTCACCAGCTCGATGCCCGCGGCGGGATCGGTGCCGTCGATGACCAGGCCATAGTTCCAAGGCGTGGTGGGCTTGATCTCCAGGGCCGGCCACTTGTCGTCCTTCCGCTCCGGATGCTGCCGGACGTAGTCTTCGCCAATCTTGATGGAATACGTCAGCGGGCCACGGTTGACCGACACGCTGTCCTTGTTCTTCTCCCATCGCGTGAGGGCAATGGCCATGGGCAGGTCGAGGATGATCTTGTCGCCGTTGGCCCAGGTCCGCGCGATCCGCACGAGGTCGCCGCCTTTCATCGCGAGGTTCTGCGCTTGCCCATTGATGCTCAGCTTCGCCTGACGGCACCACGAGGGGGTCCGCAGGTAGAGCGGGAAGGCCACGCTCTTGGGCGTCGTGAGGCCGAGTTCCACGCGCTCCTCGAAGGGGTAGCGGGTCTTCTGCTCGATCGTGACCTTTGTGCCGTCGCCCACCTGCACGCTCACTGTGCACGGGGCATACATCATGGCCGCCAGACCGCGGTCGGGCGTGGCCTCGTAGAGGCTCTCGGTGAAGTAGGGCCAAGCCGAGGCCACGTTGTGCTGGCAGCAGTGGTGGTCGCGCGGGTTCATGACCTGCATGGGGCCGTCCCCGCCACAAGCGCAGCCGCGAGGACCGCCACACGCACCATCCGCTTCATCACCGATGCTCCTTGAACAGGCCGGCCTTGAACCGCGTGCATTCTCCGCCCTGAGGCGTCTCGGCATAGCTAGGGGTTCTTCTCATGCCACAGCCTGCGCGCCTGCTTAAACACCTCAACGCTTGTCGGGGACACGGTCCCTTCCTGGTAGATCTCCAGATTGAAGATCGGGACGTTTCTGAACTTCGCGAACTCACTCAGGACAGCGGCCAACTGCTCCGCCGACCATTGCGGGTTGCCGATCTCGGTGTCCTTGCGGTCATGCACCCAGTCGCCCTCGGTAATCAGCGTGGCGCAGGCCTGGAGCCCCTGATACGTGCCGGCCGTGTAGCGGCCGTCGCCTCCGACGGGCAACAGCCCGCCGGCGCCGGGATCGCCGAAACCTTCGCCGCAGCAGAAGTCCTGGAACTCGGTGGGAGACGGGAGGACCCACGGGTTGTAGCCGACCAACCGCTGTGGATTGCCGGCCTTGGCCTCTCGGGTCAACCGTTCCCAAGGCGTGCTGCGATAGTAGTAGTTGGTGGAACCGTCGTCGAACCACCAGCCGGCGAGCCGGTCTCCATAACGCTGTCCGACTTCACCGATAATCGCGGTCCAGTTGCCGAAGATCCTGCGGGTATCGGTTTCCCAGAAGCCGCTGGCCTTGAGCCATTCCGGATCGCTACTGGCTCCGATGTGGTAGTAGAGCATGAGCTGGATGCCGCGCTTACCCAGCGCGTCGGCGAGGTCGGCCACGAGGTCGCGTTGGGCGGTGCGACCCGAAAGGATCCGGTCGATCTCCTTGAGGGGGGCCGGGAAGTAGAACTGCGCGTGGGAGGTGGTCAGGACGAAGAAGCCCGCCCCGGCTTCCTGTACTTGGTTGGCGAGCGTCTCGACGTCGAAGTCCCGCACGGCCTGAGCGTAAGGCTTGGGGGCGCCGCGGCGGGGGCAGCTCCGCGAGGTCCAGTGACTCATCAGGCCGTACTTGGCCTTCTGCAGCCACGTCGTATCGGACCGGAGTTTCATTGCCGCCTCGTGCAACCGGTCGCGCACCGCCGGACGCACCAGCTCGAGCGAGAGCACCGAAGCGGCGAACTCTGCCGAGTTGTCCAGCGGCTGCGCCCGCAGGACAATCGTTTGTTCCCCCTTGGGGAGGCGCAAGGTGCCATCCAGT
>Ga0315295_10006482_pt1 | contig 10006 bp, 6 predicted proteins | sample YL17G14_0_MG_FD_204453 | JGI IMG/M metagenome (GOLD analysis project Ga0315295, IMG submission 204453) | Sediment microbial communities from Yellowstone Lake, YNP, Wyoming, USA - YL17G14_0 | ecosystem: Environmental > Aquatic > Freshwater > Lake > Sediment | place: USA: Wyoming | collected... | reverse complement strand
GTCATCGGCTCGGGCGAGGTCGTCATCGCCACCTACCCGTCGCCGAAGGTGGAGCAGCTGAAGTCGAACCCCCAAGTCGAGTACTGCGTGATGGACCCGGAGACGTACGACCACGCCAGGCTGGCTGGCAAGGCCAAGCTCGTCGCCGACAAGGCTGGGAAAAAGCGGCTTTGGGAGGCCGTGCTGCCGCTGCTTCCGCACATGACCGACTATTATTCCGACCCCTCCGACGAGGGCCTGGTGTTCGTGACGCTCGTGCCGGAGGAGGTCCTGCACATGCCCCGGACGGCGCACGAGTACCGCAAGGTGAGCTGGAAGCGCAAGGCGTAGCGTCCTGGGGCGCGCCGACGGACCCGCTTATCGGACGAAGGCGCCCGGGGCCGCCGCGCCAAGGGTTCAGAAAGTGTTATAATACAACAAGGTAAAAAGTCTCTAGTGCCTCGAATGCGACACAGAGCGGAGGGGGGCACACATGAACGTTCTTAGCGAAATTGTCGACTGGGCAATCAGCCTACCACCCTGGCAAAGCGATGCCGTGAGACGATTGCTGCACCAAGGCGACTTACAAGAAAACGACCGCGACGAAATCCTGCTGATGCTCAAGGCCAACAACGAGATTGCGACCGAAGACGACACCCCAAAGCCACGGCCGATTAGGAAAGATATCCCAGATAGCACGCCAGGCGGCAGACCCATAGTTATCCTAAATAAGCTGGGAGACGTTCAGCATGTCAACGCCCTAGAGCCTAAGCAGGCCCTCGAATTCGCCGAGCAGGGTGTAACAGTCATATTCGGCCCGAATGCGGCAGGGAAGTCCGGATACGCTCGCATCCTGAAACGCGCGTGCAATTCCAGAACAGCAGAGACTATCCTCCCGAATTTACTGGTGGCCAGTGCCGTGAGCCAACCTGCTAAGGCAACCCTTGTGATAACAGCAAACGGCGAACAAAAGAAAATGACTTGGACTGATGGATGCGATATCCCAGAGTACTTATCCGAAATCGCCGTGTTCGATTCGAAGTATGTTCGCTTCCGCGTTGACGAGCATAACGATGTAATTTATGAACCATACGGCATGGATATCTTCCGCAAGTTCGCTGAGTTATTGGATTGGCTGAATAAAAAGCTTTCGTCTGAGCTTGATGAAGTTAAAAAGGATCTCGAATTGCCGAGTAAACTTCTCGGCGAAACAGAAGGCACACCTACAGGTGATTTTCTGACTAAGGAATTGAGCTGTGACACGAGCCTTGAACGCATTGAGAAATTGGCAGAGCTAAGCCCAGATGATTCGGCCCGAATCAATAAGCTAAGCAAAATTCTTAACAAAGATCCGGCTATTCAAGCCGAACAATTGCGCCGCCTGGAAGTTCGCATAGAGAGCGTGAAGAATCACTTCGAAGAAATAGAGAAGGGCTTGTCCGGCGACGTGATCGCAAAACTGCAAGGCGCCCACAAAGCCGCAGTAGAAGCGACCAAGAAAGCCAAAGGCTTATCCGAGAAATTGACCGCAAGCCCGTTACTGCTTGGTATTGGTAGCGAATCATGGAGAAGACTGCTACGGGCAGCAAAGCAATATTCGGAGGAGGAAGCCTACAAAGGCCAATCATTCCCTGTCACAGACAAGGAAGCGCGTTGCGTGCTTTGCCAACAAGAACTTGATCCCCCAGCGGGAATCCGCTTGATGGCTTTTGCGGAATGGCTGATGGGGCCGGCCGTGAAAGATGCAGAAGCCAAACGTAGGATATTCCGTGATGAACATACTGTGATCGTCCAACTTGCAAGCCGATTCAATTTTGCTGACACAGTCATCTTTGAGGAAATCGATAACGAAGTCCCTGGCCTTCGGTCTACCATAGAGTCGTACATTAGCTCAGCGCGTTCACGACAGGCAGCGCTTGTCAAGGCAGCCGAAGGCCCTCAACCTTGGAATAACATTCCAGTACTGGCAGGAAGCCCGATTAAGCGTTTAGGCCAACTAAACCAGGCTCTCGAAGAAAGGCGTCAGGAATTTGTAAAGCAGACTCAAGACGAGGAACGCCGCAAGGCTCAAGAAGAACTCAAGAGTCTGAAAGCCCGTAAGGCCCTTTCCCAAAACTTGGACGCTGTAAAACAGCATATTCGATTACTCGGCAAGAAGAAGCGCCTCGAAGCTTGCCGCGAAGAGACAAAGACCCAATCCGTCTCTAGAAAGCAAACAGAAGTTACCAAGAAGATCCTCACCGAAGAGATGCTGTCTGTTCTAAAGAAGGAGCTAAAAGGTCTCGGGCCTGACTACCTTGAGCTCGAGCTTGCCCCGCATACGGGTATGGGAGAAACCTCCACCACCAAGCTTAAGCTCAAGACGAGCAGCTCAAGCCCGAAAGAGCTATCAAAAGTCTTCAGCGAGGGAGAGCAAACGACTGTGGCGATTGCGGCTTTTCTCGCTGAGCTCCAAGTTTCCGGGCATACTTCGGCAGTTGTGTTCGACGATCCCGTGTGTTCACTCGACCACGAATGGCGGGAGAAGGTGGCCAAACGTCTCGTAGAAGAAAGCCGCAATCGCCAGGTCATAGTTTTCACACACGACGTGGCGTTCCTGCACTGGATGAAAAAGTGCGCCGATGGAAACAAGCTCCCGCTCTCCTGCAAAGTCATTGCGCGTCTCTGGCCTCGAGTTGGGATCTGCGAGGAAACCGAACCTCCTATGCTTATGAACACAGAGGGCCTTGCTAAGCAGTTGGACTTGATACTCAAAGAAGCAGAAGCGGCGCATCAATCTAGAGAGCCTAGCAAATACCGCGAACGCGTCGCAAAGTTCTACGATCTCCTTCGTCACGCATGGGAGCGATTGACTGAAAAGGATCTGTTCAACTCAACTGTTATTCGTTTTGACCATAGAGTTCAACCGTCCCTATTGCAGCAGGTTGAGGTCACAGCTGATGACTACAATGCAATAGCAAAGGGTTGGATTAACTGTAGCAATCGGCTGCCCAGTCACGCCAAAGCTGAGGAAGAAGGCTTAGACTTACCTCAACCAAAAGACCTCCAAAATGATCTGGAAGACTTTCGCAAGTGCAGGGATCGCGTCAAGAAGAGAGGCCAAGACCTGGAAACCAAACGTCCTCACATAAAAAGATAATGGCACGTCGCAAAAGCACCGCGGTCTACCAGGAGACGCCTCCAAATCGCCGCCGGGCTGTGTTAAACTGGCGCGGGCGGAAGGAGGCGTTATGGACGTCTTGCGGGCGATAGAGCAGAGGTACAGCGTCCGAAGCTACGCGGATAAGCCGGTGGAGGAGGAGAAGCTGTCAGCGGTGCTGGAGGCGGCGCGGTTGGCGCCGTCGGCGGGCAACCGGCAGGAGTGGCGGCTTGTCGTCGTCCGCGACGAGAAGACGCGCAGGCAGCTGGCGGAGGCGGCAAGGGGCCAGGCCTTCGTGGCGGAGGCGCCGGTCGTCATCGCCTGTTGCGCCGACACCGACGACCACAAGATGACCTGCGGACAGGCCTGCTACCCCATAGACGTCGCCATAGCGATCGACCACATGACGCTGGCCGCCGTGGAACTGGGACTTGGCACCTGCTGGATCGGCGCCTTCTACGAAGACCAGGTAAAGAAGCTCCTGGGGATACCGGAGCGGATACGGGTGGTCGAGCTGCTCTTGCTGGGCTACCCCGCCGACTCGCCCCCGAGGGCGAAGGCCCGGCTGGGAAGCAAGGAGATCGTCTGCAACGAGCGCTGGACGCTCGGCAAGTAAGGCCCCTCGGCTGATCAGGCGCGCCGCAGCGCCGCCAGGGCCTGCGCGAAATCAACCGGAAGCGGCGCCTCAACGTCGACGAGACGGCCCCCGACCGGATGCGCGAACTGCACCCTCACCGCGTGCAGCGCCTGCCGCGATATGAGCCCCGCCGCCGCCCCGCGCAGCCGGCGCGTCGTATAGACCCCCTCGCCCACGAGCGGACAGCCGGCGTACTGGGCGTGGACGCGTATCTGGTGCGTTCGCCCCGTCTGGAGCCGGCATTCCAGCAGAGCCGCCTCCTTAAACCGCTCGAGCACCTTGAAATGGGTGACGGCCCTTCGGCCGCCCTGGACGACTGCCATGCGCTTGCGGTCCTTGGGGCAGCGCCCTATCGGCGCATCGACCGTGAACTCCGGGGGCGGCGCGCCCCAGACGAGCGCCCAGTAGATCCGCGTCACCTCCCTGCGCGCTATCGCCGCCGCCAGGGCCAGCCTCACCGGCTCTTGTAGCGCCAGGATGATCGCGCCGGAGGTGTCCTTGTCGAGACGATGGACGACGCCGGGCCTCGTCGGGTCCGCGAAGCCGCCTATCTTGGGATACCGCGCCAACAGCGCCGCCGCCAGCGTGCCCTCGCGACTGCCGGGAGCCGGGTGGACGACCATGCCGGGAGGCTTGTTCACGACGAGCAGGTAGTCGTCCTCGTAGAGCACCTCAAGGGCTATCGGCTCTGGCTTGGGGAGAAGCTCCTCTTCCGGCGCTGGCAACGCGGCGCTCACCCTCTCGCCGAAGCGCAGCTTCCGCGAGGGCTTGGCAGGCGACCCGTCCACGAGAACGCCGCCGCCCTTGGCCAGCGCTGCGGCGGCGGAACGGGAGAGGTCCGCGCAGCGTGCGGCGAGCGCCCGGTCAAGCCGCTCGCCGTCTTCCTCCGGGCCGACCGCAAACGATACGCTACGTCCTACAGCGCCCGACCGCATGTCTCCCCGCCTGCCTCCCGAACAGGGAGGCGATCGCCAGCAGTACGGCCCCGACGACGATGCACGAATCAGCCAGGTTGAAGGCGGGCCAGCGCCAGACCCCAACGCCCACGTCCAGAAAATCCACGACGTAGCCCAGGGAAAGCCTGTCGGCAAGGTTGCCTGCCGCGCCGGCGAGAATCAGAGCAACGCCCGCAAGCTCCGCGCGAGTCACGCGCCCCTTCAGGATGAGCCAGGGAAGGATTACGACGGCCGCCGCGCCGACGAGTATCGGCAGTTCCACCCGCCCCCTGAGCGCGCCAAAGGCCAATCCCGTGTTCTCCACGAGAGTGAGACGCACCCAGTCGCCGACCACCGGAACGCTCTCCCCGACGACGAGCTTTGAGGCGACCAACTGCTTGACGAGCTGATCCAGGGCCGCCAGGAGCACCGCCGCCAGGAGCGCGGCGACGCGCGTGGACCTCCCCCTCAAGGCTGTTCCTCCAGCCCCAGAGAGCGAAGGACGCCGGCGCAGCGCCCGCAGACGCCCTCGAAGCCGGCCTTCCCGACGTCGGCAGTCCAGTTCCAGCAGCGCTCGCACTTCTCGCCGCTGGCCTTGCCGGCGCCCATGTAGATGCCAACGAGCTCCGCAGCGGGCGAGAGGCCCTGAGGCATCTCGTCCTTCTGCCCCAACAGGTTCACCGCGGAGACTATGAACAGCCCGGGCAGCTCATCGCGGTGCTTCTCCAAGAGCGCCTGGAGCTCAGAGTTTTCGCAGGCAAGCGTCACCTGCGCCTCCAGGCCGCTGCCTATCTCCTTGGCCGCCCGCAGGGACTCAAGGATCCTGTAGACCTCGCCGCGCACCTCCAAGAGCCGCCGCCACTCCTCCTCCAGGTCCTGGTCGCGCGGGTAGTCCTTCGGGTCGGGCCAGTCGCTCTGGTGGACGCTCTCCGGGTCGCCGGGCAGGCGCTTCAGGTAGCCCCACGCCTCCTCCGCCGTAAAGGCCAGAAACGGCGCGAGCATGCGCAGGAGCGCGTGCAGGATGCGGTAGAGCGTGGCCTGCGCCGCCCTGCGGCGCGGGTCGTCCGGCGCGAAGGTGTAGAGCCTGTCCTTCAGGACGTCGTTGTAGAAGGCGGACAGGTCAACGCTCGCGAACTGGTAGAGGGAGTGGAACGCGACGTAGAAGCGGAAATCATCCATCGCCGCGGTGACCCTCTCGACGAGCCAGCCCAGCCTCGAGGCCATGTAACGGTCCACGCCGAGGAAGCCCTCCTGCGGAACCGGCCTCACCGGGTCGTAGTCAGCGGTGTTAGCCAGCATGAACCGCAGCGTGTTGCGTATCTTGCGGTAGGCGTCGACGAGCCTGGTGAGTATCTCCTCGGACATGCGCACGTCGGCCTGGTAGTCGGCCCCCGCCACCCAGAGGCGGAGCACGTCCGCACCGTACTTGCTGACCACGTCAAGCGGAGAGACGACGTTGCCCAAGGACTTGCTCATCTTGCGCCCGTCGCCGTCGACGACGAACCCGTGGGTCAGGACGGCGTTGAACGGAGCCCTGCCGGCAAGCGCGACGGCAGGTATGAGCGACAGCTGGAACCACCCGCGATGCTGGTCGCTGCCCTCAAGGTACAAATCGGCCGGCCACTCGAGGCCGCTGCGATCCTGGAGCACGGCGAAGTGGCTGACGCCGGAGTCAAACCAGACGTCTAGTATGTCCTCCCCGCGCGCCAGCTCGCTCCCTCCGCACGACGGGCAGACCGTCCCCTCGGGGACGAACTCCTCGACCGGTCTCGCGAACCAGGCGTCGGAGCCGTCGCTTGCGAACAGCTCCCGTGCCCGGTCGCAAAGCTCCGGCGTGACAAAGCCCTCGCCGCAGGACTTGCAGATTAAGGCAGGTATGGGCACGCCCCAGTACCGCTGGCGCGACAGGCACCAGTCGGGGCGGGCCTCAAGCATGCCAGTCATCCTGTTCAGGCTGGCTGCGGGCACCCACGTGGCGCCCGCGGCGGCCTTCAAGACCCGCGTTCGCAGGTCGTCGTGATCGACCGACATGAACCACTGGTCGGTGGCGCGGAATATAATGGGCTTGCGGCAGCGCCAGCAGTTCGGATAGCTGTGGGAGAGCACCTCCGCGTAGAACAGGTTGCCCCTAGCCTTGGCCTTGTCCATTATCGCGTCGGTGGCGTCCCAGACGGAAACGCCGGCCAGGTCGCCGGCCTCCTCCGTGAAGCGGCCGGCCTCGTCGACGGGCGAAAGCACGCTCAGCCCGTAGGTCAGGCCTACCTGGTAGTCCTCCTCGCCGTGGCCGGGGGCGATGTGGACGGCGCCGGTTCCCTGCTCCGCGGTCACGTACTCGGCGCAGACGACGGGAACCACCCTGGAGAGGAACGGATGCTCCAGCCTTACCCCCTCCAGTGCCCCGCCAACGCACTCGCCGAGCAGGCGGCAGGGTCCGAGCCCGCTGCGCGAAAGAAAGTCATCCGCCAGCTCCGCCAGGACCAGGACGACCTTGCCGTCGCCAAGGGCAAGAGCCTGGTAGCGCATGTCCGGGTGAACGGCCACCGCCACGTTGCCCATGAGCGTCCAAGGGGTCGTCGTCCACACGGCCAGGACGACCTCCTTGACGCCAGAAAGCCCGAGCGCGGCGGGAAGACCGGCCCCCTTGTCGGTCACCGGGAAGCCGACGCATATGGACGGAGCCTCGTGCTCGTCGTACTCAACCTCAGCTTCGGCCAGGGCGGTCTCGCAGGAGGCGCACCAGTAGACCGGCTTCTTGCCCCGGTAGATGTAGCCGCCCTTGACGAGCCCGCCGAAGGAGGCAACGATCCTGGCCTCGTAGGCGCGGTCCAGGGTTAGGTACGGGTTGGCCCAGTCGCCCATGAGCCCCAGCCTCTGGAACTCCTCCGACTGAAGCCTAACGAACCGCATCGCGTAATCGTGCGCCTTGCCTCGGAACCGCAGTTGCTCTATCTGGTGCTTCTTTATGCCCAGCTCCTTGAAAAGCTCGTATTCGACCGGCAGCCCGTGGCAGTCCCAGCCCGGGACGAACGGGGCGTCGTATCCCCGCTGGCTCTTGTACCGGACGACGAAGTCCTTGAGTATCTTGTTGAGGGCGTGGCCGATGTGAATGTGCCCGTTCGCGTAGGGAGGGCCGTCGTGGAGGATGTACTTGGGCCGCCCGGCGCGGGTGCGCCTGACCTGTCCGTATAGGTCGCGCTCGCGCCAGCGGTCAAGTATCTCCGCCTCTCTGACGGGCAGATTGGCCTTCATGGGAAAAGCGGTCTGGGGAAGGTTTACGGTATCCCGCCAACCGGGCTGCTTCTGCATAAAACCATCCTCCGAACGAACATAACGCCGCCCTCTCAGGGCGGCAGGGGATTATTATGCCGCCGCAGGGCCACCGCGTCAATCGTCTAAGGCCGCCTCTCGGCCCCCCTTAAGACCCCAGCGAGTCAAGGAGTCTGCGGCATACTTCATCTTGCGGCGTCAGCTCGACCTGGCGGCGCAGGTGCACCTCGGCCTCATCCGCGTGCCCGAGCATGAGCAGAAGCAGCCCCAGCTCGCCGTGGACCCTGCCGTAGTCAGGAGCGACCTCGAGGAGCGCCTTGTAGGCGTCGGCGGCCTCCTCAAGCCGGCCGGCCATTATGAGCGCGTAACCGAACCGCCGCGCCGCCTCGAGGTTGCTCAGGTCCGCGTCCCAGGCGCGCCCGTACAGAACGGCGGCGCGCGCCCAATTCCCCTCCGACCTGGCCCTCACCGCGCCGCCGGCAAGCAGGCTCGAACGGACCGGGAAGACGGCAAAGGCAACCGCCAGAATGACCAGCACGACCCCCGCCGCACGCAGCGCCCAAGGCGGCAGTGCTACGCCGCCGACGGCGATCCCCTCCTCGTCGCCCCCAAGCGCGACAGCCGCCGCCGCCAAGCCCCACAGCAGGAGCGCGCCGACCGGGTGCGACAGGATCACGTCGAGCTGGCCGTGCGTCAGCAAGGCCGCAACGGAGGCCAGCACGCACGCTTGCAGCGTCGCCAGGGCGCGGTTGCCCGCCCGCGGCGGACGCAGGAGCAACGCGGCAAAGACGCCCGCCCAGGCCGCAAGCCCTAGCCAGCCCGTCTCGGCAAGCACGCGCAGCGCCTCCGAGTGCGGGTGCAGGAGCAGCGGGACCGTCTTGGGATGAAGGTGGTAGCCCTCCACCCGCAGCGGCGCAACCGCGGAGAGGAAGTTGCCAAGGCCCACGCCGAGCGGCGCGCGGGCCACGACCCTCGCCGTGCTCTGCCATATCGGAATCCTTATGTCCGAAAGGATGCTGTCCCTGAAGAGCCAGACGGCCAGCGCCAGCAGGAGGACGACCGCGCCCGAGGCGGCCAGAAGCCGCCGCAAAGCCGGTCGGCCGGACGCCCTGGCAAGAAGCGGCGCAAGCGCTGCCGCGCCGACGAGAAGGCCCAGCCACGCGCCGCGCGAGCGGGAGACGGCAAGCCCCGCCAGGCAAAGCGCAGCCGCCGGGATGAGCAGCAACAGCCGATTGCGCGGCAGGCCGCACTGGCGGCCGTAAAGGACTAGCCCCAAGCCGGCCGGCAGCGCCGCAGCGCAGACCGCGCCGTAGACGTTTGGCTGTTGCGTAAGCCCCTGAGGCGCGACTCCGGCGGTCTTCTCGACGATGCCGACGGAAGCGCAGACCGCCGCAGCGGCAAGAAAGAGGGCTAGCGCCCGGGGAACGGCCGCCGCCGGGACGGCCGAAAGCGCGATGAAGGACAAGACCAGCCCGGCCTCGCGGGCAAGCCCCGCGACTGCCAGAAGCGGGCTTGCCGCAAAAGAGAGCGACGCGGCAGCCGCCAGAAGCCAGGCCAGGGCAAAGAGGTGCACAAGGCGCAACCTGTACCCGCCGCGCGGAGGGGCGACGCATAGCGCCGCTAGCCCGGCCGCAAGGAAGCAGGCGGCCCACTTGACCTGCGTTTTGTCCAGTCCCGCGGGCAGATAGGCCAACAGCGCAAGAGAGAGGAACAGCGCCGGGCCAAGGCCCGCCAGCCTGCTTCTGCCGCCCTTACCGTCCAAAGCAAATCCCCCCGGCGCAAGCGCCGGGGGGATTATATCAGCTACCTACTCAAGCGGAAGCAGCGTTATGTTTTGTTCGTTCCGCTCGGTATCGGCGTCCTTCATCGACTTTATGTTTCCGAGGCCGGTCAGGATATACGGTATTTTATTTGTCGCGTACCCTACGCCCGCGATTCTATCGGTGGTACCCTGCGTACCCGGAGGATAGGCCCACGCGAAGCCCTCGGCGTGCCCGTCGAGGAACAGGACGGTCATGTATAGCGCGCCGTGATTGTCCGTGCCCTCGT
>Ga0315295_10006481_pt1 | contig 10006 bp, 8 predicted proteins | sample YL17G14_0_MG_FD_204453 | JGI IMG/M metagenome (GOLD analysis project Ga0315295, IMG submission 204453) | Sediment microbial communities from Yellowstone Lake, YNP, Wyoming, USA - YL17G14_0 | ecosystem: Environmental > Aquatic > Freshwater > Lake > Sediment | place: USA: Wyoming | collected... | reverse complement strand
TGCTGCTGCTCACGAAACCTGCGGTTTGGAGTCGATGAAGCTTCCCTTTGACATGACCGTAGAGGCAGGGGCGCTGGGGGCAAAGATCGATTACGGGACAAAGAACACCCTTCCGCAGGTTAAAGAGCACCCTTATAGCGATCCGGCAGAACTTGTTGTCGAAGACAAATGGATGGAGAAGGCAAGGATTCCAATTGTCCTGGAAGCGATCCGCTTGGCAAGAAACACCTATGGAGAAGAGGTTCCTGTCGTTTCCTCGATCGTCGGCCCTTTTACCCTCTCCTGCATGCTCTTCGGTTTTGAAAATCTCTTTTACTGGATGCTGGTCGAGCCTGAGAGGTATGTGGTGGCGCTGGAGATCGTCACAAACCTATGTGTCACCTATGCAAAGGAACAGTTTAAGGCAGGAAGCCATGTCGTTCAGATTGGAGAGGCGTCTTCTTCCGGGGACCTGATCTCCTCGGAGCATTACGGAAAGTGTGTTGCTCCTTACCAGGAGAAGCTCTGCAGGGCAGTAGAGGGTCCCACGGTGGTCCATATCTGTGGCAATATTGCCGGTCATTTGAAATATATCCCTGCAACCGGCATGAGGGGAATCAGCTTCGATCAGAAGACGGATGTGCAGGAGGCCGTGAAGCAGTTGAAGGGCCGGGTTGCCCTGATCGGATATGTCCCCACCTCCCTTCTTCTTGAAGGCACTCCGGATCAAGTCTATCTTTTTTCCAAGGAATGTATCCGGTCAGGAGTGGATGTGCTCAATGCAGGCTGTGCCTGGCCGGCGGATATCCCCGATGAAAATGTAAGGGCCATGGTCAGGGCGGCAGTCGAACCATGAACGGTGCACTTCGACAGGACCGGGTTGAACGGGTGGGTTGTTCATGTTAAAGGAGTTATCATGAAGACGAGTGATATCAAAATCATCAATGTGGAGACCTTTAGAGTCCATACCGTCTGCAGGACTCCTCTGAAATTCGGGGGGGTGGTGGTGGATGAGGTTCCCATCGGCTATGCAAAGGTGACGGTCGAAAACAGAGAAGGGAAGAGGGCAGCCGGATGGGGAGCCATGTTCCTGATGGACCTCTGGGCGTGGCCGGTATCGAAGGCCACCCATGAAACAAAGAATAGTGTCATGTGTGAGCTCTTCGAGTCCTATGGGAAACTCTTAAACGATTTCAAGGAATATTCGCACCCCATTTCGATCTTCATGGAGATAGAGGCCGATCTTAAGAGGCTCAACCTGGAGTGTTCCGCAAAGCTGACGCCGGGTGAAGAGATGCCTTTCCTTGGGGCCCTGGTCTCTGCAAGCCCGCTCGATCACGCCGTCCATGATGCCTTCGGAAACGTGAACGGCATCGACTCATACCGGGGATATGGGCCGGAGCATATGTCTTTTGACCTGTCCCGTTATCTCGGACCCAAGTTCAAAGGGGTTTATCCTTCCCAGTTCTTGAGGCAGGATTATCTGCCCGAAATCCCTCTCTTTCATCTCGTTGGAGGGCTGGACCTCCTTCGCGAGGAGGAGGTCGATGAGAGCTTTCCCCGGGACGGCATTCCCAATTCTTTCGAGAAATGGATTGAGAGGGACGGTGTCTTCTGCCTTAAAGTGAAACTTCGGGGGAGGGACATGGCCTGGGATGTGGAGAGGACCCTCGAAGTTTCGCGCATCTATCATGACGTCAGAGACCGTATTCGGAAGGACCTTCCCCCCCGGCCTTTCCTGACAGCCGATACCAATGAGCAGTGCGAATCGCCGGAGTATATCGTCGAATATCTCCGAATTCTGCGGGATAAAAGCAAGGATGTCTTCGACGAGATCCTCTACATCGAGCAGCCAACGGAACGCGATTTGAAGGCCCATCGATGGGATATGCGGCGCCTGTCGAGTCTGAAGCCGGTCCTTATTGATGAGAGCCTCTCATCGATTGAAGACTTCAGGCTCGCCATGGAACTGGGCTGGTCAGGGATTGCCCTCAAGAGCTGCAAATGTCTTTCCTCGGATCTCCTTTTCATCCCCCTGGCAGAGATCGAAGGTATCCCCTATGCTGTTCAGGATCTAACCAATCCTTCCCTGGCCACGATCGAGTCCGTCGGTCTCGCAGCGCGGATCCATACGATCAAGGGTGTGGAAGCCAATTCAAGACAGTTCTTCCCGAAGGCGAATGAGGCGGCAGCCAGGGTCCATCCCGGGTTGTTCAGTATTAGAGATGGAAAGGCGAGAACGTCGTCGATCAGGGGGACGGGGTTGGGGTTCAGGGTTGATGAGATGGAGTTAGAAGGAACGAGGGGCGAAAGATGTAACACGAAACAAAAACCATAGGAGGTGCATTATGAGAAAAGGGGTTCGATGGTCGTTTGTTGCTGCGATGATGGTACTGGTCATGGCCATGGCCATTCCGTCCATGGCAGCCCAGCAAAAGGTGAAGCTCTCGTTCTGGTCCATGTGGGAGCCCAATCCCATCTACATGGGTTATCTGGAAAAGGCGGGAAAGGAATTCGCCCAGAAGAACCCTCTCTGCGAGGGGGTTGAAGTCGTCAAGATTCCTTTTTCGGGTTACGAGGCCAAATACCTGGCTGGATTTATGGCCAGGAAAGGGGCGCCCGACATGTTCATCGGAAATGCATTTGAATGGGCGGGGACCTATGATTTTGCCGACAAGATGCCTGAAGATCTCGCCAAAAACGTGGATAGCCTGGTCTTTGATTTTCAAAAAATGATCGGCGTGTTCAAAGGGGTTCGGTATGGACTTCCCACAGACGGGGGATGCTTTCAGCTGCTCTATATCAATACCGACATGATGCAGGAGGCGGGTCTCGACCCGAATAAACCGCCCAAGGACCTTCAAGAACTCCTGGAGTATGCCAAGAAGATGACCAAATATGATGCTAACGGAAAGGTCATTCGGAGTGGTTACGGTGTGCGGTACAAAGGGCACCCCATGGGTATCACGGATAAATTCCTTCCTTTCCTCCATGCCTGGGATGCCGTCTTTGTAGACCCCGGTTACAAAAAGGCTCAAGGGTTCGTCAATAGTAAAAACGCCATAGAGGCTCTGACCTTTTACGGGGACATGGTCAACAAACATAAGGTCGTCAGCCTTGAAGTGGGGAATCCCGAGGATGCCTTTTCCCAGAAATTAGCAGCCATGATGACCCGGGAATCGTGGGGGGTTCCCTATGTGCAGACCCGCGGCCCTGATGTGAAATTCAAGGTCTTTCCTCTGGCGCCCATGAAAGGGGTTCCGGGACCCTGGACGCTCTTTCCTTTTTCGGAGATGGTTTATAAGCAGAGTCCCAATAAGAAGCTGGCCTGGGATTTTTATCGATTCCTGTGGACGAAGGAGCGTGAACTGGAGAGACATAAGGATCAGAATATGGCGCCTGTGATGGTGGCGAACTTTGACGCCCCGTTTATGAAGACCCGGCCGGATTATGAGGCTTTGAAAGAGATGCTCAAACGGAAACCGGGCCCGGTTTACGACCATCCGAAGTGTAATGAAATTGCGACCGCTTACGGAGATTCCGTGTTAGATGTCGTCTACGGTCGCAAAAATGCTGAGACGGCCTTGATGGAAGCATCGATGAGGATCGAGCGGATGCTCAAATAGATCTCCATTTAAGTCTAGACAAAAATATATTGAATTTCTCTAATAATATCCTCCCCCTTCGATGGGGGAGGATTAAGGTGGGGGTGGACAAAAGATGTTTGCTCCCCCCTCCTCTTAATCTCCTCCCACGAGGGGAGGAGAGATTTATAGGAACACACTTGAAAGTGTTAGAAATAAATTCTCAGACTTCCAAGAGTTAGCATCGAAGGGCAGGATCGAAGGGTATTCGGTTGGGGTCAGGAGGATGGTAAAAGGCGAAAGAAAACATGGGTGGAGGGGGCTCCTTCTTGGAGCCACCCTCACCGCCTCCCAGAGGCGAATCGGGTTTGCCTTTGTCCTGCCCACGATCGTCTATTTCTGGGGTGTCTATTTCTACCCGCTCTTTTCATCCATCCGGCTTTCATTCTACGAAGGGGGGATGGGTCGGCCTGAACGGTTCGTCGGACTGAAACCCTATGAAATGGTCTTCACGGACCCCTTCTTCTGGCAGACGGTTCGAAATACGCTCTATTTCGTCATTCTCTCCGTTCCAATGACGGTTGTTTTGGCCCTCGGAACAGCCCTGCTTTTGAACCGGATCCTGAACAACCGGCTCCGGGATATCCTGAGCGCCACCTATTTTATGCCTCTGGTCATATCCCTGGTTGCTGCCGCCCTGATCTGGGGATGGATTTACCAGTCCATCTATGGACTTGCCAATTTCGTCCTCGGTTTCTTTGGATTCAAGCCTCAGAAATGGCTGAGCAGCATCGCTCAGGTGATACCTTCCCTGGCGGTCATCAATATCTGGCTCCGGATCGGCTTTGATACGGTCATCTTTCTCGCAGCCCTTCAGAGCATACCGGAAAATTTGCAGGAAGCTGCCAAAATCGACGGAGCAAGGGACTCCCAGGTCTTCCGGTTTGTCACGCTGCCCTTGCTCAACAACCAGATCATCATGGTTGTGATCATTGAATTGATCTTTGCCTTTAAGGTCTTCGACCAGGTCTTTGTAACCACCGAAGGAGGTCCGGCCAATTCGAGCCGGGTCATCATGATGTATCTTTACGATTCCGCATTCAAGTGGTTTAAGTTTGGAGAGGCCTCTGTTGTTGCGATTTTTATCTTCACCTCTCTGCTGGCGATCAGTGTCATTCAGTGGGTCTTCTTCAGGAAAACGGCCCATTAAATCTCTCATCCTTTCACCTGTCCGTTCTGCCATCTTCCAATAATTTCACACCTTCAGGGGCAGAGGGATGAGGGAATGGGTCCTGTGGGGGTAGGTTAGAAAAGTTCCATGAAAATGCAACATGATCCGTATCCAAGAATAAAACGGAAGGTCATCTCATGGACCCTGACAGCACTGGTCGTTTTCGGAGCCCTCCTGATGCTGATGCCTTTTCTCTGGATGTTCTTAACCTCTTTGAAGCGGCCGGAGGAGATCCTGAGGGTTCCCCTGACCTTCCTGCCCGATCGGCTGTTCAATCTGCAGAACTATTTTGAGATCTTCAAACGCCAGCCCTTTCATCTCTACCTCTGGAATACGTTCCTCGTTTCAGGAGTCAGCACCGTCACCAGCCTCATCTTTTCGTCTATGGCCGGGTACGGCTTTGCGAAGTTCAACTTTCCTGCCAAGGAATTCTGGTTCTTCAGCATCATCTGCATCCTGATGGTCCCCTTTCAGGCCATTGTCATCCCCCTGTACCAGTGGGTTGTCGAGTTTGGTCTGATCAATACCTATATCGGCCTCATGATCCCTCACTTCATCAGCGCCTTCGGCGTTTTCCTCATGCGCGAGGCCATTGCCGGTATTCCGAATGACTATATCGACGCAGCACGAATCGATGGCTCTTCGGAACTGGGCATCTTCTTCCGAATCATCCTACCCATGGTGAAACCCTCCCTGGCTGCACTGGCGATCATCAAGTTTCTATGGACCTGGAATGAATTCTTCTGGCCACTCGTCATAACGAACAGCGAAGAGATGAAGGTCATCACCCTGGGACTGGCCTCCTTTAATACGATGTATTATATCGAGCACAATCTTGCGACTGCAGGGGCAATGGTGAGTGTGATCCCCATCATGATCTTATACCTCGCCTTCCAGAAATGGGTCGTGAAAGCTGTTGTGATGAGTGGCGTCAAAGGCTAATAATCATCCGCTTCATCGAGCCAAACTTCATCGAGTATGTTCGTGTTGGCAAGGCTCACCGGCTGGTTATAGACGAGCGGTTTAGACGGGACGCGGATTGGTGATCAAGGTAGACCGTCGCTTGTCTGTGTCTCTGCAGGATCGAGCCCGGTGCCTGGGGTGTGACCGGCCCCTCCAAACAGGCCTGAACGGCTTCGGCTTTTCGTTGGTCTGGCACGCTACAGATGATCGTTTTGCTCTTCATGATCTGACGAACAGACATCGAAACGGCTCGTTTCGGAACTTCCCTCAGGCTTCTGAACCATCCCTCCCCCAATTGTTGCCTTCGACAGGCTTCGTCGAGAGGAACCAGGATGTAAGGTCTCGGGGTTTTGAAGTCCGCCGGAGGGTCATTGAAGGCAATGTGGCTGTTTTCTCCGATTCCGATGAAGGCCACATCGATCGGATGTTGACGGATCAGTCGTGAGAGGCGTTCGCATTCTGCCCCAGGGTTTTTCTCGGCATCGATCTGATGAAAGGCTCTCACCGGCAGGGGAAGCTTTCCGAGAAATCGCTGCCAGAGATAGAGACGGAAGGAGGCCGGATGAGTGACAGGCATCCCGACATATTCGTCCAGATGGAAGACGACAACCCTGTTCCAGAGGATTTTCTCCTCCAAAGCCAAGGCCTTCAACATCTCAAATTGAGAGGCTCCCGTGGCGAGGATGATATTGGCCGACCCCTTTGAACGTATCGCATCGCGGATGAGGTTGGCACCGTTTTGTGCGGCCTTTTTGCCAAGTTCTGCTTTTGTGGAACAGATGGAGACTTTCATTCATTTTCTCCCGCAGGCTCTGGAATGGCTTGAATCCTGTCCGGCCCTCATGAGAAGACAAATTTTGACCTTGCAAATCTTTCCGGTTCATTATACATTACTCCTGCTTCATTTCAAATACTTTTACAGAGGAGGAATTTATGGGAAAACGGAACGTGGTTTTAGTTGTCGGGCTTTTGATCCTCTTTTCGGCCTCTCTGGCATCTGCCCAGTTTAAATTTGAAAGGCCTATCACGCTCATCGTACCATGGGCTGCCGGAGGAGCTTCGGATCAAACTGCCCGGGTGCTCGCAGGCGAAATGGAAAAGACATTGGGCCAGAAAATCGCAGTGATCAACCAGCCCGGTGGCTCCGGCTCCATCGGCCAGAAGGGCGTCTACGATGCCAAACACGACGGTTATACGTGGGCCGGAAATGCAGACGGAAGTGTTGTCACCTATCAGACGCTGGGACTTCTCGAATATCCCTCCCATAAGGACTGGCATCATTATTACGCCATCTTTACACCCATTGTGATCACCGTTCCCGCAGACTCCAAGTTCAACTCTGTTCTCGATCTGGTCGCAGAAATGAAAAAGAGACCGGGCGAGGTGAAGGTGGCCTCTGCCGGAGTCGGGGCCGGGGGACATGCTGCGGCTGAAACCTTCCGGAAAGCCACCGGCATCGAGTACAAACATATCCCTTATAAGGGTGGGTATCCTGCGGTGGTGGCCACGGTTCAGGGAGAGGTGGATACCGTCATGCAACTCTCCTTAGAAGTGGCGGATATGCTCAGGGCAAAGAAGTTAAAGGCCTTAGCCGTTATGTCCAGAGACCCGTTGGTAATCTCAGGATATGGAGAAATTCCTCCCGTCATGAAATTCATTCCGAATCATTTACCCCTTGGCTACCTCTTCGGTCTCCAGGTTCCGAGGGATATTCCTGAGCCGGTGAAAAAGGCCATTGACGACGCTTTCGACAAAGCCTGCCAATCGGAATCTATCAAGAGGTTAGCCGACCAGAAGGCCTGTAAGGCAGTGAACATCCGTGGCAAGGAAGCCGATGAGGCGATTGAGAGCATCGGATCAATCGTAAACTGGATGTTCCAGGATATCGGACAAGCCAAGAAGTCTCCGGCGGAATTCGGGTTTAAGAAACCCTAATTGCCTTAAGATTATAAACATGGAGTGGGGATTTCACTTGAAAAGGTGGAATCCCCGCTCTGCACCTTACCACCGGGAGCAAGAAGATGGACCGACAACAAATGGCCAAGGCCGACTTCATCACCTCTATCCTCCTGATTCTCACAAGCCTCTTCATCATGATCTACACCCTCTTCGGATTCCCAAGATTTCCGGAATGGGGACCCCTCTATGCGAATCCGGGGTTTACCCCATTCTTCCTTGGGCTCGTCCTCTTTCTTATGAGCATTTACCTTCTTATACGATCCTTGAAGGACCAGGGCCAGCAGGTCCGAACCACGATGGAAGCCGTCAAGACTTTTCTTCGCCAGCAGAAAGTGGTTCGTTTCTTGATCTGCCTGGCGCTCTTCGTGCTTTATTATGTCCTCCTGGGACATATCCCGTTCATCGTCGACACTGCCCTCTATCTCTTTCTCTCCTTCCTCATCTTCGGAAGAGGAAAGTGGTTCGTCGCCCTCTTGATCGCGGTAGCAGGCTCTTTGACCATTTCCCTGGTCTTTTCCAGAATCTTTCTCGTCCCTCTTCCCTGAAGGAGAATAACCGATGGGGCCTTTGATCATTCTGCAAGAAGTATGGAAATTCGTCTCGAACCCGGCCACGCTCTTCGAGGTTTTCTGGGCCACCCAGCTCGGTATCATCGTGGGAATGCTGCCCGGGCTTACGGCCACGATGGGAATTGCACTGGTCACCGGGCTGACTTTCCAGTGGGCGACAAGCGATGCCATCCTCATCCTGATCTGCATCTACATCGGCGCTATCTACGGCGGAAGCCGTTCCGCCATCCTCATCAATGTGCCGGGGACCCCAGCGGCTGCTGCGACGGTTTTCGATGGCTATCCGCTCGCCCGAAGCGGCCGCGCGGGAGAGGCGATCGGTCTTGCCACAACAGCCTCTTTCCTGGGATCGATGATCGGTCTCTTCTTTCTCTCTTTCTTTACGCCGTGGTTAGGAACGATTGCCCTTGAGTTCAGATCTTTCGAATTCTTCTGGCTGACCGTTTTCGGGATTGTGATCTGTGGCAACCTGACCGCTCCCAAGGATCCCCTGAAAGGCTGGATTTCAGGAGTCCTGGGTCTTTTTGTAGCCCTGATCGGCATGGATGTCATCCAGGCCTACCCCAGATATACCTTTGGGAGCGTGGAACTTTCCGGTGGCCTCTCCCTCATCCCTGCCCTGGTAGGGTTGTACGGTATTCCCGAGGTGCTCAATGCACTATCCGAAATCCAGAAACAGGAAAAGGCGATGCAGATCAAGAGGGTCATCCCAAGGATAAAGGATCTCTGGGATAACCGGATAAACATCGTCCGGTCGGGTATTATTGGAACGATCATCGGAGCGATCCCTGGAGTCGGTGAGAATATCGCCGCTTATGTTTCCTATGACTTCGCTCACCGGGCCAGTAAGCATCCCGAAAAATTTGGCCACGGCGCTGAAGAAGGTCTCATCGCTGCCGAGACAGGGAACAATGCCTGTGTGGGTGGAGCGATCATCCCTGTCCTTGCCCTCGCTGTTCCCGGAAGTCCGCCGGCCGCCGTCTTAATGGCAGCCATGTGGCTTCATGGAATGAGGCCAGGCCCCCTTCTGATGATCGAAACCCCCAATTACGTTTATGAAGTCTCTGCCATGTTCCTCATCGGAACGTTTGCCATGCTGATTCTCGGTCTCTCATGGGTGAGGACGATGGTGAAGATTTTGAATGTTAGAACCTATATCTTGATGCCTATCGTCTTTATTCTCTGCGCCATCGGTTCCTTCGCAATCAGTGCAAGGACCTTCGACATCCTCATCATGTTGATCTTCGGAGTGATCGGCTACGCGATGAGAAAGTATGAATTTGCGGATGCGCCCTTCATCCTCGGGATCATCCTCGGTGATATGCTGGATGAAAATCTCCGGAGAAGCCTCATGTTGACGTCAGGGGCGATTCCCCCTCTTTTTACGAGGCCTATTTGCATCATCCTCATCGCTCTCACCGTGCTGACGGCCGTCGCGAGAAATCCACGTTTCAAGGGCATGATGAGCGAAACCCGGGAGACCGTGTGGCGAGGCCTGGGAATCGGCAGGAAAAAGAAGTAGAAACGGAAGGAGAAACCTTTTGGAAGAGAAAAAAATCCACGAATTCCTTAGAAGATCTGAGATCGAAAAGATTCATGAAGCCAGCATCGAGGTGCTGGCCGAGGTGGGCGTGAAGATAAGCCACCCCGAAATCCGCCTCCTCCTCCTTGAAGCCGGAGCGAAAGAAGGCAAGGAGTCCATTCTCTTCTTTCCATCCCCA
>Ga0315295_10006480_pt1 | contig 10006 bp, 10 predicted proteins | sample YL17G14_0_MG_FD_204453 | JGI IMG/M metagenome (GOLD analysis project Ga0315295, IMG submission 204453) | Sediment microbial communities from Yellowstone Lake, YNP, Wyoming, USA - YL17G14_0 | ecosystem: Environmental > Aquatic > Freshwater > Lake > Sediment | place: USA: Wyoming | collected... | reverse complement strand
AACCATGATGGTCGCTGTCCGGAAAAGCCGTTTTACTCACGGCCTTATAGAAGAAGCGGATAGCTTTACGGTCAGCGTTCCTACCGGGAATATGCGCCAGGAGATCAACTTCTGCGGATCGAAATCGGGGAAGGATTTAGATAAATTCAAAGAGTGCGGGCTCGTGACGACCAAGGCCCAGAAAGTCAGCACGCCCATTCTCAAGATTCCAGGCTATCACTATGAATGCAAGATAATCTACAAGACCCCCATGGACCCCAAATTCATGGACAAAGACGTGGAGGCCCTCTATCCCCAAAAAGACTATCACACTCTGTATTTTGGAGAGGTCGTGGCCTGTTATATCGTCGAATGATGAAGAGAACTCCGGAGGGACAAAAAGAGATTTTCAACCGAGAAGCATGGGACCGTTCTCTTCTTCACGGGTTGGCCTGCGAATGGGAAAAGAGCCTTTGGGTCTTGAGTCCTTCGCATCGGAAAATGATGCGTTCCCCCCTCTTTAGCCTGAGCGATATGCAAGACAAGTGGGGGTCCTGGTCGGGGAAAAAACGTGAGATTTCCCTGAGCCGGGACCTGATCTACAATCATTCTTGGAACGCAGTATGTGAGGTTCTTCTGCATGAGATGGCCCATCAATTTACCGAGGAAGTTTTCGGCATCCCGCATGAACCTCCGCATGGGCCACAATTTCATAAAGCCTGCTACCTGCTCCGGGCCAACCCCAAAGCTTCGGGGAATTACAGAACTTTGGATGAACGGATGTCTCACGAACTATCCAGTCCCGAAGATAAAATCATGCTCCGGGTCAAGAAACTCATGGCTCTGGCCGAAAGTCCAAATCAACATGAAGCGGAGGCGGCCATGGCTAAAGCCCATGAATTGATCGCCAAATACAATTTAGATCAATGGACCCAGGATGATGACCGGAATTTTACCAGCCTATTTATCGGCCGGCCCGCTCTGCGCCATCCTCCGGAAGACTATGGTCTGGCCCATTTATTACAGGATTTTTACTTCGTCCAAGGAATCTGGGTTTCCTCCTATGTCCCGGAAAAAGGCAAGATGGGGCGGGTTTTGGAGGTCAGCGGAACCATCCAGAACATTCAAATGGCCAGTTATGTTCATGACTTTGTACGGCGGTTTATCCGTTCCCAATGGACCGATTACAATGAAGAGAAGGGGTTGAACCGTTATCGCCAGACTGACTTTGCCGTTGGGATCATCGAAGGGTTTCGTTCCCAGTTGGAATCGCAAAAAAAAGCAAAAGAAAAGTCTCAAGATCCCCTGGCCCTGATGAAGATGGAAGATCCCTTATTGATCGAATATGTCGCTTACAAATACCCCCACACGGTCAAGGTTAAAAGAGGGGCTGCGAGCCAGGATCAAAGCGTAATGAAAGACGGGAAACGGGTCGGTAAAAGGCTGATCATTTCCAAGGGAATTGCGAATCATGGGGGGAACAGAGGACTGCGGATCGAGAATTGAGAAGACAGAAATCCATCCCGTCCTCGGTTGCCCCTCCAGATTATTCCCCGCCTTGATGAGGAATTTTCTCCGATGGAAAGTGGTATTTCCCTGCTCCTTGGCCCCTTAGCCTCGCTAGAACCCCATCTGATGGTCATCTTGATGGGGATTGTCTTTGCCGGAGCTTTTGTCACGTCGGGGTTCGGCATTGGGGGCGGTGTTTTGATGACCCCGCTGTTCATATTCTTCCTGCCCCCTAAATTTGGGATTGGACTGTTGGCCCCGCTCCTTTTACTGATCAGTACTATCGGTCTTCGGCAATACTGGAGGCAGTGGGATCTACACCACGTGGGCGTGCTCTTGCCCGCTTCTTTAGTGGGGGTGTGGCTGGGTTCCTACTTGCTGGCCGAAATTTCTGGGGAAATCGTGCGTAAGACAGTGGGGGTGCTGGCCGTCGCTTTCGGGACATTCCAACTTTTCACCCTTGCCCGGCCCGCGTGGAGAAATCGTCTTTGTCCGACTACCCGGCAGGGTGTCTGTTTCGGGTTTGCCTCGGGTATAACCAGCGCCTTAGCTCATACGGGGGGCATCGTTTTTTCCTTTTATTTATTACCCCATTGCCGAACAAAAGAAATTTTTGTTAGTACCTCCTTATTTCTTTTTTTCACTTCGGGCTTGGTTAAGGTCGGAACCTATTGGTATTACCATATCCTGACTCTCCAGATTCTATGGATTTCACTCGCCTTAATACCCGCCTTGATCGTGGGCTCGAGCGCCGGGAAGTGGCTTAACCGTCACATCTCCAATAAGTTATTCTTGCGGCTCATCTCCATCTTCGTAGCGGTGATGGGAATTAAGCTGATCCTCGGATAGAGGCTGGCCATCCCTCACTTTTGAATTTACATTTTACCGCGGCCCGGGTGGAAGGGCGGGGAGTCCCGCCACGGCGGGACTCAGCATCTCCCCCCTAATCCTTACCAAGCGTTGAATTCATCGACGAAAAAGAAGAGTGCAGGGTGGCAAGCGAATAGGGGCGTTTGGCGATAGATTCTAAAATGAGGAGATAAGGCCCTTCTATTCCTTAGGCTTCCCCCGGCGGAATTTGGAAAGAGACGACTGATATTCGTTCTTAAGGTAATCGGGGATGGAAGCAGGGACCTCGGCTTCCAGAATATCCTCAGCCCAGGGTTCGGCGATGGAGCCTAGGGCTCTGATGGCCAGCACTTGTTTGAATAATTTTGGTGCGTAGGCCCGGATGACGGTTTTCTTAGAAGGATCAAAAAATTGGGTGTACCCCTTGCGGATACTCCTCCCATAAATCCCCACCGTGATGGCCAGTTGATCGTTCGCGGCTCCCATCTGATGAATTCCTTCATTCACAGGAAGAACGTTGGAAATTCCCCCGGGTTCAATCACCGTAGATGAGATCTCTTCCGTTTCTGCGTACCCTTCAACATGGCCGTCGTCCAGCCGGCGGTATTTTCTCTCCCGTACCTGGTTGCTTAGGCAACCGACTAGTCCCCAGGACCCATGATCATGAACGGGACTCGGATGGTGGGGTTCCCAGAGGAAGGCCAGAACGGAAAAGGACCGGTCGGGACTGCGATGGAGCGTAATTTCATTCGGAAACACCGAGGCCGGCTGCCGGTTCAAGTAATCTGGGTCGAGGATCAATTTTTTTAAGAACTCCTGACACCAGCCCGGATCGCTCACCAGAGGGCCTAAAAGTTCCCCGCCAACCTCGAACACCTGGGATACGCTCGGCTTTTCTTCGAGAAAAGCCTGGAAGCGAAGACAGAACTCTTCCAAATTCATATGGCCCATTGGTTTTAGTCCTTTGTTTTTTTCGGAGTAAGAACTCCATATTTGCGGATGTGGCTCCAAGACTTATATTCCGGGTCGTCCGGGTTCGTGGCGAGCGCCTCGGCTTCCTTTAGATATTTTTTCATGACCCCTTTCTGCGGGTACAGCCTGCGATCTTGCCCGACAGGGCAGACTTTAGTGCAGATTCCGCAGGGATAACATCGGCGGCGAGTTAATTCCTCAGCCATTTCCAAACAGGCCATCTTATCATAATCCCCGATCACTCGGTCTTTGCGCATCGCGATGGCTTTTTTGGGACAACACTTGGCGCAGGCCTCACACTTGATGCAGAGTTCCTTCTCCACCATCATATCAGGGGATAGCGAGGCTGAAGTAAAAACCGAGACCAGCCGAACCCGGGGACCAAATTCCGGAGTCAAAAGGTTATGGCTGGCACCAATAGTACCCAGGCCGGCATATTTGGCGGCCATTACATGACTGAAGGCGGCCAGGTTGTTCTCTCTCAGGGCCTTGAGGCTGCCATACCCGTCGCGGGGAAAGAAAAAGGAGGCATGACCCAGGCGGTTTAAATAGCGGGTCAAATCATAAGCCAGTTGGTCCAATTCCCGATTGCTCGTGTCGTAAAGCTCCTTGTGCAAAATCGAAGGTGTGGTCTCGACGATGGGAAGGGGCATTTCCATCCCCATTACAATGACGGTACGAGCCGGGGGCCAGATCGCCCGAGGACGAAAGTCGGGAGGTACTTCCCCGGCCTCGTCCCAGCGTTCTACCGGGGCAAAGCCAACCAGGTCCGCCCCCCGGTCTTTGCAAAACTTCACGATAAGACCTTTTAAGTCGGAGTTCTGCTTGGTCGTCCGTCTCTTCGCCTCGGCATATAAATCCAGATTCTTTGACCGGCCGCTCATCCAGATGTTCTTTTCTACTGACAGATTGACATATATATAATCATTCCACACCCAATTATTCAACCACGACTATGGCCTAAATCATATTGCCTTTCACCCGATAGCCCCCCATAATAAATTAAGTATAAATCTTATTTAGCAATGAATGGTCGAACCCGCATTATCTTTGGCCAAATTTCCGGAGGTATCCTATGCTTAAGATTAAGAGAGTCTATGATCCGGTCTCTCCGGATGATGGCAAAAGAGTCCTCGTCGACCGGTTATGGCCGAGGGGAATCAAAAAAGAGAAAGCCCAGATCGATGAATGGCTGAAGGAGATTTCCCCCAGTAACGAGCTGCGGAAATGGTATTCCCACGACCCCTCAAAATGGACAGAATTTAAAGAAAGGTATCAGAAGGAGCTCGCCGAAAAATCGGAACTGCTGAAAAAAATCAAGGCCGAGGCCAAAAAGCAAACGGTCACGCTGCTATTTTCGACGAAAGAATTGGAACTGAACAACGCCGTGGCCTTAAAAGAAATCCTCAATCCATAGCCTTCACAACTTAGGTGTCAAATGACTGCTTCCTTTTCTCTCCTGCGGGAGCATTCTTTCATCACCCGGATAGCATTTGCGACCAGGGGCAAAATAATTTCGGAGCATCAAAACCAAAGAATTCAATCCATACCCATTTTTCGATAAGTGTAATCCTTATACAAGGGGAGCAGGTCAAAGAAGTGGGGATCGAAGGCCGGCTTTTTGTCCGCCCCCATGGTGATGTTCCCACTCTGCCCCAAAGGCCAGCGGCTATAGCCCACTGCGCCCTCCGGGCGAAGTTCCACGATCTGGACGTAAGAGCCGATGTTATTGTCCCACATCTCCGCCACCTGGCCGAAAAGAGCGTGCCGGAAGATAATCTTTGTCCGGGGGCCTTTCCAGGTAGCCGGGTCGTCGCTTTTAAACTCCTTCCTCAAGTGAGCGACGGTCTCCCGAAGGGTTTGGAGGAAAATGTCTTCTGCTGTTTCTCCCTTTTGGGTTCGTATATTGTTGAAATAGTTCCTGGAGGCCGGCAGGGTAGAGGTCGGGCCGTCCAGACAGCGAAAGAAGAGGCCTAAAAGCTGATTATGAATAACCTCGAAATTCTCGATGCCCTCGAGTTCATCGACGAAGGTGGCCTTCACTACCCGCGGAAACCATTCGGCAAAAATGGTATGCCCGGCCTGAAATCGCTCGTCCGTGACTACATCCCGCACGGACCGGCCATCCCATGAGGCCAGAACAGCCAATACTTTGTTGAAGAGTGGCTTTTCATCCTCTCTGGCCCTGTCCACGGCCCGGGCCACGAGGGGGAGTAAATCTTTGCCAGCCCCCCCAAAGGCATTGATCTGGTTGTTCTGCAATGCGCCCGCTCCGCCCACAAAGCGGAGGATCTCCCGGTTTGCTTCCAGGTTAAGATCCCTGCGGCCAGCCAGGGCCCGTTCCAGCCAGAGACACCGATGATACCGGCCGAACGAATGATAGTCCCCTCTTTCGTCAAAGGGATTCCGGGTATCTTTGGAAGCTTTGTTGTTCCACCCGGCCACGAATCCTTTGGGGGGATTTAAAACATGGGCATTAGGCAGATAGCGCCCGGTCCATTCGGCCTCACCCGTGCCGGGCAATGGCAATCGTGGATCAAAACCCTCCGGCCGTTCGGGGTTCAACCCGGTGTGCCAGTATCCAATGTTTCCCCGTGTGTCAGCATAGGTGATGTGCAAGGAGGTCATGATCAAGGTCGTGGCGGCGCCAAACTCATCGGCATTCTTGGCGATCATCATTTTCCACCAGCCTGCCAGGGATAGCGGCTCCTTTTGCCAGTGAGCCAGTTTTTTTGTGTACACCAGATTCATTTTTGTCTTGGAAGGATCAAACGAGAAAGGAGAAAAAACAGGGCCATGAAGGGTACGATAAATAGTGACCTCCTTGGCCTCTCCGCCGGCGACCGATATTTTCTCCGTCCTTTTGCTCATCTTGCGCCAGGCGCCTTTATATAAATACTCCTCTTTGTTAAGGGGGTTGAGCACCTCCTGGTAAAGGTCTACGTTGTCGCACATCCCCACCATATGGGACCAAGCCAGGTTGCGATTATGGCCGATGGAAATGGTGGGGTTTAAGGGGAAGGCCATTCCTACGACGTCAAAACCCGCGCCTTTGAGCTGTACTTCAAAGATGATCGAAGGTACAGGATGCTCCATCTGGGGTTGTCCCATCAGGATGGGGTAGCCGGTTCCGGTCACCTGCGGGGAAAGGGTCCAGGAGTAGCTCCCCATTCTGACAGGCGCTCCAACACGCAAGGCCTCCTCCTCAGCCCGGGCGGAAAGCTTCTCCGTTGCCCGCGCCAGTTCAGTCACCTCTTGATCCGGCCGGAGATAAGAGGGCCGGCGGGAGATCCAGGTGCTTCCCGGAACAAAGTCTCCCTTGATCTTTTCCTCGATGTAGGTGGGCGCCGAGGGGTCGTTAAGCCAGCACCAGTCGTTGAAAACAGCCCAGCCCTCCCGCTGGCCGAAACGTTCGGTCAGGGTCTGCAGGGCAGCCAGATTTTTGAGTTCGCCGCCGCCGATCATGCCGAAACGACGCAACAGGGAGGTGGTAAAAGCAAAGCTGTCGCCTACCGTGAAATGCTGGGGCTTTAACTTCAGGGCCTGGAACTCCATGGGAAGGAGGCTCGAGTTTGCCACTACCTCTTCCACCCGTCGGTTGACTCCCTTCAGGTAGGCCAGGATGACCCTTTGGAAACCGGGAGGGTTTTTCTCAAATATGGCCTGGTATTCTTCCTCAGTATAACCCATGAGCCGGCTCTGAATATCCGCCGGCACCAGCCTTGGTCCGAATATCTCGGCCATGGTCCCCCGTCCCCACCGTTTATTCACCTCCATCTGCCACAGACGGTCTACTGCTGCGGTATACCCAAATTCTTCAAAAAGCTCTTCTTCCGTATCTGCCTGGATGGAAGGGATACCATATGGATCCCGTAACACCGTGACCTTACCCCAGGCTGAGCCGACCGCCAAGGGCAGGCACAGGGCCAGCAGCAAACTGCTGACAAATCGCTTCATCTCCCGCCTCCTTCTAAAATAATGGTCAAAAAAATCCTTTTTCCCGTCTTTGACTCCACTTGTTTCATCTGGCCCTTTATCGAGAGGTCCCCAATACATCCGGAGGGTCTTTATCAATGGGCAGGAGAACCATGAATCAGGTCGATTCAAGTTCCTCCTGTGGCCAGGCATTGTTCCCCCATGAACGGTTGCGTTTGTGCCCCGTGTACATGGGTAAGGATGGATTGTAAAAAGCCTGCTTTAAAATCTTTTTGTTGTCAAGGGGAAAAACGATTGTGAGCGGTTGTTCTTGACAGCACCCTCTTCTTCCCGTAATATTTTTAAGAGTAGTCTCGCCGGAATTGAAAATTTGAAAGGTTTCAGGTCATCAAAAAGGGAAAGGAGGTAACGATGAGGGTACGGCTGAAAAAATGGATTACCTGGTATCTCGTTATGGCGATGTTTGTGATCGGCATAGCTCCCAGGGTTTATGCCGGGTTTTCCCCATCTGAGGTGATAGGCCTTTCGCAGGTTGATCGTTCCTCTGACCTGCAGAAGATTCAGAAATTCCTGGAAATAAAGATGGTCAGGGAGAGGCTCAAGGAATTCGGTCTGACCCCAGATGAAATCCAGACCAGGCTAAGTCAGTTCAACGACCAGCAGATTCATCAACTTGCCCTGCGGCTGGATGACCTGAAGATGGGAGCAGACAGTGGTCTGGGAATTGTCATATTCCTTCTGTTGGTCGCCATCCTGGTTATCTTAATTATCCAGCTTACGGGGCACAAGGTGATCGTGAAATAATCAAAGGCCCTAAAATTTCCATCGCCGAGCGAAATCTCTCTTGGAAAAGGAGGAAATTTCTATGAAGATTCCCTTCCGGAAATGGATCACCTGGTATCTGGTGGTGGCGATGTTTGTGATCGGGATTACACCCCGGGTTTATGCCGGATTTTCCCCTTCCGAGGGGATTGGACTTTCACCGGCCGACCGGTCTCCCGACCTGCAGAAGATTCAAAAGTTCCTGGAGATGAAAATGGTCGGGGAAAGGCTCAAAGACTTCGGCTTTACCCCGGATGAGATTCAATCCCGGCTGAATCAGCTCAGCGACCCCCAGGTTCATCAACTTGCGCTGCAAATTGATAACCTGAATGTCGGGGGTAACGACGCCCTGGGAATTTTGGTTGCCCTTCTGGTAATCGCCATCCTAGTTGTAATTCTGGTCTGGCTTCTGGGACACAGGATCGTCATAAAATAAAGAATCGAGCGATTTATCTTTGCCTAAAGAAACTAAAAGAAGAGGGGCTCGCTTAGCCAGGCGCCCCTCTTTATTTTTCCTGATTCTCCTTCTCCTTCTTTCTTGTGCCGAACTCTCCAAGAATAGGGAATCCAGAACCCCCCGCCTTATAGAAGGCGTTCCCTTCTACCCCCAAGAAGCATTCCAATGCGGCCCGGCATCACTGGCCGGAGTTTTAAATTATTGGGGAGGACATGTTTCTCCCGCGGAAATTGCCGCCGATATTTACAGCCCAAAAGCCGGAGGCACATTGGATGTGGACATGGGTTTATACGCCGAAAAGAAAGGCCTAAAGGCCATTCAATATGCGGGAAGCCTGGAGGATTTGAAAAGGAATATCGATTCTAACGATCCCCTCATCGTCTTGGTCGATTACGGATTTTGGGTTTATCAGAAGAATCATTTTATGGTCGTGGTTGGCTACAGTGAAAATGGCCTCATCGCGAATTCAGAAAAAGAGCAGCACAAGGTTTTCCCTCTGGGGAGTTTCTTAAAGTCCTGGGAAAGGACAAAATTCTGGACTCTGCGGATCACGCCGAAATGATCCTTTAGCCCCAGAGAGCACAGCGCACCATGGCCGCAACCAAAAGAAAAGACTCGGCTTAGGGACATGCGCGAACCATTAAAATCCCCCCCGCCCCCCTTTGCAAAGGGGGGTTGGGGGGATTTCAGAGGATATTCCCCAAATTAGATTTTCTCGACAAAATTTCAAGATCTTGCACGTTAGTGGGACAGAGGCCACAGAGTGTATTAAGAAAAATTGAAACGGCTGCCCATCTGTAAAATGAAGGTTCTATTTATGTTCGTTAAATACCTTTCTCGGGCGAAAGGCGCGCTTCTTCACGTTCCCGGCTGGATGAATTCTTCGGCCAGGCTTTTCTCTCTGCTCTTCGCTCTTTGCTCTCTCCTGTCCTTGACGGGCTGTTCCTTCCCGAGGATTATCATTCTCAAAGACCCGCTCACTCCGGAGGAACATTTGAATCTCGGAGTGGCCTATGAAAAGCAAGGAGAACTGGACGCCGCCATAAAAGAGTATAAGCTGGGGGCGAAAAAACTCCCCCTGGGTTTCCTTTACCTCGGCAATGCCTATTTTCAGAAGCAGGAGCTCGATAAAGCGGAGGAATATTACCAGAAGGCCATAAAGGGTGAACCCGGTAATGCCGATGCCCATAACAACCTTGCCTGGCTCTACTACACAAAAAAGGAAAACCTGGATCAGGCCGAAACCCTGGCCCTGAAAGCGCTGGAACTGAACCCGGCCAAAGAGAATGTCTACCGGGATACGCTGGAAAAGATAAGGGAGATGAAGAGCGGTCTGGCGAATAAAGGAGACAGAAAATGAAATGGCTTAAGATCGGGCTGGCCCTCGTGATTATCGTAGTGATTGCGATAGTAGTCATCTTCCCCCGCCTCAATCAATTCCAGCGGGAGGGGGAGGTGGTCTTAACCGGGTTGAAGGCACCC
>Ga0315295_10006479_pt1 | contig 10007 bp, 10 predicted proteins | sample YL17G14_0_MG_FD_204453 | JGI IMG/M metagenome (GOLD analysis project Ga0315295, IMG submission 204453) | Sediment microbial communities from Yellowstone Lake, YNP, Wyoming, USA - YL17G14_0 | ecosystem: Environmental > Aquatic > Freshwater > Lake > Sediment | place: USA: Wyoming | collected... | reverse complement strand
TCGGCTCAGGATCAACCACGACCACAGGCAGAATACGACGAAGGTGCAGTAGCTCACGACGCCGGCCGCCTGCGCCAGTTCCGAAGACACAGCGTGCCCGAACGCGTGACGCACTATGGCGCCGATCGGGAAGGCGAACAGGGCGAGGCCATTGACCAGCGCCGCCGTGCGGCTGTGAGGACTGCGTTCAGATTCAGGCATGTGGCGTTCGAGGATAGCCTTCGGTCCGCGCGCCGCAAAGATGAAAAGCGGGCGGTCCTCGGGCGGGGACGTTCTGCCGTTGGCAGGCGTTCCGCCGAAGTCTATAGTGCGCGGCGATGAGTCCAGCCGCAGGTTTCCGCCGGCCGCAGGAGAGAAGATGAGGCCCTCCGCGTCAGCTTTCGCCCTCGCGGCAGGGCTCTCCGTCCTTGGCGGAAGGGCGGCCTCTGCGGGCGAGCCGCTTACGCTGGCCACCACGACGAGCACCGAGAACTCAGGGCTGCTGGGTTACCTTCATCCGGATTTCGAGAAGCGGACGGGGATCCGGGTAAGGGTCATCGCGAAGGGGACGGGCGCGAGCCTGCAACTGGCGCGCGACGGGAATGCGGACGTGGTCCTGGCGCACGCGCCGGAGGAAGAGGCGCGCTTCATGGCGGAAGGCCACGGCGCGGAGCGGCGCGAGGTGATGTACAACGACTTCGTGATCCTCGGCCCGGCCGAGGACCCCGCGGGGCTGCGGGGGCTGAAAGACGCCGCCGCCGCGCTGGCCAGGCTGGCGGAGGCCCGGCGGCTGTTCATCTCCCGCGGCGACCGCTCCGGCACCCACGTCAAGGAGATGGAGCTGTGGCGCGCGAGCGGCGTGAAGCTGAACGCGCAGGAGCAGGAGATCACGGGCGAAGGCGGACAGCGGACGGTCGTGGAGACGCTGCGGCCGGGCGGCGAGTGGTATCTCTCGATCGGACAGGGCATGGGCCGGACCCTCCTGATGGCGGCGGAGAAGCGCGCGTACACGCTCTCCGACCGGGGCACGTACCTCTCTCTGCGCGCGGGGGAGAAGCCGCGGACGGACCTGGCGATCCTGTGCGAAGGCGATGGCCGGTTGCGCAACACGTACAGCGTGATCGCGGTGAACCCGGAGAAGCACCCGCAGGTCCAGCGCGAGGCGGCGGCCCGGTATGTGCGCTGGATCACGTCGCCAGAGGTGCAAAGGAAGATCGGCGAGTACCGCGTGGCTGGCGAGGTGCTCTTCCATCCGCTGCTGGAACGCGAGGAAAAGTAGCGAGGCCCGCCGCCGCATGGGAACGCTGTACGAGGCCCTGGTCCGCGCGGCCCGGCTGATCGTGAGCCTGGACCCTGACGTGCTGCAGTACGCCCTCCGCTCGCTCTACATCGCCCTGGTCTCGACGGCCCTGGCCGGCTTGCTCGCGGTTCCCCTGGGCATTTTCATCGCCGAACGGGAGTTCCGCGGCAAGCGGCTGGTCGTGACGGGCCTCAACACGCTGCTGGCGGTGCCGACCGTCGTGGTGGGTCTGTTCGTCTACGCGCTGGTCAGCCGGCAGGGACCGTTCGGGTTTCTGGAACTGCTCTTCACCGTGCCGGGGATCATCATCGGCGAGGTGGTGCTCATCGCGCCGCTGCTGACGGCCCTGACCTTGGCGGCGGTGGCGCGGGTGGACCGCGACGTGCGCCTGACCGCCCGCTCGCTGGGGGCCAGCGAACGGCAGGCCGCCTGGGTGGTGATCCGGGAGGCGCGCTACGGGATCCTGGCGGCGATCATCGCGGCCTACGGGCGCGTGGTGGGCGAAGTGGGCGTGGCGATGATCGTCGGCGGCAACATAGACGGCTTCACGCGGACGCTGACCACGGCGATCATCCTGAACGTGGACATGGGGTACTTCGCGCTGGCCCTGGCGCTGGGGCTGGTGCTCCTGGCGTTCTCCTTTGTCCTGAACGTCGCCTTCCAGCTCCTCCAGGGGGAGGCGCGGATGAGATGAGCCCGTTCCGGCTGGAGAACGTCGTCCAGCGCTACCGGGAACAGAAGAGCGGGGCGCCGATCGAGGCCCTGCGGGTCCGCGCGCTGAGCATCGAGGCCGGCGAGATCCTGACGGTGGTCGGCCCCAACGGTTCCGGCAAGTCCACGCTCCTCGAACTGCTCGCCTTCCTCCGGCCTCCCGCGGAGGGCCGGGTCCTCTTCGAAGGCGCGGACGTCTGGGAGCGGAAGACGGACCTCGCCGCCCGGCGCGCCGTCCCGATCCTGCTCCAGAAGACCGTCCTCTTCTCGACCTCGGTCCTCAAGAACGTCCTGTTCGGGTTCCGGGTCCGGGGGCTTTCGTCGCAGGAGGCCCAGGCGCGGGCCTTGGCCGCGCTCCGGCTGGTCCATCTGGAGCACCTGGCGCACCGGCGGCACAATGAACTCTCCGGCGGCGAACAGCGGCGCACGGCGCTGGCGCGCATCCTGGCCCTCGACAGCCGGGTGCTGGTCCTCGACGAACCGACGGCGAGCCTGGACCGGGAAAGCGAGCAGGTCATCGAAGACCTGATCCGCCGGCTGAACCGCGAGCGGGGCGTCACGCTGATCCTGGCCAGCCACAACCGCGGGCAGGCGGCCGCCCTCTCCACGCGCGTCGTGACCCTCCTGGGCGGCAAGCTGGTCCCGGAGAGCCTCGACAACCTGCTGCCGGGAACGCTGCGCCGGGTCGAAGGGGGCTTCGAGTTCACCGAGCGGCGGGGCTGGACGCGCCGCTTTGCGGCGGCGGAGCTGACGGAGGATGCCTGGGAGGGCATCGGCCCCGTGGAAGGGCCGGTGCAGTTGGCGATCTCCTCGGCCAGTTTCGCGGTGGGCGCGGCCGGCGCGACGAGCGGCGCACTGGACGGCGTGGTGGACTCGGTCCGGCAGGGCGACGGGTCCTGCCGGATTCGTGTGCGTCTGGGGAACGGGCCCAGCCTGTACGCCGAGATTCCGCGGGCGGAGTACGCGCGCCTGGGCCTCAACCTGGGCGCGCGCGTCGCCCTGTCGGTAAAGCCGGGCGCCGTGCGGGTCTTCGGCGCGCGCAGCGGCACAGCGCCATGAGACGACCCTCCGCGACGCCGAACCGGCGCGGCGGAGGGGCCTCAAGGAGACGTGCGGCCTGCGTTTGCCCTACCAGGCGACCTGGAAGTTGACCATCAGGTTGTCGTTGCGGACCTCGCGGGTCTGGCGGATGCCGTGGCCAGCGCCTCCTTCTCCGACCCAGTTATAGTCCACCTGGATCTTGGCGTTGTGCCCCTTGATGTAGTAGTTGATGCCGGCCGTGTAGATGGAGGTCTTGAACACGTCGTGCCGCAGGTTGGCGAAGGACGGGACGAGATCGGCGGTCTGGATGTTGCCGTAGGTGTCGTAGCGGAAGAGGAACTCGAAGGGCTTGAACCATCCGGGCACGTCGTTGGCGAAGATGCTGTCGCTGATCTTGTAGCCCGTGCTGATGTACCAACCCGTGGTGTCGAAGGCGCGCGGCCCGGTCTGGAGCGTGTTGCTCACGATCCCGCTGGGCAACCAGGTGTTGGAGGCCACCCGGCTGCGGATCCAGGCATACTCGCCCTTCATCCACCACCCCTTGACCGGACCGCCGGGCGCGTAGATGCCGTAGGCGTAGTAGCGGACGTTGTCCGTGCCGGGCATGTTGAGGCCGTCCGTTCCCGCCGGGTCACCGGACTCGCCGGTGAAGTTGAATTGGGCAGAGAAGGACAACTCCAGGCTGCCCCATTTCTCATCCTTCCACAAGGGACGTCCCGTGACGGTGATGACGAAGGACTTCTCGTCGTTGTTGTCCGCCCGGTTGCGGTTCGTGGCGTCCCCGAAGAAACTGGCCGGCGTGTTGAAGGCGCCGAGCCAGTACTGCAGCCGGTCGTCCAGCCACGCGCCGTGGGCTTGGATGCCCACGTCGCGGTCGCCCGTGATCTGGTCAATTATGGCCACCTCGGCGAAATCGTACAGCGCCGGCGGACGCGGACCATCCAGGCCGACCATGGGGCAGAACTGGCCAAGGGTAAAGTCATGATGCGGGATCACGCCGTGGTAGTTGACGTAAGCGTCCATCAGGATGTTGGTGCCCGCGTTCCCGTTGGTGTCCAGCGTGGCGGCCGTCGCGCCGCGGGTGGTCAGCCCCAGGTTGCTCGCGAAGGCCGGCCGGCCGCCGAAGGCGTTCGCGGCGTCCAACTGGACGAAGCCGGTGACGTTCTCGTGGACGTCCATGGTGAAGTTCAGCCGCGCCCGGCGCAGGGCGAACGAGTCGTTGTCCTTCCCCTCGTTCGTGTCCCCCGTCAGTCCGGCACCTGCCCGGTCACCGAAGTAGCCCAGGTTGTCGTTCTGGATGCTGTAGTACCACACCTGAATCAGGCCGCCGATGGTCAGCTTGCCCTGTTTGGTCGTGACCGCGGCGTTGGGGCCGTACTTGTTGTCCACGACCTTGTCCACGACCTTGTCCACGACGCCGCTCCCCACCGGCTGGCGCGCGGCCTTTTCCTGCTCCAGAGTGCCGACGCGCTTGCGCAACTCCTCGATCTGCTTCTTCAGGTCGGGCGTTTCGTCCGCCGCCCGCGCCGCGCCGCTCCAGGCCAAGCCCCCAACCACGGCCATCACCGCACAAATCGTCTTCATGGGTTCTCCCCCAAAGAGATGTGAATCCCCTTGTCCGAGCGGGCTTCCGAGCCACCGGTTGCTGCGTGAGAGCTCCCCGATACTACGTATCTTCCCGCGCCATTTCAACTGGATAAGCTGCGTGTACCGAATGTGCGCGGGACCGTGGCCGGCGGCGAAGCTTGACAGATGGGGGAATCGGCCGAACATGGCGCGCGATGGATAGACGCCGCCCGCCCGCTCAGGCGGCGGACGCGGCCGAGGAGAAACCGGCCAACGGCTGAGCCGGTCGGAAGAGGCATGGATCTCGAAGCCCTGACGGCCCGCCTGACGAAACCGGATGCACGAGATCGGAGGCTGAGGTGCGCGGACTCACCCACGTGGACGGGCGCGGCGCGGCCCGCATGGTGGACGTGAGCGGCAAGCCGTCCCAACGGCGCGTGGCCCGGGCGCGAGGCCGCATTGCGCTGGCGCCGGAGACACAGCGGCTGATCCGGCGGAACCGCCTGGAGAAAGGGGACGTCCTCGCCGTCGCCCGCGTCGCCGGGATCCAGGCGGCCAAGCAGACCCACCTTCTCATCCCGCTCTGCCACCCCCTGCGCCTGGACCGGATCAGCGTGCAGGCCGAACTGGTCCGGGGCGGCGTCGAGGTGACGAGCGAGGTCGTGTGCGTGGACCGCACCGGCGTGGAAATGGAAGCGCTCACCGCCGTCAGCGTGGCCCTGCTGACGATCTACGACATGTGCAAGGCCGCCGACCGGGGGATGCGGATCGGCGCGATCCGGCTTCTCGAGAAGGTGAAGAGCGATGTCGAATAGCGGCGAGGTGGTCTCGGTCAACCTCTCGGAGCGGAAGGGGACGGCCAAGCATCCCGTCCCGGAGATCCGGATCGAGGCGCGCGGCGTGGCGGGCGACGCGCACGCCGGTCTCTGGCATCGCCAGGTCAGCCTGCTCTCCGACGAGGCGATCCGGGCCTTCGCGGCGCAGCTCGCCCGCGCCATCGGCCCCGGCGAGTTCGCGGAGAACATCACCACGCGCGGCCTGGACCTCCAGCACGTCGCGCCGCTGGACCGGCTGAAGACCGGCACGGCCGAACTGGAGGTCACGCAGATCGGGAAGGAATGCCACGGCGAGGGCTGCGCGATCTTCCGCGAGGTGGGGAAGTGCGTCATGCCCCGGGAGGGCATTTTCGCGCGCGTCCTGCACGGCGGCACGGTCCGGCCGGGCGATCGGGTGGAGCATTTCCCGCGCGTCCTGCGGATCCGGATCCTGACCTTGAGCGACCGCGCGCACGCCGGCGAGTACGAAGACCGCGGCGGCCCGCGGCTGAGGGAACTGCTGGCCGCGTTCTTCGAGGGGAAACGCTGGCACGTGGAGCTGACGGCGGCCGTTCTTCCCGACGACCCGGCGCGCCTGCGAGAGGAGTTCCTCAAGGCCCGCCATGCCGAAGCGGACGTGTTCTTCACCACCGGCGGGACCGGGGTGGGCCCGCGGGACATCACGCCGGACGTGGTGGCGCCGCTCTGCGAGAAGCTCCTGCCCGGGATCATGGAGCACATCCGGCTCAAGTTCGGCGCGCGGAACCCCGCCGCGCTGCTCAGCCGCTCCGTCGCGGGCGTTGCGGGCCGCATGCTCGTCTTCACGCTGCCCGGCAGCGTGCGGGCCGTAGAGGAGTACTTCGGGGAGATCCGGAACGTGCTGGAGCATCTGATCTTCACGGTGCACGGGGTTGATCGGCACGGAGCGTGAGGCCGGCGGCGAAGCTTGACAGATGGGGGAATCCGCCGAACATGGCGCGCGATGGATAGATGCCGCCCGTCCGCGCAAGCAGCGGGCGCCTGAGTCCAGGATGCCGTTGTTCCGGAAGCAGGAAGGACCAGGGATCATGCCGCCCGTAACGCCCCCGATGGAGATCAGCCAGTACGCGGCGGTCTTTGCGCTGCTCGTGCTGGCGGTCGTGACGGTCATCGCGATGCTGTTCATGGTGCGGCTGCTGGCGCCGCACAACCCCAGTCCGCTCAAGCAGGAACCGTACGAGTGCGGCGAGGCGCCGCTGGGCTCGGCGCGGCTGCGCTTCAACGTGCGCTTCTTCGTGGTGGCGCTGGTGTTCGTGCTCTTCGACGTTGAGCTGGCGCTGGTCTACCCGGTGGCGTGCATCTTTCGGGAGGTGGCGCAGGAAAGCTTCGCTGCGGGGCTTACGGTCTTCGGGGAGCTCTTCTTCTTTATCGGCGTCCTGTTGCTGGGGCTGATCTACGTGTGGCGGAAGGGCGACCTGGGCTGGATCCGCAGCTTCCGCGCGCCGACGCAGCGCGGATTGCGCTCGTGGCCGTCGCCGCCGCGCGCGCCGGGCCCGGCGGCGGGAGCGTGACCATGGGCCTGCTGCTGAACCGCTTTCCCGAGGACAACGTCATCCTGGCCGACGCGGACGCGGTGCTGAACCTGTCGCGCGAGCACTCGCTGTGGTATCTGCTGTTCGCCACGGCTTGCTGCGGGATCGAACTGATGCAGTGGGGGGCGAGCCGCTACGACAGCGACCGCTTCGGGATGATCCCGCGCGCCACGCCGCGCCAGGCGGACCTGCTCATCGTCGCCGGCACGATCACCTACAAGATGGCCAGCCGGGTCCAACGGCTCTACGCGCAGATGCCGGAGCCGAAGTGGGTCTTGAGCATGGGGTCGTGCGCGAATTGCGGCGGTCCGTTCAGCAAGTACAGCTACTCGGTCGTGCGCGGCGTGGACAAGATCGTCCCGGTCACGGTGTACGTGCCCGGGTGCCCGCCGCGGCCGGAGGCGCTGATCGAAGGCATCTTCAAGCTGCGCGAGATCATCCACCAGGACCGGGTCCTGCGGAAGGAAGGCCGGCCCGGCCCGCCGCGCGAGACGGTGGTGGTCGGCGCGCCGGCGGCCTGCGCGGCGCCCGCGGCCGGGGAGAAACCGGCGCAAGGTTGAGCCGGGCGGAAGAGGCATGGATTTCGAAGCCCTGACGGCCAGGCTGAAGACGCGCTTCCCCGAGGTGGAGGCGCAGGCGGCGCAGGCCGGCGATCCGGTCCTGCGCGTGCCGCCGGCGCGCAGCCTCGAGTTGCTCCGCGCGCTCCGGGAGACCCCCGAGTTCGGCTTCGACAGCTTGGCGTGCCTCAGCGGCGCGGACACCGGCAAGGAGCTCTGGGTCGTCTACCATCTCCACAGCTTCGAGCACCGTCACCGGCTGGCCGTGAAAGTGGTGTTGCCGCGGGAGAAGCCGGAGGTCGAGAGCGTGGTGAAGCTGTGGGCCGGAGCGGAGTTCTTCGAGCGCGAGGCGTACGACCTGTACGGAATCGTTTTCAAGAACCACCCCGTCCTGCGGCGCCTCCTGCTGCCCTTCGACTGGGCCGGCTGGCCGGGGCGGAAGGACTACGTGTACCCCGAGGAGTACCAGGGCGTTCCGCTGCGGCGCGAGGGGCAGTACACGGTCGAGGACGTGGCGAAGAGCGTGGCGGCGCGGGAGGCGCGCGACAAAGAGCTTCAGGCGCGCGTGGCGGCCGAGAAGAGAGGGGGCGCCGGATGAGCGACGCCGTTCCGGTCCAGGCCCCCGAGGTTCCCCGCGTCCGCAGCGAGGAGATGGTGCTCTCGATGGGGCCGCACCATCCCTCAACGCACGGCGTGCTGCGGCTGGAGCTGACCACGGACGGCGAGGTGGTCGTCTCGGCGCGCCCCGACATCGGGTATTTGCACCGGGCCATCGAGAAGATCGCGGAGCACCTCGAATACCGCCAGTTCATGCCGTACACCGACCGCGTGGACTACCTCTGCGCGATGAACTCGAACCACGCCTACGCGCTGGCCGTCGAGAAGCTCGCCGGGATAACGGTCCCGCCGCGCGCGGAGCTGATCCGCGTGCTGATGGCCGAGTTGAACCGCATCTCCAGCCACCTGATCTGCCTCGGCGCCCTGGCGATGGACATGGGCGCGTTCACCCCCTTCCTGCACGGGATCATCCACCGGGAGAAGGTCAACGACCTGTTCGAGTCCGTCTGCGGAGCGCGGCTGACCTACAACTACCTGACGCTGGGCGGCGTCGCCGCCGAGCTGCCGCCCGCGTTCCTCGACCAGTGCGAGGCGTTTTCCGAGTACCTGCCGCCGCAGATGCAGGAGTTCAACGACCTCATCACGGGCAACTCGATCTTCCAGGAGCGGCTCTGCAAGGTCGGCGTCGTGCCGCCAGACCGGGCGGTCAGCCACGGGCTGGTCGGCCCGAACCTGCGCGCCTCGGGCGTCCGCTGGGACCTCCGCAAGCACGAACCGTACTCGCTCTACGGGCAACTGGAGTTCGACGTGCCGGTCGGCGACGGCGGCGATCCCAAGGGCTCGAACCCCGGCGGCCGGCTCGGCGACGCCTTCGACCGCTACGTGGTGCGGGTCAAGGAGGTCGCCGAGTCGGTGAAGATCGTCCGGCAGGGCGTGAAGCGGCTGCGCGAGAACGACAAGCTGCCCGAGAGCCACGAGGACCGCAAGATCCAGGCGAAGACGCCGTTGAGGCTCAAGCCCAAGCCCGGCGAGGTCTACATGCGCAGCGAGAACCCGCGCGGCGAGACGGGCTACTACATCGTCTCGGACGGCTCGGAGAAGCCCCTGCGCCTGAAGATCCGCACGGGGTCCTTCTCGGCGCTGAACTGCTTCGAGGAGATCACGCGGGGCCTGCTGATCAGCGACGTCGTCGCGGTGATCGGGAGCTTCGACATCGTGCTGCCGGAGGTGGACCGCTGATGGTTCCGATCCTGGAAGCGTGGCCCAAGGACTGGCCGCTCTGGCTGGGGTTCCTTCTCGCCCTCCTGATCCCCGTCGGGGTGGTCTTCGGCGGCGCGCTGTTCGTGTCGGGCCTGAGCACCTACGTCGAGCGCAAGGTCGCGGCGGCGATCCAGCGGCGGATGGGCGTCAACCAGTGCAACCCGAATTCCTTCCTGGGCGTGATCGCGCGCGAGGTGATCGCGCGCGCGGAGGGGCCGAACGCGGGCGCGCTGGCGCGACTGCTCGCCTCCGGCGCTCAGGCTTCCCTGCCCTTTATCCGCTTCGCCGACCGGATCATGGTCCGCTGGGCGCCGGGGCTGATGATCTTCATGGTGGACGGCCTGAAACTGCTGATGAAGGAGGACCTGATCCCGGGCCTGGCGGACCGGCCGCTGTTCAAGCTGGCGCCGGTGCTGGTGCTGGCCTCGGCCAGCGCCGCGCTGGCGTGCCTGCCGTACTCGGACCGCTTCTACATCGCCGATCTCAACATCGGCATCTTTTACCTGGCGGCGATCACGAGCCTGGAGGTGATCGGGATCCTGATGGCGGGCTGGGCGAGCAACAACAAGTGGGCGCTGCTGGGCGGGATGCGCTCCGCCGCGCTGATCGTGAGATACGAGCTGCCCGCGGGGCTCTGCATCCTGTCGGC
>Ga0315295_10006478_pt1 | contig 10007 bp, 5 predicted proteins | sample YL17G14_0_MG_FD_204453 | JGI IMG/M metagenome (GOLD analysis project Ga0315295, IMG submission 204453) | Sediment microbial communities from Yellowstone Lake, YNP, Wyoming, USA - YL17G14_0 | ecosystem: Environmental > Aquatic > Freshwater > Lake > Sediment | place: USA: Wyoming | collected... | reverse complement strand
TGCATTCCTCAGGGTTCTGTTTCTTCAACGATATCGCAGTCACCATCGAGTTCCTCCGACAGAACCATCATCTGAAGCGATTCATGATTATCGATGTGGATGTCCATCATGGGAACGGCACTCAAGATATCTATATCGATGATCGTACCGTGCTGAATCTGTCGTTTCATCAGGATGGACGTACGCTCTATCCTGGGACTGGGAGTGTGGAGACTCTTGGACGGGATGATGCTGCAGGGTATACGATTAACCTTCCACTTCCTCCAGGTACCGGTGGTACGAGTTATTTCAACGCATTTAAAGAAATTGTCCCCCCGGTCATCAGACAGTTCAAACCGGACATCATCCTCTATCAATCTGGTGTTGATACACATCATGCAGACCCGCTTGCGGATCTGAATCTCACCTATCAGACCTATTATTTTCTGACAAAACTGGTCGCAGAGCTTTCAAAAGAAACCTGTCAAAAGCTGCTTGTTTTGCTTGGTGGCGGATATAATAGTATTGCATGCATTAAATCATACTATAATGTTTTCTGTGGTCTTTTGGGAAAACAAGAGTATCTCGAAGAAGAGGACATCCCTGATTCCAATCCTGGGGCGGTCAAACAGGTTGTTTCCCAGTTGAAAACGTCCCTGAGCGAGTATTGGACGCTGTAATCTTTCTCCTGGTAACCAAATCTTTATCTAGCGACCTCAGATACCGATTATTTGGTCTACAATGACCTTTGTAAAGAACAGATGAGATTTTCTTCTCATGAGGTGTTTTTCATGACTAAACAACAAACCATGATGGAAACAAAAAATAATAAGAAAAAAACAATTATGAAAAGTGTTGATGGAAATACCGCTGCTGCACATATCGCATATGCGTTTAGCGATGTCGCCGCTATCTACCCTATCACGCCGTCGTCTCCGATGGGCGAAGAGGTTGATGCGTGGGCTGCCCACGGGCGGAAAAACATTTTCGACCAGGTTCTGAAGGTCTCAGAGATGCAATCTGAGGGTGGGGCTGCTGGTGCGGTGCATGGAGCTCTCTCCGCTGGTGCGTGTGCGACGACTTTTACCGCCTCGCAAGGGTTACTGCTTATGATCCCGAACATGTATAAGATTGCTGGGGAGTTGATGCCTTGCGTGTTCCATGTGACTGGTCGTGCGATCGCTGGGCAGGCACTGTCGATTTTCGGTGATCATCAAGATGTCATGGCGACACGGGCAACCGGGTTTGCGATTCTTTCATCAAACTCGGTGCAAGAGGTCATGGACCTCGCTTTAGTTGCGCATCTCTCCACACTGCAAACAAGCGTCCCATTTCTCCATTTCTTCGATGGTTTCCGCACATCACATGAGATCCAGAAGATTGAGATGATTGACTACGAGGATATCAAAAGACTCGTCAACTGGGATGCGATTAAGAAACACCGACAACGCGCATTGAACCCTGAACATCCTCATCAGCGTGGTACTGCACAGAACCCTGATATCTATTTCCAGGTGACTGAAGCAGCAAACAGCTTCTATCAGAAAATCCCTGGGATAGTTGAAGAGGAAATGAAAAAGGTAGCCACCCTAACCGGTCGGGCTTATCATCTCTTTGATTATGTGGGAGCACCTGATGCAGATCGTGTCGTGATTATGATGGGGTCAGGTTGTGAGATCGTCGAAGAAGCTGTCGGGTACCTCAATAACAAAGGCGAGAAGGTCGGATTAATCAAAGTCCGGTTATACCGCCCGTTCTCTGTTGACCATTTCATTAATGTGTTACCGAAGACTGTGAAGAAAATAGCGGTACTTGATCGTACAAAAGAAACCGCTGCGTTCGGAGAACCATTATACCTTGATGTCTGTAGCGTATTTCATGACAGGAATCTCCATCCCTTGGTGGTTGGTGGTCGGTATGGGCTTGGCTCAAAGGATTTCACTCCGACCATGGCAAAAGCAGTGTTTGATAATCTGATGCTTCCCTCGCCGAAAAATCATTTCACCGTCGGGATCATTGATGATGTCACACACACGTCTCTTCCGTTAGGAGAACAAATTGATACCGCATCTGAAGGATTGATTCGCTGTAAATTCTGGGGTATCGGCGGGGATGGAACGGTTGGCGCGAATAAGGATGCAATCAAGATCATCGGGGATAACACCCCGATGTATGTCCAAGGATATTTTGCGTACGATTCGAAGAAATCCGGAGGGGTGACCATGTCACATCTTCGCTTTGGAAAAGCACCGATTCACTCCTCGTATCTCATCGAGAGAGCTGATTACATCGCATGTCATCAACCATCCTATGTGGATAAGTACGATCTCTTAGAAGGAATCCGCGAGGGTGGTACGTTTGTTCTCAATTCACCTTGGAGTTTAGAGGAAATGGAGACCTGTCTGCCCAATTCCTTGAAAAAGACGATGGCGGAGAAACAGTTGAAGTTCTACACGATCGATGCAGTGAAGATTGCTGAGAATATCGGTCTTGGCGGCCGTATCAACATGGTCATGCAAACCGTGTTTTTCAAACTCTCCAATGTCCTGCCAATCGATGACGCGATTCGCTATCTGAAAGACGCGATTGCGAAAACCTACGGGAAGAAGGGGCAAGAGGTCATTGAGATGAACTGGAAGGCTGTCGATGCATCCTTACAAGGGCTACAAGAGATAAATTATCCTTCCTCATGGAGATCGGTGCAACCTGAAAAACCAGTGCAGAAAAATCAACCTGAGTTCATCACAAAGGTCATGTGCCCGATGCTTGCTCAACAAGGGGATAAACTCCCGGTGAGTGCGTTCACCCCTGCAGGGATTTTCCCTCCTGGGACGACAAAATACGAGAAACGTGGTGTTGCGATTAATGTCCCTGAATGGCTTATCGATAATTGTATTCAATGTAACCAATGCGCTATGGTCTGTCCGCATGCTGCGATTCGACCAGTGCTATTAACCCCGGATGAGCTGCAGAAAGCACCGAAAGGGTTTACCGCAAAGAAAGCAGTCGGAAAAGAAGCAGAAGGCCTTTCATTCCGGATCCAGGTGTACACCGAGGATTGCATGGGCTGCGGGAATTGTGCGGATATCTGCCCTGCGAAAGAGAAAGCCTTGATCATGAAACCGATAGCGACCCAAATGGAGACACAAATTCCATATCAGCAATACAGCGAAACAATATCGATTCGGTCTGGTGGTTTTGATAAATATACAGTGAAAGGTTCGCAGTTCCAACAGCCACTCCTTGAGTTTTCAGGGGCATGTTCAGGCTGTGGGGAAACACCGTATCTGAAGACCATCACTCAGCTTTTTGGCGACCGGATGATTATCGCTAATGCGACCGGGTGCTCTTCGATCTGGGGCGGTTCAGCACCATCGGTGCCATTTACGACAAACGAAAAAGGATTTGGTCCTGCATGGGCAAACTCCCTGTTTGAGGACAACGCTGAGTACGGATTTGGGATGATGCTTGCGACCACACAACGTCGCGCGAAGCTTACGGATCTCATCACTCTGGCAAGTCAAAATGCTCAAGGGACATTAAAGGACGCTTTCACCGGCTGGTTGCAGAACATGCACGATGCAGAGAAATCAAAAGAATTCGGTGATAAGATTAAAGCGTTACTTGAGAAGAACCACCATGATGAGATGCTTAGTCAGATTTGGGACTCCCGTGATATGCTGACGAAGAAATCCATCTGGTCCGTTGGTGGGGACGGCTGGGCGTATGATATCGGGTATGGTGGTCTTGACCATGTGATTGCGATGAAAGAAGACATTAACATCTTAGTCCTCGACACAGAGTTGTATTCGAATACTGGTGGTCAATCGTCTAAGGCAACCCCGGTTGGGTCGATTGCGAAGTTCGCGGAATCTGGGAAGAAAACCAAGAAGAAAGACCTTGGTCTTATCGCCATGAGTTACGGGTACGTTTATGTTGCCTCTGTAGCAATGGGTGCGAATAAAAATCATTTTATAAAAGCAATCAGGGAAGCAGAATCTTACCTTGGTCCCTCCTTGATCATCGCGTATGCGCCCTGTATTAACCATGGGATCAAGGCAGGGATGGGGAAGACCCAGGAAGAAGAGAAACGTGCCGTGGAATCTGGGTATTGGCCGTTATACCGGTATGATCCTCGTCTTGCTGTAGAAGGGAAGAACCCGTTCCAGCTTGATTATCAGCCACCGAATGGGACGATTCATGATTTCCTCATGGGTGAAGTACGGTATGCTGCCTTGGTGAAAACATTCCCTGATGAAGCTGCAAAATTACATAAACAGCTTGAGGAAGGCACCATAAGCCGTTATAAAGCGTATAAAAACATGGCCGAACAGAAGGCATAGGAAAAAAAGGAATTTTTTTCCTTTTTTCTTATTTTTTTTTAATAAAAAAAATTTAAAAGTGACGATAGCTATATATAATCGTCTCTGGTTTCGGGGTGACGGTGCCCTACAGAGTTTTATATGGAGGAAAGCATCATGAATGGTCCGAAACTTGATAAAATATTTAAACCAAAAAGTATCGCGGTAATTGGTGCAAGTGATACCATTGGAACCGCTGGATATCGAATTTTCCGAAATCTGATTGGCGCTGGGTATGAAGGCGTTGTGTACCCCGTGAACATAAAACGAGAAAGTATACAAGGAGTACAAGCGTATCCAACCATCAACGAGGTTCCAAAAGTTGTTGATCTGGCGATTATCGCCACACCAGCACCCGTTGTCTGTGATATTGTTGAACAGTGTGGAATTCGAGGTATTAAAGGTATTCTGATTATTTCTGCTGGGTTTAAGGAAATCGGACCTGAGGGGGTTGCTCGAGAACAACAACTCCTTGAACTAAAGAAAAAATATGATTTGATACTCGTCGGACCAAATTGTGTCGGTTTCATCATGCCGTACCTGAATTTAAATGCGACATTCGCAGGTTCCATGCCCGCGAAAGGGTCTATCGCATTACTTTCTCAGAGTGGTGCAGTCTGCGGCGCGATTCTTGACTGGGCTGCGGCAGCTAACGTTGGTTTTAGTTCGTTCGTCTCCGTTGGCTCTATGCTTGATGTCGATTTTGGTGATCTTATTGATTATTTTGGAATGGACATTCACACTAGAAGTATTGTTCTATATATCGAATCGATTACTGATGCCCGGAAATTCATGAGTGCGACTAAAGCATTCGCACGTGCAAAACCAATCATTGTGATTAAATCCGGTCGTTTTAAGGAAGGAGCAAAGGCAGCCTCATCCCATACAGGAGCACTTGCTGGTGAGGATGTGATTTATGAGGCTGCATTCCGAAGGTCTGGTGTCGTCCGCGTCATGGATATCATGGATTTATTCAATTGCTCCTCTATTCTTGCGAAACAACCTCGTCCCATGGGGCCGAATATCGCAATTGTAACAAATGCTGGAGGACCTGGTGTTCTTGCGACGGATTCCATCATCGAGAAAGGTGGTAAACTTGCGGCACTATCTCCGGAGACAATCGAAAAACTCAATAAAGTGTTACCGACACATTGGAGTCACGCGAACCCCGTTGATATCATCGGAGATGGTGACGAAGATCGCTATCAGAAAGCAATTGAGATTTGTCTTGAAGATAAAAACATCGATGGTCTATTAATTCTCTGTGTTCCCCAAGTCATGGCAGATCCGACAAAACTCGCAGATCGGCTTATCGATATCGCAAGAAAATCAACCAAACCTATTCTCACGTCACTGATTGGTGAAGCAACGGTGAATCACGCACGAGACATCCTTAATAATAACAACATCCCAACCTATGAATCACCTGATGAAGCTGTTGAATCCTACATGTATTTGTATCATTATGAACGACACTTAGCCCAACTCTATGATACTCCTGTCGAACTCAACATCCAAACCCCAGCTCACACAGATATTATAAAGAAAATCCTCGATATTGCAGCGAAAGAGAAAAGGACCCTACTTAATGAGAGTGAAGCAAAAACATTTCTCGAACTCTATGGAATTAAAACAACAACACCAATCATTGCAGAAAACGAAGACAAAGCGGTGAAAGCCGCAGAGAAAATCGGATATCCTATCGTAATGAAGATATTATCTCCACAAATTACCCATAAAAGCGATGTCGGCGGTGTCGTTCTTGATTTACGTTGTGGAGACGATGTGAAAACAACATTCCGAGCGATGACGAAACAGGCGAAAGAAAAAATCCCGAATGCAACGATTCTTGGAGTAACGATTCAGAAACAGGTGAAAAGCTACGGGTATGAACTGATCCTCGGGTCAAAGAAAGATCCTGTCTTTGGTTCGGTGATTCTCTTTGGATTAGGTGGTATCTTTACGGAGTTATTTAAGGATCGGGCGATAGGGTTCCCCCCCTTAAACCAGACCTTGGCGCAACGTATCATAGAAAAAACCAAAGCGTCTGACCTCTTGAAAGGATTCAGAAACATCCCTCCTGTCGATATGACAATAGTCGAAGAAACCATGATTAAGTTTTCACAGATGCTTATCGATCATCCTGAGATTAAAGAAGTCGATATCAACCCCTTGATCCCGCAGGGCAACGATCTCATTGCGGTGGATGCTCGAATCATCCTTGATCCCGAACCCGGAAAACATCCACATCTTATTATTACACCCTATCCAACCAAATATATGAAATCTATCACATTAAAAGATGGACAGAAGGTTCTCCTCCGGCCGATAAAACCAGAGGATGAAAACATGTGGTTGGAGATGTTTAAAACATTCTCTGAGGAGACTGTTCGGTTCCGCTTTTTCAGGATTATTAAAGACACGCCCCATGAGGTTCGTACGAGATACTGTAACATTGATTACGATAGAGAAATGGGGATTGTCGCAGAAATTGAGAAAGACGGAAAAAAGCAGCTCCTTGGTGTTGCTCGACTTATTCAGGAGCCTGCAAGACCGGATGAAGCTGAGTTTGCCATCGTTGTGAGCGATGAATGCCAGCGGCAGGGGCTTGGTTCTGAATTCCTCGATTTTCTGATTGAATTCGCGGAAGATAAACACCTGTCAAAGATCAACGGCGTCGTCCTGAAGGATAATTACCCGATGATCGCATTATGCCGAGAGAAAGGCTTCCGGTTCTCCGAAGGTGACCCTGGTGAATACAAGGTAGAATATGATCTTCTCCTTGATGAAGAACTCTCCGATGGGACCCTTGAGAGTGGGAAAAAGATCAGCGATTCCGATGAGAAAAATGCTGGAAAAACAACAAAAAAAAAACCCTAAGAAATCGGTTCGTATAGAAAAATCATAGGTAGGGAATCGTTTTATTCCCCGTCTACGATGTTGACCCAGACGATAGGGATGTCGTTTGGGATGTTTTTCTTATTTTTTGTTTTTTTCTCCATGGTCTTACACCTCTCGGAGTCGTAAGGCAAGGACGCGTGCGCGGTTTGCGACAACAAAGGATTTGGCGATGAATTCCACTTCGCTTGCTTCCTCGGGGCTTGAGACTTGACCAACAATCATCATTTTTTATCACTCCTCACTACCTATTGTGTGGGTTTTCTTTAAAGCGTCTTGTTGTACACTAGGTATCTTGGTCCTGTACGGTTCTTACCCAAAGAAAAAAAAATCTATTTTACCAGGGTTTTTGAAAAGAATCAGACTGATGCTTCCTTTCCTCCAAATAAAGCGAAAATTTATTCTCAGCAAAAAATTTATATCAAAATTCGTATATATCTAGGGATAATACCCAACGATGGAGTGATCAATGAAACCTATCGTACTTACAACAACCCTACTTGTAGGACTTCTCCTATTGCTTGCTGGTTCGAGTAAGGGAAATACGGCTGTACCTCTCGTTATTGGTCCCTATACCCAGCAATCACAGTTCAACTCGATTATCGTGTCATGGACGACTGCCATACCGACCAGGCAAAACGAGGTCCATTGGGGTGGAAGTCCAGCGCTTGGAAATATCACCGTGGAAAAGAGTATTTTTCCAAAGACATTGCATAGCGTGAAAATCGAGGGATTGACCGCTGGTCTGATGTATTATTTTACTGTTATCTCTGATGAGACTGAAAGCCCGCAATACCACTTTTGGACTGCTTGTGATCAAAATAATGATACGATCCGATGTGTCGTCTATGGTGACACACGAGGCGGTTGGGCCGACTGGCAGGCTACAGCCCTGGTATCCCAGGCGATTGAACGCGAAAATCCTCAGTTGGTTCTCAGCACCGGAGATCTTGTCGATAATGGAAAAGATCCAGATGATTGGATTTATTTTTTTACTGCGTCACCATTTGTCCATAACAGCACGTTCTATCCAGTGCTTGGCAATCATGAGAATTACAGCCATCTCTATTTTTCCTTCTTCTCCCTTCCTTCCAATGAACGATGGTATTCATTCGACAATGGACCGGTGCATTTCATAGGTCTTGATTCAAACCCGCGCAATGCCTATCGGTTACTACAATACCTCTGGCTTCTTCATGATTTACGGACACAGAGTCAACCATTCACTGTTGTCTTTTTTCATCACCCCTTGTTCAGCTCAGGGGAAGAACATGGAAATACAACACTTTTACAGAATGTATGGGCACCGGTGTTTGAACGGTCTCATGTCGATATTGTGTTCAACGGTCATGATCATGATTATGAGCATTGTTACGTCAATGGCATCACCTATATCGTCACGGGTGGCGGGGGTGCTCCCATCTATGATGTTGGACATAGTCCCTGGACAATCTATTCGGAAAAAACCTTTCATTATTGTCTTCTTACCGTGAATTCATCTACGTTAACATTTGAGGCAAAAAAACCAGATGGACTTGTTTTTGATTCTTTTATTCTGACCAAATAAAAACGCTCTTGTTCTGTGAGTCCTGGTGGATTCTTTTTACGATATCGTTTTATAACCTTGTTTTGGTTTATCGATGCTCATGAATAAGAATATCCTTATTGGACTGCTTCTCGTTCTTGTGTCATTGGTCTGGGCTGGATCGTTTATTGTCGTTGATGTGGTGACTAAGGAGATGGATCCGATTGATCTGGGTTTTCTGCGGTTTCTTGTGGCGACACCATTGATGATTCTGCTTGTCGTTTTACAGAGAAAACCGTTAGCCCTCCCTAAAAAAGAGCTTCCCTGGTTGATTGTTCTTGGGTTGACCGGAGTGACGTTGTTATATCTTTTCCAGTTCCTTGGCATTCATTATACGAACGCTCCTACAGCATCGGTGCTGATTAACACGAATGTGATTTTTATCGCAATCCTCTCTGGTGTGTTCTTGCATGAAGCATTGACAAAAAAGAGGATAGCTGGTATTGTCCTGTCGTTTATCGGGGTTTTTGTCATCATGTTTTCCGACCTTTCAAAACAGGAGATGACCTTTGATAACCTTTTTTTCATCGGTGGGATCCTGATGCTGCTGTCTGCAGTCTGCTGGGCTCTATATTCTCTTGTGGGGAAACGACTGTTACGGACGTATGATGAGTTTGTGATTACGACCTATGCGTTTGGTTTTGGGACGTTATGTTACATTCCCTTTGTGGCCTTTCATCTCGTCCCAGTGCTTCAACAGACTTCACTGAATGGATGGCTCGCGGTTCTGTATCTGGCGTTGACGTGCTCATTGTTTGGGTATCTAGGGTGGAATTACGCATTAAAACGTTTTGATGCTAGTAAAGCAGCGGTGTTTTTGAATTTCATCCCCCTCTTTACGATTCTGATGTCGTTTTTCCTTGGGACGAATCTCACCTGGTTTTTCCTTCTGGGCGCAGGCTTTATAATCTATGGTGTATATCTCGCCCAAAGAACCTAACAGGAATGGATTCAAGATCATGTTTTGCGTCGAGTGCGGAAAAGACGAACCAATCTTTCGAAACGGTGTCTGCCTGAACTGCTATCTGAAGCACACGCAGTTTTCCAAAGGACCGACAATCATGGATATTACGTTTTGCCCTCGTTGTTCTTCCTATAAACACAAGAACACCTGGGCGCAGGAGCCCTTTGATGACATCCTGAAACAGCACATAAAAGATGCGTTTTCAATCAGCTATGAACTG
>Ga0315295_10006477_pt1 | contig 10007 bp, 8 predicted proteins | sample YL17G14_0_MG_FD_204453 | JGI IMG/M metagenome (GOLD analysis project Ga0315295, IMG submission 204453) | Sediment microbial communities from Yellowstone Lake, YNP, Wyoming, USA - YL17G14_0 | ecosystem: Environmental > Aquatic > Freshwater > Lake > Sediment | place: USA: Wyoming | collected... | reverse complement strand
CTTCAGGATCAGCCGCCCGAGGACGGCGCCAATGAATCCAAAAACCAACCGGACCTCTCCCCTCCAGATGGGGCGGTCGGATCCCTGGACCGGCAGCACGAGTTGATGGCTCAAGCTGCTAACTGAACAGGTTTAAGATGGCCCCGAAGTTGCGAACATCCGCTGACACGACCGAAACAAAGGTTAATTCAATAAAGCCTGCCCATAATAAAGCGAATTGAAAAATAGCATAAATGTGCCATGAGTCTGCGCTCTATGCTGAGGATGAAAGGCGAATATGACGATCTTCCCTTTGCCGTAAGCGGCCTCGATCAGAACAGGTTTCTTATGTAAAATCCCTTCGCCGATAAGGCGACCGCCCCGGAATGGATTGGAGTCCGGGAAGCTTGCCACAACCTTGAGATCGGATACGGGCAGGCCATCCTTCCTCTTTGACAATTCTTCGGTAGTTAAGAAATCCAACAACGGGCTTTCATAAGAGAGAATATCCGAGCTGCTGCCCATCCCAAATGTAATAGGATGATCATTCGCCAATTCTACCTTGAGTATTGCGCTTGGACAAAAGAACTCCGTTGAGGGATAGACATTCGAAATATCCTTCAAAGGGAGCCCAAATAGATCTATGGGTAACTGGCTTGAGTCATTAAGTGTGATCAGTGTGCCACCTTCACTCACGAATTTCTTTAATGCGGCCAGGCCTGCTTCACCTATCCCTCCGGCATACTTTTCAGGGATTGATCCCTTTGGATACCCATCAATGATTCCGGCAGATCCTATATCGGGCAATATAATAACATCATAATCAGATTTGAGATTCATGTTTTGAAGATCGGAATTATGTAATGTCGTATATGGAACCTCCCATGTATCGAAGATCCATCGTGTCCAGCCCTCGTCCTCACTGGCCATCCATGGTTTATAAAGTCCAAGCTTCAGCGGTTGTAGAGTATATAAATCGGTATTTGGATTACCTGCAGCTATTTGCAAATTGAACTCATTGGCCACTTTACCGATCATGTCACCAATTTTGCGTCCTGATGCCAGGATGGTTCCTGCCGGATACTGTTTTCCCCCTGAAACAAATGACTTTTTCGACCAATAAACTGAGTTCCCTTCTTTTAGCAGCCTGTTTACAGCCCTGTAGCTGTCTATGACATTATGGTCAATAAGATATGTCTTCCCGCTCCCCTGAAGACTTCCCTTCGGAGGTTCAGCTTTCAAAACAGGAACAAGGTCTGCAGTAAAAGAGCTCTTTGCCTCAACAACATCTACACCCATCTGATAAGGAAGAGTCCATCCGGTTATATCAAAAGTGGATTCGGGTGGACCTCCGGGATATAAACGACGGTCAGGGTAATACTGAGGGCTAAGGATATCGATAATGAACGGCCGGTATGCCTGGGATAATTTTATTACGTAAGTGCCTGAAGGATATTCCGTGTCATTGGCTTTGAAGGACCTGGTTGCCTGATGAATTTCAGCTCCATTCGAAATAAGGATATTTATCATCTTAGCGACCCTGTTGGGATCTTTTTGATCCTGAGGAATAACGAAAGCATATGGAGCGATAGTTTCTCCCTTTTCTATGCTGTTTCTTGCCATACGGTACATATTCAGGAGATATCTCTCCCTGTGAATGGAGCCTGATTCAAGCAACCCCAAACAAGACAGGTATGCGTATTCAACGATATCGCGAAAACGCCACCAGCCTCCTTTCCAGGGACTTGGATAATTGACCGACTGTTTGTTGCCATCCTGGCCCAGCCCACCGCTCACTTCTTCTAAATCGCTCTCTTTCTGGAAAACAGGCGAGGCCATTTGAGCGCTGGCAGCTTCGAATAAAATATTTATAACATTATGCCATAATGAGTTTGTATGGATAGCCGACATTCGCCATTCGTTCCATTTGGCATAATGCATGACTCCGGTTTTCCCGTTTTCTTCAAGCAACGTATGCATATAAGCCGCCGTAAGTTCGATCTGGCGTGTTACCAATGGATCAATTGAGGGATGTCGCGGATCAAACAATGGGGAAAGAACGAGCCTGGCATCCGAATTTCCCATATGGTGCATATCCATAAATAATTGAGGAAACCACTCATGATAAAGGATATCATTAACGTACCTGACTTCAATCTGAGTATGCATAAAGCCATCCCTGTTGATATCATGTCCCGTATAATGGTGGTATAGCCATGGCATGGGAGATGATTCAAAGGGTGTCCCTAGGTTCTGGTTGTACCAGTCAGTCACCATGATATTCCCATCAGGATTCCAGCTGGGAATAAGCAACAGGATCACATTCTCAAGCACCTTTTTTATCTCTGGCGAATGACTTGTCGCCAAAGAGAATGCAAGCTCAGGAGACATATTTGTGGGTCCGCACTCATCTGCATGCATGCTACAGGTGATCAAAGCAATTGTCTTTCCTTCTTTTGCCAGATCAGCTGCCACCTCTTTAGAGATTTTTCCCTGGGCCAGTTTTTTGGAAATTTCCTTATACTTCTCGAGACGAGATAAATTTTCCGGAGATGAAATAATGGCCAGTAAAAATGGATTCCCAAGGGTCGTTTTTCCAAGATCCTTTACAACGATCCGGGGACTCTTTTCACCAAGAATATCGAAGTAACTGACAATCTTATCCCATCTGATCAGCTTGTAATCAGCTCCGGGTTTAAAACCAAAATAGGACTCCGGATCGGGAATATCCTGAGCAAAAGCACTTAAGCTCATGCCTAAGATGAAAATCAGGCGCAGCACTTTTACATAGAAATTTTGAGTTTTCATAATGACCTCTTTGTTGGCATCGGATAACCATTAGCTATTGCTCTTTGAAATCCGCGATATTTTATCGATTGCCAGCCAGCCCTAGGTCTTGAGAATCCCTGCTTGATCACGCCGGAAATCTACTCCCGGTCCGTCAACCATGTCAATTCCCGCGCTAGTCGCGGACAAGATCCTCAAGACGCTTAACTCGGCGGATGCCGTCGCTGTTTCAATCTCAATGCGCCGGATGCCGTCATGATACAAGCGGACCTGTCGTCGCCGGTCCACGGCCGCGAGGCCCTCTTAGAGTATTATAAAGCGATGTTTAAGGCCATGCCGGATTGGAAGGTCGACATGTCTGTGGTCGCATTCTCCAGCGACACGATCGTCTTCGAAGGCGCCGGCGGCGGGACATTCACCGGTCCTCTGGCCACTCCGGAAGGTGAAGTGGCGCCCACAGGCACGAAAGTCATTCTCATGCTTGTGTTCCTTGCCAAGATCTCGCCCGATGGACTAATTGCCGAAGACAGATCCTACTTCGACAATTTTGCTTTTATGAAGCAGTTGGGGTTGATAAAATAAGGGGCTCGAAGGGGCTTATCCTCCTTTTTTAGAGGGGGATCGGGTGGAGCCAGCGAGAGGGATCGAACCTCCGACCTGGTGATTACGAACCAACTGCGCTAGTGTTTCAACTTTTTGATAATAAAGGTAATTAGCCGGATCGCAAAATCGATTGTGCTCAGGTCGTGCTCACCTGCGGCGCTGCCCTGAATTGGCAATCAGCTGCCCATCAGCCCGGCCCATCGCACCCCGGAATCCTCGACCTCGGACATGCGGGACGCTACATAATCCTCGTATCCGCCCCTCCTCTATTCGAGGACCAGGACGCGGATCCTGGACCCTGCCGGGCCGCCGCGATACACCCGTTCGACGGCTTTCCTGAAGTCCGACACTTTCGCCTTGGGGATGTCCACGAACTTCTGGGGGTTCCGGTCGGTCAACGGAAACCAGGAGCTCTGGATCTGGACCATGATCCGGTGGCCTTTGAGGAACGTGTGGCAGACGTCGGGCATGCTGAAGTCGATCGTCGCAACCTTGCCGGGCTTGAACGGCTCCGGCTTCGTCAGGCTCTTGCGGAACTTGCCCCGGAAGGGCTCGCCGCGGACAAGCTGCTGGTAGCCGCCCATGCGGACCCGGGCCGGGTTCGGCGCCGGGTCCGGTTGATCGTTCGGATAGACGTCGATGAGCTTGACGACGAAGTCCGAGTCCGTCCCCGACGTGGAGACCCGGAGCGACGGCGAGACGGGGCCCGCGATCGTCACGTCGCTCTCAAGCGGCTCCGTTTCATAGACCAGCACGTCCGGCCGGCGCGCGGCGAAACGCTGATCCTCGCTCATGTAGTCGCCAGGCATGCCTTCGCCCGTGTGGCCGATGACGGGCACGGGCCTGTTCGGGTCGCTGACGTACTCGTCGTAAGCCACCGCCTTGACCGCGGCCGGCTCAAAGGAAAGCGTGCCGCCGGGGCCGAGATAGAGGATCTTCTCGCGGGCTTCCCGGGGAGGCCAGACCTCGAACCGCCGCCATTCATTCGCGCCCGTCCCGAAGACCCAGGCTTTCGGTACGGCTCCCCCCTCCGGCCCCCGAAGGCCCTCCCCCTTGCCCTTCAGGTGATAGAGGAAGAAGGGGAATTCGATGTTCGAACGGTAGAACTCCCCCGTTTTCACCTTGAAGCTCAGGTTGCCGAGCCGGTCGCCGTCCCCGCGGGACCACCCGCCGTGGGACCAGGGACCCATGATGAGGGTGTTCGGCCCCTGCGGACCGTTCTTTTCCAGCGCATAGAACAGCTTCAGCGGACCGGCGAGGTCCTCGGCGTCGAACCAGCCGCCGACGAACAGGACGGCAGGCTTGATGGCTGTCATGTGCGGCACGAGCGAGCGGACTTGCCAGTATTCGTCGTAGTTCGGATGGCTCAGATTGGCTGTCCAATAGGGATTCTTTCCCCTGAAATACAGCTCCTCGCTCCGCGCGAGAGGACCCATCCGGAGGAAGAAATCGTAGGCGTCGGGCGTGCGCGCGAGCCGCGCCAAGGACCTGCCCGGTAGCGCCGGGCCGCCCGGCCGCGGCTCGAAGAACTGGTAAAAGCCGAAGTTCGCGGCCAGAAAGAAGGCCCCGTTATGGAAGGCGTCGTCTCCGTCGGCGGCGTCCCCGACGGGCGCCTGCGGAGAGGCCGCCACGAGCGCCGGGTGCGCGTCGATCATCCCGAACGCTGCATAGAAGCCTCCGTACGAGACGCCCCAGATGCCCGCCTTGCCATTGTTGTTCGGCACGTTCTTGACGAGCCAGTCGACGGTATCGTAGGTGTCCGTGCTCTCGTCCGTGTCCGTGGGCCCGGATAGGCGGGTCTTGTGGAATGGCATGTCGACAAACTCGCCCTCGGACATGTAGCGCCCGCGGACATCCTGGTAGACGAATATGAATCCTTCTTTCTCAAACAGCTCCGAAGGACCGAGGATCGGCCTGTAATTGTCGAGGCCGTAGGGGGCGACGGAATAGGGGGTCCGCTGCATCATGATCGGATAGGCCTGTCTATCGTCCTTCGGGACGTAGACCACGGTGAAGAGCTTGATCCCGTCCCGCATCGGTATGTGATACTCATGCTTGACGTAGTGCTCCCGGGTATACTCGATCTGCTTACGGACGCTATCGCTGTCACCGCGCTCCTGGGCGAAAACGGCGCCGCCGAAGAGCAACCCCAGGACGAGAACGCCGATTAGGCCGAACGAGAGGCGCACGTCCAGGCTTCTTCCCCGACGAGAACAAGGGTTCGATGGAAGCGTCATGGATACCTCCCGGCTCGGTTTCCGACTGCCAAGGGCAGAGAATATCCCCGACCCGGGCCGCCGTCAAGGACTCGTTGGGCGATCGGGCCTGCTCAGCAGATGCCAAAAACCTGGCTGAGATGCAATAAATCTAGACAAGCATAGAGCGCTGGGGATGATGACCGAATGGATGAATTCTCGGGGAATATGGGTGGAGCCAGCGAGAGGGATCGAACCTCCGACCTGCTGATTACGAACCAACTGGCCTAGCGTTTCAAGTTACTGATAAAAAGGTAATTAGGCGGGGCCTGCAATCGATTGTGCTCAGATTGTGCTCACCTGCGGCGTCCCAATCGGCGATCAACTGCTTACCGGGGGGGAGGTCAGGGTCCCTCAATTCGCAGGATTCATGAAATCTACCCTTCCTCATCCGCCCCCCTGCCGGACTTGGATGACCAGCATGACAATCTGAACGGAATCGTAAAGGGCGTGACCAATGATCATGGGTCCGATCCGGCCGCGGCCGAGATAGTAAAGCCCCATCACGACGGCAAAGAGGAAGGTTCCCGCGATCCCAGCGGGCCCCTGGTAGAGATGGGCCAAACCAAACAGGCCTGCTGAAAAGAAGAGGACGAGAGCCTTGTGCCATGTCTTAGGGGCGATGTCCGTCAGCAGGTCTAGCATGAACGCCCGCTGGAATTCTTCAAATACGGAGACGCCGATCCAAACGACAGGTCCAAGCCATATGGCCAAAAGAAGAGGATCCCGGACCAGGCCCTGGATCAGCGTCAGAATCGTCGGGTTAGAGGGTGGGCCAGGCAGCCAGCGATAGATCGTACCCCGTTGGATCAATAACAGCAGGAGGAGCCCTACGCCCAGGCCTACCCCGGAGATCGCATCCCTTGCCCAGGTCCCCGGCTCCCGATTGATCCGGCGCCAATCCTTGCCGGCAAGGGTTTTGTAGAGAAAGGCGATCCAAAAGATCATCGCCGATCCTATGATGAGCGGATAGAGCAACATCTCCTTAAGGGTGTAGGCGCCTCCCGTCAAAATATGGGAGCCGATGACGAAGATGTACATCGGACCGAGGCCGAGGAGCACGGCCGTAACGTTGCGCCAGGCGGATTTTGATGTTGTCATGAATGCCTCCATTTGCCGGTATTGTCCCGCCGGCCCCGGCACCTGTCCATCCGAAGAAAGTCGGATTTTTCCATATCCTACCTAAGTCTGGTCCGGCCGTGATAATATCCCCGTATGGGTCTCTTCACGCCGATGGTCCTTCTTGCGACCCTCGCGTCGGGTTTTGTGACGATCACTCTTCTGGCCGTTGGCCGACAGGCGCGAACGTTCAAACACATCAAGGCCGTAATCTCCGCCATATTCCTTTACAACATCCTTGTCATCCTTGGGCTGATCTGGGAATTCGTCAGGATGGACCTTCTGAGGAACATCCCCGACCGATACGGGTTTTCTCTACTCATTGCGACTCTTCTGGCCCTCGGCTATCTGAAGATCATGTGGGTCTATTCTCTGATCGTTATCTCCTGTAAGATCCTCGATCGTCCGGTTCCGCCGCGAATCAGACCGATATTCCTCATTCTGGGAGGGCTCCTGACGCTCCTGGGATGCGCCGCGTGGGCGCCTTTCGTCGGAAGCCGCCTGGCGGGCCACTTCATGAACGTTTTTTCGTGGCTGGAATACCTGTTCATCGCCGCGGTCATAGAGATTGGGGTCTTTTTGATCGTCGGAGCGAGGCGGCTAGCGCGCGGACGTGTCCGGGACGCTGCTGTCTCCCTGGGTTTGATCTTTTTCCTTCTGTTCTTCCTGGTCCTGGCCGGTCTGATCCTCGGCTTGGATAGGACGCCGGGGAACATCGGGGTTGCCAGGTTGGCAAACGCGTTGGGACTCCTCATGTTCAACCTGGCGCTTTTCCTCTGGGTTCGGGCCTATGCCGAAGCCTTCCCGGCAGAAATCGGAGCGGTATTTCACGCGCCTGCCGATCTCCTGGTCAGGTATGGCATTACAGGGCGGGAAATCGAGATCATTACCCTCGTCTGCCGGGGAAAGACGAACAGGGAGATCGCCGACGAGCTCTGCATCTCTCCCCAGACCGTGAAGGATCACAATTACAATATTTTCCGGAAGACGGGGGTCAAGAACCGAACCCAGCTGGCGCGCCTGTTCATGCGATGACAGCGGGCCTGAGAAGATTCGAACCTCCGAGCTTTGGATCCGGAGTTCAGAGAATTAGATGGAGCGCAAAATCAATTGTGCTCAGATTGTGCTCAACTGAGGCGCCGTTCGATCATTTCGCCAAGCGTACGACCTCAGCCACGACGGAAACGAGAAGGTCAGGCTCACTGAACGGGATCATATGGCCGCTCTTCTCGGCGACGACAAGCACGGCGCCTTTGATCGATGCCGTCAATCGCTCATGGGACTGCCGCCAGGCCTTCTGTTCTTCCGGCTTGGGGAGGAAAGCCGTTCCCGAGGTGATCACCCTCACGGGGATGCCCTCCGGAAAGACGGCCTGGCGCATAACGGCGATCTTTTTGGCCAGGTTACTCTCCGGCGCACCGACCATGCGTACCAAGGCACGCTGCGGCTTGCTGAGGGTCTCCGGCCGGGAGGTGTCGAACGGAAGCTTCCCCATCATGGGATGGTTGTTACAGTAATCGACCCCGAACGTATCGACGAATTCGACCGAGAAGGGGTCGACAAAGACGATACCCCGGACCGCATCAGGGTGCTCGGCGGCTTCGAAGCGGATCAGGAATCCCCCGTAGGAATGCCCGACGAGGATGAGGTTCCGATCGAGGCCGAGGGTCCTGAGCCCGCGCCACAAGGCGGCCGTATCCTTGCGAAGGTCGTATTTCGTCTCCGGCAGGTCGCTCTTTCCGAATCCGGCACGGTCATAGGCGATGACGGTTGCCCCGGTTTCCTGCGCCAGCCGCGGGGCCAACGCGTTCCACTCGGTCGAATCCATCCCGCCGCCGGACTCGAGGAGGATCGCGGAGCCCCGGCCCGGGATGATCCGGAAGTTAAGATTGTAACCCCCGATGTCGACCAACTTTTCAACGGCCTGAGCGGATTGAGCCGGAGTCGTTGCCGGCGCCGTAGCCGGCGCCATGATGGCGAGAGTTAGCAAGGCGCATTTCACGGCGGGGAAAAGGCTCATGGGGCGAATCGTAGTCTGATAGGACATGTTATTAACCTCTTCTGACCTGCTTATTCATGACAGCCGGCCCGCCTCGTTCAATCCCAGTCCGGACGCGTCCATCCAATAGACGCCGAAGGTGCCCCGGTCGAACTTCAGGAAAAAGAAGAATTTCCCGTCCGGGGAGACGTACGGGCAAACCGCGCCAGCCGGAGTTTCCAAGCGCCTGGCGGACTTCCAGCGGCCGTCCTCCCCCCGGAAGCTAACCCACATGTCGGAATCGCGCAGGAAGATCAGGTATCGGCCGTCTGGAGCGACAAAGGGGCTGCCCTCATGGGCCTCGGAGTTGACCGCCGCGTCGAGGCTGACTGGATTCGCGAACCCTCCATCCCGCGGTTCGGCCGCGAACACGTCGTCCAGTCCCTTTGAGCCACGCCGCTCGGAGCCGAAATACAAGATTCCCGCGGCGTCGACGGACACCTGCCAGTGGAGGGGCTCGTCATTGACCTCGGGGCCGAGCGGGAACGGTTCTCCCCACCCGCTGGCCGTCCGTTCGACGCACCAGACTCGTTCTCGTCTCGGGTCACCCGGCCGGCGCGGACGATCAGAGTTGAAGTACAGCTTCCGGTCATCGGGAGACAACTTCGGACCATCCCCGCCCTCGTCCCGGGTGAAAGGCGCCGCTTCGGGCTTCGTCCAGCGGCCGTTCTTATAGGTCGTCACGTAGATGCGATCGTTGGACCAATAGATCTCCTTGGCGTCCCGAGAGATCGCCACTGACGCGTGTTTGGATACGACGATCCCTGGCGCGAAAAGCTCCGGGGTCGTTCCCGGAAGCTTCTGACCAAGATAAGGACCCGTGAGCTTGTCCGGCGACTGGGCAGAAGCCGAGATAACGAGGAATGATAAGAGAACCAGAATGCATTTCTTCATAGGGTTGCCTCCAGATCAACAAGATATATGCCTTCCCATCGTTGCTTCTTACTTTGCAGCAACTTTCAGGCCAAGTTCACCCCTGATAGGGCAGGTGATCCCGTAAAACGGCTTTACATATCGTGTTAAAAACGATTTTGCAGCGGATTATCTTCTCGGGGCACCAGGATCGGTCCGGCGACTTTTTACACGCCAATCGAACATTCTTAGCGGACTTCTCCGTGTGATAAATTGTGCTAAATACGACTGACAGACGTCGGAGAGCGTGTCCGAGAGGATTCGAACCTCCGACCTTTGGATCCGGAGTCCAACACTTTCGCTATATGGGGGGG
>Ga0315295_10006476_pt1 | contig 10008 bp, 8 predicted proteins | sample YL17G14_0_MG_FD_204453 | JGI IMG/M metagenome (GOLD analysis project Ga0315295, IMG submission 204453) | Sediment microbial communities from Yellowstone Lake, YNP, Wyoming, USA - YL17G14_0 | ecosystem: Environmental > Aquatic > Freshwater > Lake > Sediment | place: USA: Wyoming | collected... | reverse complement strand
CCCCTCCCCAGGTTCCGCCAACAGTTCTCCGCCACCCGCCGCAAGTGCTCATACCCCACCCGCGCCACGCTGCTCCCCGCAAACCGCCGCGAGAACTCCGCCGCCCCCATACCCAGCAGCTCGCCCAGCTCCGGCCGGGCCCAGCTCCCCCGCGGCAAAAAGTCCCCGTCCGCCGTCCGCGCCGCCCGCTCGTTGAACGGACAAACCTCCTGGCAAACGTCGCAACCAAACAGCCAATCCCCCATCCGCCCCGCCAAATCCCCCGGCAACTCGCCCCGGCCCGCCACCGTCAAATACGAAATGCACCGCCGCGCGTCCAGCCCGCCGCACCCTGCCTCCCCCGCCAACGCCCCCGTCGGACAGGCCTCCAGACACCGCCGGCACGCCCCGCACCCCCCAGCCGCCGGCTCCCCATACCGGTCGAACTCCAGGTCCGTCACGATCTCCCCCAACACCAGCCAAGACCCCAGCCGCTCGTTGATGAGCAGCCCGTTCTTCCCGATCCACCCCAGCCCCGCCCCAGCCGCCCAAGCCTTCTCCAACAGCGGCGCCGTATCCACGAAACACCGCAACACCCGCACCTGCGGACACGACGCCCGAACCCGCTCCGCCAACCGCCCCAGCCGCTCCCGCACAACCTCGTGATAGTCCCGCCCCCACGCATACCGCGCCACCCGACCCGCCGCCCGGCCCACCGCCGCCGACCCGCCCGCCAGGCCGCCCGTGAAATAGCTCACCCCCACGCAAACAACGCTCCGCGCCCCCGGCGCCAGCCGCCGCACGTCCAAACGCTCCTCCACCCCGCGCGCCAAATAAGCCATACCCCCCTGCCCGCCCCGCGCCAACCAACCCCTCAAAGCCTCCGCCTGCTCCGCACCCACCGCCCCCGCCCGCGCCACGCCCGCCAAGTCGAACCTCTCCTCCTCGGCCCACGCTCGCAACCGCTCAGACGATATGACGGCAGACATGATAAGAACGGCTCGCAGGGGCCCGCTAAATGTCCAGGTTCTTGACCTCGAGGGCGTGTTCCTCGATGAACCGGCGCCGCTGCTCCACGTCGTCGCCCATCAGAATCGAAAACAGCCGGTCCGCCTCCGCCGCGTCCTCCAGCTTCACCCGCAACAGCGTCCGCCGCGCCGGGTCCATCGTCGTCGCCCACAACTCCTCCGCGTTCATCTCCCCCAGCCCCTTGAACCGCTTGATCTCTATCCCCCGGCTGCCCAGCTCTCGCACCCCCTTCACGATGGCCTGCGGGTTGGGCACGTCCGTCTCCTTGCCCTCCTCGTCCGCCAGGGCAAACCGCATCGGCAGCACCTCCCCCGCCACCGTCCGCTCCTCGCTGCGGAAATAGTCCGCCGGATGAATGTCGAACTCCCGCAACCGCACCCGCAGCTCGTTCAGACGGTGCACCTCGTGCATCTCGTGCGCCACTACCCGCACCGCCGCGTTCTCTCCCTCGCCGCCCGCCGCCGCCAGCTCCCCGCACCGCCGCCGGTACTCCTCCTCCCCGTGGTAAAACTCCTCCTGCCCCTCCACCGCCACGTAGTACGCCGGCAAACCCTTCTCCGGCCCCTGGTCCTGCCCCACGAACGCCTGCAAATCGATCCCCCGCCGCCGCAGAATCCGCAACTGCTCGTCCGCGTCCATCAGCAACAGCAACAACGCGCCAAACGCCTCCCCCTCCACCAGCCGGTCCGCCGCACCCGCCCGCCGAATCCGCAGCTTCGTCCCCTGCAAACCCTGCTCGATCAGCCGACTCCGCATCGCACCCTCGTCCAGAACGTACCGCTTCTGCTTCCGCTGCGCCAACTCGTACAACGGCGGCTGCGCCACGTACAGGCTCTCCTGCCGGATCAACTCCCGCATCTGACGAAAGAAAAACGTCAACAACAACGTCCGAATGTGCGCCCCGTCTATGTCCGCGTCCGTCATGATGATGACCTTCCCGTACCGCCGCTTGGAAAAGTCAAACTCATCCGCCCCCACCCCCGTGCCCAACGCCGTGATGATCATCCGAATCTCTTCATGCCCGAGCATCTTGTCCAGCCGCGCCTTCTCCACGTTCAGAATCTTGCCCTTCAAGGGCAGAATCGCCTGAAACCGCCGCTCCCGCCCGCTCTTGGCCGAACCGCCCGCCGAGTCCCCCTCCACCAGGAACAACTCGCTCTCCTCCACGTCCGTGCTGGCGCAGTCGCTCAACTTGCCCGGCAAATTCGCCCCCGACAACGCCCCCTTCCGCCGCGTCAGCTCCCGCGCCTTCCGCGCCGCCTCCCGCGCCAACGCCGCCTGCATCCCCTTGCTCACGATCTGCCGCGCCACGCCGGGGTTCTCCTCCAGGTACTGCCCCAGCAACTCGTTCACCGCCGTCTCCACGAAACTCCCCATCTCCGCGTTCATCAGCCGCACCTTCGTCTGCGCCTCGAACTGCGGGTCCGGCAGCTTCACCGCCGCCACCGCCGTCAGCCCCTCCCGCCAATCGTCCCCCGTCGGCACGCTCTTGCCCTTGTCCAAACCGTTGTTCCGCGCATAGGCGTTGAACGTCCGCGTCAACGCCGACCGAAATCCGCTCAGGTGCGTCCCCCCGTCCAAATTGTGAATGTTGTTGGCGAACGCCGCCACGTTCTCCGTGTACCCCGTCGTGTATTGCATCGCCAAGTCCAACTCAAAGTTCGTCGCGCCGTCCACCTTCGTCAGATGAATCACCCGCGCGTGCAGCACCTCCTTGCCCTCGTTCAGGTGCTCCACGTATTCCGTCAGCCCCCGCGCAAACTGAAACTCCTCCCGCCGCCCGTCCCGCTCGTCCGCCAGGCTGATCTTCAGCCCCGCGTTCAAATACGCCAACTCCCGCAAACGATGCTGCAAAACCTCGTAGCGGAAATCCACCTCCGGGAAAATCTCCGGGTCCGGCTTGAACGTGCTGCACGTCCCGGTCCCCTTCGCCGGCCCCAACACCGTCATCTCGCCCTTCTTCACCCCCCGCGCAAACTCCATCCGGTACGCCTTGCCCTCCCGACGCACCACCACCTCAAACCACTCCGACAACGCGTTCACCACCGACACCCCCACTCCGTGCAAACCGCCCGCCACCTTGTAGCTCTTCTGATCGAACTTGCCCCCCGAATGTAGAATCGTGTGCACCACCTCCAACGCCGGCTTGCCCGTGCTCTTCTCGATCCCCACCGGAATCCCCCGCCCGTCGTCCTCCACCGTCACGCTGCCGTCCACGTTGATCTGCAGGCGTATCGCCGTGCAGAACCCCGCCATCGCCTCATCGACGGAATTATCCAGCACCTCGCTCGCCAGGTGATGCAGCCCGCGAACCTGCCGGTCGCCGATGTACATCTCCGGCCGACGGCGCACCGCCTGCAAGCCCTCGAGCACCGTAATATGCTCGGCCTCGTACCGCCCCGCCGCGGCGCTCCCGCCCGGCCCGTCCGCCTCCGAGCCGTCCCCCGCCGCCGCCGCCGCCCCGCCCGCTGCCTCAACCTTTTCCGCGTCCGTCATCCCTGCTCCCGTCCCCCGCCCCGCCGGCCCCCCTTCCGCCGCCGCCCGCTCCCCCTCCTCGTGCCGACGCTACCAGCACCCCCGGACAAAATGAATCTCCGACACCCCGGCGCTCGGACACGCCTGCCGCAACTGCTCTAACAAATCCTCGGTTGCCAGCCGCAACTCATACAGGCTGGCCGCATCATCCACCAACACCCGCAACGTCCCTCGCGCCAGCCCCTCCAGGCACGTGTGCTCCCGAAGACCCTCCGGCAACATCTCGCCCCAGGCCGCCCCCACCCGCCCCAGCTTCCGCTGCCGCGGATACACCCGCCGACGCAAAAACTCCGCCAGGGGCTTGCCCAACGGTTGCGCCCGCGACCGGAGCTGCCGGGCCTGCCAAACCCGCCGCAACTTGGCTGTATCCCACCCGTCCATCGCCTAGACCGTCACCGGCATCAGCACGTACGAAAAGTCCTTCCCCGCCCGCAGCAGCCCCGGCTTGCTCCCGTCGCTGAACTCGCACACCACCTCCGCCTCGCTGATCACCCGTAGCATGTCCAGCAGGTACTGCGGGTTGAACCCGATCTTCAGCGGCGCGCCCTCATAGCTCGCCTTCATCGTGATCTCCGCGTCGCCCGCCTCCGGCGTGCTCGACGACAGGCAGACCGTCTCGCCCTCGAACGCCAATAGAATCCCCCGCGACTGGTCGTTCGTCAGCAACGCCGCACGCCGCACCGCGCTCCGAAACGCCTCCGCGTCCACCTGCGCCTTCTTGTCCGCCCCCGTCGGAATCACCTCCGTGTACTTCGGAAACCGCCCCTGCGCCAGCGTGCTCGATACCTCCGCCAGCGGCGTCGTCGCCACTAACTGGCTCCCGCTGAAACCAATCTCCAGCTTCTCCTCCCCATCGTGCAGCAACCGCTCCAGCAGGGCCAGCGCCTTGAGCGGCACAATCGCCGTATTCTGCGCGTCCTTCTTCCCCGGCGACACCTCCCCATCGGCCAGGGCCAACCGCCGCCCGTCCGTCGCCACCATCCGCAGTTTCTTCCCGGTCTGCTCCCATAACACGCCATTGATGGCGTACCGCGTGTTCTCCCGCGCCGCCGCAAACGCGGTCAAATGAATCATCCGCTTGAGCTGCTCCGCCTTGACGCTGAAGGCCGCCTCCGCCTTGGCCTGGTCTATCACCGGAAAATCTTCCGGGTCCTGGCCGTAAATCCGGAAAATGCTGTCCTTGCCCCGAACCTCACAGGTGGTATCTTTCACCGCCAGGTCCACCGTTTCGTCCGTGGTCTCATGCAGGATCGCCGCTAACCGATCCGCCGCCACTACCGCCGCCCCGCTCTTTTCCACCTGTACTTGCCCCACCACGTACCGAATCGTCAACTCACCGTCGGTGGCGATTACCGTCAGCTTGCCCTCCGGTTGTCCCGCCCACAGCTTGGCACACTGCAACACCGGCTTGGGCGTACGCGCAGGAACAATGGACGAGGCCAATTGAATCGCTTCGTATAACGCTGCCCGATTACACTTCACCTTCATAACGCCAACCTCCCAAGGATGGTTCCAGCCAGCCGTTCCCAGCCGTGTTCTATCCGACCAGCGGGTAGAGACTCCCCGCTGAACGCGACCTATTATGACCAACAATAGATAACTTTTCCAGCAGTATTAGTATTAGGTCCAGTGACTTGCGTGAGGAAAGGACAAGATAGTGTAAAGCCCTGTACGTGCTGAAGTTACAGCGATGTGCCCAGAGCCTTGCTGTTAGTTTGCCTGTGTCTGTTTCCCCTCTCCCTCACGGACTCGTCTTGTAGGAGCGACCCCCAAGCTGAACCCCTTTTGATCCCTGTGAGCAGGGAACCCTTCCGTCACAGCTTATCTACGCTTCTTACTCTGTATTCCACACCTGGTTACAGGGCCTGCCCCTCCGGGACCTGCCGCCTGATTCAGCCTCGCCTGCCACGCCCAACGGCCGCCAATTTGCCGTGCTCTCGCTCACTCTGGCCTGCCGTAAGGTACGGCGTTACGTCGAAACTCCCCACCTTGGCGATCCGCAGGTCCAATCGGCTGGCCAAGTTTATGTCATTGTCCTGTTCCGGCTCTTCCTTGTCCCGCCCGGCTGCCTGATGACCCACGCACGCACGCGCCAGATCGACGGGCCTCACCACCGGCCGGCAGGGGTCGCGCTCGTTCAGCTCGACCACCACGACGTCCTGCCCGTTGTTTAGGGTAACCTGCTCGCCCTGGGCAAAAGGCGGCACCGTCTCCTGAAACGCCCGGTACACCTCCGGATCAAACCACTTCACATAGCCGGGGTTGGCCATGCGCTTCAAAGCCACTACCGTCGGCGCCAGCCTGCCGTCCGGCAGGCGCCGAAACCCGTCGAATCGGTCCGCTACCGTGGCGATCCGGCAAAAAATGTGAATCTCATGCCCCCGCAGCGTCCACACCTCCCCGCTGCCGCAAATCTGCTCCCTCCGCGCCGGGAAGCCGCTGCCGTCGAAATGCTGGTGATGGTTGATCACCACCTGCCCCGCCCCGGCATCCAGGCCTCCCTGCACCATCTCAAAACCCGCCTCCGTGTGACTCTGCCAGACCCCGTCGCCCCGATCCCCCGCCGTCAGCCGAAAACTACGTCGATCCTCCGGCAACTTCAGCTTCCCTAGATCGTGCAACAGGCATCCCACTCCCAGCGGCGTCAGGTCCGTCGCCAAATGCACCGGCAGCCGATTCCGCTCGTGCACCAAGTACCCCTGCAACCGCAACCCGATCAACAGCGCCAGGTGCGCCACCGTCGTACCGTGCAGAAAAATGTCGTCGCTCTCCCCGTGCAACTCGCTGATAAACTTCGCCGACCTGCTCTGCGTCGCCAACAACCGCTGAAAAAGCTGCCCCACCTGCCGCACGTACACGCTGTAGTCCACCTTCGCAAAACTGATGTCCTGCGTGCTCTCAAACTGCCCCTTCAGCACCCCGTACATCTCCTGCTGCTGCCGCGTCATCTCCGGATCCAGCAACTCATCCAGAAAATCCAGGCTGGGGTACCGCACCCACAGGCTCCAGACCCGTAGCGACCGCAGCCGCTCGATGTCCTCCTCCAGCAGCTCGTACCCTGCCTTCAGCAGAGTGTGCTCCGGCTTCTGGGGATTGGGGACCGAGTGGGCCAACACCATCCCCGCCTTCGCCTGTTCGACCGGCACCCGCAACATCCACAACCCCTACTACCCCGACCACAAAAAACTCCCTAACCCTAAGTCGCTACGGGACAATCCCTTGGCGCACTATCTCACCCTCTTCATCGGCCGCCAACCCCCCTGTCTTGAACCCCTGCCGGCAAGCCTTCCTCACAAGTTACCCACATCTTTTCCACCCCTGCCAGCCATCGCCACCCGCCCCGCAGGAATACCGCCTCAGGCGCAGGCTGGACCTTCCGCCCACGCGATCCTCTGATAGGAAAACACATTGTTGGGAGCGGCGGACGGAAAGGTTATCGGACCCCGGCCGCCTCCCTCTGCCTATTCCTCGATCGTGATCGCCCCCACCGGGCAACTCTCCCCCGCCTCCCGCGCCTCCTCCTCCACGTCCGCCGGCGCCGGATCCGCACGCACCAGCGCCACGTCCCCCTTCATCTCAAACACCTCCGGACAAATGTCCGTGCACAACCCGCACCCCGTGCAGGTATCCGCATCCACGATCGCACGCATCGCTACTCTCCTGTCCTGGTGAACGGTCCTTGACCTTGTTCCGCCGCTCCCGCAGGCGGCAGGCTTTTGCCCAGCCTGAGCATCCCCTTCCCGCGGCACGGCCGTCCGGCCCGTGATTCCTGCTCCGCTCGCTTGACCTCCCGGGCCGCGCCCTCACCGCCGCGGCGCCGACAGTCCCGGCCGGCGCTCCCGCGGCCCCTCCCCCGTCGCGTCGCGCTCCGGCCGGAACATCGAAATCTCCCGCAACCGCCCGATGATCCCCGGCATCTCCCCAATCACAAAATCAATCTCCTCCTCCGTCGTGAACCGGCTCAAGCTGAACCGAATCGACCCGTGCACCGCCGTGAACGGCACCCCCATCGCCCGCAAAACGTGCGACGGCTCCAACGACCCGCTCGTGCACGCCGACCCGCTCGACGCACATACCCCCAACCGGTCCAGCATCAACAAAATCGCCTCCCCCTCCACGTACTCGAAACTGATGTTCGTCGTATTCGCCAGCCGCGCCGACCGATCCCCGTTCACCCGCGCATCCAGGCAATCCCGCAGCAAACCCTCCTCCAACCGGTCCCGCAGCCGACCCACCCGCGCCGTCTCCTCCACCAGCCGCCGCCGCGACAGCTCGCACGCCTTCCCCAACGCCGCTATCCCCGCCACGTTCTCCGTCCCCGCCCGCCGGCCAAACTCCTGATGGCCCCCTAACATCAGCGGCTGCACCCGCGTGCCCCGCCGCACGTACAACAAACCCACCCCCTTCGGCGCATGCAGCTTGTGCCCCGACACGCTCAGCAAATCCACCGGCAGCCGAGCCAAATCTATCGCCAGCTTCCCCGCCGCCTGCACCGCGTCCGTGTGCACCAACGCGCCCCGCGACCGCGCCATCGACCCGATCTCCTCGATCGGAAACAACACCCCCGTCTCATTGTTCGCCCACATCACGCTCACCAGCGCCGTCTCGTCCGTCAACGCCCCCCGCAGCTCCTCCAGGTCCAACCGCCCCGACCCGTCCACCCCTAACTCCGTCAGCCGATACCCCTCCCGCTGCATCTGCCGACACGCACTCAGCACCGCCGGATGCTCCACCCGCGTCGTGATCAGGTGCCGCTTCCGCGGCTGCGCCGCCAATACCCCCCGAATCGCCGTGTTGTCGCTCTCCGTGCCCCCGCTCGTGAATATCACCTCCCCAGCCTCGCAACCCAGCAACGCCGCCGCCTGACCCCGCGCCTCCTCGATCCGGTGCCGCAACGCGCCCCCGAACTCGTGCATGCTCGAAGCGTTGCCGTAATACTCCGTCAAGTACGGCCACAACGCCTCCCGCACCTCCGGGTCCACCGCCGTCGTCGCATTATTGTCGAGATAAATCGTCCTCATCACTTCTGCTCTTCCACCGTCAACTCCCCGCTCACGAACTCCCGCAGCTTCGCCTGTACGACGTCCGCTATCGTAAACCCCGCCGCCTGGCATTGCGCGCACATCCCCCGCAACGCCACCACCACCCGGTTGCCCTCCACGTCGATCAGCTCCAGGTCCCCCCCGTCCGCCTGCAACGCCGGCCGCACCTCCTGGTCCAGCACCTGTTGAATTAACTGAATCTTCTGAATGTTCGTCAGCGCCTTCTTGCTCGGCGCTGCCGCCGCTGCCGCCGCCGCCGGCGGCGCTGCTGCCGCCGCCGGGCCCCGCTCACCCCGCACCCCGCCGATGATCTCCTCTATCTCGCCGTGGCAGCCCCCGCAACCACCACCCGCCTTGCAGTAATTCGTCACCTGCTCCACCGTCGCCAACCCGTTCTCCCGCACCACCCGCTCTATCTCCTTCTCCGTCACCCCGAAGCACGTGCATACCACCCGCCCCTCCAACTGCCGCCCCCCCTTGCCCCCCGTCCGGTAATTCTCGATCGCCGCCTCCAACGCCTCCCGACCCATCACCGAACAGTGCATCTTCTGCTCCGGCAGGCCCCCCAGGTATTCCGCCACGTCCTTGTTCGTAATCCGCTCCGCCTCCGCCAGCGTCTTGCCCTTGATCAGCTCCGTCAACGCCGACGCCGACGCGATCGCGCTGCCGCACCCAAACGTCTGAAACTTCACCTCCGCGATCCGCCCGTCCGGCCCCAGCTTGAACATCAACTTCAGCGCGTCCCCGCACGCCAGCGACCCCCCCACCCCCACCCCGTCCGCGCCCTCGATCGTCCCCACGTTCCGCGGCCGAAAAAAATGCTCCTTCACCTTGTCCGTGTAATCCCACATCGCTCCCCGTCTCCCTTCCCTGCCCCCATGCCGCTCCCCGAACCCTCCCGCGCCGCGCCTCCTTCAGCCCTTGCTCCTGCCCCTCGCTTCCCGCTGCTCAACCTCGCCTCTACGCCCGCCGCCCCTCGTGATGCCGGTCCTGCTCCGCCTCCGCCAACGCCCGTATCTTGTACCCGCAATCCCGAACCGTCCCGAACAGCACCCCGCAACCCACGTCGCTACGCTGCGCGTCCCCCTCGTCCGCCAACGTCAATAGCTCCCGCGCCAACTGCAACGCTCGCTCTATATTATGCTCATTGCTGTCGCTCATGGCCACACCTTTGCCGTCCTTCCCAACCGCGCCATCCTCAGCCCGCCTCCCCACACCTCCGCAAATCCCATGCCACACCCACCTCGCACCCCACGCCCCTCAACCCCTTCGCCGCCGCCCCCCTACTAAATCTTATCCCTCCCGACGCCCACCCCCCGCCACACGAACACAAATCGCATTCTATACAAGGTTTAAGTGCAAACAAACCAGATAGGGCGCCCCCCCCCCCCCCCCACACCCAATAGAACCCCGCAGCCCCCCC
>Ga0315295_10006475_pt1 | contig 10009 bp, 3 predicted proteins | sample YL17G14_0_MG_FD_204453 | JGI IMG/M metagenome (GOLD analysis project Ga0315295, IMG submission 204453) | Sediment microbial communities from Yellowstone Lake, YNP, Wyoming, USA - YL17G14_0 | ecosystem: Environmental > Aquatic > Freshwater > Lake > Sediment | place: USA: Wyoming | collected... | reverse complement strand
AGCGCGTAAAGGAGCCGGCCGTTGGGCTCCAGTTTGACGACAAAGGTACTACCCGACTCCGTGCCGATGGTCACGGGGAAGCGGCTGGCGTATGTAATGCCGAGAACATAGGCGCTGCCTTTGGCATCGACGGCCACAGACTGTGAGGAGTCGATGAGGTAGCGGTCGGGAAAGGGGAACCCGCTCGACGAGGAGCCGCCGAACAGCGTGGCGTATCTGACGACTGGCAGGCTCTGCGCACCCAGCGGTGCTGCTAGTAGAGCAACGAGCGCGCCGGCGGCAACACCCGGGATAGTCCAGAGAAGGCGCAGACCGCGACGTTGCCGACGGCAAAAGAAGCGTGTTAAGCAGCCACGGATCATAGTCAAGACTCCGGGCGGGTGTGCCAGCAGTCCAGCCTCTCAAGTCTGCGAGCAGGAGGGACCGCGTACGAAAACCAGGCAGCCCTCATTTCGCCGGGCGAACGGAAAGATGCACTTCTACCCCGTCCGGCCCTTCAGGCTCGGTGATCGGTCGAGGCTTCCCGCTCGCCATCGGATTGCCGGCTGCATCACCTACGTCGAGGTCCGTATCGACAACGAGCTTCATTGCCCGGCCCCTTGGCACAGCAACGCGGTTTATGAACTCCCCTTGCCCCTTTGATACATTATGGATGCGATAGTACTCGCCCGTGTCTGATATAACGCCGAGCAGCAGACGCCTTGAATGAGCCGGGGCGCGAAAGACATCGCCCGGATCGGCGATGCCAATGGGATCGGCGACGTGAACGGTCAGACTGACGCCTGACCGCAGGACGAGCCGCACGTCGCCGGTTTGTTGTCCGGCGTTTACCCGAAGCGGCGCGCCGCCCTCCCCCCATTGGCAAGAGTGCAGTTGATGAGGAAGTTTGGCTAGAGCGCACAGCATATATTGACCGCTACGGAGCCCGGTAACCAAGAAGCGCCCGTCATTGCCGGTTGTCACCCAACCGGCTACCGGCGCTTCAGTAAAGGTGTGCCGGCCGTACCTATCGGTCCTGCCGCCTCGTAAAAGATGATATTCCACATCAGCGGCGCGTACGGGTTGGCCTCTGTCGTCGAGCACGACGCCGGCCAGCGAACCGGGCTGGTCAACGGGCGAGGTTGCGACCGGCAGTGCCGCCGCGGTCAGGACCAATGCTAGCACGAGCTTGTTCATTCCAGTGCTCCTCCACTTCTACCTGAACGGGTCGTATGGCGGATTGATTCGGCTCGGCACGCCCCAGCACGCCTCGTAGGGAGCTGTCCAGAGGCGGAATACGGTCCCCGCATTTGCCGAGCGTTGCTTGAGACTACTCGCGGAAAACGCGTTGAAGTTTAGCACTGACCAGGCGGCATCGAACCCTTGCGGTAAATTCGGGTTCGCTGTACACGAACCGTCGGCGGGGAACACCTCGCCAAATACCACCCGATCACCGGCCTTTTGCTGGCCGTTCAGATAGCTCATCAGGGCGTTATAGAACGTACGCGGCGTTTTCTCCGGGTCCTGCTGGGGCGGTGGTGGCACAACGCAGCCTTGGCTGCTTCCCTCCGGTGGGGGATTGCTCGCCCAGCATACGTACGCGTGGATGTTCGTTACCTCGGGCTGCTGCCAGCTTGAGGGCAGTGCGATCATCGCGCCGGCGTTCGGGTATGGGTTTCCTTCGGTGCTCCCTGCCCTGCAGGGCAGGTGGTTCTGCACCTGAAGGTAGGAGGGCCATCCGATCAGCCCGCCGGCGAAAGCGGATGTCAGCTCCGACTCGTTGAGAATCATCGCGCTTGCCGGGTGCTGCGAATCGCCATACTCGGAGTTGCAGTCGAAACCGTTCTCATACGGCTTGCTAACCGTAGTCGAGAACGTGGCGCGGCGCGGGTTAAAGCCGTGAGCCGCCATCCGACTGCGGATTTCGCTGTAAACGTCCGTTCCCTGCCCTGGATCGCTCACGACGGTTCCGTCCATGGCATGCCTGTTGTCCCAAAGCAGGCGACCGTTCACGGTGAAGTGGGCGAGATCAAGTTCGTTCTGAATATCGAAGTCCTCGACCAGCAGGCCCTTGGCTTGCGCGGCGGCCAGTAGCTCGTCGACCACAGTCAAGAAGGGTGTCCACCCCCAGAATCTGTAGTCGTTGGGGTACCTCGGGGCGGGGCTGGAGTTCCAACCGGTCAGCCCCGAATCGGTGCTGCCGGCGTTGGCTTGGTTGTAAGCGTCATTGTACTCGGACAAGGCGGGATGGCCGTTCGTGACGTTGTAGCCGAAGGGCACGGTCTTTACGAACGCCAGCGGTTCGTTTCGCCCGACCGCTGGGCTGGTGATGGGAAACGCACACCAAACGGTGAGCACTGTAGCCCCGGGCGAGAATGTCCCGAAACCGGCGCTGTTTACGGCAATTGTGAATCTGTTGCTGTCAACTCTTGTGACTTGCTCCCCCTTCCACGGGCCGTTTATAGCCGCCCAGGTCCCGGTGGCGCCGGAAATGGTTATCGGCGACTTGTCCACCAGCCCATGGGCGACCGAAGTGGTCAGTTCGACCGGGTTGGTGTTTGTTGCCGCCGTAATCGCGACTCCCGATTGGACGACACAGCTCGACTGAATCACACTATGGCCCGGCACGCAGCCGCCGTACTCACAGTTGAGCACGTCCCCGCTGAGCTGGATCGTCGGCGTCACGTGGGTGATTCCAAACTGGGCGAGATCGGCAAAGAACTGGCGCAGACTCGTTCGCCACTCCGGCCTGATCCCCAGGTAGTTGCCGTTGTTTCCCTCCAACAGGAACGGCGTGCTATAGGTCGGACCGTTGATTCCTAGGAAAAAGCGGACGCCACGCACACCCTGGCTGACGAAACTGTCCGGATCGGTGCTGAACATTTTGGCCACGCACGTCTGGATGGTATCAATGATCGCGCACTTTGTATTGCCCCATATCTTTTCACTACCATGACCGGGCTCCGGCCGGCTATTGGCGGCCTGGTACAGGTCGATAGGCACATAGGCCAGGTTGACCTCCAGGAACGTGTTCTGGAGGGTGATGGTGGCGCTGGACCATCTGCTGGGGTCCGCGAGGCTGGTGGCGGTGATGGTTGCCGTGGGCTGAGAACTGCTGATGGTGTTCGGCGCATGGTAGGTGCAGGCGGTTGATGTCGTGCTGCACGCCTCCGCCCACCCCGGCCCGGTCACTGTCCAGGTGACGCGCGTATCAGTGAAGCCTGAGACCTGCACGGTGAAGACCTTCGTCTGCGCTGTCGTCATGGTGGCTCTGGCCGGCGACATCAAGACATAGGGCGAAGGCCGAAGGGTGATGGTTGCGGTCCTCGATTTGGACTGATCCGCCACGCTGGTCGCAGTGAGGGTCGCAGAGGTGAGACTGGGAATGCTGCTCGGCGCTTGATATGTGCAGAACGGCGTCCCGCAATTCAGCAGTTGCCCCGGCCCGCTGAGCGCCCAGGTCACGCCTACGTTGGTCGTGCCGGTGACCCACGCATTGAACTGCTGCTGCCCGGAAACCGTCAAATCCGCGGTCATCGGATCGAGGAATATCGCCACCGCTGTCGGAGGTTGGAGGGTGACGGTCGTGCCGGCCCACCGCATCGGGTCGGCAACGCTGACCGCCTTGATCGTCACGATCTGGTAAGTCATGATGCTGGCAGGAGCGGTGAAGGTCCAGGTGGTCGACGGCCCGCCCGGCTGCAGCACGTCGTCTACGTACCAGTTGGCGGTCACGTTGGAGGCATTGGTAACGGTGGCCGTGAACTGCTGGCTCTGCCCCTGCCACAAGGACATCGGGCTCGACGGGCTTATGCTGATGCTCACCGCCGGCTGGGAGGTTACGGTGACTACCGCCGTATTGGACGGCTGGGACCCGTTCCATACGTTGTCGAACGCGGTCACCCAGTAACTGTGCGTGCTGCCAGGCTGGACCGCCGTGTCCGAATGGCTGGAGGGGGTCTGCGACCAAGCGAGGAACACGCCGTCGCGGAAGACGGCGTGGCCCCACGTTCCGCTTTCCGAATCGACTGCGGCCGTCCAGGCCAGGTCGATGCGGTTGGCGACCCCCTCGGCCATGAGGCCGGCGGGCGCGGGTGGCGGCGTGGTGTCCGGGCCCCGGATGATCGCTTGCGCCAGGGCGGCGGTAGCGTCGGCGGTGGTGATGAAGGCTCCAGCGGTGCCGCTGGTGAGCGCAGAGTCCTCTGTGCCGATCAGCGGCTGGCTGCCCCATACAAGACTGATGCCGGTGCCGTTTGCGTTGAGCCTGATGGGCCGGCTGCAGGTGGCGGGGGCGGCTGAGACAAAGCCGACTCCGAGCGCATGGTAGTCGCCACCGTTGACGCGGATGATGGCGATTAAGCCGGGACTCGCTTGGTCGATGCTCGCCTTATAGTGCGAAGTCGGGTCGCTGTAGCGCAGGTAGGCAGTAAAAGAAGTCCCCTGGGCGCCCGTGCAAATCGGCCGCAGCTCGATGGTCTGATCGTCAGGCACGCTGCCGGCATATAGCACTGTGCCGATACCGTGCAGCCCCAGCGAATCGGACGTGAGAGTACCGCTGTAGCTCCAGTTGTTCCGCCAGTTCCCCTGCCACTTCTCGTCGACGATGGCTGGGGGGGCCTGCAGCGTCACGGTTGCCGTATTCGACCTGGTGGGGTCGGTGACACTCGTCGCGGTGATTCGCACCGTTTGCGGACTGGTGAAAGTGGCCGGAGCGGTGTAAACGCGGTTTGGCCACAGCACTCCAACCTGAGGATTCAGGCTCCAGGTCACGCCGGCGCTCAACGGGTCGTAAGCAGCGTAGGCGCTGAACTGCCGGCTCTGGTAAGCGGCCAGCGTCACGCTCGCTGGGTCAATGTACACGGTCACCGGCCACAGCGTGACCGTCGCGGTGCCCCACTTGCTCGGGTCAGCCAGGCTGGTCGCCCGAATGGTCACCGGCCCAGGGCCGGGGCTGTGTACCAAGTTCGGCGCCGTATACAGCCCGCTGGAATTGATCGTACCTTCTCCAGCGGCGACGCTCCATGCCACAGCGGTGCTCAAGTTCTGAGCGTTGGCGACAGTGGCCGTGAACTGCCGCGTCTGAGTGGCTGACAGAGTAGCGGTCGCGGGGGTCACAGTTACACTCAGCGGCATCAGGTACGCTGCCGCGGTGCCGGAGTTGCTGGGGTTGGCGACGCTGGTCGCCCGGACGGTCACCCACTGGGCGCTGGGGATCAAGGCCGGGGCCGTATACAGGCCGTTCGAGTTGACATTGCCAGTCCCAACCGACGGCTCCAGGCTCCAGGTCACGGCGGTGTTTGTGTTACCTGTGATTGTGGGCGTGAACTGCTGGGTCTGCAAGGCTGCGAGGCTCAGCGCCCCTGGGGACAACATAACGCTGATGAACGCCAGGCTCGTGGCGTTCGACGGTGCTGACGTGTTGAATTCGTTGTCGGTTGCCCTGACCGTGTACCAGTACGTGTTGCCCGGTTGCACTGCGGTATCGGAAAAGCTGGTTGTCGGTGCGTTAACCGAGCCGCAATAAACGCTGTTGCGGTAGATTAAGTAGTACCAGAGGCCGCTCTCGGCATCGACCGACGGCGACCAGGAGAGGTCGATTCGATTGCCTATCCCTTGGGCTGTCAGGTTCGCCGGCACAGGGGGCGCGGTATTGTCGGCAGGCCAGATCAGCAGTTCGGTCAATGCCGTTTGCGGCTCGTTGGCAGTAGCGGCGGCATTGGGTTAGAGTCCCGTAGGGACGACTGAAAGGCGCGCGGGCACCGCGTTTCAGCCGTCCCTAGGGGACTGCCCCGGCTCTCGCTTGGTTCCCAGCATTGAAACGCTGGCTATTCTCAGCGTACCCGTATGGGGTGGAAAACCGAAAATTAGGTGACATTGGGCGTCCTCGCCGGCGCTACAGGCTATGGGGCGGAATTGATCAGGTTGCGGTTGGCGTCCAGCAGGCGAAGCTCCAGGTTGCCGGCGCCTTCGGGGCCATTGGCGGGCGCGCCCGACGCCTTGATTCGTACTTCCTGTTGTTGCAGCAAAGAGAAGGCGCAAAAACCAGAGACATTTGGTGCGATGAAGCCCCCTGCATAGGCCGGGCCAGCCATCGTATCGGCGCTGATGCCGATCTGGAAAGCAGCCAACGGCGCACTTGCGCCGCCTCTCAACTCAATAATGTAAAAACCCCCGCCCAATGTGCGTGCGAAATCGAGAGAGCCGGAGATGGTGAGTTGGTCGGTTCCGATTTGGTTTCTGCTGCCATCCAGCAGACGTGCGGTCATCGAGAACTTGGCAGGGTCGCCACCGGGCAGAACCTGCGCCACCGTCTGAATCCGAACGGTGCCCGGCCGGCCCAGGGAAAAGGCCGCCCAGGCAGGTGGCCGGTTGCTTTCCTGAATCCCGCCACCTGCAATGAGACCACCGGCAAGTCCCGCCGCCGCGTTGACCTCCATGCTCCAATAGCCCTTAGGCTGTTCCGGCACCAGCGTGGCTTCAGCTACGTAAAAGCCGCCCGGCAAAGTGGCACGGATTTCCGGCTCGCGGAGGCCGACTAGGCGCAGATCAACTATGCCTACAGCCAACGTCAGGTTTCCGCTGTTTCGGGTGAACGAGCCAAACCTGTAATTCATTGCAAAATACAGCCGTCCGGACGTCGGCGCGGTACCGGCGAACGCCTGACCCGCGTGGAACCACGGCCCACCGCCGATGCGCCCGGCCAGCGCGCCGCAGTTGTTGCCAGGCAGCGGCCAGTCGCCTGAGTCGGGCCGACAGCCGGGCAAGCCTTCCCCAGTCAGGTTTTGGCCAATCAACCCCCAGCCGAACGGCCCGGATGGCCCGAACGACCATCGACCAGTCGCGTAGATGATGAGACTCTGGCCGGCTTTAACGTCGATGCCACTGTCGAAGGCCTCGCTCGTCGCCGCAACGCTCGCCGTGGACCAGGTGCCGACGCCCGCGGGCACGAGCGTGACGTCAAGCGAATCGGTCCCGCCGGGGAAGATCCGGGTATCGATAAAGGCCGTCCGGTAGCCAGGCGCGGCGACCGACACCGAGTCATCCGAGTTAGCGGGCCATGCCAAGCGCAGTCTTCCGTCGCTCGGCAGCATGAAGCTCAACCCACCGACTCCTATGATGCCACCGGCCGGAACACCGCCATCCAGTGCCGCAACCTTGATATCAAAGGCGCCCGCGTCCGCCGCCGTCCCGGCCTTATAGGTAACAGAATTGGATATGCCAACGATACCGCCGCCGGCCAGAGTGTTGACGACGCGCACGAGCGGGTTTGCAGCCCCAACCGTATCACCCGACAGCAACGAGAAGACAAGCTGAGTCTCGTCGACGTACCGCGTCGGGCGGCTGGAACCGTTCACTTGCACGATCGAGCGAGGCGTGTACCCCGCACCGTAAACAGCCGCCGTGCCGTCGGCGCGGCCGGCGACAACACCGGCGAACGGGACAGGAAATGAATCGTTCCCCGGCGAAAGCTTCACCAGAAACCCGTCGTAGACGGCCTCACCCTGGTTCCCCTTATGAATGGTCGAAAACAGCGCATCTGAAGTGAGCGGAAAGTCGCTAAACCAGCCGCCAAACTTCAAACCATAACCCGGAGTGCCGGCAGTTCTGCCGGTACTGCCCGCGAGCCAGAGATTGCCGGCCGCGTCCACCGTCATTGCTGAGACAGAATCCCCACCCTGGCTGCCCAGGAAAGTTGAGAAGAGCAGGTTCCCGTGTGCGGGGTCGATGCCCGCAATGAAGAAGTCCGTTGTGCTATACGCGTCCGCCCTACAACCAAACTGTGAACGTGTAAAGGGACAGGGTATATACCAACAGTAGGCGCAATTGGGTGCGCTTTGAATTGGGTTCTTGACAGGAAAACCGGAATAGGCTGTGCCTGCGACGTAGACATTCCCGGCCGCATCCACAGCGACAGCAGACGGGTAGACGCTGCTTGAGCCACCCAGGTAAGTTGAATAAACCAAGCCTGTACCTGCTGCGTTGATCCCGGCAACGAAGGCGTTGGGCGAAACACACACAGACTGGATGGCCCCGGCCGTAACGGGCAGTTGTGAGTGGTTGTCGATGGTGCCGGCCACCCAGGCGTTTCCCGCGCCATCCACTGTAACCCGACCACACGAGCTAACAGAGCCGAGAAGCGTTGAATAAACCAAACGGTCACCGCCCGCATTCAGTTTGGTTACGAAGCAGGTGTACCCGCCCGGGATAGCTGCGGTTTGGAAGGCGCCCGGGGTGGTCGGAAAATCCGATGCGTAGGCCCCGCCGAGAACGTAAATGTTTCCCTCGCGATCCGACGCCGCCGCCAACGCAGATCCGCTTCCGGGGAAGCTTAAATACGTTGTGTATATCAACCGATTACCCGCTGAATCGAGCTTGGCGACAAACGGTCCGCCCGCCCCTCTCAATGCCGGCTGAAAGCTGATCGGACCCGTGGCCGTCCGTGCGTTTCCGACAACGACCGGATTACCCTGTGTGTCTAGGGTAAGCGCCACTGCCGTTGAGCCGCCCGAGCCGCTAAGATAGGTTGAAAAAAGCAGACGGCTGCCCGTCGGATCGAGTTTGGCAACGAAAGCACTCCCGTCGCCGTAATAATTCGGCTGTAACGCGTTGACGGTCGGGATGCTGTTGTAGCCGGCCTCGCCCGCCAGGTACACGTTGCCGCTTGCATCCGCCGCAATCGCGTCGATCCGGACGAACGCCGCACCCGAAACCAGCGCGTACATGGGAGCAGTCCCAAAGTACGTGGCGAAAAGGATCTGGGTCGCCGACGCATTCAGTTTCGCGACAAACCACGTGCCCGGAGATGACTGGAACGCTCCCGGTGTGACTGGGAAGTCCATTGCACTCGTGTAGCCGGCCACGTAGATGTTGCCTGCGGCATCCCGCGTCATGAGGCGGATGGTATCCTTGCCGGTACCGCCGAAATATGTGGAATAAGATAGGACGGGAGTGCCGCCGCCGATGGGGACCGCCGGGCAGCAATTACCGCACGCGAATACGGCGAACAGGAGGGCCGCCGAGGGAGGTCGCATACTTGCCTCCATGGTTTGCCGGCGCGGCTAATGAATCGTACCACAATCGTAACCGTTCAGATACCCGGAAAAAACAAAAGGAGAAAAACCTGAAGACTTCCATTCTGATCCGGGTCTTGGTCATTGTGGCGTTGTTTGCTCTTGTGGCCTCCGCGGCCGACGTCACCGGCAAGTGGGTTGCGCAACAGCCCGGCCGCGGCGGGCAGACACGCGAAGTAAACCAGGACGGGCTGTGGGCTATAGACTGTAGGCTGTGGGAACACGCCAGTCTCCGGCCTCAGGGCGGCCCATGCGGGCGACAAGGCGATAGCCGTCCGTGTGCCGCGCGGCAGCCGCGGGTTTGCCCCGCGCCGACAGTCCACAGTCCACACCCCAGGGCCCACAGCCTATAATGACGGAATGAAAAGTCGTGCCGGGGGAGCAAAGCCGGGCGGGGGGTTGCGCCGGTGGCGGCGGTGGATAACGCTGCTGGTGCTGGCGACGGCTCTGACGGCTTCCGTGTACCTGCTGGGCCACCCGATCCTGGTTGGCCTGGCCGGCATGCTGGTGACTGCCAGCCCGCTGGAGAAAGCTGACGCCGCCGTGGTGCTGGGCGGCGAGGATTGTTTCGGAGGCTGCCGCGTGCGCGCCGCCGTTCAGCTTTATCAGGCCGGCTGGGTTGGCAAGCTGGTGCTGAGCGGCCCGCGCCTCGGCTACGGCGTCTACGAGACCGAATTCTCCCTGCCCCTGGCTGTCTCGCTGGGCGTGCCGAAAAGCGACATCCTAGCCATCCCCAGCACCGTCCGTTCCACCGCGGAGGAGGCCCAGTTGTTGTGCCCGCTGCTGGAGCGGAAAGGCATCCGCTCGTTCTACGTGGTCAGCTCAAACTTCCATACGCGCCGCGCCCGTCGCATCTTTTTGAACGCCGGAGGAGGGCGCCTGCGGGTCCTGGCCTACCCCGCGCCCGATGACTGGTTCCCCGTGGACGGCTGGTGGCGTTCGCGCGAGGGCCGGAAAAT
>Ga0315295_10006474_pt1 | contig 10009 bp, 19 predicted proteins | sample YL17G14_0_MG_FD_204453 | JGI IMG/M metagenome (GOLD analysis project Ga0315295, IMG submission 204453) | Sediment microbial communities from Yellowstone Lake, YNP, Wyoming, USA - YL17G14_0 | ecosystem: Environmental > Aquatic > Freshwater > Lake > Sediment | place: USA: Wyoming | collected... | reverse complement strand
TCACGGTGGAGGAGTTCGAGCGGCGGATGCGCCTGGCGCAGGAGGCAGTGAGCTTCTACCAAAAAGCCTACAAAGAGTGCCAAGCGAAACGAGACCGGCTCGCCGCAGGGCGGACGGTAGACGTAAGCGTGGACACCTACCGGAAAGTCGTAGCCTATTTCAAAATCAATGCTCCGCTGTACATGAACGAAGAGAAAGACAAAGCGCTAGCCCAGTACGCAAAACTGGTAATGATGGACGCTGACCTCAAGACTATCGCATCACAGTGGGACGTAGCATAGAGCAAATACTACTACGGTCGTCACACACCACACTACCTAATAAGGAGAAACTATCATGGCAATGTACAAAGTCAGATGGGAGATCGAAGTAGACGCACGCAGCCATCGGGAAGCCGCCCGCGAGGCTCTAAAGATCCAGCGAGACCCCGAGTCCCTCGCTACGGTCTTTGAGGTACGATCTTTCAAGGCTACCCGAGCTACCTCAACCAAGAAGCGCCATAACTACGTCATCGACTACAACGAGTACAAGGAGATCGATCTGCTGAACACTTGATAGAGAAGGTCCTCAGAAGTATATTACTGTTACTAAGGCCTTCCGGCGGGGCTACATATTTACCGGATATATCCTCCTGAGAATGACCTTTTTCTCAGGCAAGACGAATATTTTTGTTTACAGCAAAAAGGAAACAGGGGCGGTGATGGTATACGTACCACACCGCCCTTTTTATTTTGAAAGGACACTGCCGTGAGAAAAACTGACGTGCTGAAAACACTACCCCTGGCTATTCGACTACACGTCGAGCCCCTGGTCCGAAAGCAAGCCTATATCATCGAATGGCACAGACAAAGTATGATCATTCAGATCACGCATTTCCATAAAAAAGGTATCGTATTCAAGCCGCTCTCTGTCGCACCAGGGTTCCGAGAAGCAAGCCGTACTGGTACTCTGCGCTACGATCAAATCCAGCGACACAAACTCCGCCCCGCCACCATACACGACATCACATGTAACATGGGCACGGGCACTCGGTTCATGTCAGACTATTACGGCGATACCAAGAATCTGCTATCTAAGCACGGCACCGAACTATAAAGGAGCGTACACTATGCATAATCGCTCTGACTCTCGAATCGTCCCACAGACCGAAGAACAGCGCCTCCTCGAACTCAAGCTCCGTATCTGGGGCACCGTCGCCGTCAACCTCCTGAATCAGAAAAAGGACCCACACGTCATAGCAGGCTCTAAAATAGAGTCTCACAGAGGACGCGTCGGAAAAGCCCTCAAAGATCTGAGAGGCCTGGTCTCTCCAGCAGGCTCTATCAAAGACACCAGATACGGCTCCACGTCTACCACAAAAGCATACAGAGTCCACGATTTCGAGACCCAAAGTGCAGACCTCGCCGTCGCCCCCGAATTCATTACGACCTGGCAGCAATTCCACGATGATATCTTTACAGGATACGGCATCTGTGACCAACAGACGTTCGATAGAGTAGGCTATCGTACACTAGAAGAACTCAGCAATGCCGGAGCTATCTACGTCTACTGGCACCAAGAGGAATATGAGTTCATCACAGGGACCGATGTCGGTACAACCTCCACCTACGTATATCCCAGAGCACAAACAGAGACCCGTATTAAAGCGATGCTCAGAGCTATTGTAGAATCTCATTATCAGGATGACTACGGCACAAAACTCGAACGCTACCTCGGTATCCCAGAGGGCTCCCTCAAACGCAGCGACAAGTATAGGATCGAGGTCCGTAATTTCTGCGCCCGAGCAGCAGACCTCTCCGCTGAGAGATACTATGGTACGTCTGGGTTCCATGCTGAGTACATGCATCACAAAGAGTACATGGACGCTCTGATGTACAACCTCAACAAACTGAACCTCCTCATCCAGAGCAAAGGTGGATTTGAAAACATCACCCGTGAGATGCGCAGAGCCTCTATCGAAGAGCTTTTAATAGACGCTCCACTCCGTCTCACCTACGATGACGATGAGATACGCCAAACCGTCATAGCCTCATATGAGTACACCGTCAACAAAAAGAAATATCCCAGTACGTTCCTGCTCCGACACTCAGCGTACTTCGACTATGACACGCTCTATGCCACAGATGAGTCTGTCACCTATATCGACGATGGACACGCTGACACACAAAAGGGCTCCCTATACGCCAAAGAGCATGGGTACACACCGGATGAGAATGAGTGTCGTATCATCGAGACCTATCGAAAGGACATAGCATGCACGTTACAGAAGAACACCTCAGGAGTCTTGCAGCCTACCTGATGACCACCGCAGCCGACATAGATAAGCGTGCGAAAGGTAGCGACCCTGGTAAACCTCCGCCGGAGGACCCCGCCGCAGAAGATAACAAACACGCCCTGAAATCCCTAGCCCGACAGATCGAGGTCATCGATTACAACCCAGTCCTGTTCGAGTCTATCCTGGAGTCCTACGACCTGCATGTAGGATCCCTGGAAGGCCCTATCGAGAACGCCCCACTCCACATGAACGACGAGTCTGCTGTAGAGCAAGCAGTCGTCAAGTGGCGGTTGGAGAATGCAGTTTAATTGTGTAATAAAGAAAAACTCAAAAATCTTTAACTGCACAATTAATTTTACTGCATCGATGGGAAACAGTATATTACCTATCAATGGGAGGCACCAGTGAGAGCTATCCTCACGCCAGAGTTAATCAGTCACAAGAGCGTGGTACGTGTCGCGGTCAACAATAACTTTAACTGCACTCCCGCAGAGTGGGCTCAGCTCGACGGATACAAGGCAGCTCACCCCGACAAGTATTTCTTTGTCAACTGCAATATCAAAACCCCGCTGCTCCGTACTATCAACGACCACCCGTACAAAGCAGTCATCACCCTCAATCCCGACCTCATTGTCCGGGAGAACGAAATCATCAAGTTCTATAGTCTGGACCGGGAACGTGTAGCGTTCGTGAGAGTGAAGTACATCCCCGACTCCCAGCCCATCGTGGACCTTATCCAGGAACTCAGTGAGGCTCAGTATAAAGTAGTCATCACAGTCCAGCGCTTCAACAGCAAAGCCATGCTGACGAAGTATGCCCGGCTGGAAAACTATCACTTCGATAACACCCGGGGCCGCCTACACGGGGAGGCTCTATCAAGAGTCCAGGCTCTAGCAGACACCACCCCCGGCGTCGCCATCTGCGATCGCCAGGGTCTCGGCTGCCAAGGCTGCGGGCTGTGCTCCAAACTCACAGTAGGACAGGACCTCCCACTCGCATCCCTGAATATGTCTACGTCAGGAATTTGTCCGTACTCCTGCCCCGACTGCTACGCCAAAACAATGCAGAATTTCCTGAGGAAAATCGGACAGCGCGTCATCAAGTATGACGTGATCAAACAGAACGAGAAACAAGCAGGCCGCACCGAGCACATCAAACGAGCCCGCGCCGCACTCGCAGTGTAAGCAAAGAAAGGAGCTTATTATGTCATGTAGATGTGAATCTCCATAGCAAGATATATATTAGTAGGCAGCAAATAATAAATCACATTCCACATAACAAAGGAGAGTGCAGACATGTCAGACGCATCCAATCAGGCCGCAGCAGCTACCGATGAGACCAGTCCCAAGGTGCCCGAGAGAGTAGAGCGCGACAAGCCCACAGCACCCGTCGCCGAGACTGTGATGCCGGTCGCAGAGAAGCCTGCCAAGAAAATCAAGAAGGCTAAGAAAGTCAAGGCAGCTTCTACAAAAGAGCCTACGACGGCACCCGCAACAGAGCCTGCTACGAAAAAGGCCGCAGCCAAGAAGGCTACTGTAGCAGCCGAACCCGCTCCCAAGAAGCGTGGGCGTCCCAAGGGATCCAAGAATAAGGACACAAAAGACCCTACCGTGACAGCAGTCGCTCCTAAGAAACGAGGGCGTCCTCCCAAGACAGCGAAGAGTGATACGAAGGTATCAACAGGTAAGCAAGGTCGGCAATGGCCTGTGCTCCCGTTCGCCCTGTATATCAACGTACAGACACGCCAACCCAAGGCACTCGCAATCGCCATCCGTAAGACTCTCTGGAAGTACACGCTGCGCGGTCCCCGTAGCAAGGGCGAAGCCGCCGAGTAAACCTCATCACTGCGTGATACATGAGAGGGAGAGACCTACAGCAGGTCTCTCCCTTTTTATTGGTAAGGAGATCCCATGCCACACGACCCCAACTATGTACCGTCCCAGTTTGATCACAGGGACTATCGGCTGCTAGCTCGTATGGCTAAAGCCCCGCACCTCAAAACAACAATCCACGAAGCAAACTATCGAGACAAAAAAATACAGAGAGCTATAGGCAACAGCATAGCTAGATCATTACACTGTCCACTAGACCAGATAATGCTATACGTGAATGCTGGAGTGTGGGAAGAGGATATCGTGAAATGGCGTCTGACCATAGCAAAATAAAGGAGGCTCTATCATGCACGAAGAAACTTACTGCGGGCGACCGATCACTCACGTACAGACCCACGGGGTCATGGAAGTCTACTCGATACCCAGCTATCGGAGTATGGGCTGCCCCAAGTACGTGGTATTCCATAGGAGCGGACTCGTACTCAACACGCCTCGCCTAAAAAGAGACGCACTCCGCTGGGCTCTCAAGAATCAGAACCGTCAGTAACCAATAACAGGAGGCTCTATGACAGGGATAAAGTTCCTGAAATCTTGCTCGTTTCATGTCCATGAGTCAGAATTCGACGAAGAGGGATCCCTGGAATCCTTTAAGGAGAACGAAATAACCGGAGCCGATGTCTGCACCGAACACAACGATGGCACTATAGACCTGCAGTTCGGGGACGGCTCCGTCGCCTTCAATATCCCCAAAACCATAATCGAAGTCGTCAAACTCCCCCTCTAAAAGGAGATATGTCCAATGTCCAAGAAACTTTACCTCGTCATCCAGCAGGGTGGCTACTCCACCGAGATGTACGTACACCCCCATAACTCTCTCAAGGAAGCCAAAGCAGACATAAAGAGCTGCGGTAAAGCATCCTACAATACCACAGAACCCATCGAGATCCCGGAGAGCCTCTCCGGGCTGATCACTGCGATGAATAAGGATACTGAGGGCGATCTGTGGGTACTCCTGGAGACCGTCGCCCGGGCAGCCGCAGAACTCGTCTGACAGTAACTCTCTCGCCCGTACCAAAAGAGACTCCCAGGGGAACTCCCTGGGAGTCTCTCTCCCACGCGCTAACTATACCCTGTACACAAATGTAGTAGTACATGCTCGATCGACAGCAAAACACAGGAGGGTACCACCGTGGAGTACATCAAATACACCAGAGAAGAGATCAAACTCCTGATGGATACCCTCGGGCCCTACCCATATAATAAAGTAAAACACCTATCTATGGCCTGTATACAGGCGTGTAATGACATAGAAAACCCAGCACAGAGTTTTCGTAGCTCTTACATATACCGTCCAGTACAAAGAAAAGTGATATTTCAGGAGACTCTGGATAACATGCCCCTCTATATCAATGACAAAAGTACAACAATGCGTATCATCGCTAACTGGCGTCTCTCAATAGCCAAATAACCCAGGAGGTTCTAATGACAAAAGCCCAGTGCAAAAAACTCAAAGAACACATCGCTCGAGGTATCAACCACGGTCTGGACAATAGTGAAATATATCAAACGATAAACTGCATAAACAGCTCACCCGCAGACCTCATCGGCGTCATCCGCAGTCTCATGGAAGATCGAAAAGACTATTTCGAAAACAGAATCGGAGACTGATGTACAGAAATAAATTGCAAACGCCATTAATAAATAGTATATTAATAGTCGGGTAACCACACTCCGCCCATAGAATAGCGACTACGGGCACCCTGGGTATGGTCCCGTGTACGGGTCCTCAGAGCCTCGGAACTTTGGGGACCATTTTTTTACCCTGTCCACACAACACAAAACAGAGGAGGACTCCATGGCAGTCAGAGACCTAGGTACCCGTGCAGCGAATTTGATCCGTGTGGACCTGAAGAACATCACGATCGACCCCGGATACAATGTAAGACAGGACATGGGGGACCTCGAAGAGCTCGCCAGGCAGATCACAGAGAACGGACAATGCGTCCCCGGTAAAGTACGCCCCTCAGAAGACGGTAAATCAGCTATCCTGGTGGACGGACACCGCCGGTACAAGGCTATCCAGCTCGCCAATGAGAAACATGGAGCGAAGATCGATACGTTCCTGTGTACCACAGAGGAAAAGGGTGCCAACGAAGAGTCTCGTATCGTGGACATGTTCATGTACAACACCGGCAAGGCACTCACCCTCCTGGAGCAAGCCGAAGTCATAGTCCGACTCCAGAAATATGGCTGGGCAATCTCCAAAATCGCCAAAACCATCGGCAAACCCAAAGACTACATCGATAAACTCCTCGTCCTCAATGGCTCCACACACTCCCTCCGAGAGGCCGTGAGAAAAGAATCCATATCCCCCACTGCGGCACTCATGCTCGCAGGAGCCACGGCAGCGAAACAAGAGTCCGTCCTGGAAAAGGTACGTACCGCCACCATCCAAACCACCCCCAAGGGCAACAAGTCCAAAGCCAAGGCCCTCAAGGTAAAGGACGTAGAGAAGGCTCTCAAAGGCCTCCCCGCCACAGTCTCTACCAAGAAGATCCGGGACATCGAGAAAGAGGTGGAGGCTCTAATAGCGACCGGCAAGCACGTATCAACCTGGAAAGCAGTGCAGTACGGGCTCCAGCTCGCTACGACAAAGGTGGAACTCGACCCCGAGTACCCCAAGAAGTAATGTAAAAAATCTCCTGGATATATGTACTACATAAAGGTATATTATCCTAAAGAGGGCGTCCACACCGACGGCTCTATGGTATGAACAGGGTAGGGGATCACCTGCCACAAGGAGTCCTACGCTCTCCTGGCTTTTATGAACTATCAAGGTGTGCTGTGGTATTCACTCAAGAACAAATAGCTTTGTTTTTTGCCGTCGTATCTGACCTAAACCTCACGTGTGACATCCCGGAAGGAGTAGCAAGGACACCAGCGGAATTCAATGTCACAATAAATAAGTTCTTTGGTGCGTCTATGGCGAGGCTTATTCTGTGTGAAGAAGCTATCGTCGATGCACCTCTACACATCAACGGTACACCATGGGAACAGCTCATCGCTAAATGGCGTATGAGTTTATCACAATAAACCTTTGGAGGATTTATGTTGTTGAATTTGCTTCAGCAGTTGGTGACTTGGATCACAGGAAACCCCTACAAAATCGGTGAGAATTACATGTTAAGGACGGTAACGTTCCATTTCACCGGAAAATTGACAGGGGTGTTTCCTAATGAATTGGTTTTTGATAATGTAGCCTGGATCGCGGATGACGGACGTTTTGCAGACGCGGTAGCAACAGGTACTTTCAACGAAGTGGAGCCCTACCCTGAAAATGTCAAGGTGATTATCGGTCGCGGTTCTTTAATCGATGCTGTGCCCGTCTCGTTCCCACTACCACGTACCCAAAAGTAACTGTACTGCCTATCGTAGAACTGTGTATTTCCGTGTGGGTTTATGCCTACACGGAAATACACTTTTTTGGAGCCCTCCATGAACCAAGCCCTATTAAGAATATCCTATGAAAAGAGTAGGAGCAGGAGCGTAACAAAAACGATTTAATAAAGGAACACCATATGCAGTGCCCCAAATGCCAGTCCAACAGCACAACACAGACCCCTAATGGCCCTCACGTAGGGGAGTACTGCGCAGACTGTGGATCCTTTATCCGATGGGTGCCCCAAGGCCTGGAGAAATTTATATGGCCCGTAGGTGCCAAACACAAAGGTAGACGTATCCTAGAGATCCTCAGAACAGATAAACGCTATCTGGAGTGGGCTGCAGAGAGCATGACCGCCTCCCCAGGACTGCGTAAAAAGGCCCTAGAAGCCCTGCAGACCCTCCAGGGTCCTCAGAGCACCCCCCAGGCTCTACCGAGTCCTGGTCAAGTAATAAGTGCTCCACAGGGCAAAGTAGCACTACCACCGCTGAAACTAGTACACCCTCCAACTATGCGGCCCTCGTCGGATGACGACCGGGCCCCGTGGGAGTGAGGTAGAGAGAACACTATGGGTATAAACACCTGGGATTGTGAGTGCTGTCTATCCCCTAATAACTATGGGGTTAGGTGCACTATCTGCGATAAAAGCATCTGTACGGACTGTACCAGGGTATTTAACAGGGCGGTGTACCCGAATAGCATGTCCCGAGAGATAAACGACGCCCTATCCCCAGAGTACACAAACTACCTGAAAACCATCAAACCCCACATACTCCACACGGCTCTCATAGCTATTTGTATCAAGTGCGTCACCAAAACCGAGACCGAATACCTGTACACACACCCCTACGAGCAACTCGGACTCCTCGTCAATCACGTATGGTACGGTACAGGCACCGACAGGCTCTACAAAGATAGGCTCGCAGGACTCATAGCGTAGTAGGACATGCAGAGAGAGGCTAACGAATGTCCACACTAAAAAGAATACCGTGTCACCTGTGCCGTGTACTGATAACCAAAGAAAGCTCTCTGCACTGCCCCCTGTGTCACAGGAATGTGTGCATAGAATGCTCTAACAGCATCGACATGCACTACAAAAACCTCAATAAGAAAACCTGGTCCTCCACCCTGGAGAAAGATATCTACAGGACTACCATGGAAGATATCATAACCGCCGGGTTAGAGGAGGAAAGGGGAGACTTTTTAGAAGATACCCCCAAAGAATCTATAGAATCCCTCTATGCTAAAGAAAATTTCCCTATGATATACGGGCATGCTATCTGTGATAAATGCCTCGAAGATAAACTCCTCACCACCCTCAAAGAATATCCCATGGAAACCGCCGGACTACTCATAAACGCTAACCCCCCACTCCAAAACGTAGCTAAACGTAGACTACAAGGAGAATAACAATGCTGGATTATCAGATAGTCTACGGACCCTCCCTCATAGAGGTGGAAAAAACACGCTGTATAGCAGTAGCCAAAAGACAAACCATCCACGAAACTAAATGGCTACCCATGATCCAGGCTATCAAGAAAGCCGGTCCCAGTGTATGGGGATACCGTCGTCACAAAAACGGCCACCTCAATAAAAATAGTCGTGTGATATCCACTGTAGAGAAAAGCTTCTACCAAAACTGTGACTCCATCTCCAACAATATCCATAACGATATAGACCCCGAATGGATTCTCACTCAGCCTCTCGAAGAACTCCCCCTCTACATGGGAGATGCCGAGGCTCTATCAAAAGAATGCCTACAGGCTCTTAGAGATCGCATGTCCGGTAAAATACCCCAGGTCCCCTACCGGCAGGATTTAATAGATCTCTATGAGACTGTCGATGATTTATTCGATGCCCAGTACAAAATCATCGGTGAGTGTACCGAACGTATCCAGAAATACATCTCCGATAAAATATGGCGCGATAAATCACAGGCCATGAGACTCCACACAGAGATCCTGGCTATCCTCCACATCAACGGTCGTGAATACCAATGGCTCTCCAGACAGTCCGATAAACTATTCCACACCCCAGAGAGCGAGACCGTCCACATCTACGAAGCCGATGTCCTGGAGGATGAGAATAAAGATCCCAAGATCAAAGGTATGGAGTACGTGTTCCCCACGCAGCGCCCTCCTAAAAAAGGCAAGGCGCAAAAGAGTTCACGCTCCCGTAAAACTTAGACTCTATCCTGACCCTCACACAGTCACCAGACTCTATCACATTACACGCACCAGTGAAAGGAAACTGACTGTCGCATACTCACTTTACAGCCACAGCCTGATAAAACGGGCTGTGGCCTCTTGAGACTCATCTCAAATGCATTTTCTTTCAAATATGGACAGAAACCCTCTCACTCTACAGCCTATGCCCTGATATGACGGGCGATGGCGTGTGGGGCTTGAGGCTCGGGGAGTTTGAATACCTCGAAATTTGGAGGGAAAACCGCAAATGCGC
>Ga0315295_10006473_pt1 | contig 10013 bp, 9 predicted proteins | sample YL17G14_0_MG_FD_204453 | JGI IMG/M metagenome (GOLD analysis project Ga0315295, IMG submission 204453) | Sediment microbial communities from Yellowstone Lake, YNP, Wyoming, USA - YL17G14_0 | ecosystem: Environmental > Aquatic > Freshwater > Lake > Sediment | place: USA: Wyoming | collected... | reverse complement strand
AAACGCTTCCCCCACCCACAAGAATCCCCGCCAAACCTACCGCGATTGCCGTAAATATGCTTGTTACATTCATGTTGATTCACCTCGCTGTTTTACATTTCTAACCGGAGAAGGAGGGTTAATGCGGACCGGCCCGCTGGTTTGCGCTTCTTCCCGGCAGTCGATCACGCGTTTCTCGGTGACCACCTTGGTCATCGGGACATCATGATCGCAAGACGGAACTTCCCGGTAAACCTGTTCTTCAAAGGCCAAAGCGATCCGGCCGGTCTGAGGAGAGATCTTGATCAGGAAGTCGTCGTAGAAGGCTAGACCCCTTCCCACCCGGTTTCCCCGACAGTCAAAAGCCACGCCGGGCAGAACGACGAGATCGATCTCCCGGGGCGGGATGGCTCGTTTTGGCGAACTGGGTTCAAGAATCCCCCACCTTCCCAGGGAGAGCTCACCATCCAAGTCGTCAACCAAGACCGGGACGATCTTTTCTCCTTCTACCCTAGTTAAGGGAACCGCCACCCGGTAGCCGGCCCGGAGGGCGGAACGGATCATCCGGTGAGTATCCACCTCCTCGGGCCGGGAGACGTAAAACATCACCGTACGCGACCGCTTGAATTCAGGCAGGGAAAAGAGCCTGCGGGCGATCCTCCGGCTTTTGTCTTTCACTTCTTCCGCAGTCAAATTCAAGCGGGCGCGGAGTGCCTGGCACCGGATCGTGGTCTTCATAGAGCTTTGCCCCGGTTCTCCAGCCGTTTTTTTATCACTGATTCATAACCCCGTTCGACGGGACGATAATACTTCCTGGGTGCAGGCATATACTCCTGTTCCACCCAACCGGATGGCGCCCGGTGGGGATACACATAGCCTTGGCCTCTGCCCAGCTTCTTCGCCCCGGCCCAACTTGAATCTTTCAAGTGCGCCGGAACTTCTCTATGAGGTTCCTTTTCGACATCTTGAAGAGCCTCCTCCAGACCCTGGTAAGCGGCGTTGCTCTTAGGCGCCGCCGCCAAGTAGGTCGCAACCTGGGCCAGGGCCAAACGAGCCTCCGGCATGCCCACGAACTCAACTGCCCGGAAAGCGTTCACCGCCAGCGACAGAGCATGGGGGTCGGCGTTGCCCACGTCTTCCGAAGCCAGGATCACCATCCGGCGGGCGATAAAGCGCGGATCTTCTCCGGCCGCAATCATCCGGGCCAGCCAATAGAGGGCGGCATCGGGGTCGGAACCGCGCACACTCTTGATCAAAGCCGAGATCAGGTCGTAGTGTTCGTCACCGTCCCGGTCGTGGCGAATAAGCTTCTTCTGCAAAATCCCGGCCAGATCGGCCGAACGGATGACAATCTTTCCATCCCGGCCAGCGGAAACAGAGGCCGCCGCCAACTCCAATGTTTGAAGCAGCCGGCGGGCATCGCCTTCACAGCAACAGGCCAATGCTTCCATGGCGCCTTCTTCCAGCTCGAGCGCCGACTTGCCCAGACCCCGGTCAGGATCGGCCAGGGCGCGAGCGGCGATCGAAACCAAGTCTTGAGGCCGCAGCGGTTTAAACTCGAAGATCTGGATCCGAGAAAGAAGAGCGGGAGCCAGGGCGAAAAAAGGATTGAAAGTTGTCAGTCCGATGAACCCTACCGTTCCTTCTTCGATATGGGGAAGAAGGACTTCCTGCTGAGCGCGGTTGAAACGATGAAATTCGTCGATAAAGAGAAGCGTGGACCGCCCGGAAGCGCTCCGGAGACGGGCCTGGGCGATGACCGCCTTCACCTCCGCCACGTTGGAAACAACCGCGCTTAAATTCACAAAGTGCGCTTCGACTGTTTGAGCGATCACCCGTGCCAGACTGGTCTTGCCGCAGCCAGGTGGGCCGAAAAAGACAGCGGAAAACAGGCGACGGGCTTCAATCAGCCGGCGCAAGACCTTGCCTTCCGCCAGGAGATGGTCTTGTCCCTCGAAATCGGAGAGCCGGCCGGGGCGCATCCGCGCTGCCAGGGGGGGCGGAAGCGAAGAAGCGGAGGATTGTCCGCTAAAAAGGTCCATAATATAAAAAGCCCTGCTTCCCTTTAAAAGCGGAGGAGCAAGGCTAAAAGTGGCGCGGCTACCAAGACCGGGTAGAGGCGGAAAACGAAGATCAGTCTAATCGCCTCTTAACCCATACCTGTGGTAGAAATTTAAATTCAGGCCGTGCCTGGTCGAAATTTCCATTTCGCCAATTTAAAGAAAGAACAAACAGCGTGTCAGCTGCGAAATGATCAGCTGCTAATCTTTTAGCCCCGCGAAACATCCGCTTGAATATTATTTCCCCATCGAAAAGGGAAACTAATCTCCTCTTTTCGGCTATTCGCGGAAACGGCAGCTCAAACGTCTTGCCAGCGCTTCCTTGAAAGCCTGGTGTACTTCCGACACTTTCTTGTCAAGAAGCGTACCACTGGCGGAACGGTAAATCAACTTAAAAGCTAAACTTTTCTCACCCCGAGCCAAGGGGTGCCCGCGGTAAATATCGAAAAGCCTCCAATCCTCCAGCAATGGAGGTCTCAACTCTTCCATCGCCCGGGTGATATCGTCATAGGCGACGGTCTCATCTACGATGATCGCCACATCCCTCCCCACTGCGGGGTAGAGCGGCAACGGGCGGAAACGGACCGGGACTTCCCCGGGTACCGGAAACCGGTCCAGAGCGATCTCGGCCAAAAATACCGGCCGGGCGACATCAAAACTTTCGCGGACCGATTCCGTCGCCTCCCCTGCCCAGCCCAACCAATCCCCCCCTGCCCGGACCCGGGTGGAACGACCAGGTTGGAAAAACGGGTGGGTTTCTGGGGAGAAGGCGATCCCGTTCAGGCCCAGACAGAGCAACAGTTCTTCCAGTATTCCCTTGAGAGAGAAGAAATTCGGTCGCGGCCGTTCAAAGAGGCCGTTTTGCTCACGGCCGGGGCACAAAACCAAGGCCAAGCGGCCTTCTTCCGCAGGAGGAGATGAGCCCCCGCAAGAGAGAAAAACTCGCCCGACTTCGAAGGCCTCGACCTGATCCACGTTCCGATTCAGATTATGCTTTACCACCCGCAACAAACCAGGCAGAAGCGTGGTTCTTAACCAACCTTCTTCTTTGCTTAGCGGATTGGCGATCTGAACCATCCTTCGCCAGGGGTCATTTTCGTCAAGTTCCAGGCCTTCGAGATCGAGCTGGTTCATAAAGCTGTAGGTGATGACCTCGTCCAGTCCCGAGGCGCAGAGGATCTCCCGGATCCGAACCGCCAAACGGTATTCCCCGGGCGGCGGCAGAGGGGCGATCTCCCCCCTGGGAGCGGTGGTCGGTATCTTCTCGTAGCCGTAAAGACGGGCAATCTCCTCGGCCAGGTCCGCTTCCCGGGTCAAGTCAGGTCGCCAAGAAGGAACCTTAAATCGGAGGGTGGAGCTCTTTCCGCCGAGATGCTCCAAGCCTAGGGCGGACAAGATCCGGACACAAACGGCGGGATCAAGCTCGACTCCCAGGAACCTTGAAACACGGCTGCAATTGAGCCTCACGACCGGCGTACGGAATTGTTTTCGTTTTTTATCGATCCAGCCTCCAGCCACGCTCCCTCCGGCTGAAGCGACGATCAAGGCCGACGAGCAATGGAGCGCCTCGGGGACCACGGCGCGGTCAACCGTCCTCTCGAACCGCCGCGAAGCCTCCGTACTCAGACCCAACTCGCGGGCGGACCGCCGCACCGTCACCGGGTTAAAAAAGGCGCTCTCCAGCAGTACCTCGACGGTGGCCGCGGAGACTTCGCTGTTCATGCCTCCCATAACCCCCGCCACGGCCACCGGTTTGGCGGAATCGGCGATGACCAGCACCCGAGAGGAAAGCCCGCGCTCCACTCCGTCGATGGTAACGATCGTCTCGCCTTCCCGGGCCGGGCGAACTATTATCCCCCCCCCTTCCAGAAGGCGAAAATCAAAAGCGTGCAACGGTTGGCCGCTTTCCAGCATGACGTAATTGGTCGCGTCCACGACATTGTTGACCGACCGGAAGCCGCACACAAACAGTCGGCGCCGGAGATGGAAAGGAGAAGAGACGACCTTAATCCCGCGGATCAGGCGGGCGGTATAGTTGGGACATAAAGCGTAATCCTTGACCCGAACCGAAACAAACTCTCCGATCGGGGCGCCTTCCGACGGCATCTCCCAAGAAGGAGAGCGGAACGCGGCCCCGGTTAAAGCCGCGATTTCCCTAGCCACCCCGCGGACGCTGAGCAGGTCGGGACGGTTGGGTGTGACGTTGATCTCGATGACGCAATCGTCCAGCTCCAGAGCTTGGGAGACGGGCTCTCCCACCCGGCTGGAAGCAGGCAGAATCATGATGCCGGCAGTGTCTTCTCCCAAGCCCAGTTCCCACTCGGAACACAGCATCCCCTCTGAAACAAGGTTACCCAGTGAGCGCGGTTCTATCTTGCGCCCTCCGGGCAAGACCGCGCCCGGAAGCGCCACCGGGGATTTAATACCCACGGACACGTTGGGTGCACCGCAGGCTATAGTCAGTTCCGAACCTCCTACCGCCACGCGGCACCAATGAACACTAGAGCGCTTTTCATCTTTCCACAAGTCGGTTACCTTGCCCACCACCACACCCGGCATCTTCGCATCCACCTTGACCACAGCCTCTACTTCCGCGCCAGCCATGGTCAACCGTTCAGCCAGTTCTTCCGGCCCCACCTCCAGATTAACCATCTCCTGCAACCATCTATAAGTAACCTTCATATTTTCTCTTTACACCGCCCGCCTTTAAAGGACGGATAGCCACGGTAAAAACCGTGGAATACATACAAAATTCCACGTTAATTTGTTCTCGGATTAAGGGTTCCCCGCAGGAGAAAAATTTAATTAAAACTGGCGGAGAAACCGCATGTCATTCTCGACAAACAGCCGGATGTCGTTTATGCCATGGCGAAGCATGGTGATCCTCTCGATTCCCATCCCGAAGGCAAAGCCGGCATACTTCCAGGAATCATAGCCGACCGCCTTGAAGACTTCGGGATCGACCATACCCGCCCCCAGGATTTCCAGCCAACCGCTTCCCCCGCAGACTTGGCAGCCCTTTCCCTGGCAGACCAGGCAGGAGATATCGACCTCGGCGCTGGGCTCGGTGAAAGGGAAAAAACTAGCCCGGAAGCGAGTCTTCACCCGGGGACCAAAATAGCGGATCACAAAAAGGTTTAAAATCCCCTTTAAGTCGGTAAAACTCACTTCCCGGTCCACCATCAATCCCTCAATCTGGTGAAACATCGGTAAATGGGACGCGTCGGCGGTATCGGCGCGGTAAACCTTGCCGGCGCAGATCATCCGGATCGGCGGCCGTTTTTTTTCCATTACCCGGATCTGAACCGGCGAAGTATGAGTCCGAAGAACCAACCCGCTATTAAGATATAGGGTATCCTGCATATCCCGGGCGGGATGGTCGGCGGGAATGTTGAGGGCGTCGAAATTGTAGTATTCAGTCTCCACTTCTGGTCCCATTTCAAGGCTGAACCCCAGGGCGGCGAAGACTCCTATGATCTCCTCCAGGGTCAAGGTGACGGGGTGGCGGTGGCCAACTCGGGGGCGTTGGCCGGGGAGAGTGACGTCAAAAAGACCGTCTTGAAGCCGGCTACCCGACAGCTTCTTCTTCAACTCTTGTTCGCGTTCCCGGAGGGCCCTCTGAACCGACTGCTTGGTCTCGTTGGCCAACCGGCCGATCCGGGGCTTTTCTTTTTCGGAGAGGGCGCCAAGGCCGCGGATAAGGGAGGTCAAAGATCCCTTGCGACCCAGATATCTGACCTGGATTGTCTCCAGTTCCTCCAATCCTGAAGCGGAGGAGATTTCGCTCATCATCCGGGAACGCAGACTTTCGAGCTGGGATTCCATAAGCGGAGAGCGCGCCAACCGGCGCGCGGAAATCACTGAAAAAAACTAAGTTGCCGATGCCTGGAAGGGCTAAAAGCCCGCAACACGGGTTTTTGAGGCGGCAAGCTAAGAGTTCCTTACCTGGTCAACGATACGGCTGAAAACGGCGGGGTGGTTCACCACCAACTCCGCCAGGATCTTACGATCGATCTCGACGCCGGCCTTCTTCATCGCATTAATGAACCCGGAATAAGACCAGCCTTGAGCTTGAACACCAGCCCGAACGCGGGTGATCCAAAGTGAGCGAAAATTTCTTTTTTTCTCTTTACGCCCACGGTAGGAATACGCCATTGCCCGCATCACCGCCTCCTGGGCGGTAACATTCAGCTTGCTCCTGGCCCCGCGATAACCCCGGGCCTGTTTTAAAATCTTTTTTCTCCACTTGCGGGAGGGAACGCTGGTTTTTGCCCTGGTCATTGCAATCCTCTCTTGATCATAATCGCCCTCACGCCCTCAACCACTTTCTTTCCCCGCAACATCCTCTTTCGCGAACGGCTTTTCCCGGTAAGAAGGTGGCTCTTGCCGGCGCGGGCGCATTTCACCTTGCCCGTAGCGGTGATCTTAAATCGCTTTCTGATCCCTTTTTTTGTTTTAAGCTTCGGCATTTTTCTTCTCCTCCGCGCACAGTGGCTTGCTGGAGCGATGGGTAGCGGAAACGGGGGAAAGGACCACGGTCACACGACGACCGAGCTTCCGGTAATCACTGTCAACTCGACTGCGATCTTTAAGATCGTCCACAATCCGATCCAGCGTCTGCTTGCCTAGATCCTGGTGTCTCATCTCCCGTCCGCGGAAAACCAAGGTAAGGCGAAGCTTAAACCCCTGGGTCAAGAAATCGATGGCGTGACGCAGTTTAACATCATAATCGTGGCGGTCGATATTAGGCCGGATTTTGATCTCCTTCAGCTTGCTCAGGCTTTGCTTCTTCTTATTCTCCCTTTCCTTTTTCTTAATCTCATAGCGATATTTATCGAAATCCATAATCCGACAGACCGGCGGATCGACCTGGGGGGATACCTCAACCAGATCCAAACCCCTTTCCTGAGAAACCTTCAGCGCGTCCTTGATAGGAATAATCCCGATCTGTTGACCGTCCTCCCCGATCGTCCGAACCATAGGCGCCCGGATATTATCGTTAACTCTGATCAGCTTGGATTGAATCTTTGACCACCTCCCTTGGAGTTGAGTTTAAGACCGCTTTTCTTCTACCTCTTTTTTCACCAGGTCCACAAATTCACCCAGACCCAAAACTCCGGACTCGCCTCCCGCCCGACGGCGCACGGCCACCGTCCCGGCAATGGCTTCCTTCTCTCCCACCACAAGCATATAGGGAACCTTTTCCCGCTGGGCCTGGCGAATCTTCCAGTTGAGTTTTTCGGCCCGATCGTCCACCTCTGCGCGGATATTCTCTTTCAGCAAAGCATCCCTGACCCGTAAAGCGTAGGGGAAGTATTTATCCGATACCGGCAGAACTTTGATCTGAACCGGTGAAATCCATAACGGCAACGCGCCACCATAATGCTCAATCAAAATGCCCAGAAACCTTTCAATAGATCCCAGAGCCGCGCGGTGTATCATAACCGGCCGATGCTTGCCTCCATCGGCTCCTATATACTCGAGATTGAAACGGGAAGGCATGGAAAAATCGAGCTGAATGGTCCCGCATTGATGCTGTCGCTTAAGACTATCGCGAATGTGAAAATCAATTTTGGGCCCGTAAAAAGCGCCTTCCCCTTCATTGACCTGGTAGGCAATACCCGCTTCCTCAAGCGCGACCCGGAGGGCGGAGGTGGCGGCTTCCCAGTCTTCCTCGCCGCCGATAAAAGATTCTGGGCGGGTGGAAATCTCGACTTGATACTCCTTGAAACCAACCGTGCGATAAATATTCAAAATCAATTCAGTCACCTTAACGATCTCATCTTTTATCTGCTCTGGCAAGCAGAAAATATGGGCGTCGTCAATCACAAAACTCTGCACCCGGAACAGACCATGCAAAACCCCTGTTAGCTCCCGGCGATGGACCCGCCCAAGTTCCGCGATCCGCAAGGGAAACTCCCGGTAAGAATGCTGGTGCTGACGGTAGTAGATGATGCCGCCGGGGCAGTTCATAGGTTTCAAAGCAAAAACCCGCTGATCAAAATTGACGAAATACATGTGGTCCCTGTAATGCTCCCAGTGACCGCTCTGGTGCCAGAGCTTTTCGTCCAGAACAACCGGGGTCATGATCTCTTGATACCCCGCGGCACGGTGGACTTTCCGCCAGAAGTCCAGCAGAAGATGGTAAAGAATCACACCACGCGGGTGAAAAAATGGACTGCCTGGCGCCTCGGGATGAAGGCTGAACAGATCCAACTCTTTGCCCAGCCGGCGGTGATCCCTTTTCTTGGCCTCTTCCACGAATTGTAAATACTCTTCAAGCTTTTCCCGGTCGAGGAAGGCGGTCCCATAAATGCGCTGCAGCATCGGCCGCTGCTCGTCCCCTTTCCAGTACGCGCCAGCCACGTTCAGCAGTTTATAAGCCTTTATCGCTCCACTGCGGTCAAGATGCGGCCCCTGGCAAAGATCGACAAAATCACCGTGCCGGTAAATCGTGATTTTTTGACCCTTTAGACCCTCAAGCAGTTCCAACTTGTAATCTTCGCCCAACCCCTTGAAGATTCGCAGGGCCTCCTCAAAGGAGATCTCCTGGCACTGGAAAGGAAGATCCTGGGCGACAATTCTTCCCATCTCTTCCTCAATCTTCTGGAGAAGCTCGGGCGTAATGGTCTCGGGGAGATCGAAATCGTAGTAAAAACCATCTTCAATTGCCGGGCCGATGCCCAGTTTTACTTCCGGGAAAAGAAGTTTAACCGCGGAAGCCATTACATGAGCCGTGCTGTGACGCAGCCTGTCTAGATTATCCATATCTTCCTTATTTCATGTCTCCGTTTTCCGGTGGTAACACTCCAATTAGCCACTTGCTAATTTCTTTCAACCCTCCGGTTTGGAAATAAGTTTTTTCCCTGGCTTCCGCCTGCCCGCCTTTGGCGGGGATTTCGCTTTATACTGTCTTTGTTTCGGCGTTCCTTCTGTCTTGGCGTGAGAATATCTTTTCTGTTCCGTCCGTTTGTTACTTGTGTTTAATACCTGCTAATACCCAGCTGAATCGCTGTTCCTAAAACTGCTCAGATTTTTGATGCCGCTTACTGCTTACTGTTAACTGCTTTGGCGGCTTCTTGACAAATCGATATCTTCCATAATTGAAAGATGAAGCGCAAGACGGAATTAAAACGGGATCCAGTCGGCGGGGAAGATAATGGGCGGTACTGGATTCGAACCAGCGACCTCTACGATGTCAACGTAGCGCTCTAACCAACTGAGCTAACCGCCCGGTCCATCTCTTCAAATCGCGGTACTTTAATCCCGCGCTGTTACCCGCCGAGCTCAGAAGGGCTGAGAAAAATCCTGCTTTTCTTTCAACGGCGGAGAATGCGGTTGTTTATCCTGCACAGGGGGGAAAGATTCCCGTTTCTCCGTTATCGGCTCCGAGGGCTTCTCCTTTCCCGCATTGGCCAAAAGATACACCATTATCACCGCCACTACGGCAATAACGAATATCCAGATAATCCAAGCCATTGTTATCCTCCTTTGCGATCGAATCAGCCAGACACCGGATAAGCTGAAAGGGTTGACGATCGTTGTCCCGCTTTTTTTTAAGTTAAGCTTTCACTGAACCTTTAGTCAAGCCTTTTCCACCCTCTTGTACAACCAAATTAGAAATGTCCGCTTTCTACCAAATTAGAAATGTCCTCTTTTAGGGTTGAGGATATCGACTTATACGATACTCTCCAGGGATGATTACGAGCTGGCGTGTGAGCGCTGCGCCGGTGCCACCTGATCTTTGGGGTGGACTGAGGTTTGTGTGGCAGGATGCTCCGGTACCGGAGCATCCTGCCCTGATATCGAATCCCGATCTTCCCCGCCCATCCTTCCTCCATCGCAACCTTCTTCCCCCCTATTCTTTCGTCTATCTGGTAGAAGTGACCCCTATACATCACCGTATAATCGTTCCTGACCACCCGATCTTCCCGGATGCAGAGTATCGCTCCCAGGTTTATCTCCCCGGATACC
>Ga0315295_10006471_pt1 | contig 10015 bp, 10 predicted proteins | sample YL17G14_0_MG_FD_204453 | JGI IMG/M metagenome (GOLD analysis project Ga0315295, IMG submission 204453) | Sediment microbial communities from Yellowstone Lake, YNP, Wyoming, USA - YL17G14_0 | ecosystem: Environmental > Aquatic > Freshwater > Lake > Sediment | place: USA: Wyoming | collected... | reverse complement strand
TAGATCCTTTTATCTTGTTAATCACGGTCGTTGGAATGAATAACAAAAATTCGATTCCATCTAATTTTTTCTGAAGGTCAGTGGAAGATTTTATACCGGAAATTTCTTCATAAAATGATTCAGTTTCGAACTTCTTTTTATAACGAGCTATATCCTGTTTTTCTATTAAATTTCTGTACTTCTGAGTGATATAATCGTAGAGTTTTTTATCATTTATTCGCTTTCCGATCTCCGAGAGTGTCTTATTTTTTGAATATTGCATTGCTCTATATTCAAACTGCATGAGAATATAATCTATAGGAGAAATAACATCATTTTTTAAAATAAAATTAAAGACGTCTTGTGAATTGCAAATCGAGTCTCTAAAATACCTGGCATTAAAAATATTCTGTAAAACATAGATGTCAAATTCAGATAAAGATGTTTTTTCTTTAATTCTTTTAATAAGAGGATCTGAACGGGCTATGTAATACGGTTTACTCCAAAAACGTCCATCGATTTCTTTGTTAGAAACCCACCAAGCGGGTCTATGATATTTTTTATATTTGATCTCTTTAAGATATTTTTCTGTCATCAATTTTGATAATTTACCTGACCCTGATTTTCTCCCTGCGAGTTTTGTATACGATGACGAGTTTTTTTCCCAGAGAAGATTAGCGATTTCTTGAATGTAACAAGGCTTAACAAAACAAATAAAATATATTTTTTCGTCTAAATTTTTGATGTATTTTTTCTCCATATAATCACCAAATTATATTTACCTTTACCATTGGTAAAGTAAACTTAAGCAAAGATATTAATGAGATATCCTCTATATATTGTTTTATATGAAAAAAATTCTTATTTCATTCACCACGAGGCAATATGACCTTCTCCATGATGAAAAGAAAAAAACAGGGTGTTCAATCGGGGCAATAGTCAGAATAGCGTTAGAAACACATTTTCAAAAACGGGGGAAGGGAGTTGAATAATTTATCAATAGATCAGAGTGATCGATCACAAAAGCTAGAGGATACAAAGGGATCTAAAAGCATTTCGCCGTTAGTATCCTCTAGCTATCAAAAATGTGATTTGAAATCAACCTTTTGTTATAACAATTTTTCCTTTCTCTTCATAAAAAAGGATGTGATCCCCATCCTTAGCATCCAAAATATTCGCAGCCTCAGTAACAAGGCGAATATTTCCCTTCCCAGTGACTTTGCTGCTACCCAAAAATTTCATTTTTTCCATCAAATCAATGTTATCAACGAAATTCTTAAATATATTACCAATGATTTCAATTATGTCAATATTTCTATTGAAAATATTGATTATAGGAGTGGGACGGAATGGACAGGAACGAGTTGTTAAAAGGAAAGGAAGTCTCAGTTTATTTTGATGATGGATCTGCTATAACAAGAAAAGATGGTATCGTAATCGAGATCACTGAGACCACGCTAATTTTCAAGGAGCATGGACAGATACAAATCATCCCTTTTTCTAGAATCATCCGCGTAGTAGAAAAAAATCATTCTGGAGGGGATTTTTCTCGATGAAAGCGAAGCATCCTAAAGAAGTCAAAGCAGATCAAGTAAAGAAAGAATTGGCACAGAATACTAAAACAGAGCAAGCAAACCAATACCATTGTTTTAGATGTGGCGCGGTAATCCCTGAGAAAATCAAACGTGAAAAAAATAAAGATGGTTCGATTAAAGGAAGATGTCCGTCTTGCAAAAGGATTGCTGTTTTTTGCCTTCCGGAGAAAACTGAATCACTTTCTGGACGAATGGAAAAAGCCATTGAAAAGGAAATTCAGAAAGACAAAGAATGCAAAGTGCTAGCAACACCTGAAGTATTCCAAAAAGGAGAACAACGAGAAGAACGAGAAATCAAACTATTGAAAGACCCTGATCTTCTCGTGAATGTCACGAAAGAGATCCAGAACGAGGTATCTGGGGAAGAGGACACGATAGCTGCCATTATCATCGTGGAAAATACCAGGCTGGTGAAAAATGCTAGTGCCGAAAGTAGAAATCTTTTTTTATCAGATTTAACAGGGGTCGGAAAGGATTATACCGCAGGTAAAACACTGAATGTAGTCGTCCCAGATGAGAATCATTATCATCTGATAAAAATGTCTCCAGAGACGTTTATTTATTGGAAGACGAATGAAAAAGACTGGGACTGGGAAGGGAAGGTCATCCATATCGAAGATATCACCCAGGCTCTTCTCGATTGTTCGACATTTAAGACTATAGCTAGCGGTGGAAAAACTGCGGTAGTAGTCAAAGACCAGAAGGCTATTGAGATTCACATCCCAGGAAAACCAGTGCTTGTCATAACGTCTCATCATGTAAATCCACTAGATGAGGCATTAAGACGTTTTCCTATCGGGGGACTCGATGAGTCGCCAGAGCAAACCAGGAGAATAAAAGATAAGACGTCACGGCGATATTCAGGACGGGACCAGAATAAACCAGATCAGGAGTTAAGACATGCGGTCCAGCGTCTTCTTCGACCGTATGAGGTCATAATTCCGTATGCTGAACTCATCCAATTCTTTTTTCCAGACAGTATTCTCATGAGGACGCATTATCGAAGATTCCTAGATTATATTTGTTCTAGTGCGGTCTTTCATCAATATCAACGGGAGAAAGATAAGGGAGGACGCTTGATAGCGACCTCCGATGATTACATGCTGGGGCGTTTCGCTCTCATATATTCAACATCGAACCCCAGGATGATCTCAGTCTCTAAGGAATACAAGGATGTTTTAACGATACTCCAGGATAACATCGAACCGATGACAGTTCAGGAGATATTTTTAAAGGGAGATAAACCTAAAATCTGGCTGTATCGTCATCTTCCGGAATTAAAGAGTGCTGGATTAATTGAAGTAGGGACCAGACCCAATGAAAGAGCGAATAAAGATGACACGACCTATCAATTTTCACCAGCATCAAACATTAACACTTTGCCGACATGGATGGATCTGATAAATAATATACATAAAATAATTGATAATACTGATAAAACTGATAATACCCCCCCTTCTTTTCTTCAAGACAGGGAGTATTATCAGTCATTGATAAAACTGATAATACCTAACGATGACGAGGAGAGAGTATTATCAAGTATTATCACGGGTGATAAAACCTCCAACAGGAAGGTTTTATCAGTTTTTTCAGTTTTTTCATCCTATTTACGAGAGAGAGATGAAAAACGATATAAAAAATACTATGAAGATAGACCAGCAACAGAAGAAAAGACCACTCAAACAACCCTGGAAAGAGAGAAGACTGTTAATAATCCACGGCAAGAAAAAAAATCTCAACATCAACGAATGAATGAAATCAAGGAATACCTTCAACGTGAAGTGTTCTTTGATTGTGGTGTCTCTCAGACAGCGCTCTATGATAATTTTCTTCCCTCTGACATTGATCAAGCAATTCGAAGCGAGCTGTTGATCAAGTTGCCGAATGGGAACTACCAATGGGGTGGTTGATCAATGACTGATAGTCCTGAAAAATATCAGGTCCGGATTTATTCTTTTTGCGGTCAACCAATAAATACGCGGAACAATGCTGAAAAGTATCTTCCCGCAAAGAAAGAGGAAGACGAATGAAAGTAATTTCATTTAAGGTAAATGATGACGTTTATCAATCGTTGAAAAAGAAAAACGTTAGCTTTCGCGCTATTTTTGAGCCAATAGCCATACAATTATCACAAAATAACAGGAGAGGAAAACAGTATACGGATGGTATACGCAATAATTCTAGTGAGGTATACATTAGTCTTGTCAATATTCAAAAAACTGTTGACAAAATGATGGAATTATATGGTTTTGATAAAAAAGAGATGTAACGATGAAAAATAAGATACCTGGGTATAATCTGGATTTTCAAATAGCCTCGGATCTCACGCGGCCTAAGATCGTAGCGATCTACATTCGGGTAAGTAAGCTTGATCAACACCCGGAAAACCAGGAAATCGAATTAAAACAATACGCTCAGAGCCGTAGTTACGATATTTTTGATATTTACGAGGATCGTATTAGCGGGGCGAAAGACACACGACCAGGGCTTGATCGATTAATGCAAGACGCAAGAGCCGGAAGATTCAAAACAGTTATTGTTTGGAAAATCGACCGTTTGGGGAGATCCGTTGCGCACATGGTCCAGGTTATCCAAGAATGGGAAAACCTTGGGATCGACTTTATTATTACAACTCTCGGAGTCGATACACGAACACCGGTAGGTAAACTTGTTCTCGGGGTGCTTATGCAAATCGCTGAATTTGAAAGGGAACTAATCAAAGAGAGGATTAATCTCGGGCTTGCTCGAGCGCGAAAGCAAGGAAAACAACTAGGACGACCGGAAGGAAGTAAAGATAAGAAACGAAGACGAACCAGTGGTTATATTCAACGATGGGGTAAACAATCCTCCCCCCAGAATTTTAAGGATCTTGTTAAGGAGAACCAATGAGAAATAAAAAAACAAGTGATTATTTAGTCAATAGCAATAAAGCCAATGCTATTGATAATATAGCAAAGGCAAAAATAAGAGGATATATAAAGAAAAATATAGGAAATAAATCACGAACTATAAACCAACAAATAACGTATAAAGAAATAATAAATAAGCTAAGGATAATTCCAACAATAATAAAAATACGCGGTTTTGAATTTGTCTTTTTTGTATCAGCATTTTTTTCCATGTTTCTCGCCAGATTAGTAATTTCTTATTGGTTGATAAATAAATCGTTTTTGGGAGGTTATCTGTAATTGAAACCTATTCACGAAAATCCTATTAAAGATTCAAATGATGTAAAATCCACCAAGTCTTTTGATTTGGGTGGAGGCAGACAAAAGTGGAACCAAGAAATCAACAGATTAGGCCAGAATCATATCGACCAACAAAACACCCCATTACAGGGAGATATGGGTGAGCTGGAATATGTAAAAAAACTCAATAGATTAAATTGCCCGATACTTCTTGATCCAGCAAACAGCACCTTTGATGATGTTGCGTTACATGGATACCTCAGACAGAGACTCAGTTTATCCACTATCGAAAAACGACTCAGATACGCTCGTTTCATGGAGACTCATAAAGTGCCTGTAGATTTCAGACACCCAAATTATGAGAACTTCATTCATCACATGGATTACAGGGAAGAAATCGAGAAGGCAACCTCGCAAGCACTCAGACATGAATGGAAAACAATGACAATGTTTCTGAGAGCTTATGGGATTGTCGATGATTGGATTAAATACAGAGCGCCACACTATCAGCCAAACGATGATATCGTGATACCTTATCCTGAGATCGTAAACAAGTTCTTTAATTACGAATATTCCAGGGATAAATACGAGACAAAGCTCTATCAATATATGTTTTTCCTGGGATTCACCATAGGGATGAGGCCACCAAGTGAACTATGTAACCTGAATGTAACAGACATCAAGATCGATGGGAAAAGAGGCTCTATCACCATCACAGAGACAAAGAAACATGGTCATAAACGAACTTTGATACCCGAGAGATTTATCCTAGTATCACCGAACAGGAAGAGCCTAAAGAATTACATCGATAAATGGAGGCCAATGATTGCTGACGGAACAGAGACAGCCTTGTTTTTGACACCTGAAGGAAAACGATTCTCACCTGATTATTTGAGATTTAAACTCACAGAGCATGGAAAGAAGATATGGGGAGATTTTCACCCATATACGATGAGGCATTGGTGCGCTACAGCTCGGATGATCGAATGGAACTACAATCTTGATAGGGTGTCATCATGGCTTGGTCACAGTCATTTGGACATGACAAAACGATATGTTCACATGGCGGAAGAATACTATAAACAGGATCAAGGGAGCTGGTTGAGACGTGCCATTAGATCACCCTCAAAAATGATGGTGAGATGTAAGCACGTTGATACCCTGAAAAATCGATACATGGCCAAAAAACCATCTATCGATAAAGTTTTCTCCGAGAGAGAAAAGCGGGCTTGGAGGGAGTCGAACCCTCGGCCAATCGGTTAAGAGCCGATTGCTCTAGCCTAGCTGAGCTACAAGCCCTCATGAAAGAAAGTATATGGAGTAACATTCGCTATTATTTAGGCTTAACGATGAAACAACGATCATTTTTCAATAATGAAATATTTTTTAAAAAAATATCTTTCCATGGCGAATAAGATCATTACTCGTCTATCACCTTGTATCCTTTCTCAGGTCGTATATGGGAAATGACAAGGGGCGCGGGTTTTCCCTTTTGAGACGGAATGTCTTGTACCTCTTTTACTGTTATCTGAACACCAGGACCTGCTTTTTTCTGATGAATCTCTTTAATTTTTTCAAAAATCACATCAAGGGAGGGACCAACATTTCGCAGATCCTCGTCGATAATAACAAGGATGTCGATTTCATCGAGTTTTTTCTGAACAATCTGAAATTGTTTCACTTTCCTCGTTTTTAATTCATTAAGAATACTGTAGAGACTGGCGAAGGATGCTGCTGGAAACACCCGTCCATCTGGTAATACCACGCTATCGCTTTTTCTCCCTTCTACTCCGCCTTTCAACACCGGTGTATGCAATCCACAGGCGCATTCGTCGTCTTCAGATATGGCAACCCAATCATCCATCCCAGTGTAACGCACAATAGGTGTAGCCTTGCCATACAGTCGTGTGACCACGATATGGCCTCGTTTTCCCTTTTCCACAGGTTTCATCTCTTCATTGATTGCTTCCATATGGAAAAAATCATAGTTGATATGCCACGTTCCCTCATCGCATTCAAACGCCATCGGGGCACCAAGGGATTCTACGGATTCGTACACATTGTGCATTTTACATCCGAAGGTTTCCTCGACATATGCCCTCGTGTACGGCTCAAGGACCGAGCCACCCGTAAGAAAGGTTTTTGGATTAATGTGTTCCCCCAGTCCTTTTCGTTTATAATATGCTATTTGAAAAAATGTGGCGGGATAGGAATAGATGACATCTGGTTTGAATCGATCTAACTGGGCGATAATCTCTTTCATTGGAAGAAACGCATTGATACTGAACCGTGTGTTTTTTCCGTACACAAAGGAAGCCTTGGAATAAAAAAGGTTTTCAGCAGTCGAATCAGCCATATTCGGATTGAAATTACCGATATTCGCTATCCTGGAGGTCCGCCAGTTGAGATGAAGTTGATCATAGGTTCGTAAGAGCGCACCGATTCCACCAATGAAAATGGAAAGATCGGTGTAAATGGAGACCTGTTTTCCTGTGGAACCTGATGTTGACACGAGATGGGCGTTCTGTCTATTGTAATTCAGGGGAAGGATATCGTTTGGGAAATGATCGACAAGGTCTTGTTTTGAGACTAAAGGGATCTTTGTTATGTCTTCTATCCCATGAATATCTTGGAGGCAAAGTCCAGCTGTAGCGTATTTTTTATAATACAGGGGGACCGTGTCAGCATAGTGAAGTGTCCTGAGAAGGGCCTTATTTCGATATTTTCTGATTTTTTCCGGGGAATTGGTGTTTAATCTCCTTGTATCAAAGAGATAATTTTTTAACAGAGGGATACCGGAAACAGGGTTGAGAAATGGGTTCATGTTCTTATCGCGGGCATACAAATATTAATTAATATATTTTATTATTGCCTGAAACGGCGTGAAGCGTGAAATACACACTGAAATGTTTGAAATGCGGTAAAACCTACTCGGCAGATCATTATATCTGTTCTTGCGAAAATAAATGTGACGCGCTTTTAAAAACGGTCTATGAACAAAAAAGTTTTACAATCGATGAAACCTACCCTGGGATCTGGCAGTATCATCAATGGCTTCCGATACAAAAAATAGACCAACGATTGATTGACCATGGGAGTTGTTTCCGTACCTATAGGAGCACAAAACTCGCAGCGCATCTTGGATTGCAGAACCTCATCATCTGTCTCAATGCATACCCGTACTGCCATACGGGATCCTTTAAAGACCTTGAGGCAGAGGTCACCTTTCAACGGGTCATGAGTACGTTTGACGCAGGAAAACCCCTGGTGATGTCCTCCGATGGGAACAACGCCATCTCCTTTGTCCACTATTCCAATGTGATTCGTTACCCAATTTTCTTGTTTGCCACAGAAGATGCACGGATCAGACGCATTTGGTCTTTTTCCAAATCTAATCCGTACACACGTCTCTTTCCTATCTACGGTGACTATTATGATGCGATTAACCTAGCCAACCAATTTTCTCGGGTCGAAGGGTATCTTTCCGAGGGCGGCTATCGAAACGTGGGTCGTCGCGACAGTGTAGGTACCATGATGCTGAATACGACGCGGTTCCTTGGCCAGATCCCTAATCATTATTTCCAGGCACTTGGCTCAGGCCCTGGTGCGATAGCAGCATACGAAGCAGCAGAACGACTCATCTTTGATGGACGATTTGGGAAGACTCTGCCGAAAATCCACGGGGCCCAAAACTACCCCTATGCTCCGATGTACGAAGCATGGAAAAATCACTCTCGAACGATTGATGAACGGTTCCAAAAAGAGTCAGCAAAGCAAATGATCGACCAGACCATCGCTCATGTGCTGACAAACCGTTTCCCCGCGTATTCCTTGATCGGCGGCATCTATGATGTGTTGACGGAAACCAAAGGGGAAATGTACAGCGTCACCAACGAAGAAATTGAAAAAGCTCAACAATTATTCGAGAAACTCGAAGGCATAAGCATTGTCCCTGAGGCAGGGGTAACGATCGCATCCTTACAACAGGCACTACAAAAAGAAACAATCTCACCGCAGGACTCCATCCTTGTGAACATCACTGGTGGTGGTCGGAAAGAGATTAAAAGGGAACGGATGCACATAGAACCGTATCGGTTTCTCACAAAAAAACTTCAAATCAGCCAAAAAACACTAGAGGAAAAAATTCAACATTCCAGGGAACTCATCCAAGAGGCTATTCAAACATATGGCAACAAGGTCGCTGTTGCCTGCAGCTGGGGAAAAGACAGCATGGTTCTTCTCCATCTTGCACGATCCATCAACCCGGATGTCCCTATTTTTTCCGTGTTAACAATCCATAAACCAAAGGAGACCTTTGATTTCATCGTAAAGGTCTTACAACAATATCACCTCAAACCAAAGATTTTCATGGTGGGCGAAACGATTCCAGAGGTGTTTAAGGAGAACTACATTGATGTCACCTTATTACCCATGGAGCAGTATCGTATACAAGAAGAAAAAATAAAAAAAGAAACAGGTCATGAAATCTATTATGCGGACCCTGATCTGTGTTGTAAATTATTAAAAGTCGTCCCGGTCCGTTACGCATATACAACTCTTGGATTGCAAGCATGGTTCAGTGGATTACGATCCACAGAGGGATACACAAGGAAGTATATCGCTGAAATTGAAAAAATAAGTGATCATGAAACAAAAATCAATCCTCTTCTCTCTTGGACCGAAGAGGAGATATGGAGATATACAAAAAACAATAAAATACCTGCGCACCCCTGGTATAAAAAGAAGTTTACCGATGGGCGAAGAATCAGGTCCTTAGGATGCGAACCATGTACTGTGCCTATATTCGATCATGAAAGCGAACGAGATGGTCGATGGAGAAAAACCCTTAAAAAGGGCGGAGAATGCGGTATCCATACACGATCAACAAGTGAGAGGATATGAGAATCGCAAAAGGTTGTTGGTCCTGGGTCGCTCCTCCACTACTTCTTAGCATTTTGTTTTTAGTCCTCAGTTGGGTATCTCTTTGGTTCCTTGCTGGTTTCATCCCTGTTTTTTGTGTCCTTGTTTTTTTCCTTATTTTCTTCCGTGACCCAGAGCGAACCATCGCCCCGGGAGTCATCGCACCAGCAGACGGGCAAATCAGAGATATTAAACAAGAGAAAAATCAGGTCCTCATCTCGACGTTCATGGAGGTGAATAACGTCCATGTCAACAGGATGCCTCTCGACGGACGCATCACGAAAATGACGCATTTCCCAGGGTATCATCTGAGAGCCTGGAAAAAAGAATCAG
>Ga0315295_10006470_pt1 | contig 10015 bp, 7 predicted proteins | sample YL17G14_0_MG_FD_204453 | JGI IMG/M metagenome (GOLD analysis project Ga0315295, IMG submission 204453) | Sediment microbial communities from Yellowstone Lake, YNP, Wyoming, USA - YL17G14_0 | ecosystem: Environmental > Aquatic > Freshwater > Lake > Sediment | place: USA: Wyoming | collected... | reverse complement strand
GTGGGACGTGATTTAACATTCACAGGGAGAACTGAAATCTGGGAGAAGGTGTTATCGATGAAGGTTAATCCACTAATAGGAGTGGGATATGAGAGCTTCTGGCTTGGAGACATCTTAAGCAAGTGGGACGATTACTTTTCTGCACCGAACCAGTCTCATAATGGTTATCTGGAGATATACGTAAATCTTGGAATTGTTGGACTTGGTTTCATAGCGGGGATCTTTGTCTCCTTTACAAGAAAAGCCCTTAGAAATATGGGGCCAAGCCTATATAGTGGAATAGTACAACTCTCATTCTTTTTGATTTTTTGGATGTATAACGTGACAGAATATGGGTTCCGACCATTAAATAGTATGTGGCTTGTGTTCCTGATGCTGGGAATATTGTTTTCTAAAAGCATGGGAATCCGGAAATTTTCTGACAGGGGTAGAGATTGATGAGGTTCTTAAACTTCTGAAAAGAGGGATGGAAGGTGGAGACAGGGGTGAGAAATGGAGCGCTTGGTTTTGTCGAAGGTGTATTCATTAGTGCAATGGTGATTTACGATTTAGAATTGTTGAAATAGAAGTTGAACTTGGTAAGAGCGTGAGAGATTATAAAACTAAACAATGTGAATATTTTGCCAGCGAGCACCTCTCGACTGATCTGAAAAGTCGAGCGGTCAGGGGAGCCGGGATTACCGTATTCTCCCAGACGCTGGTGTACGCTGTACAAACTATCAGTACAATCGTTTTGGCCCGACTCCTTACACCGAATGATTTCGGGATGGTGGCCATGGTCACCGTCTTTAGCATGTTGTTGATAAATTTTGGTGTGAATGGGTTTACTGAGGCTATTGTCCAGCAGAAAGAGATAAACCATGGGCAGTTGAGCACACTTTTTTGGGTAAATTTAGCTATGAACACCATAATCGCTGTGATTTTCATGGCGATCTCGCCATTCATTGCCAGATTTTATAGGGAGCCGCGGATAGAGTTAGTGGGTATTGTAATGGCGGTCCCAATTCTCTTTACGGGTTTATCAACAGAGCATGCGGCGTTATTAAGACGGAACATGAAATTCCACAGGATTGCAGCCATTGATATAGGAGCATCAGTTATCAGTGTTTCGATAGCTATAGCGATGGCGTTTGGAGGATTGGAATATTGGGCAGTGGTATCGAGGCAAGTAATTGTTTTCATATCATCCGCAGTAGGCGCTTGGATCTTATGCCGATGGAGGCCAGGTTTGCCTCGCCTTGGCGTGGGCGTCATACCTATGGTGAGATTCGCCTTGAATACCTATGCAAATTTTTGTTTGACATATTTCAACAGGAATGTCGATAAGATACTGATAGGAAAATATTACGGTCCGGAATCTTTAGGTAATTATGACAGAGCGTATCACCTATCCAGTTTACTTCCTAACCAATTGACGATGCCTCTTGCCAACGTTGCTTTTGCTACCTTGAGTCGGTTACGTGATGAACCAGAAAAATATCGCTATTACTATGGGAGGGTGATTTCAACGCTTGCATTTATCAGTTTTCCGCTAAGTGCAGTATTAACAATTGAAGGCAAAGATTTGATTTTGCTAATATTAGGGTCCCAATGGGAAGGAGCTGGTGTGATATTCACTGCTTTAGGGCCTGGTATTGGGATGACAGTACTTTATAGTACTCACGGATGGCTTCATATATCCCTGGGTAGGGCGGACCGGTGGCTCCATTGGGGTATAATCGCCTTTATTGCAACAGTCATCTTCTATCTGATGGGGCTGCCTTTCGGGGCATTGGGGGTAGCCATTGCTTATTCTGGAACTTACTATATTCTAATAATCCCGGCACTGATTTATGCAGGCAAGCCTATGAAGCTTAACTATTCCTTTTTTTGGAGAGCGATGGGGAAATACTTTCTGTCTGCTGTCGCCGCAGGGTGCGTATGCTGGTATATAACTAATTGTCTAAATTACACTTCCAATTTCTTTGCTGAATTGAATACTTTGCTAAGGATTATTGTGTCTTCTGTTCTGTGCGTGATAACCTATGTGCTATTTGTTGTTTCATTTTACCGAAGCATAGACCCCGTACTTCAGCTTCTTACACTTTTCCGGGAAATGATATCGAAGTCCTGAGCAGAAAATATCTTTAGTGAAATATATCTGCTGTTGATCTTGTTTTCTTACGTCCGTTTTGGGCATGACAGATAACATAAACCATTTAAGAAGGAGCTCTAAATTGCCTCAGTTGCCTTCATTAGAAAGATTGGAGAATTATTATGAAAAGGTTAGATCATTAATATTTGAAAGAAGATCGCTTAAGTTTACGGGCGCTACCCCCTTCATTTCTTTTAGTTTCGATGACTTCCCCCGATCGGCCTATTTGGTCGGTGGAGCAATATTGAAAAAATATGATATAAGAGGTTCCTACTACGCTTCTTTTGGATTAATGGGAAGCGAATCTCTAGTTGGGGAAATTTATTCTCTCACGGACCTTCAAGAACTTGTGAATGACGGCCATGAACTTGGATGCCATACATATGATCATACTGATTCGTGGAAAGGGAAACCCGATGTCTTTGAAGAATCGATCATCAAGAACCAGCAGGCTTTAAAAGCAATATTCCCAGAGACGCCTTTCAAAACGATGTCTTATCCGAAAAGGCACCCGCACCCGAGAATAAAACAAATAGCCGGTAGGTATTTTAAATGTTGCCGAGGAGGAGGACAAAACTTCAACGCGATTACCCTTGACCTCAACAATCTAAAATCATACTTTATCGACAGAAAAAACAGAGATGATCCTGCAGAGTTAAAAGCGCTGATTGACACAAGCACAAAAGCAAACGGATGGCTCATTATTTCTACACATGACATATGTAACAATCCCTCCCCCTTTGGCTGTGAACCGAAGTTCTTTGAAGAAATTGTAATACATGCTGTTCATTCAGGAGCAACCATTCTGTCAGTTTATGAAGTATATTTATCTATTTACAACCATGGATTTCAGAATTCCTCAGGGGTTTATGAGGGCAAGTGAAGAAAAAATTTAGCAGAATAATTGTAACAGTGATAGCGTTGCTACTTAACTTCGTGTGTATTCATGGTACATATGCACATGATTTTTACGTTGATAGCAATCATCCAAAAGCCAATGATTCAAATCCTGGTACGGGAGTCTCCCCTTGGCTTACAATTCAAAAATCTGCAAATAAAATGGTGGCAGGCGATACTTGTTATGTCAAGGCTGGGACATATGATGAAAGAGTTCAACCGCGGAATTCTGGACAACGAAATAATTTCATTACATACAAGGCCGTAGGAACGGTCATAATGCGAGGATTTTATGTAGATGGTAAGACGCACATAAGAATAATCGGGTTTCAGATTACTCACAGTAGTCATCATCCATATTCCGGTTTGCAGTTAATGTGGGCGCATGGATGTGAGATCTTGGATAATTTCATACATCATACCTATGCTACGGGAATCTGGTTACATAAAAAGGCACCTTCGAATAATGTGTTGATTAGGGGGAACACAATAGCCTACACTGGTTGCGTGCCGGGTCGTGAGATTGGTGACATGGCAATTCACATCACCGGGGATAACAACATTGTGGAATACAATGATATTTCTCATGTGGGAGATTTCATAAATATTTGGGGGAAGCATAACATTATAAGAAACAATTTTTTTCATGACCTATTCTTGTCAGACTATCCGGATTTTAAAAATTCGGAAGGTCACCATGTTGATGGCGTGCAGTATTTTAGTGATACGGCAGGTCTTTTGACTCGGACGTTAGTAGAAAATAATTTTATACAAAATACTAATGTTCCTCATGCTCACCTTATAATTCTCCAGGATGAACAGAACCATGGGAGTTCTGAGCTGATCTTTCGGAGAAACGTGGCAGTTCGAAATGGGTCCTATGCAGTCTTGGCGGACTACCAATTCGACAACTTTAGATTTTTACACAACACGCTCGTAGATATGCTGAATCTACAATCACCGAAGGCTACACAATGTCTGCAGTTTAGGAGGGGTGCAACTGGGGCAAAAATACTGAATAACATTTTTTACAACTCCGCCCGTTCGGGCGGGGAATTATACTTTGTGGATAGTTCTTCTATATCTGGCTTTTATGCTGATTATAATCTGGCATATCTTTCTGGCAGCCCATCCCAGGTTCATGGAATCTACAAAGATCCAAGATTTATAAACTATAGTAATAATGATTTCCACTTGCAAAGTATTTCACCAGCTATTGACGCAGCAGGTCCGATCACGAGAACAACAAACTCTGGGACTGGTATGAATATAGGTGTTACCGATGCGGGTTATTTTACAGATGGTTGGGGTTTTGCTGAGGGAGACTATATTCGTATAGGAACCAAGAATTTTATTAGGATAACCGGAATTAATTATGGGAATAATACTATAACTGTGGATAGCAATATTTCATGGAATATCAATGACCCAGTGAATTTGGCTTATCAAGGAAATGGTCCAGATATGGGAGCATACGAATACAGAACGAGTGGCTATCAATATAATATTAGTATTGCAAGTCCAGCAAATGGTTCAACAGTAGACAGTCCGGTACAGATTCAGGCAAATATTGAGAATGAAGAATGTGTGAGATATGTGATATTTTATGTCAACGGTATCCCTGTCGCAAAGGCTGAAAAAAGTCCTTATACTTACATGTTGAATCCAACAGGAATAAAAAGGGGGATTTATAAAATAGAAGCTCGGGCCCATTCATTTTATGCCGATTCAATTTTAACCAGAAGCAGTGAAATAGATCTGATTGTAAGATAGAAATTCTAAATCATTACGGATAGGGTTGAACAACAGAAGCTGAATTGAAGGAAAAAATATGGGATAAGTAACTTAAGCATTTGCAACTCAACGGTTGAGCGGAAACGGTTCGATAATCAAGCTGCTTGAGGTAGTTTTTTTCTGTCATAAATCGCGGAGAACCGGTTGACTTATTCTTTCGTTTCGGGCTCCAACTCTCAAGAATTGAGGTTACATTTGTGCATACTAAATGGCATTTTGTACAATAAATCGTGGGTAAAGAAAGAAAGTGATACCAACATGAAAATTAGAAACAATTGATAAGTTAGCTCAATTATTAAGGTATTGTCCGTTCAAATCTTTTGAGAACCACAATGTTCCAAAAATTCTCTCAGTTAAATACTTGGCATCTATTTTGCTGCAAAGATAACGCCTGCTTTGTGGGCAGGTGGGCATGACATTTTCGGCCAAGAAGGTTTAAGTCCACCTCAGAAATGGCAAGTATTTCAGGGAAGCGAAGCACAATTGGTTTTTTTGAGTTTATTTGTTAAGCTCTCCAATTTTTTTATTTTGTAAAGGAGTCAGGCAATGAGAAAAATGCTTAACCTACTGATATTAATAATCTTATTGTTACATTTCGTTTGTATTTCCTGTCTGTATTCGGCTGAGTATTATGTGGATAAAAATCATCCACAAGCAAATGATTCAAATTCAGGTACTGAAATTTCCCCCTGGCTCACAATTCAAAGAGCAGCTAATACCATGGTTGTGGGGGATACGGTCTTTGTAAAGTCAGGGACTTATAATGAGCGCGTAACTCCTTCTAATTCAGGTTCAGCCGCAGGTGGAAAAATAACCTATGCCAGATGGCAGGATAATTCGGTTGTCGTTAGAGGATTTATTCTAAGTAATAGAAGTCACATCCGAGTAATTGGATTTGAGATAACACATAACCACGGCAGCTACAACTATGATGCACTATTGTTGAACAATGCAAATCATGTGGAAATAATTGATAATTACATTCACCATACTGATGGGGTTGCCATAAATTGTACTGGAGGATGTTCGTATATAACAACCAGGGGAAACACAATACAGTATATAGGATGTCCACAAAATGCTCCGGGTCAATGTTTAGGAACGAATGTTATCAATTTTCAAACCTCCAATTACATTTTAATTGAGTATAACGACATAAGTAGAGTTGCAGACTTCTTGAACCCTGGAGGAAGTTATTATATATATCGAAACAATCTGTTTGGCCCCAATGCGGTTACTGATTATCCAGACTATGGAACGGTGGGCCACCATATTGACGTCTTCCAGCCCAATAATACTACAACCTACGCATTTATTGAACGAAATTATCACCATGACAGTGTTGTATCAAATAGCCATTTCTTCCTCGATGAAGTTGCCGCTGGCCACCATTATACTCTTCGTGAAAATGTTTCGCTTAGAAATGGAAGCCAGTTTCTCCAATGGAGGAATGCTAGCAATCATTACGCTTACAATAATACCATTGTTGATATGTGGTATACATTCTATAAGCAACAGCACGTCTTTCATATCTGGGATAGTAATAACAATTGGTCGTATAACAATATTTTTTACAATGCCAGCAACAATGTTGGTACTCCATATGCAATAGACGGTGGGACCATCATATATGATTATGATCTTCTTTATAATTCTGGAAACCCAAATGAGGCCCATGATGTTTTTGCCAATCCGGCTTTTGTCAGTTATTCAAGTGATGACCTCCACCTTTCAGCTGCTTCTCCTGCTATTGATGCAGGGACTGCCTTAACAACTGTGACCTCGGCAACTGGAAGTGGCACCTCCCTTACGTTAGCCCAAGCCGGGTTTTTCACTTCTGGCTGGGGAATTGTCACAGGGGATAGCATCCGAATTGGTTCCAGGAGTCCTGTCACAATTACAGATATTAACTACTCTACCAATACTATTACAGTGGGATCTTCTACAAGCTGGACGAACGGTGACAGGGTTTACCTCGCTCACCACGGTACAACACCCGACATCGGAGCGTTCCAATATTCTGCCAGTGGATACTCCTACAATGTGTCCATTACAAGTCCTCAATCAGGCAATGTGGTGAGTGGCCAGGTAACAATACAGACCAATTTGACGAACCCTGTCAATGTAAGAATGGTAATTTTCTATGTAGATGGAGTTCCTAAATCAACGGTTTATAGTAGCCCATATACTTATACATGGGATACAACTGGATTGAGACCTAAAACATATAACATTGAAGCAAGGGCTTATTCTTTATTTGCAGATTCAACATTAACAAGAAGTAGTAGAATAAACCTGATCGTAAGTAGCGATGCTGCACCTTTGCCTCCGCAGAACCTACAAATCATACAATAAAGAACGGGAATAACTGATTGAAATAGGCCTCTTCCTTATCGATGAAAAATAAGATGAACAATGGCCTCCGAGGCCGAACAGGTGGTTTTTCTTTAAAGAATTAGACCGCATCATATTCCACCGAGTCTATCCGTAAACCAATTGATCCAGATCAAAAATCTCACAAGGTGAGACCCCTTAAGAACAGATTTCTTTGCGAAGAAGGATCTGGGAGCATTTTGAGGGTCAAATGAAACACAGATATTGTGTTGTTGTCTGTTTTGTTCTAATAATCATTCCGATTTTTTACTGGATCAAGTGTGAATTAGGTGCAGATTTTTATGAATCCTACAGCCTGAGTCATTATGTACCTTTTAGCTATTTGACTCGCAATGATACGATTAAACCCCACGATCTAGGTATATTGCTAAAGGATTCTTTTGAACCTTTTGGAATTAGAAACGAATGGTTAAGATTATGGACGGAGGATAAAGGAAAAGTAACTCAAGGTTATGATTCGAATGGAATAGAAATGTCCCGTTGTCTTTTCGTGAGAAGCGCGAGTCAAAAGGAATGGTCGTATTCACAAAATAGGATTGTTGAAGTGCAAAAAGGTGATGTGTTCAGTTACAGTATATATATTCAATTGAGAGGAGAGGAAATCCGGGCATCAGCAAGTGTTGACAGTTTCGATAAGGATAAAAAGGTTATTCAATGGGGATACATCACTGAACAGGTTGAAGAAATGGGTACCTGGGTTAAAATTGATAAAAAATTCATGATCAATGACGACGTAAATTATATTAGATTCAGATTGAGTGGAATTGGGGTTGGGGAGTATCGGTTTGATGACGTGTGCTTCAGGAAAGAATGAAAGGGGACACTTTCAACAGTGTAACCGATGAAAAGGAGGTAGGTCGTGTTTCTCAAACTTACAGAGTGGTTTAATCAAAATAAAGTGATAATTTTAATAACCTTCGAGGTGTTCTGGATCCTCGTTTTTCTTTTGGATAGAATGAGTACCGGAGGTTCAACGGAAATACCACAATTCATTTATGTGAATTTCTGATAAGAGGACAAGGGTAGTTTAGGGACAACATTTCAAAAATCTGTATTTGAATAATGGGTTTTTTGGGGCATTTTTACCTTTGAAGGAAAAAGACCATGAATAGACCTTTAGTAATGACACTATCAAGAAGATTTATTGCAGTGTCAGTGACGGTACTATGTTGTGTCTTCATTCTCGAGGTTGGATTGAGATCCCTGGGCAGGATCCCAACCAACGTGACTGAAGGTATCGCCGAAGAACACAGGGATTCTTACCGTCTCAAGAGAAATATCAAGAAGGCAATTAAGTGGCCGTCGTATTCTTATGAAATTTATACGAACTCCTTTGGATTCAGGGATGGAGATACAGGTGAGCGAAACATAAATGGAAAACCGTATTATGTTTTTTTGGGGGCGTCTGATGTCTTCGGAAACGGAGTGAATTTTGAGGACTCGTTTGTGGGCATCTTCGCTGAACATGCCAGGAGTATGGGACAAGAAGCGCTAAACTTAGCCATTGGAGGGCATTATTTTCTTGACCAGGAAGCATTGCTGAAGGACTTTCTTAAAGGTGTTGATAGAAAACCATCTGTCATCTTCTTCTGCCTGAATGCGCTTCATATCCCGAAATTTGACAAAAGGAACCAGCACATTGTGGTCAAGAGTGGGCACACGTTCGAGAAAAATCGGTGGAAGGTGGCCTACCTGAGGGTAATGCTTGGAGATATATCTTCGGCTTATTGTTTTTTTAGGGACAATGTTCGTAAGCTCCAGTATGGGTATCTAAAGACACAATTCAAGGATGAAACACCCGAATTCCTCAATATTTACGCAAAGAGCAATAGGATGTATGATTCAGAAACCATCGGGCGATTTCAAAAGTATCTGCGTGACTTTGAGGGCTTTTGTCGCTCAAATGGTATGGAGGTAGTTTATGTATACCTGCCTTTGAGCGACAGCTTCGATCTTACGGATCTACTCATACGGTTAGGTGAAAATCCGAACAAATATGATGCGTATTATTATGAACAACTTATGATCAACTATTGTGAAAGGACAAATGCAAGACTTATCAACCTGACACCGGCATTGAAAAAGTATCACGACCAGGGTGTTAAGCTTAGGTTTGACCTGGATCCTCATTTTAACAAGTTTGCCAATAAAGTAATCGGAGAGTATCTTACCACCGAATTTTTTTCGAAGAAAAAACCAGGTTAGTAACTTTTTCCCTTGGACTCCCCACCGTCACACAAAACTACGCCCAAAGCCCTAACCGTACGATGAGTGTAATATTTCGAGGAACAGGTGATTACATTTAATTTTTATTACGACCTCTATTTCTGGCTGGCATTTGCGGCCGTTGTGGTGGGATTCAGACTTTTGAATTTCAACGCTGTAGTAAAAAGTATTTTCCTTTGCGTCGGCAGTATGTTGATGATTCTGGCTTTACCCAGGTTTGATCTCACTTCTCTTGTATTTCTTCTATTGTTAAGTCTGTTTACGTTCCTCGTGGGATGGTTATTGTTGAGCGATGTATTTAGAGAAAAGAAAGTTGTGGGAATATTCATTTCTGGAGGCGCCATCATACTCTTGGTGACGACATTGGCTTTCTTTAAATACCATCTCTTACAGAGTTATTTCTTCCAGACCATAGTTGAAATGAAAGGTGGGGCCTCAGAAATCATTTTTATCATTGGGATTTCATATTTCTCATTCAAGATGATTCATTTCGTCATAGAGAGCTATAAGCGTCAGATCAAACATTTGAGCTTGTTGAACTTTTTAAACTATATTTTCTTTTTCCCGTCT
>Ga0315295_10006468_pt1 | contig 10016 bp, 6 predicted proteins | sample YL17G14_0_MG_FD_204453 | JGI IMG/M metagenome (GOLD analysis project Ga0315295, IMG submission 204453) | Sediment microbial communities from Yellowstone Lake, YNP, Wyoming, USA - YL17G14_0 | ecosystem: Environmental > Aquatic > Freshwater > Lake > Sediment | place: USA: Wyoming | collected... | reverse complement strand
GTTTTGAGGCCTGTGGTTTTGCAAATTTTCTGATCTGTTTTTGCATCTCCTTGAGCTTTTGTTCATCAGTTATCGTGTTGATGATTGCCTCAGGCAGCTTTTTTGCAATTTCATGCGGTTCAATGATAATGCAGGCGCCTTTTTGAGAGTAAGCCCTGGCATTATACATATGATGGTTTTCTGTCACGGTCGACGACGGCAGGATTATTGAGGGTATGCCTGATACAGATAGTTCTGCAAGGGTTACAGCTCCGCCTGCTGAGACTGACAGGTCGGCAATTGCATATGCCTGTTCCATCTGCTCAATGAAGGGGAGAACTCTGAAATGATGGTGATATTTGTTTTTCAAAGTATTAATAACGTAAGCGAAATCCTGTTCTCCGGTCTGCCAGAGGAGTTGAATGTTATTTTTGGTAAAAAGGGAAACGTTATCGAGTATCACCTGGTTTACTGCACCTGAATCAGAACTTCCTCCTGTGACAAGGCATGTGCGCAGGTTAGGACTGAGACCAAAGAACCTATAGGAACTATCCCTGTCAACAGAGGGATGTATTATGGAATTTCTTATTGGCGTACCGGTGAGAACCAGTTTTTCTTTCGGGAAATGCATGGCTGTATCGCTGAAAGATATACATATTTTGTCTGCCTTATTTTTAAGAAACGTGTTAGTTTTACCGGGATATACATTCGGTTCTATGATTATCGTTGGAATCTTCTTTAGTGCAGCAGCATATACGAACGGACCGCTGGGGTATGCGCCTAAACCTACGACTACATCAGGCCGGTGTTGCTGAAGAATTTTCATGGATTGTATTAAACTCAGACCAAAATAAAAGGGTAACATTAAATTTTTGTATCTGTTTTTTCTGTCAACAGGGACGATGGTGAGAGAATATTTGACAATATCGGTAGGAAGCACCTTGTCCATCTGCACCCTGCCGTTAACTCCGACAAAAACGATTTTGCTCTGGGGCATTTGCTCTTTAATGCACTCGATGAGGGCAAGAGCAAGGTTCAGATGTCCATAAGTTTCTCCGCTGCTTAAAATAACATTAAGATTATCTGTCATTGCGGCTTGTCCGCAATCTTTTTGGTTTTTTCAGAAAGATTCTCGCCTCGGCGAGTCGCCTGAGGTGACCCGACAAGCGGGAATGACGTTTCACCTAAAGGCATATTAGTTTCTTTCAAGGCATCTTTGGAAAGAGGATTTAATCTGTAAACCCTGATAAACGGGAAGCGGTCTATCACCAGTTTGAAATATGGTTCAAACGTTTCTGGTTCCCGAATGAGCATCTGTACCATTAATGAGTTATATACGCTTTCATCCATTAAATACATTGAATCGATTATTGCATTTCTGATAACAAAGATCCCTTTTTTGTTTTCAGGCCAGGCATAGTGTTTTCTGCCATGTTCTGAAAGTAGATCCGCAGCACTTACTTTAAACGATTTTTCGTCTTCATATAATGTGCCTTTCTGCATGTCAAATTTTATTTTCCCTTTTGTCCTGATGATCTGTCCCGGAGTTGAGTCTCCTGAGGCAAAATCCCACGTGCCAAAAATGCTTATTTCCCGTGCAATTTTAAGGTTATCCCAGGACACTATCATATACTGCCCGGGGAAGCCTTGCCGGCTTGATGGAGGCTGAGTTTTCAGACCCTGCATAAAGTCCTGTGCGCTTTTGGGATCTTTTTTATTCAAAAGTTTTGTAAACGGATTACGATACAGCGGCACAAGGGCATTATGTCTTTCCTGAATCAGGCCGAGAGCCTTTTGTTGACTGGCGGTGAATGCAATCAACTGATAAGCATGGAGCGGTGAAGGAGTGAAATGCACGTGTGCAAGAGGTACAGTATATTCACCGGTATTCCTGCTGCCATCTGCAAAGGTCATACGTTCTGTAAAAAACTGGGCAGCATAGCCCCAGTCCCACCAGATCCATATCTGGGCATCAGGAGAGGACATTGTGCGCAATTCCTTAAAAGTTTGTGCATATTCTTTTGTAAGGAATAAAGCCGGTTTTTCCGTCACTATGGTGCTCCTTATGGACCAGAGGACAAAAAATAGGAGAAGCATCTGGACTATCCATCGGATGTAAGTTTTTAAACCGAAGGACCTTAGCATAGTGACAATCCCAAAGCCCAGCCCGATACCTAAAACAACCCCTCCGTACATGGTAAAGCGCCAACCGAGTTTTATACTGAAAAGACCAACAATGAGCAGAGGGGCAAAAACAAATGCAGAAGGGCGCCGCCAGATACAATATAGAAATCCTGCTATCCCGGCTGTCAAGAGAATCCAGTTGCATGCAAGCAATCTGACTACGTTTTTCATGCTTGTAGCCTTTGCCTCCGCAACTGTTTCAATAGTCGAAGGCAGCATAAGGATACCGGAATGAGATGAAATTTTGCCGTAGCGGCTGAGATGGAACCAGATACTGGATATCTTATTATGCAGATCAAAAGAGAGAAAAAAGCTCAATGCAAGGACTGCTCCTATTGCGAGCATTCCTTTTCTGTTCGTGAAATAATCAGGCTTGAATATTGCCAGCAGAGCGATCCCGGATACAATGACAAGCCCATGTATAGCGCCGTCACCTGCAATGAGAATAATCCCAGTAGAAACAGCAATGTCATATCTGAGCCCTTTTCTTGCGAAAACGAGACCAGTGAAGGCTGCACATACAAGGAGGCTCAGTCCGATGACTTCGCCGCTTGGATAGAGCGTAAAATAAATTCTGAGGAGTATGCCAAGAAGCAATGCGCCTGTATAGACCTTTCTCCGGTCGACAGCTTCATTATGATCTCCGGGGATACGAATAAGCGGCTCAAGCCAGATGATCAGACACACAGCAAAGCAGACAGGGAAGAACAGAGTGAACACGTCGGTGTCAAACCATCCGGTCTGGGTGCGGAGAAGGAATCCAAATGATGCACCGGTCATTACCCCTGATACCAGTAAAGCTTCCGGCATGCGCCACCTTATGGCTAAAAGGCCAACGGGTATAACAACAAGAGGGGCCATTAAAAGAGGAAGATAGAATCCAATAAGGCCGATATCAAGACCGGTAATAGTATGAATAATCCGAAGGATTTCTGATAAAGGGCTGTCCGAAAATTGATTGATTTTCTTTGCACCTGCCAGCCATGCATAGCTGTCTGGATTCTGCATTAACGGAATTCCATCGAGTTGGCGGATGGAAAGCTGCCGGGCCGGCACTTCAATGAACCGGAGCGCAGAGCAGAATGAAAACGCCAATAAAAAAAGCGCCATCCACTGCCAGATTTTAAGAACATTCTCACCCGCGGGTGTGGCATCCGGAGGCATTGTTATGACTTTCTCTGTCCTGTCTGACGTAGCTTTATTAAGTTTTTTCTTTGAACCCATATGAAAGGCACCCTATTATTGAGAATGCAGTTTGGTTAAGCCTGCTCCTGCATTAACATTGACAGATATACACAATGGCTATATTATAAATCCGAAAGACTTTTTTTACACTCTCGATCATGTCATGAACCAAAAAAAACATCTGAATAAACATGTCCCACATGCAGGCAACAGAAAGCTTCATATTGCCTTTTTGCATCCTGAACTTGGCATTGGTGGCTCAGAAAGGCTGGTGGTTGATGCTGCGGTTGAACTCCAGAAGAAAGGTCATGCGGTGACTGTTTTTACTTCAAGGCATACTGAAGACTACTGCTTCGAAGAAACATGCACCGGATATATGGATATACGTGTCAAAGGAAATTTTATCCCCCCGCACATAGCCAATCGTTTAAGGGCTCCATGTTCAGTTGCCCGGATGGCATACGCAACATTGGCTATGGCACTGAGTGAATGTCATTATGACATCGTATTTTGTGATCTGGTGCCGCATGTCGTTCCGCTTATCCGTTTCGTATCATCAGCAAGGATTATTTATTACTGTCATTACCCTGATATGCTTCTTGCTCCAAAACGTACCGGTATATATGCTCTGTACAGGTATCCTATCGACCGTTTGGAAGAACTTGGTTTGCGTATGGCAGACTGTATTCTTGTTAACAGCGAATTTACTGCGGAAGTTTTCCGAAAGGCATTTCCACGGCTTGATACAAAACGTGCAGATGTCCTGTCCCCCGGCATTGATCTGTCCAGGTACTCTGGAGATATGAAACGCCCTGCTTCATTGCCTGAGTCAAGCGATGCTGATTCAAAGATTATTCTTTCACTGAACCGCTACGATCCAGGGAAAAATCTGAATCTGGCAATAGAGTCATTCAGAGCTCTGAAAGGAATAGTGCCGTCAGAAACATTCAAACAAATGCGTCTTGTCTTTGCCGGTGCCTTTGATGAGCGTCTGCCGGAAAGCAGAGAAACACTTAAACATTTAAAGGAATTGGCAGAGACATTTGATCTCCGGGAACAGGTTATCTTTCTCCGTTCTCTTACAGATGCAGAGATCAACTGGCTTCTGAACCATTGCATATGTCTTGTCTACACAAGCATAAACGAACATTTCGGGATCGGGGTTGTTGAGGCGATGGCTGCAGGATGTGCTGTAGTAGCAGTTAATCGGGGTGGGCCTCGCGAAACGATTGAGAATGATGTAACCGGCATTTTATGCGATCCTGCTCCGGCTGCCTTTGCAAATGCTATCGCACGAATTGCAACAGACCCGGCTGCAGCTGAGCGCATGGGAAGAGCGGGGCAGCAAAGGGCAGCTGCAAATTTCTCGCGGACAGCTTTTGGTGACAGGCTTAACAGCATTATCGAAGATATCCTCAAGAGTCAAAGCAATGGTTAGAAGGATACAAAAAATGTTTTTTTTACTCAGTCAACGCTTGCGAATGTTCTGGTTTGGGCTGGTGCCTGTTTCTGTTGTCGAGGCAATTCTGGAGAGCATTGGTGCAGTTGCTATATTTTCTCTCATAAAGATTCTGGATAATCCGGAGAGTATTTATACAATCCCGGTTGTATCGCAGTTGTATGAAACACTCAATATTAAGGGTAATTCATCAATTGTTCTTTCATTCACGATCATGGTGACTTTTTTCTATATTCTCAAGAATGCATTTTTGCTGGTATCTGCATATCTCAGAAGTTCAGTGACCAGCACGACAATCAAATTTATTTCAGGCGAACTCTTCAACCAATATCTTAAAGCTCCGTTCACGTTTCATTTCCAACGTAATTCAGCTTCCATGATTGACCGAACAATTAGAGGTGCAGATGATGCTGTGCGTTTGGTGCTGGAAGCAGCAGTTGCATGCATATCAGAAATACTTGTGCTCTCCGGCATTATTATCATTCTTGTGATCGCCGCGCCTGTAATAACAATTGTCTCACTGGCAATTATTGTTTTTCTGCTCGGCACGCTCCTTTACGTGACCCACTCCAAGTTCTACCGGCTTGGTGCAGAACATCAGAAACTACGCATAAAATCCCAGCAGGCTGTGCAGCAGGCCCTTGGAGGAATTAAAGAGGTAAAGGTAATGGGCCGGGAGCAATACTGGAAGAGCCTTTTTTCTTCATACCAGCAGGGCATATCATCGATAAGGAAGTGGTATGCTACATTGCATGCTGCTCCGCGCTTTCTTGTAGAAACTGTTTTTATCTGCATTCCACTGGTCATGGTAATTTTGACCCGGAATAAAGCAGTATACGGTCATTCAATACTGCCGCTGCTCGGGCTATATGCATATGCTGGATTCCGCGCAATCCCTTCATTCAACCGCATAACCATGCATCTGAATAATATCCGGTACGGAGGGGCTGTGGCTGACTTGCTATATGACGATTTCACTCTTCTCGGTGTAGCTCAGGACAGATCACATCAGGAAAACGTTGATCAACATTTGTCCTTTGAACAGAGCTTGTCGGCAGAACATGTCTGTTTCTCCTATGATGAAAAAACCGGCCATGTTCTGAACGATCTGAGTCTGACTATCAAACGCGGAGAGTATATTGCTATTGCAGGGGCAACCGGAGCCGGGAAAAGTACAATCATTGATATTATACTCGGACTTATCCCTCCCTCCAGCGGAAATATTACTGTGGACGGCATAGATATCAGTAATAAGGTATCAGCATGGCGGAAAAAGATCGGGTATGTCCCGCAGGACATATACCTTACCGATGATACACTCCGCCGCAATATTGCCTTTGGCATACCGGACGAAGAGATATCAGAAAACAAAGTAATTGAAGCGTTGCGGCTGGCACAGCTTGAGGATTTTATCGCATCGCTTCCCAAAGGTCTTGATACAGTGATCGGCGAACGCGGTGTGACACTCTCCGGCGGAGAAAAGCAGCGCGTGGCAGTTGCCAGAGCGCTTTATCTTAACCCCGAGATTCTGATATTTGATGAAGCCACCTCTGCACTGGACAGCCGTACCGAACAGGAACTGGCAGATGCCATTCGTTCTCTTCGCGGTCATACAACAATTATTCTTGTAGCACACCGCATACAGACGATTAAGAACTGTGACAGGATTATATTTATCCGGAATGGTCGAATAGAGGCCACCGGCGGATGGGATGAACTCTTACTAAGCAACCCAGAGTTTTGTAAGCTTGTGAATGAATAAGAACAGCATAAAAATTTCCGGCTTTATGATTGTAAAGAATGTGGTATCACAAGGATATCCCTTTCTGGAGGCAATAGAGGCTGCATTGCCTCTCTGCGATGAGTTTCTGGTTTCGGAAGGTTACTCCTATGATGAGACGTGGCCTGTCCTGCAGGCCCTCCAGAAAAAACATCCCGGCAAATTGAAGCTATTCAGGGATTCATGGAACACAGATATCAATACAGGACCAATTCTTGCCAAAATGACCAACATTCTGAAGCAAAGGTGTCAGGGTGATTTTTGCCTGAACGTACAGGCGAATGAAATTCTTCACGAATTATCACTTGACGAATTAAAATATCTGCCAGTTCAATATCCTTCAGCAGAAGTCTTTCTTTTACCGTTCTACAACATAATGGGTAGCAGGCTTCTCTGGATAGTAGATTACAGGAGGAGATTGTTCAGGAACAGAAAATATATCGTATCCAGAGGAGATGCCTACGATGTCGGCTACAACATACGCCATCTTCTGATGCACCCGCTCATGTTCTACAGACATATAATGCATGGGTCAAGGGGGGCCATTTGTTACTTATCAGAACCTGTGTACCGCTATCGGGCACTTTTCCCGGAAAATTATTTGGCCAAACTCAAATCACTGAGGAGCAGCACGTATCTTTGGGACAAGGAATATCGGTTTGCCCAATCAGTAGAGGACGAGACTTTGCATTCCCGGCGAAAGCCAGAAGAGTTTTGGAACAAAATGAAATCCTTCTTTGATGGAAGCATATTCGAAGATCTTCCTCCAGATATTCATGTTTCTCCAATTATACCGCACCGGTGCTTTGGAGAGCTGGAAAAGGCCCCTAAAATAGTGGGACACCTTCTGAATAAATGGCGGTATAATTTAAAAGACAGCATAGAGGCTTTACAGATTTATTATCCTTAATGAAGAAAAATATCTAATAAGCTTGATTCCTTTGTTATATTTCACATTTTGTTTATGAGTTGCGCCTGCAGTTTTTAGCAAATTCTTTGATAATAGCTCTCACCTCACCGATAAATCTCTCCACATTAAAGAGGTGCCGGCGCGGGGTAAGGTATGCCCTCAGTAGAGCCTGTTCATCAGGATTTTCCAGAACGTATGAGATTTTAGCGACAGCGTCTTCCACTGAAGAGTAGCTCAGGCGTTCACAATCTCCGATGATCTCTGCCTGTCCGCCACTGTTTGGCACAAATACTATGCAGCCGCTTCTTACCATCTCGGCTACAGCCATGCCGAAATGTTCATCCGTCATCCCGTGAATTCCATAACGATGACTGGAAACAAGGCTTATAAGTGCTTTGCGTGGCAGATCATGTTCAGTAGATATCCATGAGGAGTTCTGTCGGACGATTTTGGCAATGCGGGCATGGTATTCCGGATTGTCAGGAGACCCGATTATATGAAGATGCGCATCACCGGTTGCAGCCCGTAATCTCCGAATAATATCAATGATCTTCTCGATCTCCTTTTCAGGTGAGATTCTGCCGATGCAGACAAATCCGTTTTCACGGTCCGACCAGTCTGTGTCAGGAAAGTCCCCGGCTATCGGAGGGTAAAGTGTCGTTGTTTCAATATCGCCATATCGTTCCTTGACCATTGCAGCTATCCAGTCAGAATTTACGAGGGTTATATTCTGCTTTACCCGTTCAGATGAAAAAGGTATAAGCGCATAACATAAATTGCGGTAAAGTGAGACTGAGAATGGGATGCTGTGATACCATCGCAGATCGCTTTTAGGCCGTGGAAAATACAAACAGGGGAAGTGGATATACTGAATCCCCTTTCGGCCGAAGTCTGCCTCGTTATTGCATGTGAGCAGAATATCAAAATTATGTTGTATCTTCCTGCAGCTACGAAGGTGCAGAGCCCATTTTAGCAGGCTGACAGGAGTGGGAATGCATTCAACAAGCTTCTTCAGGACAGGGTTGACAGTATAAAACGCGATATCAGCGGTGGTAAGCGATGTGCCATAGTAATAATTGATAGATGCAAGGTCGACCGGCTGCCATGACAGGACACTGATATCATATTCATCTTTCAACGCCTCAAGCATCCATGCACATACTCCATTCCCGCCTCCGGGGGGCTGAAGATTTGGCTGGACCATGAGTATTTTTTTTGACTTCATCAGCATAAGATATAATAATACCAGAGATCGAAAATGGATACCGGCTTTCAATGAAAAGAATACTTTTCCTGACGCATCAGTGTCCTTATCCTCCTGTCAGCGGGGGGGCAATAAAGCGTTGGAAGAATATTGAATATCTTTCAAAAAACCAATCTCTTGCACTTGCTCTCTTTTATCAGGATCAGGGAATCTCCTGCAGGGATGAGCTCCTGTCACGGGTCAATATAAGTTATGTTTATGAAGAGCATCTTTTCAAAAAGAGAAATGTTTTCAATTTGCTGAAAAGCCATATCCGGCAAGTCCCTCTTTCGCTGGTGAGAAATTACTCTGCTACCTTCCAAAGGCATATAGAGAAAATCGCAGCAGACTATGAGATACTGTTTCTGGATTCATACCTGATGTTTCAATATGTCCCTGATAGGTTTGCAGGGAGGGTGCTTTTACACATGCATAATGCAGAGCATGTTATCTGGGAACAGTATGCCCGTAATGAAAAGAATATCCTGAAGAAAGCATTTGCATGTAGAGAAGCAGGAAAAATCAGGGAATATGAAAAGGTCATCTGCGGAAAATCCCACGCTGTTTTAGCAGCTCCCAAAGATATTGAATGCCTGAAAAAAATAGGAGTTGCTGCCGGCAAATTTTACGAGACGTATCACCTTGGGGATGAGGCGCTTCTGCAGGAGCCGGATATTGAATTTGACAAAACAGAGGAGGCTCTTCTCTGCGTGGCTACATTAACCTGGGAACCCAATACAGACGGATTGCTCTGGTTCATCCGGAATGCCTGGGATAGCCTCAAGCAACAGTTCCCTGAGCTTAGGTTTTACATAGTGGGTCGTAATCCGGACCCGCGGCTGCAAAAAATCTGCAACAGCAGAAAGGATATTTTTCTCCCCGGGTTTGTGGAAGACCTGAAAGGATATTACTCAAAATGCAGGGTTTTTGTCGCTCCGCTGCGGTTCGGAAGCGGAATGAAGGTAAAGGTTATAAATGCCATGTACCGGGGCATACCGGCTGTTACTACCCCGGCTGGTGTTGAAAGCCTCGAAGTGCAGGATATGCATCATGTTGCCATTGCAGAGACTCAGGAGAAAATGGTTGAAGCTTGCAGTGTTCTCTTGCAGGATAAAGCAAAATGGGAGGTCCTGCGTGATAATTCACGTAAGCTGGTAAGGGAGAAGTATACCTGGGATAAGGTTTTTGTAAACCTGAAGAAAGCAATCAATGGAGAATAGAGTTCAGGCTAAGAGATATAAATTTATATGAAAGGCGCTGGTATAATTTTTCATGG
>Ga0315295_10006466_pt1 | contig 10017 bp, 9 predicted proteins | sample YL17G14_0_MG_FD_204453 | JGI IMG/M metagenome (GOLD analysis project Ga0315295, IMG submission 204453) | Sediment microbial communities from Yellowstone Lake, YNP, Wyoming, USA - YL17G14_0 | ecosystem: Environmental > Aquatic > Freshwater > Lake > Sediment | place: USA: Wyoming | collected... | reverse complement strand
CAAGATGGAGATCCGTCACGTGCTGGGGGGCGACGTTGACTTCAAGGCGGAGCCGGGCCAGGTGCAGGGGCTGAAACTGTACGACTTCCAGACGCCGGAGTACGTGATGGACGTGCCGGCCCGCAAGAAGTCGAAGTGGACGACCGAGGGGACGTTCCACCTGGGCACCGCGCAGAAGCAGAATCGCGTGCAGTTGAAGCCGTAGTAAGCGCAGGCCGGGGCAACGCCCCGGCAGCCACGGTGGATCTTCGACGCGCGGGGCGCGCTCAAGCGCCGCCAGAAAAGACTTCCATTTCCGCCCCCACCCGCTATACTTCTGCATCTTTGATGCCCGGCCCCTGGCGCCGCGAGCGCCACGGCCGCCGAGAAGGTAGAACCCCTGACAAGAAGGAGACTTGAGGATGCCGCTTTGCCCGATGCGTCAGATCCTGGACCAGGCCCGTAAGAAGGCCTACGGCGTTGGGGCCTACAACGTCAACAACATGGAGCAGATCCAGGCCATCGTCCAGGCTGCCCGCGAGACCCAGTCGCCTCTCATCATCCAGGCCAGCCGGGGCGCCCTGGAGTACACGAACCTCGTGTACCTGAAGCACCTGATGGCGGCCGCCGTCGAGGAGAACCCCGACCTGCCCATCGCCCTGCACCTCGACCACGGGCCGAACCTGGCCCTGTGCAAGGAGGCGATCTCGATCGGCTTTACGAGCGTCATGATCGACGGCTCAATCGATTACGAGCAGAAGACCCCCGACGGCAAGCACCCGGCCCGGTCTTTCGAAGACAACGTCCGCGTCACGAAGGAAGTGGTCGATTACGCCCATGCCTTCGGCGTCAGCGTTGAAGGCGAACTGGGCACCCTCGGCGGCATCGAGGAAGACACCCACACCGACAAGGTCCTCCTGACGGACCCGAACCAGGTCGAGGAGTTCTGCAAGCGTACGAAGGTCGACGCCCTGGCCCTGGCCATCGGCACGAGCCACGGCGCCTATAAGTTCAAGCACGAGCCGGTCCTGGCCCTGGACCTCATCAGCGCGTGCCGCCAGCGCGTCGCCGACGTCGCGCTGGTCATGCACGGCTCGTCGAGCGTGCCGGCGGAACTCGTGGCCGAGGTCAACAAGTACGGCGGCAAGATGCCCGGCGCCATGGGCGTGCCGATTACCTCGATCCAGGAGGCGATCAGGCGCGGCGTCCAGAAGATCAACGTCGACACCGACGGGCGCCTGGTCGTCACGGCGGCCATCCGCAAGGTCTTCACGGAGAAGCCGGCCGAGTTCGATCCGCGGAAGTACCTGGGCCCGGCCCGCGACGCCCTGGCGAAACTCATCGCCTCGAAGATGCGCGACTTCGGCACCGCCGGCCACGCCCGGGATTACCGGCGCAAGACCCTCAGGTCGATGATCCGGTTCTACCTGAAACAGCCGAGCCTGTAGGGCCGCAGCGATGCGGGGAAGGGGCGGTTCCGGGCGGGCGCCAGGCGCCCGCCCGGGCCTTTTCTGCGCCGCAGGCACGATGGGGCCCGACAGGCCGCGTCGCGCGACGTGCCTCTTCCGCCGCCCCCGCCCGCCACGGCGGGTCTGCGACTCGCCGGGGCGCGTTTCGGTTGATGACGCGGCACGGCCTTACGCGTGCCGCCGGTGCGGGTGATTGGCGACTTCGGCGGAGCCGGGGGCCTTGTGGGTCTCGCCTTCGAGGACATGTTCGGGCAGGTTGGCCCCCGTCGAGGCGACCATGTGGCAGGCGTCAAGCCACGAGTCGACGGACTCTCCGGCGTCGGCCCACCAGCCGTCGACGATCTCGTAGGTCATCGCGCCCTGCTGGATGTAATGGTTGTTGACGTCGGTGATCTCGAGTTCGCCGCGCGCCGAGGGTTTCAGGTTAGGCAGGATCTCGAACACCTCCGGGCCGTACATGTAAACGCCGATGACGGCCAGGTGCGACCTGGGGCACTTCGGTTTCTCGACGATGCGGCGGATGTGGTGGCCTTCGAGTTCCGCGACGCCGTAGCACTGGGGGTTCGGCACTTCCTTCAGCAGCACCTTGGCCCCCTCGTGCAGGGGTTCGAAGGCGCGGACGGCCTTGGCGATGGCCTTCTGGAGGATGTTGTCGCCGAGGATGACGCAGACCTTCTCGTTCTCCACAAAGGCGTGCGCCAGCGCCAGCGCTGCCGCAATGCCGCCCTCGCCCTTCTGGTACGCGTAGTGGAGGTGCTTGAGGCCGAACTCCTCGCCGTTCTCCAGCAGCCGGATGAAGTCGCCCGCCGAGTTGCCGCCCGTCACGATCATGATGTCGGTGATGCCCGCCCGCACGAGGCACTCGATTGGGTAGTAGATCATCGGCTTCGAGTAGACCGGCAGGAGGTGCTTGTTGGTGATCTTGGTCAGCGGATACAGCCGCGTTCCAAGTCCGCCCGCGAGGACGACGCCTTTCATACTCGTGTCTCCGTGGTACGCCGTAACACCGCCTACTCTACTGGGGACCCGCGCCGAGGTCAATGGCAACGGCGACACGGGCGCTCGCGCTCCTGCTCGGGCGAAGGCGTGCCGAACGTCCTGCGAGCATGGCACGCTCGCCGCCGCGGGCCGTCGCACGATGGCGATTCGCCTACGGCGCCGATTCGTCCTGCTCCTTGGTCCTGAGGACGCGGTACATCGAGTACGCGGTCAGGGCGAGGATGACGAACCAACTGGCGCCCAGGAAGATCCAGCCGCCCAGCCTCATGCCGCCGCCTCCTTGGCCCGCCGGCGCCTCCAGGCGAACCACACGAGCGCCGCCAGGTTCGCAAACAGGGCGACGAGCATGATCCGGGTGCCCAGGACGTAGCGGGTGTTTTCCGGCGCGACCTTCTCCATCAGGAACACCGGCACGCCCTCCTGCACCAGCCAGAACCCCAGGATCAGCAGGAGGAACGCCGGCGTGACGTACTTGATGATGAACCGGTAGATGCGCGGAATCGTGATGTCCGACCCGACGTGGAGCTCCGTCCAGGCGTTCTCCATGCCGAAGACCCACGCGAACAGGACCGTCTCGACCGTGGCGAAGAGGACCAGGCAGAACGTGCCGCCCCAGAAGTCGAGTTCGTCGACCACGCCGCTGCCCAGAAAGAAGATGGCGGCGTGGCAGAGGACGAACGTGTTGAGGCCGAAGATCGCCGTGGCCTCTCTCCTCGACAGGTCGAACTCGTCCTCCAGGAAGGCGATCGCCGGCTGGGCCAGCGAGATCGACGACGTCACGCCCGCGATGAAGAGGAGCACGAACCAGGCGAACCCCATGAGGTGGCCCCACGGCATCTGCTGGAGCACCAGGGGCATCGTGACGAACCCCAGGTTGAACGCGCCGCCGCGCGCGATCTCGGTGGTGCCGGCCGCGCCGAAAAAGGCGAACGCCGCCGGAATGATCACGCTTCCGCCGACGATCACCTCGGCCAACTCGTTCCAGGCGGCTGCCGTCAGGCCCGACAGCGCCACGTCGTCTTTCGGCGTCAGGTAACTGGCGTACGTCAGGATGACGCCGATGCCGACGCTGAGGGTGAAGAAGATCTGCCCGGCCGCCGCCAGCCACGTCTTGGCGCTCAGAAGCGCCGACCACTTCGGGTTCCAGAGGTACCCCAAACCGTTGACGATGTTGTTCTCGGGTGCGGCGGGGTCGGGGGTGCCCAGCGAGAAGACGTGGACCATCAGGACGATGCCCAGGACGAACAGGACGGGCAGTCCGTACTTGCACACCAGTTCAATGCCGCGCCGGATGCCGGCGTAGAGCACCAGCAGGTTCACGGCGAACGTGAGAAGAAAGAACACGTACGCCGTGCCCAGGCCCGAGAAGTACTGGTTGCTGGCGACCCCCTGGTAGCCCTGGAGGAAAGCCTTCATGCTCTCCTGCGTGGTGCAGGAGTTGTACCGGCCCGTCACGGCAAAGTAACCGTAGCCTAGCAGCCAGGATTCGACATAAACGTAATAGATAAAGATGACAATGGGGCCGAAGATGCCGATGACGCCGAAATACTTGATGAACCGGTTCTTGTTCCAGAGGGTGTGGAACATGCCGGGGGCGGTGGAGTGTCCGAACCCGCCGCCGAACCGGCCGATAGTCCACTCGATCCACATCAGCGGCAGCCCCACCAGCAGCAGCGCCACGAAGTACGGAATCATGAACGCGCCGCCGCCGTTCTGCGCCGCCTGGACCGGGAACCTCAGGAAGTTGCCCAGGCCGATGGCGCTGCCGGCCACGGCCATGATGATGCCCAGGCGGCTTCCCCAGCGTTCGCGTGCCACGGTTGCCCCTCGCAAGCGGGCGTCATGCCACCCCGGTCTCGACGACGCAGGGCCGTGTGGCGGCCATCAGGATAACGGCCGCGGGGCGTTAGTCAACAATTACGCCGCCGGCGAAATCTTGTCGGCCGCGCGGGAACCTGCTATGCTTTCGGCCCTTTGGCATGCGGCGCCCGAGCCCGCCGCGGGAGCGGCCGGAGACGTCGAATGGGGATCCCCCGCCGCTTCCGCGGCGGGCTCGAAGCAACCGCGTGGTCGCTGCGGCGGCCACTCGACGCGCTCAAAGCGGAGGCACGATGGAGCGGCGGGCAGTCATCTTCGACATGGACGGCGTCCTGATCGACAGTTACCACGCCCACATGCTGGCGTGGATGAAGTTGGGCGAGAAACTCGGCTCGCCGATCACCGAAGCGCAGTTCGTCCCGACGTTCGGCCGCCGCAACCCCGAGATCTTCCACACCCTCTGGCCGGGTCTCATACCCGACGACCAGGCCGATTACTGGAGCCGGTGGAAGGAGCAGGCCTACCGCGACATCGTCACGGCCCGGTTCCCCGAGATGGACGGCGCCCGCGAACTCCTCGACGCCCTGAAGGCCGCGGGCTTTGCGCTGGCGATCGGTTCCAGCGGTCCGCCGGAGAACGTCGAGGTGGCCCTCAAGGGCCTGGGGCGGGCGCACCTCTTCGACGCCATCGTCAACTCCCACGAGGTCACGCGCGGAAAGCCCGACCCGGAGGTGTTCCTGAAGGCGGCCGCGAAACTCAGGATTGAGCCGAACTGCTGCGCCGTCGTCGAGGACTCGAAGGCGGGCCTGGAGGCCGCCGAGCGGGCCGGCATGACCCCCATTGCCGTGACGGGCACGTTCGGGCGACAGGAACTCGCCGGCCATGCGGCCCTGGTGGTCGAGAGCCTGCGCGGGCTTTCGCCCGAGACAATCGCGAGGCTGATCGACGCCAAAGCGCAGGGGGGTGCTTTGCACCCACGCGCCAAATCCAAGTAAGAAGGTTACATCACGCGCACGTTCACGCGCCGGCCCGAGTGCGAACTCTCGATGGCCGCAAACACCATCGCCAGGCTCTTGATGTTGTCGTGGCACTCGCACTGCGGCCGGCGGCCGGTCCGCAGGTACGCCAGCATCTCCCTGAGGGCCCCGTGCATGCCGCCGAACCTGACCGGCGACCGGGCGATCTTGACGGGCTTCTTCGGCCGGTGGAACCCCTCGCTGCCGCACACGACCTCGCCGTACGGGTCGCGGTCGCGATCGTAGAGGATCGTGCCCTTGGAGCCAACGATCCGCCAGTCGCCGTTCCAACTGGTGTGGCACCCCTCGGCGCACCACGAGCCGCGGTAGGCGAACCGCACGCCGCCCGTCATCTCGAAGATGGCGTTGGCGGCCACGTCGCCCTTGTACCAGGACCCCTTGGGGTTGAACTCCTCGGCGTAGACGCGCACGGGGTCCACGGCGCCGATCATCCGGGCCATGTCGAAATGATGGATCGACATATCAAGGATGAGCGGACTGGGCATCACGTCGCGAAAGCCCCCGAAGTGGGCGCCCAGAAAGAAGTCGCAGTTCAGGGTCGTGAGGTCCCCGATGGCCCCTGCGGCCACGGTGCGCGCCAGGGCGTCGTGCTTCCTGTCCCACCGGCGCGACTGGCTGACCATGTACAGGCGCCCCGCGGCCTCGGAGGCCCTGACCATCCGGCGGGCCTCGGCCATGCTCGAGGCCATGGGCTTTTCGCCCACGACGGCGAGGCCCGCCCGGAGGCACTTGCACGTGACCTGGCAGTGGGCCTCGGGTACCGTCAGGTCGACGGCGAGATCGGCCTTGACCTCGCGCAGGGCCTTGTCGAGATCGTCGAAGACAACGGACTTGATCTTGAATTCTTCGAGCCGCTTCTCGGCCCGCTCCCTGACGAGGTCGACGACGGCGGCGACTTCGACCTTCTCCTTCAGCAGGGGCGGGAACCACGCCCCCGATATTCCGCCCGCCCCGACGACGATCGCGCGAATCTTCGCCACGGTCGCTGCTCCTTACCCAGGCGACGCTTCCCGATGTTGAGCGCGGCGGGCCTTCCGACCCGCCGCGCACGAGTGCCTCACAGGCTTCTATCGTCGCTCGCGTCCTGCCGTTACGCCTTGCCCATCTTCTTCATGCCCTGGAAGCACTTGTCGACGGCCTCGATGGCCGGCACGCCGCCCACTTCGTACTCAACGATGTACCACTCGGTGTTGCCGGTGGTCTCGCAGATGTCGAAGATTTCCTTCCACGGCAGGTCGTCTTCGCCGATGACAGCCTTGGGGTCGGTCTTCGACCAGGGCTTGGCGTGGATTGTGACGGCCCGGCCGGGGTACTTCTTCAGGTACTTCACGGCGTCGCCGCCGCCGCCCACGGCGTTGCCCGTGTCGAACTGCATGATGACGTCCTTGGGGGTGTTGCCGAAGAAGAGGTCCCACGGTACTTCGCCGTCGATCGGCTTGAACTCGTGCGAGTGGTTGTGGTAACCGGTCATCATGCCTTGGGCCCTGAGTTTCTCGGCGATCTCGGTGAACTGCTTGGCCTTGTCGAGCCAGTCCTGCTTGGTCTTGGCGCCGAAGCCCGGCACGATGAGGAACTTGTTGCCGAGGATCTTGTGGAACGCGACCGTCTTGGCGAGGTTGTCGCCCGTCAGGGTCTCCAGGTCGGTGTGCGTGCCGCAGCACACGAGGCCCAAGTCGTCGAGCATCTTGCGGAGCGTCTTGGCGTCGCGTCCGTGATAGCCGGCGAACTCGACGCCCTTGTACCCGATCTTGGCCACTGCGGCCAGTGTGCCGGCCAGGTCCTTGCCGCAGTCCTCGCGGATGCTGTACAGTTGCAGACCGGTTCTGGGCACTCTCTTGCCTTCTGTTTCTGTGTCCGCGGCCAGGGCGAAGGGAGCCCTGGCTGCCGCCAGCGCCGCCGCTCCTGCCGCACTCACCTTGAAGAACCCACGCCTCGAAATCCGCTCCTGTTCGAACATTGCCGCCTCCTTTGTGTCCCCGTAGCCTCCGGGGCGGAAAGTTACTACGCCACAGAAGCCGGGCAAAATCAAGCACTTTCCGGACGCACCCGTCCACCCGCCGACGGACTGCCGCGAGCCTTCGGACCAGCGGCATGGCAGCGGAAGTCCTGTTTTTGGTGGAACAAAGGCCGGCGGGGGCCTATCATTCGCATGTTCTGCTGCATGTTCTGCCGCATGTTCCGCGTGGGTGCAGCGCACCCACCCTACATGCACACGAAGGGGGCCATGACATGGCGATTCCCGGCTACACCGACTACAGGCGGCGCGAGTTCTGTAGAGACATCAAGTGCCCCATCCAGCGGCTTCTCGACAATGCGGCCGAGGGCACGGCCGAGTACGACGAGATTCGCGGCGTCTGCAAAACCGACTGTATCCACACGACCTACGAGTTCCACCATTGGCTCATCCAGCACGGGTACGAGGTGGTGCGGCCGGCGAAGTAGGGCGTTTTCTGCTTGTCGAAGCCGCGTGGGGCGAGTAGTCTGCCGGTCCCGCTAAGAGGAAAGTTGGCGAAGGCAATACAGGCCGTAGCCAATCCCAAGCCGCCATGCCCCCACCGGGCGGCGGCCAAGATGGAGCGCCGCCCCTGCAACCGCGGGGGCGGTTGCTTCTCTGTTCCGCGCATCCTTCTTGCTGCGGAGATAAGGCTCTCGGGAGAGGTCAACCATGGAACAGATTCCCAAGATGCAGCGTGCGGCGGTCTACTATCGCAACAGCGACGTGCGGATTGAGGAGCGGCCGGTGCCGAAGATCGGCCCGGGCGAACTCCTCGTCAAGATCCGCGCCTCGGGCATCTGCGGCAGCGACGTCCTGGAGTGGTACCGCATCAAGAAGGCGCCGATCGTGCTGGGGCACGAGGTGGCCGGCGAGATCGCGGCCGTCGGCGAAGGCGTCACTCGGCACCGCGTCGGCCAGCGGATCGCCGTCTCGCACCACGTGCCGTGCAACACGTGCCACTACTGCCTCGCGGGGTACCACACGGCCTGCGAGACGCTGCACACGACGAACTTCGACCCCGGGGGGTTCGCCCAGTACGTCCGCATTCCGCCGCTCCAAGCCGACCGCGGCGTCTTTCGGCTGGCGGACCACGTGACGTTCGAAGAGGGGTCGTTCTTCGAGCCGCTGGCGTGCGTGGTGCGCGGGCAGCGATCGGCGAACCTGAGGCCGGGCCAGACCGTGGTGGTCCTCGGGGCGGGCATCTCGGGGGTGCTGCACATTGCGCTGGCCAGGGCGCTCGGGGCAGGGCGGATCATCGCGACCGACATCTCGGAGTTCCGGCTGAACCTGGCTCGCCGGTTCGGCGCCGACGCCGTCTTCGACGCCAAGGACGACGTGCCGAAGCGTGTCCGCGAAGCCAACGGCGGCCGTCCGGCCGACCTTGTGGTCGTCTGCGCGGGGGCCCTGGCGCCGTTCAAGCAGGCCCTGGCGTCGGTGGACCGCGGCGGCACGGTCCTGTGCTTCGCCACGACCGACCCCGGCGTGGAACTGCCCGTGCCGCTCAACGAGTTCTGGCGCAACGACGTGACCCTGAAGCCCTCGTACGGCAACTCGCCTTACGATGCAAAGGTGGCCCTGGAACTGATTGCCGCGCGGCGGGTGCCGGTGGCCGACATGATCACGCACCGCCTGCCGCTCGAAGAGACGCTGCAGGGGTTCCGCCTGATGTCCACGCCCGGCGGAGAACACCTCAAGGTCGTCATCCTGCCGCACGGGTGACCCGAGCCCGCCGCTTCCGCGGCGGGCTCGTTGCGACCGAGGCGATGCTAGAACACCGACGACTGGTACGGGAACTTCGCGGTTACTTTCAACGTCTTCTCGACCGACGTCATCGAGGCGGTGCAGGTCGGGTCGGCCAGACAGACGGTGGCGGCGGCGACAGCCAGTTTGAGGCACCGTTCGAGGTCCCACCGCTCGTGGAGGCCGTAGAGCATGCCGGAACAGAAGGCGTCGCCCGCGCCCGCCCCGCCGCGGATGTACCCAGCGGGCAGTTTCAGCGACGGTTGCCACAGTTCCTGGCCGGCGGCGGTCCGCACGTATCCGCCCTCCGGCAGGTGGATGCACACCAGGCGTTTTACGCCCAGCCGCAGCAGTTCCTCGGCGGCAGCGCGGATCGCCTTCGGGTCGGGCTTGTCGTTGGGCTTAAGGTCGCGGCCGACGGTCCGCCCGGCCTCCAACTCGTTCAGGATGGCGTAATCGGCGTACTTGAGGGCTGGCTTGACGATCTGCGGGAACCGCTGGCTGTCTTCGCTCACCACGTCGATGCTGGTCTCGATGCCCGCCTCCTGGAGCCGCGCCAGGAGCCTCGCGGCCACGGTGCCGAACCGCTCGTCCGGCTCGTCCAGGCGATCCAGGAGGAGCAGGTACCCGAGGTGCAGCAGGCGCGCCTGGATGTTGTCGACCGGCACGTGTTCGGGCCCGAAGTGGATGTTGGCGCCGCGGTTGTGGAAGAAGGTGCGGCGGCCGGTCTCTTTGGCCACGATGACGAGGGTATGAGAGGTCGGGGCGGCGTCGGTGGCGGCGAGGGCGGCGGTGTCGACGCCCAGGTCGGCCATGTTCCGGCGGATGAACTCGCCGTCGGCGTCATTGCCCGTCAGGCCGATGGCCTCCAGGGGGATCTTGCGGCGTGATCTCCTGCCGCCGGGCGCCCCATCGAACTTCGCCAGGTCCACCAGGCAATTGTGCGGCGATCCGCCGGTGCCGCGGCCCTCCTCGAGAA
>Ga0315295_10006465_pt1 | contig 10019 bp, 9 predicted proteins | sample YL17G14_0_MG_FD_204453 | JGI IMG/M metagenome (GOLD analysis project Ga0315295, IMG submission 204453) | Sediment microbial communities from Yellowstone Lake, YNP, Wyoming, USA - YL17G14_0 | ecosystem: Environmental > Aquatic > Freshwater > Lake > Sediment | place: USA: Wyoming | collected... | reverse complement strand
TCGCGTCGATGTAGCGCTTCGGCTCGGCCGAAAAGAAGAAGAAGGTCTTATGCCGGCCATTGTAAAGTTTCGGCAGGACGACCGGGCCGCCGGCGGTGAGACCGATTTCGTTCCTGCGCAACTGCGGCTTGATATCGCGGTTGAACTGGCGAGCTGCGAGCGCCGGGTTGCGCGTGAACCAGGACGCGCTACCTTTCAGTTGCTCCGTGCCGCTCTTAGAAACGGTATTAATGACGCCGCCGCCCGAAACCCCGTATTGGGCCGAGAACGTCGACGTTATTACTTTGAATTCCTGGATGGTATCGGGGGAGAAAGTTACGGTGGCCCGGCCGTAACCGATTCCGGTGGCGTTCGAACCGTCGGCAAGAATTGCCGAGCTGCCCGTGCGCCCGCCGCTGATACTGAGGCCGGAGCCGACTACCGGCGCATTCACGTAGATACCGCCTTCGTCCGAACCTACCTCGCCGCTTATGCCCGGCACCGTCAGCGCAAGTTCCAGCGTGTTGCGGCCTTCGAGCGGCAAGGAATCCAGTTCCTTCCGGCTGACCGTCTCACCCACCATGCTGGTTTGCGTCTCGAGCGCGGGCGGCGCCGCGGTCACTTCCACCACTTGCCTGGCATCGTTCACAACCATGACCAGATCGATCCGGGCCGTGGAGGCGATGTCGAGCTTGAATGCCGGTGAGGTCGTCTTCTTGAAGCCTTCCATTTCCGCGGTAACCGAGTAATCGACGGGCAGCAGTGCGGCCACCGTGTAGTAGCCATCCTGGTTGGTAGTCGTACGATGCTCGACGCCGGTGTCTATGGCTCGCACGATGATGCGCACCCCGGGCATCGCCGCTTTGCTTTGATCCGTCACCTGTCCGGTGATGCTCGAACTACTTTGCCCGAGAAGCAACGGAGAGAAGGCGAGAGTGAGGAGGAGAACATGCCACAGGCGCATAAAGGCGGACCTCCGATTGTCAGATCTCAACACAAAACGCTGCCGGAGAGGAACAGCTTTTCGCCCCAGACATTGAAGTCGGCTGCGGCGCTGTGGACATCGTGGGCCGTGAGCTGTCCCTTGTGCGGTCCCCCGGCCGTGAGCACGTACCTGGCGCCCACGGCTTTCGCACCCGCGATCACTGAAGCGAGGTCGCTCTTGAGCTTGTCGTAGCTGGCGATGATGCTGCTGCACGTGAGCCCGGCAGACTCGAGCGCCCTGCGGAACTCCGCCGCGGAGCGATTGTAGAAGCTGGCGGTTTCGATATCGGTGGCTCCGAGACTGCGAATCAGGGCCAGGGTGCCGGGCAGGTCCTGCGCAAGCTGGCGCCGGTAGGTCCACAGCTCCATCCCGACTTTCCGGGTAGCGGCGGAGGATCGGGTCTTGGTGCCGTTGTTCAACCAGATGTCCACGCGCGGCGTGTCCCAGGTGTAGGGCTTGTTCAGGATGTCGAGGTCGCCGTCGCCATCGAAGTCGCCGAGTTTGCCCTCGTGCCAGCCATCGCCGGTTTTCAGGACGGTAACGTTGAAGTTGCCCTTGCCATCGCCGTAAAGGATCCACGCGGTGGCCTCTGGATGGTCGGCCGCTTTCGGCGTATTCGACCATTTGGCCATTTCGGCGGCAAACACATCAAGATGACCATCGCCGTTCACGTCGCCGAGATCGAGCGTGTGCCCATGGACCATGTCGCGGCCGAGGAGATCCTGGCCAACCCAGGAAGCGGAGTCGGTGGGATCGCCCTTGCACTCGTAGGATTTGAGGGGGCCGCTGCCGTCTCCCGGTGCAATGACAACCTGCGGGTACTTGCCTGGTTTGAACTTGCCGGCTCTGATTCGGCCGCCGATGGTACCGATGCGGGTAGGCTTGAACTTCCCGTTGCCAAGGTACTTCAACCAGTAGTTGCCGGCGAGCAGATCGACGCGGCCATCGCCATCGACGTCGAATGCATCTATCCCTTCGGCGTAAGCCGCAGCGTTCTCCACGCCTTCTCCGGCCTGACCCGAGTAGATCACCTCCAGCGGCCAGGGTCCGCTGTTTCGGGGGTCCTTGGGGATCTCGGCAAGAAACAGAGTCTTGGCCCTCTGGTTCCAGAAGATGAGCTGGGGCTTGCCAAGCCCCTTGAGGTCGGCGAAGATCTGGTCGTGATGCTGATTGGCCCCGGTGTTCTTGATGACGTGGCGCTTCCAGGAGACGTTGGGGTCGAAGTTGGGGCAGGGGTTCTCCCACCACCATAGTTCGTTGCTCGTGCCGTCACCGCCGAAGACGACGTCGAGGTCGCCGTCACCGTCGATGTCATAGGCGGCGCCGCCGGCCTCGACCGTCAGGAATTCCTTTTCGATGATGTACCGGGTCCAGCCGTTGGCGCCGTGGCGGTACCAGACGAGTGCGGGAGCGACCTTGCGGAAACTGAGGATGAAATCGGTGGCGCCGTTGGGGTCGACTTTGACGGCCAGGGCGCCGGTTTGCTGCGTCGATTCACCCGGGACCGAGAGTTCGCCTCTCTTGCTCGAGAGGTTGACCCACTTGATGTTCGGAGCGGCGGCCTGCCCCAGCCCGGCGGCGCTAAGCACGATCGCCAGCCCGGCGTAAATGCGTAGCACGGACATGATATCTCCTGAAGTAAAGCGTAACGCGATCGTGGTCGTGGAAGACAGCCTTCGTCTTGGGGCGCCGTGACCCAGCGTTTCTGAATCGCTGCCTGCTCGGGGGCCTCCAGGACTTCTTGTGCTTTCGTACCGTCATAGAAGCTCGGGGTGGACGGTGTGTCTTCGACGGCCGACTTAAGGAATTCGTAGTACTGGTGGATGAAGGAGTGCTCCCATCCGATCACGTGTCCCGGCGGCCACCAATGTTCCATGTAGGCGTGGCCCCGATCGGTGAGGAAGAAGGCAGGAAACGCTCCGCGATGGCCTGCCCACTCCCTCTGTCTCAGAAGCGCAGGCGCAACGAAAGCGTCAATATCCTGGGCTCGTAAAAGCTCATGCCCAGGGTGCCGGAATTGGAGTTGGAGTTCTGGCCAATTTTCACGTTATTCGTGTTGTTGGCCGGGACGCTCAGAATCGCTCCGTAGCCCGCGTTTACCGCAATCGGGCTGATATTGGTCCGGTTGAACAGGTTGGTGGCTTCCGCCAGGAATTCCAGTTGCATGCGCTCGATGATCTGGCATTTGCGGTTAATGGTCAGGTTGACGTTAGCGAAGGCCGGGCTGCGCAGACCGTTTATGTACTGCGAGGTGTGACCCCACCAGTACTGGTCGACCTGGTAGTTGCCATTCGGGAATCGCACCGTCGGCGCGTAGAACCGGTCCGGATTCCACTTGAGGAACGTGTAGTTTCCGGGGGTCACGATGCGGCCGCTGGGCAGAGTGACCGAGGTTTTGCCATCGTACCAGTGCTGGAGCTCCTTGGGAACTTCTACCGGCGCGCTGGTATCTTCGATACAGCGGCCGTTCATGCCGCCGCAGCTCGGGCCGAAAGGCTGCCCGCTCTGCAAGGTCACAACCGTGCCCAGGTTCCATTCCCCGACCAAGGCCCGCAGGAACGCATTCTTGGGATCGAGGGCCTTGCCCTTGCCGGTGGGCAGGAGATAGGAGACCACCGTTACGGCGCGGTGCGGCACGTCGTAGGCCAGCAGGCCGCGGTTGTTGTCCAGGTTGCGGTAGTCGATGCCGCCCGCGGGAGTAGCCGCTCCGCTCGCCATCTGCGATTCGGCGTAACTGGCGGCGCTGAGCGAGCCCACCAGGCCGGTGGTCTTGGACCAGGAGTAGGTAAACAGCATCCGCAGGCCCTTGGAGTAGGCATGCTCCACTTTGAACTCCAGGGCGTTGTAGTTGGACTTGCCACCGTTTCCAAGCACGCTGGCGCCTAGCAGGGCCATGTGGGGCAACAGCGTGTTTTGGGTGCTGATGGTGGCGCCGCCGATGGAACCGGCCGCCTTGCCGATCAGTTGCGTGAACGGGTTGGCGAGCGTGACGTTCGCCGGGTTGGTGGTGCCGTTGGAAGCCACCCAGGCGTCGCGCCAGGTCTTCAAACTGGAATCCGGGACGCTAAAGCTGCCGCCCAACTGGAAGGCGCGCCAGGGCAGGTTCTTGCCGTGCGATCCGACGTACCCCGCCGACACCAGCCAGGCTTTGCCGAAGCTGCGCTGAATGAAGAAGTTCCACTGGTCGACCACCCCGTTCTTGTAGTTGCGCGGGAACAGGTCCACGGTCTGTTGCGCGGCGGAATTGCCGTAGATCTCGGGCGCCTGCACGGCTCCCGGGGCCGGGATCAGGGTGGTGTTCGGCGGGTCTTCGAAACGGCCGATCGGCACGCCATTGGGGGCCAGGCCGTAAGCGTTGGACTGGGCGCCGCCCGAGAACGGGCCGGTGCCGTAAATGAGGCCATTGGCGTTGAAGCCGCTATTGGTGGGAGTGTAGTTCCGCCCGAAGCCGCCGCGCAGCACGGTCGAGCGCGTAATGCGGTAGGCCGCGCCGAGGCGAGGGGAAATATTGTGGTACTCGGTATCCCAAAGGTTGCGCGAGTAGCCATCCCGTCCGGCAAAGGCGATGTAGCCCAAGCCCGCCAGTGGATTGTTGAGTGTCAGGCCCGCTGCAAAGGGGTTGGCCCGCTTCAGGTCGACCCCGGAGGCGCGGTTGAAGCGCTCGGTCGGGCCTGGCTGCACTTCCCAACGCAGCCCCAGGTTGAGGGTCAGCTTGGCGGTGGCTTTCCAGTCGTTCTGAGTGAACAGCGCCATGTACTTGGCCGCCAGAGCCGGCCGCATGCTGGTACCGGAGGTCAGGCTATAACCGATGTCGCCGGTCAGTGCGCTAACGAAGCCCAGGCCCCTCTGGGCCGGGTCGGTGACTAGGCTGGAAGTGCCGCCGGTCAGTCCGGCCAGCCAACCCGAGGTAGTGCTGCCCTGCAGCAGCGGCGTGGCGTACATAATGTCTTGCCAGTTGCCCAGGTAGACACGGTACTCGCCGCCGGCCTTGAAGGTCCACTTGCCCAGCACCTTGGTCGCGCTGCCGACGAGCACGTGGTTGATCTGGGATTCTCTCTTGCGATTCCAGGTGTCGGCGTTCAGGTTCGCAATCGGTCCGCCGAAATTCCGGATACTCGGCGCGGTGCCCGGCATAGCCGCGTAAGCTTGCACGCCGGCAGGCATGCCCCAATCGGAATAGTTGAACCCGGTTCCCGCCGGGAACGCGGAGTTGCAATGGATGTGAGTGATGCCATAACGGATGTCCACCACCGTCGTGGGGTTCAGAGTGATGGTGTCGCCCACGGCTACGTAGGGGTTGTCGTCGGAGGTCTGCGTTCCACCCAAAACGAATACGTTGTCCTTGCCCCACCTGTTGGGCTGCTGGTTGGAACCATTGGAAAGACCGCCCGTAAGGTAGATCGAGTTCTTGTTGCTCAAGCGGTAATCCAGCCGGGTCGCCAGGTTGTTGCGAACGACCGGGGCAACTCCGTCGAATCGATAATTGTTGGTATCGTAGGCATCGTCGGGCGTCCGGTTGGGTATCGGATAGCTCTGCAGCATCTTCAGGCCATATTTGTCCGGATTGGTGACGATCGCGTTGGGGTACGGCAGCCGCTCGAACGTGGTCGTGCTGCCCTGGTAGGGTTTGGCCGTAAACGGATTGAAGATCTGCAACGCAACCGGGTTGCCGCTGTTGTCCCTCACCTTGGTCTGGCTGAAGTCGCCCTGGCGTTGCCTCTCCGTGGGGACGGTGCCCAAGTAGGTGACCGGGTCAGCGTGGGTGAGCCGCGAGAAGGAGGCAAAGAAGAACAGCTTGTCCTTGCCATTGAACAACTTGGGGATAATCACCGGGCCGCCGACGGTCCCGCCGCCCTCGTTGACGCGGTACATGGGGCGGCGAATGGCATGTGAGTTGTTGTACAACCCGTTGGCATTCAAAGCCTCATTGCGCAGCCGGTAACTCGCGCTTCCGTGGAACTGGTTTGTGCCGCTCTTGGTGATCATCGAGATCACGCCCTGGGCGTTGCCCACGTCGGCCGCAAAGGTGTTGGTGGTAACCCGGACCTCCTGCAACGCTTCGCGATCCGGAAGCACGGTCGCTTCATGGTAAGCCGCGCCCTGTACGGAAAGTCCATCCAGTTGCACGTCATTGCTGCCCAGTTGACCGCCGTTGATGCGGATGGCCGACATGCGCTGGCGGTCGGCAAAACCCACGCCCAGGCGGGTGCTATCGTACATCTGAGGCGCCGGAACCACGCCGGCCTGCAATGTGGCGTAGTAGAGCGGGTTGTTGTTGATATTGGGGATGTTGCTGATGATGTTCTGGCTGACCGAGCCCTGCACCGTGGAACTCTCAGTCTGAAGGACGTTGGCATTGGCCGTGACCTCGATGGCCGTCGTCACGGTTCCGGTGACCAGGGCGGCGTCAACCCGCATGGTGGTAGCCGTTCCCATGACAATGCCGGTCCTGCGGTACGTTTGGAAGCCCTGCGCCTGGACCGACACCGAATACCGGCCCGCCCCGAGATAGGGCACGGTGTACACACCGGCGGCGTTGGTCTTGACCTCCAGAGCCACGTTGGTTTCTTCGTTCGTGACCACGACGGTCGCGTTCGGGACCACGGCGCCACTTGGATCGGTGATGGTGCCCGTGATGGCACTGGACCTGATCTGGGCCCATCCCATGCCGGCGATCAGGCAAAAGCTCGCCAGCACGGCAAGCAGTCTGCGCAGTGTGAACATGATTGACTCTTTGCCTTCCAGCTTCATGTTGCGCCTCCTCTGGCAACGAAGTTGCGGGTGTTGGATTGCCATTTTGTAGTGGCGGAAAGCAGCGCCGCTCGCGCCGCCTTAGCATCGCGTGACTTGATGGCCTCTAGAATCGCCCGGTGGGAGATGGCATCGCCCACCCAATCGACCGAAGCATCGTCGGGGGGAAGCAACATCTTCAGGGTGAACATAGGCAACAACATTCGCTTCAGGGCCGACCGCAGATACTCGTTGTCGGTCATGGTCCAGACCAGTTCGTGCCAGGCGAAGTCCTTCTCCAGGTACGCGGCGATGTTGTGCCGCCGCGCGGCGTCCACCATTCCCAGGTAGAAGCCTTCGAGCTTAGCGACCTGCCCGGGGGTGGGGTGCCGCGCGGCCAGCTCGACGGCAAAGGGCTCGAGCACGTTGCGGACTTCGAAGATCTTGGCGATCTGCGCCGCCGTGGGCATGGCTACGCAGGTGGTGGCATTGGGCCGCTTGACGATCAGGCCCTCGCCTTCCAGTTCCACCAGGGCTTCGCGCACGGCCGTCAGGCTGGCGCCCAACTGGCTGGCCAGGTGGCGCTCGACGATGCGGTCTCCGGGCTTGAGCCAGCCCGACAGGATGGCCCCCCGCACCTGTTCGGCGATCCGGCCGCGCAGCGTCCTGGCCTGGAGTTTGTCAAAGATCGGCGGCGGTAATGTCTTTGGCATGGTGGAGGCCGTCTTGTCCGATGATCGATCATCGTTTTTACCGCGCTTCGCCGTCCTTGTCAAGCCCAAGATCAGTTTCTCGATTCGCCGCGCACAATCCGCGGAGTCCACGGTTTCTCCCGCCAATTCGGTTCCGCAATCGCGGCTATAGGAAGTTTCGATTGGCCTGCCGAGCGGGCGCGATTCTACGCCTGGCGCTGTTCTGCGGCGGCCTGGTCCGCGATGCCGCTAGCGGCGATAAACCTCCCGCCGATGGCCGATTGTGGCGAACAAGGCGGTTTCCGAATCAACGACGCGCCCCGCGTGCCAGTCACGGAGCGCCCGCGCCAGCGAATTCTTGAGGGCTTTCGGGTTCTCATAGTCAGCCAGCGATTCTTCGGGAATCTCCGAGGAAATCTCTTCGAGCACCCGGCGGGAGAATTCAGTCAGAGAAAGCCCGTAGCGAAGCGCCAGGCGGGTCAGCCGTTCCTCTTCGCGTTTGCTGAGCGTGACAGTCACAGAACCCATAGCCATAGTATAGGCCACGTGTGCAAGAGAGGCCTGCCAAAGAATTCAGTGCCTTTTTCGTCCGGGGATCAGCGACAACGAAGCGAGTGAGACCGGGATTGGGCCGCACCCTGGAGCTGAATCCGGACGAAACCGGGCGCATGGAGACCACGCTCGAGCAGGTGATTCTGGGAAAGATGGATGCGGAAGTTCTGCTGGAGAAGCGGCCGGCCAGGCGCCCGAACGGCGTCGGCCGCCTGCGGCCCGCGGTGACCTTCGACACCGCCGCGTCACTCACTTCCACCCTGGTCGAAATCGTCGCCGAGGATCGTCCCGGCCTGCTGCACGACCTGGCGCGCGCCATCTCGCTGGCCGGCTGCAACATCGAGGTGGTGCTGGTGGACACCAAGGCGCACAAGGCCCTGGATGTCTTCTATGTGACACGCGACGGCGCCAAGCTTACCCCCGAGCAGGAGACGAGGTTGCGGGCGGAGCTGCTGGAGGCGTGCGGTAATTGAAGCTCATTCCCCCGCCCGGGGGCTCAGTCGATTTCGGCGGATTCCTCAAGGAGCGCCTGGATATCGCGGGATCCATGGATGATTCGCACAATCTCGACCTGGCCGGGCAGCAAACGATAAAAGACCAGATGCTTTTCGAAACGCTGGATGGGGAATACCCGAATCAGAGCCAGCGATGTTCTTGAGCAGCGCCGGGAGCTTCCGATTCGCGGTTGGGCGGACAGCAGCTCCAGCGTCTGCCGCGCAGCCTGCAGGAATCGCAGGCCGGTCTTCCACCCCGCTGCTGCGGCGATAAAGTCCGCCTGCTCGTCGAGATCTCGCTCCGCCTGAGGCCGGATCAAGACCGGCAGTCTCATCGGTGATTCTTCGAGCGGCGGCGTTCCATGAGCCGGCGACGCTTCCGCTCCCAAAACTCGGGAGCCACCTCTGTCGGAGGGCCCGATTGCAGCCCGTTCAGCAGCAATGCTTCAAGCCTTTCCTCCACCTTGCGCCGCTGATCTTCGCGAAGCAGCGCCCGGACGTACTCGCTCGGTGTGCTGTACCCGCCTTCTTTCACCTGGGCTTCCACGTATTCCCTCAGCAGCGTTGGAAGCGAAATGTTGAGAGACGCCATACCCATACGGCGAGTTTACACCACTGGCAGTTATTGTCAACTATTGGCAGAAGCAGTCCCCTCACTTGGCCGGCTTTTCGATTTTTACCAGGACGAATTCGGAATCCTTGACCAGGCCCACACCCGGCGCATACCACTTGTGGTCGGCCACGCCTTTTTCCAGCAGGCTGGTTTCCTTGAATTGCACGCATTTCTCGAAGACGCCGGCGGGCGTGGTCACCTTCTCGCTGGTGGACAGCAACTCGGCCCGGTCCATCGCCACTCCGGGCGCCTGTTCCTGGTAAAACTTCAGGCCCGGCTTGATCTGCCCCGGCATCATCAGCCCGAACTTGGCGCCCTTCACGCCGGAAAGCCACGCTCCCTTGTGGTTCACCACCTTTCCGCCGCTGTAGTTGTCCACGTCCTCGCCGAAGTAGTAGACATCGCCGGTGGTGCGGTCGATGGCGTAGTAGTCGCGCGTCAGCTCGGCCAGTTGGCCATTCTTCGTTTCACGGTCCTCCACCACGCCCGTTTCGACGCCGTCTACCATTTTCGTTTCCGGCAGCACGGTCGTGGTCACCGTATCCTTTCCGTGCTGGTAGTGCAGCTTGTAGCCCGGCTGCAGAATAAAGTAGGGGTTCGTTCCGGCGGGCCCGAGGTTCTTCTTGTCCACCGAAAAGGAGCTCTTCCATTCCTCCGTTTGCTTCGCGCCCCGTTCCTGACCGCCGGCGGTTGGGGCCAGCAACAGAGCCAGCGCCAGCAAACATGCAAACAACAACGACACACACTTCATAGCAAAGTCCTCCGCAAGCCTTGCATTCGCATCTCAGTCTATAACTTTCCGTCTGAAAGAACGCTGAAGATCGGCGGCCGCCCGTGGCGGGCGCCAGGTCGTCAGGCCTGTTGCGGCGACTGCCGTTTCAGGTCCAATTCGACGGCGCTTACCGAACCGGCCGGAAAGCGCCACTGGGGGACAGCACCCGACGAGAGCGCCGCTTCTCTGGGGCGGAAAACGT
>Ga0315295_10006464_pt1 | contig 10020 bp, 7 predicted proteins | sample YL17G14_0_MG_FD_204453 | JGI IMG/M metagenome (GOLD analysis project Ga0315295, IMG submission 204453) | Sediment microbial communities from Yellowstone Lake, YNP, Wyoming, USA - YL17G14_0 | ecosystem: Environmental > Aquatic > Freshwater > Lake > Sediment | place: USA: Wyoming | collected... | reverse complement strand
GCGCCATGGCCATGGAGCCGGGATTGGCATTGTAGCAATCATTGAGCAGGTGCACCCCGGAGTTCAGGGTCTCCACCTGGGAACGCCGGTGGATGGGGCGAAACCGGCCCAGGGCGGCGGCGGTCTCCCCGGGCGTCAAACCCAGGGAGAGGCCCACCGCAGTGGCGGCCAGGGCGTTGTAGAGCATGTGCAGCCCCGGAGCGGGCAGGGTCAGGGGCCAAGCCTGGCCCTCATAGGAGAGGCGGGCGGTCTGGCCGTCCCGTCCACGGGTCTGCCTATCCTGCGCCCGGAGGCGGGCCGCGGCGTTGAGGCCGAAACCCAGCTTAGGACCCCGAAAATCCTGGGCCAGGCGGGCCACCCAGGGGTCGTCGGCATTGTAAACCAGGACCGCGCCGTGGTCCAGGGCGCCGATAAGCTCCCCTTTGGCCCGGGCCACCCCGGCGATATCCCCCACGCCTTCGGTGTGGGCCGGATGCACGTTGGTGAGCACCCCGATGGTGGGGCAGGCGATCCGGGTGAGCCGGTTAATTTCGCCGAAGGCGTTCATGCCCATCTCCACCACCGCGGCTTCGTGGGTCCCCTCGAGCCCCAGGAGAGTGAGGGGCATGCCGATGAGGTTGTTCAGGTTCAGCCGGTTTTTCAGGACCCGGAAGGCCGGGTCCAATACCGCGGCGATCATCTCCTTGGTGGTGGTCTTGCCGCAACTGCCGGTGATGCCCACCACCGGCACCCGGAACCGACCCCGCCAGGCCCGGGCCAGGTCGCCCAGGGCCGTGAGGGCCTCCCGGACGGCGATGACCGTCAATTCTCTGGGTAAGTCAGGGGCACAGCTCGCTGTGCCCCTACAACCCTTCTTACGGGGTTGGGGGAAGGGGTCTGGGGAAGGGATTGTAAGTGGCCGTGGGCCCCTGGCCCCCTTCCCCAGATACCAGCCTTCCTCCACCAGCACCCCCCGGGCGCCCCGGCGCAGGGCGGCGGGGATAAATTCGTGGCCGTCGTGGTGCTCCCCGGTGAGGGGGATGAAGAGTTCCCCGGTCTGGCTGGTGCGGGAGTCGGTGCTGACGCCGCAAAACGTGTCCCAGGCCCCCTGGTGCACCAGGGTCCCGCCGGTGACGGCCAGAATTTCGGCAGTGGTGAAGCTGGCGCGCATCAGCCGTGGTACTCCGCCAGGGCCCGGGCCACTTCCTCCCGGTCGTCGAAGTGGCGGCGCTCGGCCCCCCAGATCTGATAATTTTCGTGTCCTTTACCGGCCACCAGGACCGCCTCGCCCGGACAGGCCAGGGCCACAGCCAGGCGGATGGCCTCCCGGCGGTCCGGGATCACCAGGTAGCCTTCCTGTCCCCTTTGGGCCGCAGCCGCGGTGAGCCGGGGCAGACCGCTGGTTTCAAGCCCGGCCTCAATCTCCCGGATAATGGCCAGGGGGTCTTCGGTGCGGGGATTGTCGCTGGTGAGGATGACCAGCCGGGAGCCCGCGGCCGCGGCCCGCCCCATGAGCGGCCGCTTGGTGCGGTCCCGGTCGCCGCCGCAGCCGAACACCGTGATCAGCCGGGAAAAATTGAGGGTCTGCAGGGCCGCCACGGCTTGGTTGATGGCCGCCGGGGTGTGGGCGTAATCCACGAACACGCCGGGACCCGCGGGTGGCCCGAAACGCTCCAGGCGGCCCGGCACCCCGGGCAGCGCCGCGATCCCCCGGGCCACGGTGTCCGGGTCAATCCCCAGGCCCAGGGCCGTGGCCGCGGCCGCCAGGATATTGGCCAGGTTAAACGGCCCCACCAGGCGGGAGGTGATCTCCACTTCCCCCGCCGGGGTGGTGAGACGTGCCTCCAGGCCGTCCTGGCGGAAGCGGTAGCTCAGGGGCCGCACCAGGCTTTCCGGGTTAAGGCCGTAGGTGAGGGCCGGGACCCGGACGGCGTCTTTAAGCTCCCGCCCCCGGGGGTCGTCCAGGTTGAGGACCGCCAGCCCCCCCCGGGAGGGGCGGCCGTTGGCCAGGATTTCCAAAAAGAGCCGGGATTTGGCGGCAAAATACTCGTTTAGGTCCAGGTGGTAGTCCAGGTGGTCTTGAGAGAGGTTGGTGAAGACCGCGGCGGCGAAGACGGCGCCATCCACCCGCCTTAAATCCAGGGCATGGGACGAAACCTCCAGAAAGACGTGGGTGACGCCCCGGGTGCGCATCTCCCGGAGGAGCCGCTGGAGGTCCAGGGACTCGGGGGTGGTCACCGGGGCCGGCCAGGTGGACTCGCCCACCCGGTAATTCACGGTGCCCACCACCCCCACCCGGCAGCCGGCGGCGGTCAGGATGGCCTCAAGGATATAGGTGGTGCTGGTCTTGCCGTTGGTGCCGGTAATCCCCACCAGGGTCAGCTCCCGGCTGGGGTGGTCGTAAAAGGCGGCGCTGATGTGGGCCAGGGCCAGGCGGGCCTTCGGCACCCGGACCACCGTGACCCCGGGCGGCGGGGCCAGCTCCTGCTCGGTGACTACCACCCGAGCGCCTTGGTCAAGGCTGGCGGCCAGATAGAGGTGACCGTCGGTGCGGCAGCCTTTCAAGGCCACGAAGAGCCCGCCGGGGGTGACTTCCCGGGAATGGTAGGCCACGCCGGTCACCGGCACGTCCACGTCGCCCAGCACCTCACAGCCGGCCAGTCCGTCCAGGAGCGCTCTCAAAGTCTTGGGGGTCACCGCTTCTCTCACCACCGGAATTTTCCACCCACACCCATCGGGATTATTCGTAAGTGCATCAAATGCGTTACATCCTGAGTTGCCGCTGTAGGGGCGACCCGTTGGGTCGCCATTCTCTAAAGGCAATTTATTTCATTTTCCCGGTACTAACCGGGGAGGCTCTCCCCTGATCTCCCGCCCCGTCTTGCACGCCGTCTGTTAGGGGGGGCGGGCATGAACCCTGAAAGATTAAAATAGAATAACTAATGGACCGGATTGGTTCAGAAAATAAGGGCAGGCCCCGGAGCCTACCCTCCTCATAGCAGTCAAGTTGTGACTGTGACTGGATATCAAGACTCACCGCCTGATACTTTAATCATATAAAAACTACTAAATCTTGGCAAGGACCAACCCCGGCCCCCTCAGGCGCCGGACTTGAATTTCACCATGCAGGTGGCGCCGGGGGTGATGGCAGTCCCGGGCGCCGGTTCTTGACTGACGGCCATGCCGCTGCCTTCGAAGCGGCAGTGCAATCCCGAACGATTCAACAGCGTGAGCACCTGGCGGATGGTGTACCCCTTGAGGTCCGGCATGACGGTGAGAGGCCCCGGGGGAATCTCTAGCTTGGGCGGGGTAAACCCCACTTCCGGGCCGGTGGCCGCCGCGGCCGGGGTGGCCAGCATGCCCGCCAGCACCGGTTCGTTTTTGTCCTTGGGGGGTTCCTTGGGATAATAGCCCAGTACCCGCAGGGATTGGGCGGCGATTTCCCGGAAGATGGGGGCCGCCACTACGCCCCCGAAGATGGCCCCCTTGGGTTCGTCCACGATGACCGAGATAGCCAGGACCGGATTGTCGGCCGGGATCAGGCCGATGAACAGGGCGTTAAATTTGCTGTGGGAATAGGCCCGGCCGATCACTTTCTGGGCGGTGCCGGTCTTGCCGGCCACGGTGAACCCGGGAGGGGCCGCCTCCTTGGCGGTGCCGCCGGTTTGGGTCACCGTCTCCATAATCGCCAGCATCTGGCTGGCGGTTTGTTGGGAGAGGACCCGCCGGACCGGGTTAGGCGGATACTCTTTAACTATTTTCCCCTGGGGACTGACGACCTCTTTGACCAGATGGGGCTCCATGAGCACGCCGCCGTTGCCCATGGCTGCCAGGGCCGCGGTCATCTGGAGCGGCGTCACCGACACGCCCTGGCCGAACGCCACGGTGGTGCGGTCAATGAGGGAGCGGGTCCGGAGAAGATCTTTCACCAATCCGGCGGTCTCCCCGGGGAAGAGGATGCCGGTACGGCGCCCGTAGCCGAAATCACGGAGATATTGATCCAGACGTTTGGCCCCTACCTTGTGGGAAATCTTGGCCGCCCCGATGTTGCTGGATTTCTGGATCACCTGTTGCACCGTCAAGGTGCCGTAGGGATGAACATCGTGAATCACCTCTTTAGCTCCCAGGTGCCAGATGCCGTTTTCACAGTGGAATTTGTCCCCGGGTTTGACCACCTGGGCGTCCAGGGCGGAGGCGGCGATGAAAATCTTGAAGGTGGACCCCGGCTCCAGGCAATCCGTCACCTGCCGATTGCGCCGGGCAAATTCATCGAACTTGCCATAACGGTTGGGATCTATGCATGGCGTCTGGGCCATGGCCAGGATTTCCCCGGTTTGGGGCCGCATGACCAGGGCCATGCCGCCGGCGGCATGGAATTTCTCCACTCCCGCCTTCAACTCCTTTTCGGCGATATACTGAAGGGTGCGGTCCAGGGTGAGGACTACGTTGTTGCCCATGACGTCGGGATCCGAGGCTTTCTCGCCGGTGACGACGATGTGGCCCCGGGCGTCGGTCATATTCCAGCACTGCTTAGGTTTACCGTAGAGCAGTTGGTCATACTGGACCTCTATGCCTTCCAGCCCCTGGCCGTCAATGTTGCAAAACCCCAAGACCTGGCCCGCCAGGCCCAATTGGGGATAGTAGCGCTTGGCTTCGGGGATCAGGTAAATGGCGTCCTGGTCGGTGCGGCCGGTGGTCTTTGACGCCCGGGTCTTTTGTTGCTCGGCGGCCTCCCAGGCCCGGAACGCCTCTTCCCGCTCGGGGGTGAGATGTCGTTTCACAAAGACAAAGGGGCGGGCCCGGGTGAGGATCTCTTGTAAATCCCGGGGGTTATAGCCCAGAATGGGAGCGAGCTCCCGGCTCAGGCGGGCGGCGTGCCTGATCTGGCTGGGATGGGCCACCACGGAAGAGACCCGGGTGCTGACGGCCAGTTCGGTGCCGCTGCGGTCCAGGATCATGCCCCGCACCGGCAGGATGGGGCAAAATTTCTGGTATTCCCGGGTGGCTTCTTCCCGGAGTTCCGGCCCCCGGATGACCTGGAGGTAAAAAAATCGGCCGCTGATATACAGGCCGAAGGCTAAGAGAGCCAGGGCCACCAGGCCGATGCGCAGCCGGACCCATTTGCCGGAGGCGGGATTCACGGCAGATTCACGACCTGAGAGGGCTGGGGCGCCCCCATGTCATACTCGGCTGCCAGTTGTTCCAGACGATGAATAGAGGTCAGGCAGGCCAGTTCAATACGGAGCTTGCGGTTCAGGTCCAGATACTGTTTCTGGATCTCTTGGGCCTGGGAAATCTGGTAGCTCTGGGTGATGTACTGCAAGTCGGCCCAGGCCAGGAACAGGGAGGTGAAGAAGACCCCGGCGGTGGCCAGAACCACCACGGTCACCGCGATCTTCCCCCAGCGCCAGGGGTGGCCGACCTTGCGGTTCTTGGAAATGAATACCTGCCCAGCGGTGGCCAATCGGATAGTCAGATTGTTCGGCATCCCCCATACCTCCAAAGTTAGTGCAGCATTTTCTCGGCAATGCGCAGTTTGGCACTCCGGGCCCGGGGATTGGCCTGCACTTCGGCCGCGGTCGGGGTGAGCGGTTTGCGCGTCAGGCGAACCATCACCCCGGTCCGTTCCCAGGCTGCCATACCCTGCTTGACCAGCCGGTCCTCCAGAGAGTGGTAGGCGATGACCACCAGGCGCCCGCCGGGTTCCAGCCAGGCCGGGGCGTGCGTCAGGAAGGCGGCCAGCTCTTCCAACTCCAGGTTCACGGCTATCCGTAAGGCCTGGAAGACCCGGGTGGCTGGATGCAGTCTCCCCCTGCGCCCCCCGGGTCCCTGGGCCTGTTCCAACAATTTCACCAACTGCCGGGTCGTCTGGAAGGGACGCCGGCGCCGTTCTTGCACCACCAGGCGGGCGATGCGCCGGGCCCGGGGCTCCTCGCCATACTCCCGGAAAATCCTCTCCAACTCCGTCTCGAGGGCGCGGTTTAACCAGGTGGCCGCTGTGGGCCCCGGCTCCTCCGGGTTGAACCGCATGTCCAGCGGCTCGTCCCCGCCGAACGAAAAGCCGCGCTGCGACTCTTGCAACTGCAAAGAAGACAGGCCCAGGTCCAGCAGGATGCCTGCGGCCCCCGGGAGCCGGGCCGCTTCCAGCAGCTCCCCCAATTGGGCGTAAGAACTTTGAAACAAATGAAATTTGGAGGTGTGGTGCGCCAGCCGGGTTGCGGCCGCCTGGAGTGCGGTTGGGTCGCGATCCAGGCCCCAGAGCTCCCCCTCCGGGCCGATGCGGTCCAGAATGGCCGCGGCATGCCCCCCCTCACCCACGGTGCCATCCACATATAGGCGGCCGGACCGGCAATTCAGGCCCACCAACACCTCCCCCACCATCACCGGTGCATGCACCGGATTGTGGCCTGTAATTAAATGATTTTCGTGCAGCATCCCTTCATCAATAGTCTCTGCCAACTCTTCGCGGTGAGACTGGAACGTACTCCGCTCCAAAATTTCCAAACCATGGATAGCCTCCACCAAGCAGACTGCCCGGTTGAGCCGGGGCCACGTCGGTGGGGAGGGCCGAATATTGCGAGTGAGTAACCGCCGCACGGGACAAGCCGGAGGTCTCCGCCGCAATGACCGACAGGTCTCGCGCCGAGAGCTTCAGGCCGATTTCCACCACAACCGCATCATAGAGAACGCCTTGATTCCTGGTAAGTTCATCCAGGGTTACCGTCAGCCCCAGGGAGGCGCGGTAGGGCCGATGGGAGCACATGGCCTCTATCACATCGGCCACGCTCAGGATCCTGGCCTCCAGGAAGATTTCATACCCCGTAAGACCTCGAGGATAGCCGGACCCATCCAGCCTTTCGTGATGTTGGAGGATAATTTCGGCCGTATTTCCGGGAAGCTTGATGGGCTTCAGGATGTTATAGGCCACCTGGGGGTGGGTCTTAAGCAGGGAGAACTCCAGGGGGTTGAGTTTTCCAGACTTGGCCAGCAGACCCGAGGGGATGGCGATCTTGCCCAGGTCGTGAAGCGCACCGGCAATGCACAGGTCACGGAGACGGTCCTCGGAGAGGCCCAATTCTTGGCCAATGGCGCAGGCAATCCGGGTTACCTGCCGCTGATGAACCACGGTATATGGGTCCCTCACCGCAATCGTGGACTCCATTACCTGGATGAAGGCCTCCATGACAACTCCTTCCCCACCATCACCGGTAACGGCACCGGATGGCGCCAGTGATCAGATTAACAATTCGTGCAGCATCCCCTCATCAATGGTTTCTTCCAACTCTTTGCGGTGAGACTCAAACGTGCTGCGGTCCCAAATTTCAAAGCAGCGGATGGCCCCCACCAGGCACACTTCCCGGCTGAGCCGGGCATAGTCCCTAAGATTGGGGGGCACCAGGATGCGGCCCTGGCGGTCCAGGGGGCACTCCTCGACGCCGGAAATCAGGAACCGCTGAAAGGCCCTCAGGTCTTTGCGAAACAGGGGCTGCTCGGCGAATTTAGCCTCGATCTTGCCCCATTCGGATTGAGGGAAGGCCAGGACATAACCGCCGAAATTGGTGAGGATGATCTGGCGATCCTTGCCCCCCTTAAGGATCTCCCGGTAGCGGGCCGGAATGCTTACCCGTCCTTTGTTATCCATGGTGTGGAAGTAGCTACCGGTGAACATGGCTCCCCATCAATCCCCACTCTATACCACTTTTCCCCACATGGAGCCAAAATATGCCCTTTCTCAGGGTGATGTCAAGAAAAAAAAGCACAAAATAACCATAAATCCCCAGAAAAAATCTCCTGTGGGTGGCGCAATTCCAGGGAAAGGGGGACCGCGGGGGTCGTGGAACCCTGTTTCGGAAGTTCGGGGAGGGCCGCCCCGGCGGCGGCCGCAACGGGAGGGAGTTCGGCTGCTAAAGCTGGTTAGATAACAATATTAGATAGATACAAGCAGTGTGGCCAAGATTTCGCCCCCCAGGGAGTGGACTTCAGGGGCACGGGTGGGAGGTGGCCTCCGGCCAGGGAGCGCCATCTGGCCGGCCGCCGGCCGGAGCCCTTTTTTACGAGTCCAAGTTACGCACCCCCAGCGGGCCGATACAACTTGGGGCGTGAGGCTTTTTAGGGGAAAAATTGGTGAAAATCCCCCCTATCCCCCCCTGGGATAAAGGGGGGAACTTGCCGGAATACCTTTAAAAAAATTCCCCCTTTGTAAAAGGGGGATTGAGGGGGATTTCCAGAATTCTTGGCGCTTTATTCCAAGGCAGCCGACAATTAGGACCAATTTAGGGGTGCGAAACTTGAGTTACGAGGTCTGTTCCCGATGGTCCAGGTAACTCTGCAAAATCAGGACGGCGGCCAGCTGATCCACCACCTGGCGCCGGCGCCGGCGGCTCACATCCGCCTGAATCAGCAGCCGTTCGGCCGCAGCCGTGGTGAGGCGTTCATCCCAGAAAATGACCTCTCCCCCCAGGGCCTCGCCCAGGGCGCCGGCAAACTCCATGATTTCAGGGGCCGCATCCCCCAGGCGGCCGTCCATGTGCCGGGGCAGGCCCACCACAATCTGCTGCACGGCATAATCCTGCCCGACCTTAAGGAGGTGGTCCAGGTCCGCCTGCCGGTCCCGGCGGACCCAAACCTCCAGCCCCTGGGCCGTGATCCCCAGAGGATCACTCACCGCCAGGCCGATGCGCTTGGCGCCCATATCCAGACCGAGAATCCGCCTTGACTCACGCTTGGGGAAAGACGGCTCGGTTTCCATAACTAGATCTCAGAAAGCCTAGGCGCCGGCCGGATAACTCAGCCGGGCGCCGTCAAAGGAATGGTAGCCTGCCATGATCCCCACCTGCACATGGAAGAGCCAGTTAACCGAAGGGAAGAGGAGGGAATCGTAGCTCAGGGAGTGGATGGCGAAGCCGAGCAAGACCAGCACCCGGTACCACTCCAGGGCGGAGGATTCCGGGAACCCCCACAAGGTGCAACCATATCTTACCACGATGAATATGACCAATCCTAAATATACTATCGTCATGAAACTCCCCAACTCGACTAGAGCGGTAAGCACCATATTGTCAAAGGTTTGGAGGGTTGCGACCGCGTAAGGAAAATCATGGAGAGCCGTATTATGGGGTCGATAATCGGTTAAATATTTTTCATGAGTGAAAGGGCGCAAGCCAATGCCCAGGATCGGGTGGGTTTCCCAGATGTGCAGGGCAAAGTTATATAATTCCAAGCGATTCAATATGCTCGCATCATGAGGAACGTTGGGCTCCAGGCGGGCAAGCATGCGTTTGGCTTGCAGAGGCAGAATCAGGGCAATAACCAAAAGGATTGAGATGACCAGGTATCTCTGTTGGCGGGCCAGGTAAATTATCCCCATCACCAGTATGGCGGCCAGCGCCAGCCAGGTCCCCCGCTTGTGAGTTAAAAAGATCAAAAGGCCGCCTAAAAGGACGAGCAGCCCGCCCGCCGCCCTAATTTTGAAATTTTTCGCGGCGATCAGGCGAACCGGGCCGGGTGACAGGAGGATTATTAACGTTCCCAGGGGAATCGGATGCAGGATAAAGATCTGGAAGATACCGGGGCCATGGTGCCCTCGGATCGACCAGGCGATAATTTCAACCAGGATAATCACGGCCATGGCGCTGGCACAAAACCAGTCGAACACCTGTCTGCGGTGCTGGTCGTTTACTGAGAACATGGCGGCCCATAGGGCGAATATCCCGGTGAGCAGAAAGGTTGGCATGGCATTCAGGGATTTGGATACGGAATCACTAAAAGCGGTATTAACTATCCCAAGAATTATTATCGAAACTATTAAGATTATTTCCAGGCGATGTTCTCTATCGGCAACTACCTGCCAGGAATAAACCAACCATAACAACAGCCAGGGGAATATATAGATAATGATATTAATCCAGCGACAAAAATGCTTGCCCAAAATATTGGGGGACCATAAGAGAATAATATAGGCCCCAGATACCAGCAGGGAATAAAAGGCCAGTTGATTAAAGAAAAATGACCTATCAATAGGGGATAAATATTTCATAAACA
>Ga0315295_10006463_pt1 | contig 10021 bp, 10 predicted proteins | sample YL17G14_0_MG_FD_204453 | JGI IMG/M metagenome (GOLD analysis project Ga0315295, IMG submission 204453) | Sediment microbial communities from Yellowstone Lake, YNP, Wyoming, USA - YL17G14_0 | ecosystem: Environmental > Aquatic > Freshwater > Lake > Sediment | place: USA: Wyoming | collected... | reverse complement strand
CCGCAGACGGGGTGCCGATGGAGATAGCCATATTTCCACAGGACTCCGCCAATCCCGCTGGGCCCTCCGAAATCTACATCACCGTCAATCCCGAGGGCCAAGTCTGAACCCCTGCATAGCCAGCGGGATAGAGTAGCCCCGGTTGCGTGCATCCGGGGCATTCCCGTCGCTATAATGGTGGGGCGGAGAGGTGGCAGAGTGGACGAATGCGGCGGTCTCGAAAACCGTTGGGCCTCGCGAGGGGTCTCGTGGGTTCGAATCCCACCCTCTCCGCCAATTTATTCTTTCAAAAGGTGTTTTATTGCTTGGTTTCTGATGTTTGGAAATGCGTGAAAAAACGGCTGAAAACGGCTTGTGACAAAAATTGTGACAACCCATTCGGCGTTTCTGTACCTTTCCGAAGTGCTATTATGTTGGTAGTGCTAGGCTAGCGGGTCAAAAGGGGTTCCTACCATCGGGATGTCGCGGGCAGGGCCGTTCCTTGCGACCCTTACCATGGTTGAGATAACCCGCAGCTTCGGATAGATCAGGGCTGGGCCACATGAGCAATATCTTCATAAGCCACGTCATTAGCGATGAGCCGCTCATGCGGGAACTGGCCCGGAGATTGGAGGAAGCGGGCTACGCCACCTGGTTCTTCGAGCGGGACGTCCTGCCCGGCACCTCCTACCTTATCCAGATCAACCAGGCCATAGAGGCCTGTGAAGCCGTGGTGCTGCTGGTGACACCCGCTGCCCTCTCCTCCGATCAGGTGACCAAGGAGGTGGTGGGGGCCTTCGAGCGCAGGATCCCCTTCGTTCCGGTGCTCGTGAGGGTGACCCCTCCCGAGCTCAAGGAAAGCCAGCCGGAGTGGCGGCACGCCCTGGGAGGCACAGCCATGCTCTGCGCCGATGAGGGCCTCTCCTCCTGCATACCCCGTGTAATCGAGGGGCTCAAAGCCATGGGCATCATGCCCGGTGAAGCCCGGACACCAGCTTCCACGACTGGCGCCTCTGTCCCCAGGCAGGTTGCTGACCGCATCCTCTCCTCCCGCTCCAGCATCGAGGGGGAGCGCAAGCAGGTCACCGTGCTCTTCTGCGGCGTGGCCGGCTTCACCTCTCTCCGAGAAACTCGATCCTGAAGAACTACGCGACCTCATCCAGCCCGCCATAGACACCATGGCCTCCAAGGTCCACACCTACGAGGGCACTGTGGCTCAGTTCACCGGCGACGGCCTCATGGCCCTCTTCGGGGCACCGCTGGCCCATGAGGACGCCCCCCAGAGGGCCATCTACGCCGCCCTTGCCATGCAGAGGCGCCTGGCTGAATACGCGGAGTGGCTCAAATCGAAAGCGACGGACTTCCAATTGCGCATCGGGATAAACACCGGCCTGGTCATCGTGGGCAGGATCGGGGACGATCTCTCCATGGAATACACCGCTCTGGGCGATACCGTGAACCTGGCCTTGCGCATGGAAAGCGCGGCGGAGCCGGGCACGGTCCAGGTGGCCGAGAGCACCTTCAGGCTGACCCAGAGCTACTTCGAGTTTCAAGACCTGGGGGAGATAGAGGTCAAGGGCAAGGAGGGACCGGTCAAGGCCTATCGGGTGCTGGGGCCGGGTCCGGCTAAGACCCGCATCGCCGCCTCCCCGGCCAGAGGCCTTAGCCGTTTCGTGGGGCGGGACCGGGAGCTGGAGCATCTCGCCCACAGCTTCACAGGAGTCCGGCAAGGCTCCGGCCAGGTGGTGGGCATAGTCGGCGAGCCGGGCATGGGCAAATCCAGAATGATCCTCGAGTTCAGGAATACTCTCCCCCCCGATGAGTATACATACCTTGAGGGGGGCTGCATCCGCTACGGAGAGGCCATCGCCTACCTCCCTATATTGGGCATCCTCCGTTCCTGCTTCGATATTGGCGAGGGAGAAGAGGAAACCGCCAGCAAAGAGAAGTTGGACCACAAGCTATCCTCACTGGACGGCCAGCTCTCCCACCTCGTCCCACCCCTGCAGGAACTTCTGTCCATCACCGTGGGTGATGAGTCCTACCTCGCGCTCGAGCCCGCCCAGAGGAGGGAGCGGGTCTTCGAGGCCATCCGCTACCTGCTCATGGCCGAGTCCCAACAGAGGCCTCTCATCCTGGCCATTGAGGATCTGCACTGGATAGACAAGACCTCAGAGGAGTTCCTCACCTACTTCATCGAAGGCCTACCAGGTGCCCCCATCCTCTTGCTCCTGCTATACCGCCCGGAGTATACCCCAGCCTGGACATCCAAGACCTTCTATAGCCAGATCCGGGTAGACCATCTCCTGGAAAAGCCCAGCACGGAACTGGTGCAGGCGATTCTTTCCGAGGGAGAGGTAGCCACCGAACTCTCCGTCTTCATCGTCGACCGCACTGCAGGCAACCCTCTCTTCATCGAGGGGCTAACTAGGGGGCTGCTGGAGGCCCGCTCCATCATAAAGGACAACGGGCGCTACGTCCTATCCACCGCCCCTTCTGATATCCAGGTGCCTGACACAATCCAGGGCATCATAGCTTCCCGTCTGGACCGCCTTCCCGAAGAGCTCAAGGAAACCATGCAGGTGGCCTCGGTCATCGGCAGGGAATTCTCCCTCCGCCTCCTGGAGGTGGTGACCGGCATCGGCAAACCCCTCAAGTCCTACCTCATGCAGCTGCAGTCACTTGAGTTCATCTACGAGAAGAGCCTCTTTCCCGAGCCTGAGTACATTTTCAAGCACGCTCTCACCCAGGAGGTGGCCTATAACAGCCTTCTCCTCAAGAGGCGCAGGGATATCCACGAGAGGATAGGCAAGGCCATCGAACGACTCTATCCCGACATCCTGGAGGAGTTCTATGAGATCCTTGCCTACCACTACTCCCGCAGTGAGGATACCGAGAAAGCCATTCGCTACCTCAAATTATCCGCAGAAAAAGCAGCAAGGAACTATGCTAATTGGGAGGCAATCAGCCTCTATCAAGAAGAAATAAAAATCCTGGATACAATGCCGGATACCGAGGAAAGTAAGAAAATAGCAGCCTATCTCTCAGCCCTGAACCCGCTGTTGCTCTTGAGTTACCCAGAAGGCAGCCTTGAGATTCTCGAAGAGGCTGAGAGACTTGCAAGGAGATTGAATGATGATAGGAGCCTCGCAGCTATCTATAGCAAGTTTGCCTTATTCCATTCTGTCACAGGAAGCACATCTATAGGGATGAAATACTCCTTAAAGTGCTTTGACGCTGCGGAAAAGATAGGTGATGTCGAATCTATGGGCGAAACCTCAGCCTATATTTGCCCTACCCTATTTTTTTCAGGCAATGTTTTGGAGGCAGCTACCATATCCCGCAGGGTTTTTGAGCTCCTCGAGGAACAGCACCGGGAAAGAGATATCCTGATGGGCACGTGGACTGTATTCAGCAATCAATGCGGATGGGGCGGCCTCACCCTGGGATTGCTCGGGGAATTCGAGGAGGGAAAAGCTATATTGGACAAAGGGCTTAAGTATGCCCGCAAGAATGATGATGTTTTAGGAACTGGATGGTTGGAGATGTATTACAGCTATGTATCTTATGCGGAAGGGGATGCGGATTCATCTATCAACCACTCACGTTTAGCAATAGAGTGTATCGAGGAAACAGGAGTTAAGCTTTTCCATGGCATGGCTTGGTCTTTTCTGGGAGCAGGATATTATCTTCTCGGGGACTATAAGGCAGCAAAGAATCATGCGAAGAAAGGATTAGAGCATCAGAAAGAAACCGGAGCACCCGTTTTGTTATCCTACCTGAACTATTATCTATCCTTGGCTCATTTATCTGCAGGACATCTTGAAGAGGCCAGGGAATGTGCCGAAGAGGCATTGAAACTGTCCAAGGAGAATGAGGCCAAGCTTTTCGAATGCTTTTCTCTCATGGCACTCGGAAGAATAGAGGGAGAGGCTGACTCGTTAAGAATAGAGATAGCGGAGGGATCTTTACGGCAGAGCATTTCGCTGGCCAATGAAATGATGATAAAAACGTCTTCCGCACAAGGATATCTCTTCCTTGGCGAAATCTTTGAGCATGCGAACCGCAAAGAAGAAGCCCTGGAGAACCTTAAGAAAGCCGAAGGGATGTATCAGGGGATGGGGGTAGGCCCCCGGTCCTACTGGCTCACCCGCACCCGGGAAGCTCTGGCGCGCCTCGAACAAGATTAGTCCTGGTTTTCTCGCCATGTCATGCTGAGATGGTAAAATATATACAGATTGAAAGGTAAGGAAGATGAAGCTTTCGGACAAGATAACGGTGGATCAGGATATCTGTCATGGCCAAGCCTGTATAAAGGGGACCAGGATACCGGTTTCGGTGATACTAGATTGCCTGGCTGAAGGCATGACCGAAAAGGAGATATTGAAGGAATACCCTGCGCTTGCGGCGCAGGATATAAAGGCAGCTATCGAGTATGCCGCCCTTCTCTCCAAAGAGGAACTGCATGCGATTTAAGATCGATGAGAACCTCCCGTCGAGCCTTGGCAAACTACTTGAAGAAAACCGTTTGGAATCCGAGACCGTACAGGATGAAGGGCTTTCGGGAAATCCCGATGAGATGATAGTAGCTGCATGTAAAAGGGAAGGCCTGATGCTCATCACCATGGACATCGGCTTCGCCAATCAGAGGGCCTATCCGGCCGGGACACATCCGGGAATGATAGTGATCAGGGTAAGAAATCAGAGCACCAAGAGCGTCATTTCTGTGATGAAGCGGTTTCTCGACAAGCAAGCGGAACTTGAGGATCTGGCCGGATGCACGGTAATCGTAGAGGAAAACAGGTATAGAGTGAGAAGGGGTTTACGGGAGATCTAGAGAGCCCAGTATGCGATAAACAGCCTCTTTCAACAAAGCCCGCATGGCTCGAAAACCGTTGGGCCTCGCGAGGGGTCTCGTGGGTTCGAATCCCACCCTCTCCGCCAGATTATTCTTTATTGGCAGGGTATTCGATAACATACGGTGCCAATCCTCAGCCTCAAGACCGATCCCCTTGCTCTTACCGGAGTATATAGAGTGAATCGATCATCCCCTGGGCGGCGTCCAGGTAACCATCGAAGTCTTCCTCTAGCGCGATATAGGAAACATAGTAGCCGGTGCTTCCCGAGAACATGAAAGTATCCATAACCTTGTATCCTAAGGACTGCTCTCCCAGGTAAGAGAAGACGATCTGAGCGGCGGGATTCCCATCCACCGTCGTGTAGGACACCTCGTAAGGCCAGCCCTGGTCGTCCAGTTCTCCCGTCTCGGAGGCTATCCAGTCGTCCACGCTGTAAGACATCCCAGAGAAGTCCTCGGTGTAGAAGGTTACCGTGGCCTTATCCTCGGCCCCGATTGGCTTTACCTCGATTAAGCCCTCGGAATATTCCTGCGGAGTCCATCCGTCTGGGTAACTGAATCCCAGCCCCAGCAACGGGCTCTCGAAGTTGTTCAAGTTGCCGTCGCCATCATCGATATGGCCGTTTTCATTTTCGCCAGCCCCGTAATCTGCGAGATAGTCCTCCCAATCCTCGAAACCGCCCATGGTGATGTACCATTTTCCGTCCCTTTGCTCCACCTCCAGGGAATCCTCCATGGTCTCGGCCAGGTCATCGGTCACCTTTTCACCGTCTTCGTCGAGGTAGGTCGCCTCTCCCTCCTCGATGAACACCTCGGCCTGGTCGCCCTTCACCTCCTGCGAGAACTTCAGCCCGCTGAACTCCAGGTCCTCGGGCAACGAGCCGAAGAAGAAGCTCTCCAGGATATCCTCGTATTCCTTGCCGTAATCATCCTCCAGGTCCTTCAGGAAGTCGGGGTCGAGCAGCGCCAGGAGGGCGTCGAGATCGCGGTCCTCTATCGCCTTGAGGTAAGCCTCCGCCACCGCCGTTGGCTCGGATGCCGCTTTCTCCCCCTTTTCCTTCTCCCCCTCCCCCTTGAACACCGTGAGCATCAGCACCAGGACCACGACGCCGATAAGGAGCAGCGCGCAGATCGTGACGAGGACGGGGACAAGCTTGCTTTTCTTAACGGGAGGAACTGGCGGCTGGGAAGCGGTGCCCCATTCCCCGCCAGGAGGGGGATAGGGGGGCGACGGGGGCGCAGGGATTTGCTCCTGGGAAGGAGGCGGCGCGGTGAAGGAATAACCACAGTTGCCGCAGAACTCGCTTCCCTCCTCTTCCTCAAAACCACAGTTGGGGCATTTCATCTCGACCTCCTGGATTCATCCATATGACTGCTTGCCTTACAGCCTATATAGCCGGTATCTCCTATGTACCTGTAGATGCGCAAGGATGAAGAGACACTTGCGCCGGCTGCTTCCATGCGTTGCCCCCTTCGCCCTGAAACCATCTGCGTTTAAACCGGGATATCGGCAAACCGTGATTTCACCCAGCACCTTTCTATATGCTATTTTAACACTCTGTATTCGGGATGGATGTTTAAGTGTGCCAGGGGCTGTGGCAATAGCGTGCGGTATCCTATCTTGCAAAGGCTTTGTCATAGCAACCAGAAAGCTCACGGCCATAACGCGCCAGGGTCTTTGCCCAGCTGAGATCGGATGCTCTTAGGGATGGCCACTTGACGCTTGCTGGATATCCTGGCGAGTTCTCACGAGGGGTCTCGTGGGTTCGAATCCCACCCTCTCCGCCAGAATATATCCCGGGTTGGAGCCCCCTCGATAAATTTCTTCAGCGGCTTCGTTAATACCGGTTTCCTGTTTAAAGGCATCACGTTGAGGGAAACGTAATCCCGTATGCGGGTATTCTTTGGCCTTCACCGGTGTAAACAGAGGCTTTCAACCAAAGGTGATCGCGCCAGGCGATAACCGCTGGAGAGATAGAGCATAGACGTGAGACGGGAATAAACGTAAGGAGGTACGGCATGGAACTCGGACCTGTAGACGTGGTGATCATGGGCTTCGGTGAGCCGAAGTTCGACGGCAGCGTCCTGGAGGAGCTGGAGAAGCGTGCCGGGGAGGGGACCATACGCGTCCTCGACGCCATGGTGATCGTAAAGGGTGAGGACGGACTGGTGGTCACGCTGGACCTGGAGGACCTTCCCCCCGAGGATACCGCGGCCCTCGGCTTCATCGAGACGGGGACGCGCGGGCTGTTCGATTCGGACGACGCCGACATGCTCATCGAGGGCCTGGTGCCCGGCTCCGCCGTGATGGCGCTGGCCATCGAGCACACCTGGGCCATCGGCCTGCGCAAGGCGCTGGAGAAGGTCGGCGGGGAGGTCGCCCTGACCTTCCGCATACCGGCCCCGATCATGGAAGACGCCCTGGCCGATCTGGGCGTAAAGTAAGGGAGGCTTAAGATGCCAGGACTTATGAGAATGGCGGCCAGGACGGCGGTGGTCGCCGGTACCGCCACGGCGACCCGCAACGCGGTGGACCGCCGCCAGGCGAGCAAGAACGTGGCAGCGGAACAGCAGGCCTACGCGCAGCAGGCGCCCCCGCCGCAGGCGCCCCCGATGCAAGCGGCGCCCCCCGAGGGCATGGACGACAAGCTGGCGCAGCTCGAGCGGCTGGGGCAGCTGAAGGCGCAGGGGATCCTCTCGGAGGAGGAGTTCGCGGCCCAGAAGGCGGCTATCCTGGGGTAGACCCTCGTCGCGCCGCGCGATCGGTTCGGAGCGGATCGCTGATATCCGTTTAAGCTCCATGCCTAAAATAGCATGCTGCTATAAGGACCTATAGGGTCGGCCTGAAAATCCCCGCATGATCGGTACAAGTTGCACCCGAGGTCAGGACCACTGAACGGTTGTCATACCGCTTGCTGTCTGACCGCTCTCAGAGCATCCTCGACGATGTTCTTTCGGTGCTGTATTTCATCGATCTCGAGTTCCACTGTTTGCATCATTGGATCGACGATGCATACACCCAAAGGACAATCGATGCTCGCAAGCTCCTCCAGCCTCGCTGCCATCACCTTCATGCGTTCTTCCTGGAGCGTCACTTCATTTATGAGGAAACCTTCCGTTTCATTTGCCATCGGGTTCACCTCCTCTCTCTTGGATGTGTTCACCGAGGTGATGGATGGATCAGTTGCGATGTTGGAACGTAAACCATAGTGCGATGATCGGATCAGTGGGATTATTTCGTCTCGAGAACCAGGCTTTCAAGTTTTTCGGGCTTTCTCTCCAATAGTCTCTCCAACTTTTCAATACGCTCGCCGTAACACCTGAGGGTCTCCATTATCGGGTCCGGCAAGGCCTCATGGTGCAGGTCTGAACCGGGATCGACGCGGCTGCCGTTACACGCAACCACCCTGGCCGGCACGCCTACGGCAGTACAGTTGGTGGGAACCGGGTGTATGACGACGGCTCCCGCTCCCAACTTGGCGTTGTCGCCGATAAAGATGGGCCCCAGGACTTTCGAGCCGGCAGCCAGAACGACGTTATTGCCGATGGTGGGATGCCGCTTTCCTTTCTCCTTTCCAGTCCCGCCCAATGTAACGCCCTGATACATAGTCACGTTATCCCCGATCCTGGCCGTCTCTCCAATGACCACGCCCATGCCGTGGTCGATGAACAAGCCCTTGCCTATAGTCGCCCCGGGGTGTATCTCGATACCCGTGATCCAGCGGCTCAGATGGGAGATAAGTCGTGGTAGAATCGGTACTTTCTTGGTCCACAACCAGTGGGCTATGCGATGCGACCAGAGGGCGTGCAGTCCTGGATAAGTGAGGACCATCTCCAGGGCGCTGCGGGCTGCGGGATCACGATCCCTGATCCCCGCAAGGTCCTGTCGAAAGGTATCGAGCATAACCCCCTCCTCCTTCCCTGGACCTCCCGCTTCTGCAAGTAAGCTCGAAGGAAATCGATTCTTGTCCGCTCCTTGACTGAGATGTATGTTTTTTATTGACGATACATCCGAGCATAGCATATACTCTACTTAAATGATAGAGATTATAGGGATTATCGACATGAGGGATGTCAATCCATAAGAAGTCCGCGCATGCCGCGTGGAACTGAACATCAAGAGAGGTGTGAGCATTGAGATTATACGAGGATATCACCAAGACCATAGGAAATACCCCTCTGGTCAAGTTGAACAGGATAGCCGCCGGCACGAAGGCCGAGATATATGCCAAGCTCGAGTTCTTCAATCCCCTCTCCAGCGTCAAGGACCGCATCGGCGTGAGCATGATCGAGGATGCGGAGAAGAGAGGGCTCATCCGCGAGGGCAGCGTGATCATCGAGCCCACCAGCGGAAATACCGGCATCGCCCTGGCTTTCGTGTGCGCGGCCAAGGGGTATCGCCTGATCCTGACCATGCCGGACACCATGAGCGTGGAGCGCCGGAAGCTCCTGGCCGTCCTGGGAGCCGAACTGGTCCTCACTCCCGGTGCGGAGGGCATGAGGGGCGCGATAAACAAGGCCGGAGAGATCCTCGAGAACACACCTGCGGGGTTCATTCCACAACAGTTCCAGAACCCCGCCAACCCCGCCATACACAGGGAGACCACGGCTAAGGAGATATGGGAGGACACGGAAGGGAAAGCCGACATACTGATCAGCGGCGTTGGCACCGGGGGCACCATCACCGGGGTTGCGGAAGCCATCAAAGAGAAAAAACCTGGTTTCCACGTGGTGGCGGTGGAGCCGGAAGGCTCCCCGGTCCTTTCCGGTGGCAAACCTGGACCGCACAAGATACAGGGGATCGGTCCCGGTTTCATCCCGGACATACTCCGGACGGACTTGATCGACGAGGTCATCACCGTTTCCGAGCAGGACGCGGGTGAAACCGCCAGAAGGCTCGCCCGGGAGGAGGGGATCCTCGCGGGGATATCCTCGGGGGCCGCGGTCTGGGCGGCGCTGCAGGTGGCCAAACGGGACGAGAACGAGGGCAAGCTGCTGGTGGTGGTGATCCCCTCTTGCGGGGAGCGTTACCTCTCCACGTGGCTTTTCGAACCATTATTCGACGAAGCCGGCATCGAGTAACCCTCCTTGAAGAACCACGATCTAGGGGTGATGAAAGACGCCGTAGCAGTAGACGGGAGATATTCGTCCCAAGAGTGAGCAGGACTATATCAGAACAGAGCG
>Ga0315295_10006462_pt1 | contig 10022 bp, 13 predicted proteins | sample YL17G14_0_MG_FD_204453 | JGI IMG/M metagenome (GOLD analysis project Ga0315295, IMG submission 204453) | Sediment microbial communities from Yellowstone Lake, YNP, Wyoming, USA - YL17G14_0 | ecosystem: Environmental > Aquatic > Freshwater > Lake > Sediment | place: USA: Wyoming | collected... | reverse complement strand
AAATATTAGCTTCACAGCCTTGTAACACTCTTAGTTTATAGTTTATAGTTTTTAGTTTATAGTTTATTTTCTCAATCTCTTTTCTTTGTGAGGATAATTGTTTTTCGTTTAGTCCATGTTCAATCCGCAAGAATTTAGTGTGATCGGCAATCCCGACATATTCGTAACCCATTTTTATTGCGGCTTTTGCTATTTCTTCAATTGAATTCGCACCGCCATCCCATTTTGAATGACAATGCAAATCTCCTTTAACATCTTTATAATCAATAATTTTTGGTAATTTTCCTTTTAAGCTAGCTTCAATTTCGCCCTGATTTTCCCGCATTTCCGGAGGCATTAAAGAAAGTCCCAAGATTTTATAGATTTCTTCTTCATTTTTGCCGGCAATCATTTTTGATCCCCGGAACAAACCGTACTCATTAAGTTTTAAACTTTTATCAATAGCAATTTTTCTTAAAACAATATTATGCTCTTTAGAGCCGGTGAAATATTGAAGGGCGGAGCCGTAGCTTTTACTGGGAACCACACGAATGTCCATATCAAAACCTTCTCTCATTCTAACTGAAGCCTTTGTTGAACCCTTGCCCCAGATTTTAATTACTCCAGGAAAAGAAACAAAAAAATCCATCACTTTTTTAGGGTTTTTTGAAATAACTAAAAGATCAACATCGCCAATTGTCTCTTTCATCCTTCTGAGAGAACCTGCTACTGATATTTCTTCAACTTCTTTTAGTTTTTTTAATTTTTCGTAAACTTCGCTTACCTTAGGCATTATGTCTCCTAAAAGAAATCTTCCCTTGTTTCTTTTTAGAAATTCAATTCCTTCCAGAATGTTTTTTTCAGTTTTTTCGCCAAAACTAAAAAGCGAGGCAATCTTTCCCGCCTTAGCTGTTTTTTCTAAATCCTTTAAGTTGCGGATACCCAATTTTTGGTATAAAACTTTAACTTTTCTGGGCCCAAGCCCTTCAACCCGAATTAATTCTTCTATATTAATCGGAGTTTTCTTTTTTAATTCTTGATAATATTTTATTTTCCCGGTCTTTAAGTATTCTTCAATTTTTTCAGCGATACTCTTGCCGACGCCCGGTATTTTTTCTAATGCTTCTGCCCCTCCTTTTTTATAAATATCAGATACATCTTCTTCTAGCGCCTCTAACGTAATAGCTACCTTTTTATAAGTATAGGGTTTAAAATCCGCTCCTTCCATTTCAAGATAATTAGCTATTTCGTAGAATATATTAGCTATTTCTTGATTTCTCATGGAAGATTTGCCTGTCCTGTAGTTCCCGCTTTAGCGGAATGCTATTGGAAGTTAATTTCTGATTCTTCACGGTTTATTTTTATTTTTTCTCTTTTTGAAATAATTCTCCAAAGCTAAAGGTGGTTCCCTTGCCTAAACTCCGGGGAGAAATAACTTTAAGAAGAGGAAAAAGAATAATAGCTGATAAGATTCCTAAAACCCCAACTAAGATGAAAACAATAGTGAAGCCAAAGCTTGCGGCCAATAATCCACCGAGGGCGCCGGCAACACCGATTCCCAAGCCAACTGAAGTAGCATCAAGCCCCCATTCGGTAGCCTCTTTCCCTTTATTAATATGCCGAGTGAAAATTGCCGAAGAGCCAGCAAGAGCCATGGCCATACCGAGAGCAAATAATATCTGCAAAAGATAAATATGCCAAGGGAAAACAACCATTAAATATCCAAAAGGAACCAGAGAGGTAATAATAAGCCCAAAAAAGAGAAACCAAAAATCATCTTCTTCGCCCTGGCGGCTGTCTAAAAATAGGCCAATTGGAATTCTTAAAAGGGATTTTAGAATCCAATATATAGCAGTCGCCATCCCTACTACAGCTACTGTTCCTCCTTGAATTTTCTCTACGATAAAAATGGCAAAAATTGGCGAAATTAACCCCCATCCTGACCAAAAAGTCAGGTCAGACCAAATTAAAATTTTAATTACTTGATTTACTTTTATATTTAATGAAAATTTCATTGGCTTTTTATTATTTTTAATAATATTTCTCTTTCCCGTGACCGGGTGTCAAAATCAACTAGAATAATTTGTTGTCCCTAGGCCCTTCGGGCCGGGATCCCGTCAGCCTTTAGGCTGGAGGGACCATGTACCTAAAGCCAATTTCTTCTTTAATTTCCCTCCTTGGGGAGTATTCTTAAGAAACCACTCACGCTTTCTTGCTTCTGAAAGAGTCTTATAGTTCTCAGACCAGACTAAAATTAGTGGTCTTCTACACTTCGTGGCCCTGGCAATTCCCGAATTATGTTCTTTAATACGTTTTATTAAATTTTTAGTAACTCCCACGTATAATTTCTTATCTTTTAAGCTTTTTAATATATACAAATAATATTTCACTCTTTTATTATTTTAACAATTATATTTCGCTCCCGAGGTCTAGTGTCAAAGTCTATTAGTACAATTTGTTGCCATGTTCCTAAAACTAATTTACCATCTTCAATCGGCACATTCAAAAATGGCTTAATTAATGCAGATTTTAAATGAGAAGGAGCATTTTTTTCTCCCCAGGTTTGGTCGTGGCGATAAGACTTATTAGAAGAAACAAGTTTCTCCAGGAATTCTTTAAAGTCCTCCACTAAATTAGGTTCATATTCAATGGTAGTTATACCAGTAGTTGAACCAGGACAAGAGATTAAACAAACACCCTCTTCTATTCTTGAATCTTTTATCGCTTTGGAAACCTGATCGGTAATGTCAATTATATCGTTAAATCCCTTAGTGGTAACTTTGAATCTCATAATAGTTAATTATAGCTTATAACTATCGCAAAACAAAAACCCCCGATAACAATAAATTGTTACGGGGCTAGCCCGCAAGATGCGGGGAACACTAATTACTAATAACTAAAAACTATAAACTAATAACTAATTTTGGGTCGTCTAGCGGACGAGATTACCTGTCCGTCCGAAGTTTCAACGAAGGGGGAGAACCTGTTTTTGAAATAAAAGAGCGTCCAATCGACGCTCATATCTAGTAGGCTCTAAGCTGCTCGCCAAGCCTTAAGGCAATCTTCTTTGATTTTAGCAAATGATTCGTGAACTGGAATTACGCTAAAGAAGAATTTATCGTGAAATATAGCCCAGAATTCTTTTGGAACAAGGTCCATACTCAATACGATTTGGTTTCTAGTTAAGCTTCCTACCCCTATGAGGGTTGGGATTTCTTCGCCATAGAAAAAAAGATTCACGTAGAATATATCTTTCCACGGCTCACTCTCTAAGGAATGTTCGTCAGTATATAGTCTTACAAGACGTAATCTACGCCCCCTCGCATCTCTCCATCCCAATTTTGTTGCTACTTGAGTTATTGCTTGGTTTATACTATCACCAAGCTTAATGAACAAATCATATGCGAGCTTTTCAAGCCTAGAAGTCACCGCTCACCTCCATGCATATAATGAACTATCCCTCCTGACTATAAAGCAGTTTAATATTTACCGATAATAAGTCAAGACCACAAAACAAAAAGGCCTCGGCAAGTGCCTGAGGCTTAAATGAAACCAAGAATTATCTTTTTGACAATCAAACTATGACTATGTGGTCTAGTCGGTCACCATCAGGGGTATTCCGATACATTCTCCTGGTGACACGGTCCCACAGCGAGTCAGCAATTTGCACTACTGCTTGTAGGGCCTCTTCTTCATCGGGGTCTCCCTTGTCTGGTTCTGCTATTATCGCCAACCAGTTTGTGTCTTTTTGAACCCGTAGACGCACAGGTTCGTTGAACAAGAGTGCCATCTTCATCCCTCCTTTCGTTAGGAATGAACAATACTGATACTTAATACTAATGTAAGTTTAATCTTATGTCAAACAAAAACCCCACCAATTAAGGCGGGAGTTGGCTCCCCTGGATGGCTTCGCTCGTAAGTTACAGCTGAGAGACGTTGTTAGAACCTCTCTGGCAACTGCTTGACTTATGATAACAGGTCTGTTTTATGGATTATTTTTCTTTGCGACAACCATCTTGATTACAGGTATACCAATAGCCATTGCTTATTAACATGCACCATTTGCTAACTTCTTTAGAGGGAACATAAGCTGTCGCAGACCAAGTTTTTGGGTCGTTATCACCACCTTCGATTCCGCTTCCGTCTTTATCAGTAAATTCTTTCTCTATTCGCTTGTCATCAAAAAATTTTACCTTCGCAGTCATAATACCCGACTCTATGAGTTCTTCTTGGGTATCGGCGTATCTATTCTTTTCTGAAAAAAACATTTCTTGAGCCACCCTTAACGAATTTATATTTGGCATCGTTGACCTCCAATATGGTGAGCAACGAGTGCCAGAAGAAAGAAAAACAATTCCGAAGGCTAAGAATAATAAAATTATTAAAGATATTATTGTTCCAATAAGGGCACCCGCAGAAATTTTATCCTTCCTCCATTTAATAATCAAAAACGTCAATGGTATAATTATAACCAAAGAAAATATAATAAGAGGGATAATAGTCTTGCCTCCACATATATTCCCACAATTATCTGAAGGAATGATAATAAAAATTACTATGAAAGCAATAAGCGTTAATATAAATACTGCTATTGAGATTGGTATTGATTTTATAGACATCTTCCCCCATTATACCTCCCCCACTCCAAAACAAAAAGCCCGAGATATCCACTCTCGGGCGTTGGCTCCCCAGTCCAAAGCTTATTTTTCTTTTGGGTAATGGAGAGTATATGGCGATGATGAAGGAAAAATTGGTAGAGATTAAGGGGGTTTATAGAAATTTAAGGCTGTCCAGTTAGGAAAATAAAAACAACCCAATTTAAAAATAGGGCTGTTTTTAAATAATTCTATTTTTATTTCTATTCAATAACTGCTGCTTCAGCGTCAACCAATCCTGCTCCCTGATAAATAGGCCCTAACCTAATGTCCTCTGCGGTATCATAAAGTTTTTGCCTTATTTCCTCGGGGTCCCAACCATCTCCATCTAAATCATACAATCCTGGATTAGTTTTAAGAATTAAAGCTACGGTTCCCGCCACGTGAGGAGTAGCCATGGAAGTACCACTACCCACATAATAATAGCCATTATTCCAAGTAGAATTAATACCTTGTCCAGGAGCAGCTAAGTCAACCTCTTCTCCATAAGAAGAAAAGTAGGCCAATCCATCACTTTCATTAGTGGCTGATACAGCAATGGTTTCTGGCCATATAGCTGGGCAAACAATACCTCCGTCAGTCTGACCATTATTTCCTGCGGCAGCTACAATAGTTATTCCTTCATTATGAGCAGCTTTAACAGCATCGTAATAAGATTGGCTACAACTGCTTGAACCTATGCTCATATTTGCTACTTGAATCCCATTTTCAATACACCAATTAAGGCCATCAATTATGTCTGAAGTAAAGCCAGCCCCTGCACGGTTAAGCACTTTTACGGCATACAAATGAGCATCAGGCGCAACTCCAACGACCCCAATATCATTATCAAGAGCAGCTACAATTCCTGCAACATGAGTTCCGTGACCGTAATCATCATTCCAACTTTTCCTAGGGTAAACAGCATTGTACCCGCCATAAACTTTTAAATCGGGGTGGTCTAAATCAATCCCTGAATCAATAATAGCAACTTTAACCGCTGAACCAGTGCTTGTAGTCCAAGCTACATCGGCATCGATTCTATCTACTCCCCAAGCCATTTCTTGGGCTGGCTGGGGTGGCGGTTGTGGTTTCCCTTTCAAAGCAAAAACTACATCATCATTATCAATTCTTAAAACCTCTGTTTGACGAGATAGTGCCTCTATTGCTTTTGGGGGCAGTAAGACTGCTAATCCATTAACTAGGGGTAAGTCTTTTATCTTTTCTCCCCCAAAGTTCTTTACTAGAGCCTCTTTGGTTGGTTCATTTACTCCAGATTGAAAGACAACAATCTTTCTCGCCATCGGTAACTGGGAAGCTGCCTGAGAAACCAAGGCCATCCCAACTAAACCCAAAGCTACTCCAACTATTATTGTACCGACTATCAAAATACTAAATTTCTTTTTCATATTCCCCCTTTGAATTAAGATTTAAAATCTTCGACCTTTGGGTCTATCTGTTTTCAGACTAAATCAATCTGTATAGAGTGTCAATGTAAAACAAAAAAACAACGAAAAACCGCCTTCTTGGCGATTCGGTTTATAAAAGGATTTCCCGAACAAATTGTTCAACTTATAAAAACCTTTGCTCCCCAGCTCAAAGCTTACCTGCCTGCCGGTAGGCAAGGTTATAATTCTGGAGAACAGTGATTATATGGCGATGATAAAGGAGAAATTAGCGGAGATTAAGTATTCCTATTTCTCTCTTGCCAAAAATTAACAAATTCTGGTCTTTTTTGAGAAAGCTTTTCCATCCATTCTATCAATTCAGTTTTCCTACCGCCTTTTAGAATTTTTGTGTTAATTAAATCTACAAGTAGATTAGATAAAATCTGCGTCTCATAAATAATCCAAAGTTTTTCGTTTCCATGTATGCCTTTAGCCAAAACATTCCCGTGTATGTAATTAGATATATGCTTATAAGTATTATATATTCTATGAGAAGATTTTGGGAAAAATCTTATAGTTTCAGGAGAAGAAGTCTCAATAATCTCTTTTTTTAATATTTGAGAAAGTGGGGGAAAGTTTAATTTAAGTTCTTTTTCTAGTCTTATTCTGGAAAATGATTCCATGTCTTCAGGAATATCTATACCTTCTCTATCTAAAAAAGGTTTGTAGTATCTATAATTTCTATTGTAAGATTCTCTTACGCCTTCGTAAGCTTGCTTTTGCGCCTCGCTATCTCCTTCTTCTGGCTTACCTATTGTATTTGCTAAGGTAAACAGTGAATTTGTCATGCAAATAGATGCCTGTTTATTTTCGTCCTGATTGCATAAATATAAAAGCTGTCCATATATATCTAACAACGTTCTTATATTTAGTAAGAGAAATCTAAAATTTTCTTCTCTTTCTTCTTTAAGTCTACCTAATAAAAAATTGACTATATCGTTAAAAAATTCTAAATAGAGCCGTTTTATATGGAGAATATTTACTCGCTTCAAATTTTCTACCGCATCCGGAAGAATTACACTTCTTCCAGTATTATCAATATCGGAGATTTGGGCCTTGATTATCTCGGAAATATCCTCAATTAATTTTAATTGTTCTTCTATACACTCTTCGGAATTTTTATCCATAATTTTCACCTTCAAATTATCACTTTTTTACCTAAAAAACAAGTTGATTTAAAATAAAAATTGCCCAGCAATGGGCTTTTTGTTTAGTAATGAAAATTATTTAAATTAATCGCTTTGGCAACTTCATCAAAGTTTTTTATTAATCCTCCATTTTCACCTTCTATTTCGCTTATTAATTTTTCCTTAGCTTTATTAAAATCGTACAACAGTTTATGGACATATATTTCCCACCTTTTACTTGAAGTATCAAATTCTACTCCACAATGCAATTTTCCGATTTTTCCTTTCCTTATTTTTTCTTTTTCTTCATCATTCTTTTTATACCAATCGCTATCTGCCCCAACATGATAGATGGTAAAGTTATATTTCTTAGGAATTAATTCGTGAGTTAAACCGCACCTTAATTCACCGTAAACGTCGTACCCTAAAGACTTACCTTTCTTAATTAAGTTTTCGTATTCAGGACCGAGATAGCTGAAGAATCTTTCAAACCTATCTCTGCTAGGTATTGTGTTATTTAAAATCTCACCAGTTTTTCTATCTTTTTGATAATAACCAACTAAAAACATACCCAGTGTGTCGATATAGTTAAACAATGCTGAAGCGACCAAAAATTGCGCTTGAACTTGATAAAGCGCTGGTTCTAAATCATTCATCCAGTGGGTTAACTTTTTTAATTTGTCTAAATTTTCTTTTTGTTTTTCGTTCATAATTCTCAATCTTAAATTACCTCCTTTTTGTCTTAAAAACAAGCTGATTTAAAATAAAAACTGCCCAATGATGGACGTTTTTATTAAATACCTAAATATTTTTACATCAAATGGCCAAAATAGGCGGTGGATTTCCCTGGCAAATATCCAAACCTAAATTAAATTTTCAGGACCAGTCTTCCCCCAATCGCTCGGGTCATCAATAATAAATATTTGTCGTGGGTAAACAGCTATATAAAATTCATACCTATTGCCTATATAGGGTTTTTTGTTCATAGTCTGAGCTCCACCAATCCAAACTTCATAGTTCATTCCTTCGTGTGGACCGTGAACTTCCCAGTTTTCTAAATCAATCATTTTAAATCCTCTCCTCTTTAGTCTATCTTCAATTCTCTTCCTTATGGAACTATACTTTTTTTCTTTTAAATTTATGTATGCCATTTAGCGATTATTTTATTTGACTTGCCGTTTGTTTGGTCCTTATGAAGTTTCATCAAATTTATTTTTAAAAGTCTGGGGAGGATCAGTTCTATAAACTATAAGGTTATCATTAGTATTAGCCACAGAAGAAGAGGAACACGAATCGGTAATTGAAACACCTTTTTCTTTGGGTAAATTATTAATTTCCAACTCCTTTCTTTTCTGTTCTAAGCTAATTGACTCTTCAACTTTTAACCATCTTTTTTCAAATTTGGCTTCTTCTAGTTTGTTCTTGAACTCGTTCAAAGAAACTAAGAAGTCTCTAGCTAAGGTTTCGGAATCAAGAACTGGCATTCCTCTATTTTTGTCTAAATAGACTGCTGGATGTCTATTATCTCTAGTTACTGCTCCTCTTGGAAAAAAATCATGAGCTAATCCATTTCTATATATATCTTTTAAAATCCCTATGGGATACTCTGATGGATTATTAAAACACCTATTCATATATCCTTTAGTATTTTCTTTGAACCTCCTATTGCCTCCTAGAAGAAAACCTCCTAGAAAATCTATAGTAACTAAAACACATAAAGCAAGAAAAAAATTAATATTTCCATCACCATAAGGGATTGGTTTTAAGCTCAATAATCTTTCAAAATCTTTTTTTATATAACCAAATACTATTTTATCTAAAAATTCATTTTTATTCATATTCTAAATATTCTCTCAACTTCGGGCTAAATTTTGGTTATTTTTAAGTTTTTTATTACAAGAGAACGCAGAAACGGAACCTTCTTCAGGTCTTTCTTGGACAAATCTTCTTTTTGTTGTGCCATTAAAAGAAATCCCTTAATGCAACATTTCTTTCTCGGAAAAAGATGCCAGTGAACATGTCTTCCTTCATCGGTATAGGCAAGATAAACCTTATCGGTTTTATAAGCTTTTAAAAGTGCCTTGCGGACAACAAAAATTATTTTCATTAGATACTGGTAATCATCAAGAGAAAGTTTGTTTAAATCCTCAACATCTTTCTTCCATTCGATAACTGTTCTACCTTCAACATGATTTTTATCAGTAGCTAGGTAAGCACTAATCTTATGATTATTATAGAAGGTTGATCCCTTTTTTGGTTTTTGAAATTTTTTATTTTTCATAATCTTTATTTAATTTCTCCCTAGCGCCAATCTTATAAAGCAACTTAAAGAAATTAACAAGTCTAATTCCTTCTTCATAAGCTTTTTGGTCGGAAATCTCCTCTCCAAGCTCTTTTTTCCAAATCTTCTTAAATTCTTCTATTGATTCTTTTGAGAGTGGCATTTCAGCGAGACTTATTATAGCTGTATGATTGTTTTATTAACTCCATTGCGTAAGACAAATCTTCTATGCTCTTAATGTTAATCTTCTTAAGATTCTTAGCCCAACCATAACTTTTTGGAAAACTCTTTGCCCACTTCTTTCGATCCTTTAGATCTTTATCCGGAATCAAAATACTCGCTTGTAGTTTCGATTTGTAAATTTCTATACCAGTGAAATTTATATAGCCCGAACCTATTTTGTATCCGATGTAAAACTTTTGAGGATGTTCTGTGATATTTTCTGCTAGTTCAAAAATTCTTTTTCTTAATTCATTAAATAATTTCTTTGTTTTTTCATTGGCTTTATTACGGTGAAATTCTACATCATAAGTTTTTATTTCTCTACTAACTC
>Ga0315295_10006460_pt1 | contig 10024 bp, 9 predicted proteins | sample YL17G14_0_MG_FD_204453 | JGI IMG/M metagenome (GOLD analysis project Ga0315295, IMG submission 204453) | Sediment microbial communities from Yellowstone Lake, YNP, Wyoming, USA - YL17G14_0 | ecosystem: Environmental > Aquatic > Freshwater > Lake > Sediment | place: USA: Wyoming | collected... | reverse complement strand
TCCTGTGTCTGTGCGCAGCGTGCGAAGTACGAGTGATTCTTTTGGTTTGGCTCTGGTGGGAGCCGGATTTGTGCCGTCCGGCCATGTGGAAAAACGAGGACGTGGTGCGTCATAATAGGTGTCCGGATTTCTTTGTGATGCGAGTAGAATGACGCAAATGCAGTCCGACAGAGCGCTGGTCAGGAAGTTCAAACGGGGAGACGCGGAGGGACTGCTCGCCATCTACCAGCGGTACAAGGACTACCTCCTGAGCGTCGCCATGGCGCTGGTATGCGATAGGGGCCGTGCCGAGGACGCCCTGCACGATGTGTTCGTGTCATTGGCCGAGAAGCGCCAGGACTTCCACTTGCGCGGCAATCTCAAGGCCTGCCTGGCGGTCGCTGTGGCCAACCGGACGCGGGACATCCTGCGACGACAACGGGTGCGGACCGCGGCCCCGCTCGAAGCAGACGCAGAGATCGCCTCCAACACAGCCACGCCGGAGCAAGTGGCTATGCTTAGCGAGCAGTGTCGCCGGCTCGCCGCGGCTCTGGCACGGCTTCCCGAGGCCCAGCGCGAGGTCCTGGTCCTGCGTCATAAGTGCGACCTGCCCTTGCGCGAGATCGCCAAAATACAGCAGACCGGCATAAGCACGGTTCACGCCCGTTATCAGTACGGGCTGGATACCCTGCGGGCACTGATGAATGGAGAACTGGACGATGAGACCGGCGGATAATGTAACCAGAGCCATTTCGCAATTCGAGGTGAAGGCGCCAGCCCGCCTTGACCGGCGGGTCCGCGAGGATGTATGCCGGGCGTTCAATGATCTGGCTCTGGGACCCTCGGCGGCTGCCCGGAGGCCTGGCTGGCGGGTCATCGTGAGCAGTCGCATCGTGCAACTCGCCGCCGCGGCGGTGATCGTGGTGGTGCTGCTGCTGGGCCTGCATATGTGGGATCTCTTGGGGACGCAGGCCTACGCTGTTGAGGACACCGTCGCGGCATTACGCAAGATCGAAACCGCCCATGCCTTCTGCACCGATTGGCAGGGCCGGCGCTTCGAGATGTGGATACAGCCGAATCCCGCCACCGGCAGGAACGACTTCATCAGCCTCGTCGAGCCGGAGCGTAATTCGATAGCGGTATCCACGCCGCGTGTGTCCTACATCTACGATACCCGGCAAAACTCGGTGCGCTTCATACGTGGGCAGGTCATCACGAGCAGTCTGAACCTGGCCAGCATCGTTGAGTCACTGGCGGACGGTACTGACAAGAAGGACGATTCGGTCGTTATCACGCGCAAGACCACGGATCGGTACGGCGACGTCATCGCGCTACACTACACCGGTGCCGTCTACGAGGGTGAGGCTTGGATCGATCCCAAAACGAAACTCCTTCTGAGCTTGACCATCATGCGGTGCAGCAATCCGGGCGAGGTTGTCAAGAGCTTCGACGAACTGCGCTACAACGAGTCGATTCCCGAGCAGTTGCTGCATTTCCAATGCCCGGACGACGCGGAGATCAAGCCCGAGCGCTGGGGCGACTTCGACAATCCGAAGTACGGCCTGGACGTGGAGGGTCTGAGCGAGCAGCAGGCATGCGTCAAGATCCTGATCGAGCTGTTCGGCGCGGTCAACGCCGTAGACCTCGACCGCCTGCGCAAGCTGATCCCCGTGGCGGGGGAATGGGGCGACCCGGAGCTCGTGGCGGCGGTGCAGCAGGTCGCCGGGAAAAGTTGGGATGACCGGGTTTCCGGCATCGCGAGCTATGAGATCGGCGCGTCCTATCACGACAAGGCCTGCCCGCTGGGCGTCCTGGTGCCGTGCGTGCTCACGGACCACAACGGCCGGCGCTTTGAGATCACGTTCATTGTGCGCCTCCGCTCGCTCGACGGCCGACGCACCGGCGTTGTGGTCTACACCTGGGGCCAAGCCAAACTACTCGAGGAGTGAGTAAACCAGAAGGTGAGAAGGCAAGTCTCATGTTTCAAGTGTGAAGTGTTAAGTCGCAATCGCTGCCTGTTTCACACTTCACGCTTGAAACTTCACATTCGTCAGCCGTGGTTATTGGCGATATACTCCGGCACCAGCTCTTTGATCTTGCGGGCCAGCTCGCCGTGGTGTTGTCGCCTCGCAAGGTCCAGCAGCTCGGCGATGCTCGCCCGCAGCTTGGCCCGATCCATGGGGATGTTTTTCCAGATGCTGATCTTCGGGTGACCGGTGCGCTGCATGTCTTCGCCCTCGATCCGCAGCTCCTCGAAGAGCTTCTCACCCGGGCGCAGGCCGGTGAAGATGATCTCGATATCCTCGCCGGGACGAAAACCGCTGAGAATGATGAGTTCCTTGGCCAGGTCCACGATTTTGACCGGCTCGCCCATGTCCAGCACGAAGATTTCACCGCCTTTGCCCATCGTGGCGGCTTGCAGCACGAGCTGACTGGCCTCGGGGATCGTCATGAAGTAGCGCTTCATGTCCGGGTGGGTCACCGTGACGGGTCCGCCCTCGGCGATCTGCTTTTTGAAAATGGGGACGACGGAGCCCTCGGAGCCGAGCACGTTGCCGAACCGGACCGTCACGAACTGGGTCTTGCTGGTGCGGCCGAGGTCCTGGATGTACATCTCCGCAATGCGCTTGGAGGAGCCCATGATGCTCGTGGGGTTCACGGCCTTGTCCGTGCTGATCATGACGAAGTTGGTGGCGCCGCATCGATCGGCCGCATCGGCGACGACCTGTGTGCCCAGGACGTTGTTCTTAATCGCTTCGCCGGGATTGAGCTCCATCAAGGGAACGTGCTTGTGGGCCGCCGCGTGAATGACGACTTCGGGCCGGTAGCGCTCGAAGACTTCACCGGCTCGCCCACTGTCGGTGATGTTGCAGATGACCGGCTTTAGTGCGACGTTGGGGAACTGCCGGCGCAAGTCGCGCTCGATATAGAAAAGCGGGTTCTCCGCTTGCTCCACGAGCAGCAGCAGCTTCGGCGCAAACTGGCAAATCTGGCGGCACATTTCCGAGCCGATCGATCCGCCCGCCCCCGTGACGAGGATCGTCTTATTCTTCGCAAAGGCCTCGATGAGGTCCAAGTCGAGCTGGACGACTTCCCGCCCGAGAAGGTCATTGATATCGACGTCGCGAATCTGCGAGACGCGCAGCTTGCCGGAAGCGATGTCGGTGATGGAAGGGACGGTGCGGAATCGGATCTTGGCACCCTCGCACACCTGGATGACGCGGCGGAGCTGCTGACGCGTGGCCGAGGGCATCGCGATCGCGATATCCTCGATGTGGTGCTGCTCGCAAATCTTCGGCAATTGTGCCACCGGTCCCAGCACGGGGATGCCGTGGATGTTGATGCCTTGTTTGAACGGGTCGTCGTCGATGAAGCCCACCACATCGTATTGGGTGACGGGCATCCGATGGATTTCGCGCAGCAGTGCCTCGCCGGCGTTGCCGGCGCCGACGATCAGGAAGCGTTTGAGCCGCCGGTCCTCCACCGTGCGGAATTCCTCATAGTAGAGGCGGATGATCATCCGCAGGCCCGCCGGCAGGAGGATGGTGCCGAACAAATCGGCCATGAAGACGCCCTGGCTGACGGCTGCCATGCCCTGCGGCAAAGCGTGCCGGACGAGCGGAATCTGCAGCATGACGGCGAACCAGATAGCCACGATGAGGAAGGTGCTGATCAGGGACGCCCGGAGGATGCCGAGCAGATCGGAAATACTCACATAGCGCCACCAGCCGCGGTACTGCTTGAACAGTCCGAATACCGGCAGCTTGACGGCCAGAAAGAAGAGCAGCAGGAAAGGATATTGCCCGACAAGCCACTCCTGCCTGAATTGCATGTTGTTGGCGACGAGGAAGGAAAACATCAGCGAGGCGGCGAAGGCCGCGACATGCGCCAGGATGATCAGCGGCTTGCGGAATCTCAGCCAGAAACCCACAGGGGAAGCCGGAGAGTGCGAGGGCAGGCCGGCGGCATCCGGCGCATCGGTCTCAGAAGGTCGTTCGGACATATTCCCCCGGCATCGTTGCGGCCCCTTTTATGTGACGCAAGTTAAAGTATAGACGCACGTCAGCGGCTGTCAAGTGACCTTATACTATCATCGGCACATGGTGGTTCACAGTTGAGTCACAGGACGATTCCGGACATCAGTGATACACGTCGCGGCCTGACCAAGGCCGGATTACTCGGACGTTTCCAGTTCCGGCCCGGAATCGCTCCCTGTGTGGGGCTGAGGCTCGGAGGTGGTCGGCCCGGAGGGAGCTTCCGCCGGAGTCCGGGCCCCGGCGGGTTCCTCGGAATCGATGTATACTTCGTCCAGCGGAGTATCATCGACGCGGTGGCGCATCAGGGCGTAAGTGATGGTGCTGGCCGAGAAGTAGAAGCTGATCAGGAACGAGACCAGCAGGCCCACGGCGGCAAAGACCCAAAGATGAATGAGTTGGGCGCCGAGCCAGGTGGACCATGTGTCGGGCATGGTCACGGGCGCTCCGTAGAAATTGCTGAAGGTGGGCCGCGGCCAGATCTCACGGAGCTTCTGCTCATTATGGAGCAGGGCAAACCCGACCCGGAGGAACCAATAACTTGCCGACAACAGCAGGAACATGAAGAAGCGGACGAAGACGTAGCAAACAGCCCCGTAAACGGTTGTCACAACGGTATAAAAGCCCATCGACCAGAGCTTGTCGTACACATAAGCGAAGGAACGCCCGATGGCGTCAAAGGAATCCGAGTCTTCATAGGCGATTGCGGGAAACATCAGGTTCAGCCCGGCGATCGCTCCGATCAGGACAACGGCGACGAAACCCGCAGCAATCAACGTGAGCGGCAGGAAGAGTCCCACCATCAGTTCTCCGACGAAAGGGATGTTGCCGAGGAAGCCCAGAAGGACAATTGATAATCCGACGGCGGCGATCACCACGAGCGGGATGAGGGGGGCTGCGAAGAGGCTGGCGAATCTCCTGACGCTGAAGCGTACGGCTTGCGCGAGAACAGGCGGCTCCGCTTTAGCGAACTGCAAGGCCGCGATCCGGCAGATGGCGCCGCCGGCCAATGATAGAACAGCCAGCACAACCACGAAAAAAATGACACTATAAATGGGATGGTACTCGAACGCCCAGATCAGAGTCCTGACATAAGTGCCGAGGCCGGCAAAGACACCGGGGGCATCCAGCGTGAGGAGCGAATACAACCCCCTGTGGAATTGCCCGGCACCGGTGTTCCAGAGCACGCTGAACACACCGGCGTGATCGCTTGGCGGCTGCGCCATCGAGATGCAGTCGGGCAGCCGAAGGCTGTCCGCGGCGAGGGTGGATTGCACGAGATCCATGGTCCAGCCCGTCAGACAAATCGTGGTCAACGCCAGGAACGCAATGGCCAGCTTCGACGGCTGGATCGATACGCGAAAGGTCTCAAAGATCCTGGTGAAAAGAAGATTACTGAGCAGCCGTACAGGCTCCTTTTCCTCAGCCATGTGAGCCCCTTTCCAATGTGCAGCTCCATATCATCTTTGTCCTGAATGGCCGCGAGAACCACAGCATGGTACTCTGTGCCGGACACGGAGTCCACAGGATTCTGCCGCCGATGCTATTTCCGCGAGTCCTCCTCCTCAGCGGAGGAATCTTTGCTCGGTGGATGCTCGGATTCGTCATCCGGTTTGCTCGGTATCCGGTAATCGGCGTCCAGCCAGGCTCCCAGGTCAATCAGCTTGCACCGCTCCGAGCAAAAGGGGAAGTACTTCGGCAGTTTCGAGGGGTCGCGCTGCGATACCGTCACGCGGCGCTTACAGACTGGGCATGTGTACTGCCGGCGACGCGGCGATTGACTCTTGTTGGTGTGGTCTCCGTCTCCCATCCTGGGATTCCCGCATATCCTGAAGCTGCTGTCTCCGTGCAGGAGACGCGACGTGAATGGGCATGTGCTCTCGCACGGCACTGCCTTGGGCCCGAATTCCGGACCGCTCCGACCATGGAGCATCATTCATCTAAAATCCCGGCGGACTCCGCCGTTGTGCACTACCCTCTTATTATGGTTGTTCACCTTCTTGTACGAGGCCCTCTTCCAGCATTTTGGCGTACTCGATCGAGTAGCGTGCCCACGGCTGAGCCTCGAGCCGCGCCTTGGAGATCGGTTTGCCCGTACCCTCGCAGATTCCATAGGTCCCGTTCTCGATCCGGTCCAGCGCATCGTTAATCTCAGTGAGGAGCTTGCGCTCACTATCCATCAATTCCAGCGAAAACTCCTGTTCGAAATTGTCCGTCCCGAGGTCGGCCATATGGATCGGCATGCTCGACAGGTCGCCGCTGGCATCGAGCCTGGACTTCCGCAGCGCCTCACCCTCGATCTCCGATACACTCTCCAGGATCTCCCTTCGCTTTTGGAACAATAGTTCCTTGAAATGCTCGATCTCGGCAGAACTGAGGCGTGTCTTGGGTGCCTGTTCCTTGGTGTCCTTCTTGGGTGTTTTCTTTCGTTTCTCTGTCACTTCCGTCCTTACCTCTCATGGGTTGATAATGTGACCATATCTATAGAACAGATAATTATACCATAAACTACTTTCTCGCCATAGCCTAATCGCGAGGCAAAAAAACTATGGGAGGCAAAAAAATCTGCGGATGCACTGTTCCTCAGGAAAGATTTTGCAGCCTATGCGTAAGCCTTTTGTGGCACAAGACTTAGCAGCTCATGGCAAGAGGAGCTGTTATCCCGCCCGGCCCGCGGAGTCCGAATCCTTTGCCCTTGCACCTAAGGGGATTAGGAACCTCTCATTGCCCACTACCCCCGAAATTATGCGAACATCGAAGGCACGTTCAATCTCTTCAGGGGTGAGAATGTCGGCTGTTTTTCCGATGCGAAAATGGGGGTATTCTGCAGGCCGGCCGCCACGGGGATAGAGCAGCAATGCCTCATCACAATACTGGGCGGCCAGATTGATATCGTGGGTAACCGCGACAATCGTAGTATGCCTCTCAAGCTGGATTGATTTCAGCAAATCGTAAATTCTGACCTGATGTTTCAAATCCAGGAAAGAAGTCGGCTCATCCAGGAGCAGAATCGGCGTATCCTGAGCCAGGGCTCGTGCGATGAAAACCCGCTGACGCTCGCCGGCACTGAGACTGCCCAGCGGCCGGGCGGCAAACCCAGCCGTGCCGGTCAGCTCAAGGGCCTGCCTCACAAGCTCTCTATCAGTCTCGCTCTCAAAGCCCAACCGGCCGAAATAAGGCGTCCTTGCCATCAGGACCGTCTCCGCCACGGAGAAGGCAAAGACAGGGACGGACTCCTGTTGGACCACGGCGATCCTGCGCGCCCGATCCTGCACCTTGCAGGACCGCAGGCTCATGCCCTCCAACAGGACTTCGCCCGACTGGGGCTGGAGGAGGCCTGCCAGGATGTTGAGTAGGGTGCTTTTGCCGACCCCATTGGGGCCCGCGATGGCCAGGAAGGTCCCGGTTTGGACCGGGAAGCTGATGTCCTGCAAAACCGGCTGATCCGGGCCGTAACGGAACGAGATATGTTCTGCTTGAATCACTGCCGTCATGCCAGCCAGTATACCTTTCTACTGTATCTGACCAACAGGATCAGGAAAAATGGGCCGCCTACCATCGCCGTAATGACGCCCACTGGTAACTGTGCGGGTGCCACGATGGTGCGGGCGATAGTGTCCGCCACGACCAGGAAGATGGCGCCTGCCAGGCCGCTCAGAGGCAGCAATTGGCGATGGTCGGGCCCGAACAAGAGACGAATTGCATGGGGGATAATGAGACCTACAAAGCCGATAAGGCCGCTCAGGCTGACCGCGACGGCCGTGATGAACGCTGAGATGGCGAAAGCAGCGAACTCGATTCGCCCAACCGGCACGCCAATGCTCTTGGCGTCGTGGTGGCCGACACTGATGATGTTAAGCTGCGAGCTGAGGAGGAAAAGGGCGACTATACCCGCCACGATGCAACCGGCGCCGACCCAGAGGACAAGGAAATCCTCCTCCATCATATTGCCCATGAGCCAGAACATCGTGGCATGAATCTGCTGGCTTTTCGCGATGGAAGCCAGGAACATAATCAACGCCGAGAAAAAGGCGTTCACCACCACCCCGGCCAGAAGCAGCCCGGCGACGTGATACTTACCCGTAAGGCGGCCGATCCCCCAGACGAGCCATACGGTGCCCAGAGCCCCGATGAAGGCGAATACCGCGATCGGCGAGCGGCCCCACAGGGTCCAGCCAAAGCCGCCGATCACCGCCAGCATCGTGCCGAGGCCCGCACCGCTGGAAATGCCGAGGATGTACGGGTCGGCTAAGGGGTTGCGCAGCAGCGCCTGGAAAATCACACCCGAACTGCCCAGTGCGGCCCCCACCAAAGCGGCCAGGAGAATCCGCGGGATTCGGACGTGCAGGAAAATCTCGTAGTCGGGATTCGGCCCCGTGAGACTTGTCGGCCCGGCGGCAACCGCCTTGAGAGAAATGCTCTGCGGACCAATCAGCGAGCATCCGAACATCACCAGGACGAGCAGTGCGGCTGCTACGGTCGTTCTGGTCAACAGGATTCCGGGCGAAAGAGTACGAGGCACAGTCTCACTCTCCAAATAGCTCCGGGCGGAGGCACTTTGCGACCAGGGCGACGCCCGCAGGCAGTCTGGGGCCGGGTCGGGAGACCACATCGTCATCCACCACATAGATCCGCCCATGAGTAACGGCCGGCACATTCGCGTATCGGCGCCAGTATGAAGATACCTGCCCGTGCTGTTGGCCCGGGGAGGCACGTACCATAACAGGCTCGATGATAACCTCGGGACCGGCCGCGATGACCTGTTCGGCCCCAATGGACGGATACTTGTGAAGGGTCGGGCCGATGGCGTTCTCACCTCCCGCCAACTCGATCATCTCGTTGATGAACGTGTCTCTGCCGGCCACACGCAGCGGCTCTCGTTGAACGACCCAGAGGACCTTCGTCTTCGGCATAGCGGCCGTCGCCGCCTGGAGCCGGTGGATCTCCGTCCTGATACGTTCGGAAAGCTCCCGGGCTTGCTCCTTCGCGCCGGCCGCATCGCCGATGGCGGAGATTGCCTGGAAGAGATCGTCCGTCTTCTCAATATCAACCGTCAGGCAACGATAGCCCATTCGCCCGAGTCTTCTCGCAAGCTCTTTCTGTTGCTCGAGGGCCAAGGTCACGACCAGATCCGGCTTGGCGGCGATCACCGCTTCGATGCTCGGCTGCCAGAACGTCCCTACCTTCGGCTTGGCGAGGGCGGCGGGCGGATAGTCGCTGTCCTGCGTCAGGCCGCTGACGTTCTCACCAAGCCCGAGGGCAAAAAGTATCTCGGTGAGATTCGGTGCCAGCGAGACAATGCGCAACGGCTGCTGCGAACACCTGACTCCGGGGCGTACATTCGCCTCGCGCGGCTCCAGCATCACATAGCCCGAAGCAAGCCACAGCACAAGGAGCGCGGATAAGAGCCACCACTTTCTCATCAAGTCCTCTTGAACTGCTTCTCCAGCTCACTGATCGAAAATGCGATTGTTGTCGGCCGGCCGTGCGGACATCGAGTCGTCGATTCGAAACGCTTGCGGTCGGCCAGCAATTCCCGTATCTCGCTGTCGCTGAGCCTTTGTCCGGCTTTGATGGCGGCTTTGCAGGCCGCCATGCTCAGGATGTCGTTGAAAAGGTCTTGCCTGGCCACCGTATCACCCCGCTCCACGAGCATATCAATAAGGTCCCGGACGAACTCAACCGGCCCAACATTCGCCAGCAGAGTGGGAAAGGTCTGCACGGCGTATACCCTCGGACCGAACGGCGTCAGCTCGACTCCCAACTGTGTCAGCAGGTCGGTGTGCGCCTCGATGGCTCCCGCCTGGGCATCGGTGACTTCAAAACTCTCGGGCAGGAGCAGCCGCTGTGACTCAAGGCTGTCGCGCTGCAACCGCCGGTGCAGAGTTTCATAGAGCATCCGCTCGTGCAGCGCGTGCTGATCGATGATGACAAACCCCTCGTCGGTTTGCTCGACGATATAGCTGTCATGGATCTGGATGTACTTGTTGTCCTCCAACTGTGGGGAGGGT
>Ga0315295_10006459_pt1 | contig 10025 bp, 9 predicted proteins | sample YL17G14_0_MG_FD_204453 | JGI IMG/M metagenome (GOLD analysis project Ga0315295, IMG submission 204453) | Sediment microbial communities from Yellowstone Lake, YNP, Wyoming, USA - YL17G14_0 | ecosystem: Environmental > Aquatic > Freshwater > Lake > Sediment | place: USA: Wyoming | collected... | reverse complement strand
CGATATCGCTGTGGCGGTAGTACTGGGGATCGTGGAAACGGATCAGCACCGCCGGGTGCTCGCCGAACGCGACCCTGGTCATCTCGTCCCTCTTGACCGCGCTTCTCCGGAGGAGGCGCCAATCGACCAGTTCGGGGAGACCGAAATCAGAAAGGATCTGCCTCAGGCTGTCCTGGGAGATTAGGTCCACCTTTGTCCCTCCACAGCGCCGCCGATGCCACCAACATTTTCCACGTCAGGCCCCAGGACACCTTCATCCCGCGCGACGTCTGCTTCGCGCCGCCACTGTCTCGGCGCGGATGACTATCCTGGCAATTGTCCCCTTCCATGGAGGAAATCGATCTCTGCTCAGAGAATATTGGAGAGAATCCGTGAAGGAGGATATAGTATGAACAGGGCGTACCGTTTGATTGCACTCTGCCTGCTGGCGGGGATCCTGGCGGGGTGCGGACCGTCAGTTCCCAAGAACTTCAAGATCGGCATCGTCACCGGCACTGTGTCTCAGGGTGAGGACGAGTACAGGGCGGCCGAGCAAATGAAGACGAAGTACGTGGACAGGATCGTTCACGTCACGTACCCCGACAACTTCATGCAGGAGCAGGAGACCGTCATAAGCCAGATCACCGGCCTCGCTGCCGACAAGAACGTCCGGGCGATAGTCGTCTGCCAGGGCGTCCCCGGAACCGCCGCGGCCATCGACAAGATCCGCCTGACCAGAAAAGACCTGCCCATCATCGTGGTGGTGCCCCACGAGGACCCCAAGGTCATATCCAAGAAGGCGGACCTGGTCTTCGAGACCGACAACCTGTCAAGGGGCACGAGCATCATTCAGCTGGCCAAGCAGATGGGAGCGACTCACTTCCTCCACTACTCCTTCCCGCGTCACATGTCCATGGAGCTCCTGGCGAAGCGCAGGACCATCTTCGAGCAAGAGTGTAAGAAGCAGGGCATCGAATTCGTCTTCGTGACGGCGCCGGATCCCATGGGACCCGACGGCATTCCGGGCGCGCAGAAGTTCATCATGGAGGACGTGCCGCGCGAGGTCGCAAAATACGGTAAGAACGTCTGCGTGTTCAGCACCAACTGCGGCATGCAGGAACCTCTGATCAAGTCAGCGCTGGACACCGGCGCCATCTTTGCCGAGCAGTGCTGCCCGAGCCCGACCCACGGCTACCCGGGCGCGCTGGGACTTGACGTCAAGGGCATGGCGGGCGACGTTGCCAAGATCCTGAAGGCCATCGAGGACAAGATCGTGTCCAAGGGCGGCGCAGGGCGGTTCGCGACCTGGCCGGTGCCCATCAACATGGTGTTCCTGAGGGCCAGCGTCGACCTGGCGATGCAGGCGGTCGAGGGGAAGATCAAGCTGAGCGATGAGGTTGCCCTCAAAGCGGCGCTTGAGAAGGACGCCGGGACCAAGATTACCATGACCAAGTACGCGGACGTCCCCGACGGGCACATGTACCTCACCATCCTGGGCTCGTACGTCTTCGGCAAGAAGTAGCTTTCGAGAACGGGGGAGATGCCTTCTTCCCTGAGGGCTCTCCCCATCTTATTGCCTTCGGAGGACAGCTTAATGAGTGACCAGATCCTCCTTGAGATGGACCGCATCTCCAAGGAGTACTACGGCAACCGCGTGCTCAAAGACGTCAGTCTGCGGGTCCGGCCAGGGGAGATCCACGGACTCGTGGGGGAGAACGGCGCCGGAAAGAGCACCCTCATGAACGTGCTATTCGGTATGCCCGTCATCCACTCTACCGGGGGCTACGAGGGCGAGGTCCGGTTTGGCGGGCAGAAGGTGTGGTTCAGGAACCCCCGCGAGGCCATAGAGGCCGGGATAGGCATGGTCCACCAGGAGTTCATGCTGATCCCCGGTTTCAGCGTCGCCGAGAACATCAAGCTGAACCGCGAGCCCCTGCGGGAAACCGCGCTATCGCGCGTTCTGGGTTCTCAGCTCAAGGCCCTGGACTGGGCCGAGATGCGCAAGGACGCCCGGCGGGCTCTGGATGTTGTCGGCCTGGGCATCGACGAGATGCTTCCCATCGCGGGCCTCCCGATCGGCTTCATGCAGTTCATAGAGGTGGCACGCGAGGTGGATAAGCTGGGTGTGCGACTCCTGGTCTTTGACGAGCCGACCGCCCTCTTGACCGAGGTCGAAGCCGACCAGCTCCTCCAAGCTCTGAAGAGGATCGCCATTTCGGGCATCGGAGTGATCTTCATCTCCCACAGGCTGGAGGAAGTCCTGGGGATATGCGACAACGTGACTGTGCTAAGGGACGGAGAAGTAGTGGCCTGCATGCCCGGCAGAGACGCCACAATTGGACACGTAGCCGAGCTCATGGTGGGGCGCAAGGTGGAGAGACCTGTGCTGCCGCCCAGACCCAAGGAGCCTTCCGACGACGACATTGTCCTTGAGGTGCGGGAGCTCCACGTGGATATGCCGGGCGAGGAGGTAAAGGGGGTCTCCCTCGACGTGAGGCGAGGGGAGATCCTCGGGATCGGCGGTCTGGCAGGCCAGGGGAAGACCGGGATCGGTAACGGGATGATGGGGCTTTTCCCCGCGACGGGCTCGGTCAGGAAGGACGACGCGACGATCCGGCTGGACGTCGCAGGAGAGGCGTACAAGCGGGGCATAGCCTTCCTGTCTGAGGACCGCAAGGGAATCGGCCTCATCCTCGAGAGGCCGGTGGAGTACAACGTGACCGTGGTCGCCATGCTGGTGAAGGGGACGTTCCAGAGGTCCCTCGCCGGCGGGATCCGGATCCGAGACAAGAGAGCCGCCCTTTCGCACACCCGAGGCGCCATCGCCGACCTGGACATCAGGTGCATGGGCCCCGGGCAGGTCGTCAGGCGTCTGTCAGGCGGTAACCAGCAGAAGGTCTGCATAGCCCGGGCGCTCGCGCTGGACCCTGAGGTCCTTCTGGTCTCCGAGCCCACGCGCGGCATAGACGTAGGCGCCAAGGAGAAAGTGCTGGACCTGTTGGTCAATCTGAACAGGGAGAAAGGCGTCACCATCGTCCTCACCAGCAGCGAGCTTAGTGAGCTCAGGAAGGTCTGCGACCGCGTCGCCATCATCTATGGAGGAAAGCTGGTCGACATCCTGTCTCCCGAGGACTCCAACGCCAGGTTCGGCCTGGCTATGGCCGGGAAGAAAGTCGAGGACACGGCATGAGCGCGGCTGAGACGAGGACGCCCGCTGCAGTGCGCGAGCGCATCCTGAAAGCCGTGGACGCCTTTGGGCTCCCCAGGCTGACGGTGGTCCTCTTTCTGGTGTTCCTCTTCGTCCTCGGGGGGATCAAGGGAGTGCCTATCGACGACCTGGCCTCCAATTCGTTGGGTCGCTTCGGGATGAACGCCGTCATGGTGCTCTCCATGGTGCCGGCAGTCCAGTGCGGGATCGGACCCAACTTCGGGCTCCCTCTGGGGCTGCTGGCGGGCGTCATCGGTATGGTCACGTCCATGGAACTGCGGCTCACGGGCTTCGCCGGGCTGGCGTTCGCCCTGGGGCTTGGCACCTTGCTGGGCGCCCTGGTGGGAATCGCCTACGGCCACCTCTTGAACAGGGTCAGGGGCCAGGAGATGATGGTCGGGACTTACGCCGGTTTCGCCGCGGTTTCGGGGATGTGCGTCTTCTGGCTCCTCATGCCCTTCCGAAACCCCCAACTCCTGTGGCCTCTGGGCGGGACTGGCCTGCGCGTGACCATCAGCCTCGGAGACTACTTCGGCAACATCCTTGACAACCTGTGGGTGTTCCGGATAGGCATGGTGAAGGTTCCGACCGGGCTCATCCTGCTGGTCCTGGCGGTTGCCGCCGGATACAAGCTCTTCGAGATGACCAGGGTGGGAACCGCTATGGACCTGGCCGGACAGAACGAGCAGTTCGCCCGCGCCGCCGGGATCGACGTGGCGAGGATGCGTGTGACCGGCACGGCCGTATCCACGGCGATGGGCGCGTTCGGAATCGTTCTGTACGCCCAGACCTACGGATTCGTGCAGCTGTACCTGGCCCCGCTGATGATGGCGTTCCCCGCGGTGGCGGCTATCCTCATCGGCGGCGCTTCGCCGAGGAACGCGAGCATCGCCAACGCCCTGGTCGGAACGCTGCTGTTCCAGTCCCTCCTCGTGACCACCGTCCCGGTGACGCAAAGCGTCGTCCGCGGAGACATCAGCGAGGTGGTCCGGCTAATCGTATCCAACGGGATGGTCCTGTACGCCCTGACCCGTGGGCGCGGGGGTGGCGGAAACGGATAAAGACAGATTCACATCGACAAAAGGGGCAGGGCCAGGCCGTTGGGCGTTCAAGAGCTTCGTCCGGGCAAACGCGGTGCCGGTAATGTTCCTTGCCCTGTGCGGCCTGGGGATCCTGGGCAGCGGCAAGCCTCCGTTGTTCCTGCTCCAAGAGGCGGTCGTCAGGGTGGCCCGGAACTCCTTCACGGTCCTTTCCCTGGTCATACCGGTGGTTGCCGGCCTCGGGCTAAACTTCGCGATCGTGCTTGGCGCCATGGCCGGCCAGGCAGGCCTTATCGCCGTCACGGCGATGGGCACCTCCGGAATAGGCGGGCTCATCGCGGCGGTGGCGATAGCGCTGCCTCTGGCACTGATGCTGGGCTGGATGGCCGGCTCCATCATGAACAGGGCCAAGGGACGCGAGATGATAACCGGGATGATACTGGGGTTCTTCATGAACGGCGTCTATCAGCTGGTCTTCCTGTTCGGGATAGGCACCGTAATCCGCCTGAAGAACGCAGCCCTGGTGTTGCCCCAGGGTGTGGGGCTGAGGAACACCGTCGACCTGGTGACAGTCAAGTACGCGCTGGATAACCTGCTGTCGCTCTACGCCGGGTTCGGGTACGTGCCACTGGCGACCTTCGCCGTGGTCGCGCTCTTGGCCTGGGGCGTAATCTCCCTGTTCAAGACCAAACTCGGACAGGACATGAGGGCTGTCGGACAGGACATGCGAGTCTCCGAGGCCGCGGGCATCAACGTGGACCGCACAAGGAACCTCGCCGTCGTGACGTCGACAGTGCTGGCAGCCATCGGGCAGATCATCTTCCTGCAGAACATCGGCACCCTGAACACCTACGACAGCCACGGCCAGATCGGCACCTTTGCCATCGCTGCCCTGCTGGTCGGTGGCGCGACCATCTCCAAGGCTACGGTGGGGCAGGCCCTTCTAGGGACCTTTCTGTTTCACCTGCTCTTCATCGTCTCGCCTTACGCAGGGCAGAACCTCCTGGGCAGCGCCCAGATCGGGGAGTACTTCAGGGTCTTCGTCGCCTACGCCATCATCGCGGTCAGCCTGGCCTTGCACTCGCTGCAACGGGCGCGGATGGCGGTGAGGAGGTAGTCCCTCAGGCGCGGACAAGTCCACGCTAACCCCCAGCCCTACTTGTGACATCGTCACAACTGAATTCATGCGTCCGCCTGATGTTTCAGACAGGCAGTCGTGGTAAGCAAGTAGGTGAGCAAGTACCAGGCTGCTGCCCTCTAAGTTCAGGCTGGTGGCGGTGGCTGTAATCCGAAGGGGGCCTGCCTCTTGGAGTCGAGGATCGTCGAGCACCCGATTCTGGATTTCCCTGAGAGGACGAGAGTGCCATTCTTCTGGCACGGCCGGGAACTGTGGGGTCACGAGGACGAACCCATCGCGGCGGCCCTTCACGCCGCCGGCATCAAGGTATTGCACCACAGCCTGAAGTCGGGAAGGCCCCGTGGGTTCTTCTGCGCCATCGGCAACTGCTCGTCCTGCCTCGTAGTTGTCGATGGCGTCCCCAACGTCCGGGCATGCACAGAGAAACTTAGGCCGGGGATGCGGGTTGAGCGTCAGGACGGCGTCGGCCCTGCCCCTTCATTGAGGAGGTGATCGCCGTGCTCATAGCGGAGCTTGCCGTCGTCGGAGCCGGACCTGCAGGAGTCTCTGGAGCGCTGGAGGCCGCCTCTCACGGCGTCAGGGTCGCCCTGGTGGACAGGGGGGACCGCACAGGCGGACAGCTGCTCAAGCAGACTCACAAGTTCTTCGGGTGGCACCGCAAATCGGCGGGAACCCGTGGCATCCTCATAGCCCGACAGTTCGAGGGCGAGGTCCGGTCCGACCCCAACGTCACCTTCCTCAGCGGGACAGAGGCCCTGGGCTATTACGATGACGGAGTCCTCTTGCTTGAGTCCCCCGGCGGCATCGACCGGCTTCACTGCGACAGGCTTCTGGTCGCGACCGGGGCCTCGGAGCGGATGCTGGTGTTTCCGGGAAATGACCTGCCGGGCGTTTACGGGGCTGGAGCAGTCCAAACGCTGATGAACGTCCACGGCGTGAGACCGGGCCGGTCGGTCCTCATGATCGGGTCGGGCAACATCGGGCTTATCGTCAGCTACCAGCTGGCCCAGGCGGGTGTGGAGGTCGCGGCAGTCGTCGAGGCCCTCCCCGCCATTGGCGGCTACGCCGTCCACGCCTCCAAGATCCGGCGCCTCGGCATACCCATCCTCACCCGTCACACCATCAAAGAGGCGTACGGCAAGGACCAAGTCGAGGGCGCGGTCATCTGGGAGCTGGACGGGAAGTGGGTCGGGATCCCGGGCACTGAGCGAGATCTGGACGTGGACGTGGTCTGCCTGGCTACGGGACTCACACCTTTGGCCGAGATCCTCTGGCAGGCGGGGGCTGAGATCAAGTACATCCCTGAACTGGGCGGGTTCGTACCCCTCTACAACCAGGACATGGAGACGACCGCCAAAGGCGTGTTCGTAGCTGGAGACGTTGCCGGCATCGAGGAAGCGTCGACGGCCATGGCGGCGGGGCGCCTCGCGGGGCTCTGTGCGGCACGTAGCCTGGGCAAGGTGGCTGATGGCGAGTTCAAGGACCTGCATGAGTCCATCTCCACGGAGCTGGCCGAGCTGAGAGCGGGTCCGACCGGCGAGAAGATCCTGAAAGGCCTGGCACAGATATGGAGCGGAACGGAGGTGGGCGCGTGAGCGCAGGCACTCTTGCGACAACCGGTGTGCCTTCCCGCGAGGACCTGGAGAAGGTCACGCCACCGGCTGAAAGACGCGCCAGGGGCCCTGTCGCCATGGTGGAGTGCTTCCAGCGCATCCCTTGCGATCCGTGCCACTACAGTTGCAGGTCCGGCGCTATCAAGGAGTTCAAGGACATAAACGACGTCCCCGAAGTCGATTGGGAAAAATGCACTGGGTGCGGGGTCTGCGTGGCGGCGTGCCCCGGGCTGGCCGTCTTCGTCATGGACGAGACCGCGAGCGCCAGCGAATGCCTGGTAGCTATGCCTCACGAGTTCAGCCCGCTACCCAGGGAGGGCGACACGGTCGACCTTCTGGACCGCGAGGGAGTCGCGCTCACCAGGGGTATGGTGGAACGGGTCATCCCAGGCAGGAAGCCTGCGGGCACCCCGGTGGTATGGGTGAGGGCCCCCAAGGAGTATTCGCTGACCGTGCGAGGCCTTTGCCTGACCAAGGAGGGCGACTGACCGTGGCCAAGTCCGAAGTTGACATCATCATCTGCAGGTGCGAGGACGTCACCCTCGGTGACATCAGGCGCGCCATCAGGGAGGGTGCGACGACCATGGATGAGGTAAGGCGCGTCACCCGCGCCGGCATGGGCCCCTGCCAGGGGCGCACGTGCCGGGTGCTGGTCGCGTCGGAACTAGCCCGCCATCTCGGGAAGCCGGTCGGCGAGGTCCTCCCGTCCACGTTTCGCCCCCCGATGAAGGCGGTCAAGATGGGCGACCTGGCGGCCCTAGCCGCAGAGGAACACGGTGGGCCTCAGCAGGGTGGAGCTGGCAGCAACGACAAGAGCGGGCCATCCGGGGAGGGGGACCCGCCATGTTGAAGACCGCGGATGCAGTAGTCATCGGCGGCGGGGTGAACGGCGCCGCGATCGCGTACAACCTCCTCAAGGAAGGCATGAAGAAAGTCGTCCTGTGCGAGAAGGAGACCTTCTGCAACGGCTCGACCGGGCGTTGCGGGGCGGGCGTGAGAGAGCAGTGGGGCCGGGAAGGCAACTGCCGCCTGGCCCAGGCGTCCATCGACATGTTCGAGCACCTCGCCGAGGAGCTCCAGTACGACCGCGACATCGAATTTAAGCAGAAAGGCTACCTCATCCTCGCCCACACCGAAAAAGAGTGGGAGCAGTTCCAAAGGAATGTGAAGCTGCAGAACAGCCTCGGGATTCCATCCAGTCTCTTGACGCCCAAGCAGGCCAAGGAGGTGGTCCCGTCCCTGAACACCGAGGGGATACTGGGGGCCACCTACAACCGCCGCGACGGCCATGCCAACCCGTTCCACACCACCAGGGCGTACCTCATGGCTGCCGAGCGGCTGGGCGCAGACATCGAATACTTCACGGAGGCCACGGGCATCCGCGTTTCCGGAGGCGCGGTCGTGTCGGTATCCACGACCAGGGGCGATATTGAAACCCCTGTCGCTGTGAACGCTGCGGGTCCTTGGGCTGCCCAGGTCGGGGCGATGGTCGGGCTTCAGCTCCCTGTCTATACCCAGCGGCACCAGATCCTCGTCACAGAGCCCGTGGGCTGGCTCCTGGACCCCATGATCCTGTCGTTTTCCATCGGCATCTACTGCCAGCAGACGCCGCACGGGTCAGTCATCATGGGCATCGGCGACCCCAAGGAGCGCAAGGGGTACGACATCGGGCACTCCTGGCAGTTCCTCCACGAGATGGCGTCCATCATCACGCGCCTCCTGCCCGTGCTGAAGGAAGTGCGCGTGGTCAGGCAGTGGGCAGGGCTGTACACGGTCTCGCCTGACGCGCACCCTATCCTGGGCGGCGTCCCCGGCGTCGACGGCTACTACCAGGCGATCGGCTTCAGCGGGCACGGCTTCATGCTTGCCCCCGTCGTCGGGCAGATAATTGCGCAGATGGCGACGGGCAAACCCACGTCCCTGGACGTCAGCAGGCTGGACCTCGGGAGATTCGAGAGAGGGGAGTACATGGTCGAGCCCTCGGTGGTCTAGAGAGGATTCCCCGGCCTGCGTGACGAACCCCGTGACCTGGCAGAAAGCGCGTTGCGGGGAGGTGAGATTCGGGTGGAAGTGCAGGCTATCGTCGACGATCTCGCCCGGAACGTCAAACGGCCCATCACCCTCGAGGACGCTTCAGGCCGACTGGTCGCTTACTCCGTGCACGAACAGCCCGTGGACATCGTGAGGATGGAGACGCTCCTCCGCAAAGGCGCGTCCTCGGTCACGCTCGAAGCCCTTCGCCAGCGGGGCGTTTACCAGTTCATCGACTCCTCGCAGGGCGTCGCCAGGGTGCAGCCCATCCCCGAGATCGGGTTCGTCGGCCGGACTTGCGTCGCCATACGCGGCGCCGATCGGGTCCTCGGGTACCTCTGGGTGGTCGACGGTGATTCGCCGTTCCCCAAGGCCGCCGAAGAGGCCCTGCTCCGGGCCCGTTACGTCCTGGCCCAGGAGCTGGGGAAGCGGGACTCGGCCCTCTCAGTGAAGCAGGAGCAGCGCGACCAGCTGCTAGGCGAGCTCTGTGGCAACGATCAGCTCGATGTGGATTCCGTCAACCGCCGGGCCAAGACGCTGGGGTGGTATCCGGCAGCTCCCATGCAGGCAATCGTGGTCCGCCCGGGAGAGCCGGACCAGGCGCGTGCTTCCGAGCTCCTGTCCGAGCTGGAGGACCTGTTCGCGCAATACGCTCCCTCGTCCATCCAAGGCGTCTTGGGGGGCGAGATCGTGGCTGTCCTGTCAGGCCGCGACGTGAAGTCAAGCGGCGAGCTTCCCAGGGCTATCACCGAGCGGCTCGGGCAGCAAGACCGCTGGGCATCGGTCGGGACGGGCGGGCCGTGCAGAGGCCTATCCCATGTGCGGAGAAGCTACCTGGAGGCGTCGTCAGCGATCTCTCTGGGCACCAAGATGAACAAGGGCGCCCACCGTTACGATTACAGCACGCTTGCCCCATACCAGCTCCTGTCCTGCATGGCTACGTGCCGGAGGGCGGGCAGCTACGGTAGAGACTCGGTCGAGCGCGTCATCACCTACGATGGTCTTCGAGCGGGCAC
>Ga0315295_10006458_pt1 | contig 10026 bp, 10 predicted proteins | sample YL17G14_0_MG_FD_204453 | JGI IMG/M metagenome (GOLD analysis project Ga0315295, IMG submission 204453) | Sediment microbial communities from Yellowstone Lake, YNP, Wyoming, USA - YL17G14_0 | ecosystem: Environmental > Aquatic > Freshwater > Lake > Sediment | place: USA: Wyoming | collected... | reverse complement strand
TGACCGCAACCTTCTTGCGGGAGGAAGCCTTTGGTTCTGCAGGAGTTTCCGCTGCAGCTTCTGCTTTCTGCCCGGTTACCTTCTTGCCCTTGGCAGGTGTTGATACAGACGCCTTGCGTGCGCCAGGTTTTTTCACCTTCGGGGACGGACTCTCAGCTGCTGCTTCGATTCCAGTATCCGCGGAAGCCGGTTCTACGATCCCCTTGACCGGTTCCATTTTTCCGAAAGCTTTCATCAGGCGGCTTTTTCTTCGGGCAGCGTTATTCTTGTGGATCACGCCTTGTTCGGCTGCCTTATCGAGGGCGCTGATGGCTTCCAGAAGGGCTGCCTTAGATTCAGGCAATCCTTCGTCTATGGTTGTGCGGGCATTTCTGACAGCAATGCGGGCTTCACCCCGGTAGACACGATTGCGCAGTCGCTTCTTGTCGTTCTGCCGATTACGTTTGATCTGAGACTTGATGTTTGCCACTACCTTCCTCCAAATATTAATGCAATTTCACGGCGCATCATTTTACAGCACGGCAGGGATTCTGTCCAGACTGAATGGATGGTCAATTTGGGGTTTGCCCCATCCTGGCTATCGATAAAAACATGCCGGCAGTTAATGCGGTAAAATACTCTCATGCAATCATCCATTGAAAAACTTCGAAAATTCTTTCGCCTGGAACAGGATACCGGTTTTACCAACAAGGCAGTCATCGGCGGGCTGGAAAATATTATTGATCTTTGGGAAGGTGAAGCCCGCAACGATAAACTACCCGAGGAGGTCGTTCAGGCTACTTCCTCTACATTACACTCCTATGCCAGTCAGACTCCTGCTGAACGGCTTGCTTCCCTTAAATCCTTATGGCAGTTGATCACGGAGAAAGTACCAGACGCAGCTGCGGGCAAGAAAACCGCTGTCTCCAAGCCCGTCGAGTCAACCCCTCAGCCCGTCTCAGTAACAGACAATATTCCGAAAATTACCGGGACGGATTCTCCTCCATTGTTATTGACAGACGGGTTGAAGCCTGAACATGGCTCATCCGGTGAACCCCAAACCCCCAAACCTGGCGTTGAAAGTCAGCCACCCGGGACTTCAGTCCAGGTATCTCCCCGCCGACCTGCGAAGTCGGTCCCCGGCCGTGCAGAGAAAAGCCCCGGCGGAGTAACGAGCAAACGTCCCATTGCTCTGAACGCCTCGCTGACCGTACTGGCAGGGGTTGGTCCTCGGCATGCAGCCATGCTCAGCCGCCTCGGCCTCAACACCCTGGGCGACATGCTTTACAACTTTCCACACCGCTACGAGGATTACAGCCAGCTTAAGCCCATCCGGGATGTATTCTACGGGCAGGCTCTCACGGTCATTGGTGAAGTCACCATGGTAACCTCGCGCCCGCTGCGGGGAGGCAAGAAGTCCCTTACCGAAGCCGTGATCAATGACGGCACTGCCGGCCTGCGTCTCACCTGGTTCAACCAGCCCTGGCTGACAAACCGGTTAAAGGTGGGGGAAGCAATTTCGGTTTCAGGCAAGGTTGAGCAGTATCTTGGTAGATTGGTGATGAACAACCCGGACTGGGAACCCGTGGAAGTGGAAAACCTGCACACCAACCGCATCGTACCCATCTATTCGCTGACCGCGAACGTCACCCAGAAATGGTTGCGGAAATTGATGAACCAGGTGGTGACCTATTGGGCTCCAAAATTGACCGACCACCTCCCCGGGACGATCCGCCAGGCCGCAGACCTGCCAGACCTGAGTACGGCATTGCTGCAGGCGCATTTCCCGGACTCGGATCCCAAGTTGAAAGCCGCCCGCCAGCGGCTGGCTTTTGATGAAATCTTCTTCCTGCAGACAGGCGTCCTGCGTCAAAGGCGTGATTGGCAGTCTGCTCCGGGACGCATTTTTGAAGTGGAGGAAGAGTGGCTGGAGTCCCTACTCAAGGCACTGCCTTTCACGCTGACCAATGCCCAGCAAAAAGCCATCCAAGATATACGCGCTGACCTGAAATCCGGTCGCCCGATGAACCGCCTGCTGCAAGGTGACGTAGGTTCCGGCAAAACCGCCATTGCTGCATTAGCCGCAGCCATGGTGAACCATTCCGGCGCCCAGGCAGCGATCATGGCGCCCACCTCCATCCTGGCTGATCAGCACTACCGCACCTTCTTGAATGTGCTTGCTTCTGAAAATGGACTGTTAAAACCAGGGCAGATCCGACTGCTGGTAGGAGATACCCCTGAACGCGAGAAGGTGGATATTCGTGTCGGTCTGGCAAGCGGGGAGATTATGATCGCGATCGGCACACATGCCCTGATAGAAGATCCGGTGACATTCGCGGATCTGCAGTATGTTGTGGTGGATGAGCAGCACCGTTTTGGCGTTGAGCAGCGCGCTGCATTGCGCTCCAAGGGCACCAACCCGCATTTGCTGGTCTTGACGGCCACACCCATCCCGCGCTCGCTTGCCCTCACCCTCTATGGTGACCTCGATCTTTCCATCATGGACGAGCTTCCCCCGGGCCGCCAGCCGATCCCCACACACATCCTTGCCCCGCAGGAACGTGAGCGCGCCTATGCCCTGATCCGCAGCCAGGTCAAGGAGGGGCACCAGGCTTTTATCATCTACCCTTTGGTGGAAGAGAGCGAAAAAAGCGAGCTCCTGGCTGCCACGCAGGAACATGAGACCCTGCAGAAGGAAATCTTCCCAGATTTGAAACTTGGCTTATTGCATGGACGGATGAAAGCCGGCGAAAAGGACTCGGTCATGCTGGCATTCCGCGAGAAACAGTATGACATACTGGTCTCCACCACCGTGGTCGAGGTGGGCGTGGATGTTCCGAATGCCACCGTGATGCTCATCGAAGGTGCCAATAACTTCGGGCTGGCGCAGCTACACCAGTTGCGCGGCAGGGTGGGGCGCAGCCCGGCGCAATCCTTCTGCCTGCTCATACCCGACCATGAAGATGCCGCGGAGAATGAACGCCTGAAAGCCATGGTAGAAACGAACAATGGTTTCGTACTTGCAGAACGGGACTTGCAGCAGCGCGGCCCCGGGGAATTCCTGGGAACACGCCAGGCTGGTTTTGCCACATCGCTGAAGATGGCAAGCCTGAGCGACATTCAATTGATCGAAAAAGCTCGCGTGCAGGCCCAAGAGTTGTTTACCCGCGACCCGGATCTGAAAGCACCTGAAAACTCCCTTTTGGCAGAAGCGCTCGATCGCTTCTGGGGAGGCGGTAAGGGAGATGTCAGTTGAATCTCTAAGGTTCCCCCGGTTTCGGTACTGGTAGAGTCGTGAGGCATTTTTCATACTCTGGAATCCAACCTTTGAGCAAGATTTACTCCATGGAGAATAGAAATGGTACGAGCCATATTTCCCGGAACTTTCGATCCCATTCACTACGGTCACATCGACATCGCCACGCGTGCTGCCCGGCTTTTTGACGAACTGGTTATCGCTGTCTATGACCTGCCGTTGAAAAGCCTTATGTTCCTGCCCGAGGAACGCATTGCTCTGGTGAAGGAAACCTTCATGGACCACCCAAAGATCATCGTGGTTGGTTACACTGGCATGACCGTGGAATTTTGTCGAAAATCAAATGCCCAGGTGATCGTGCGCGGTCTGCGTGTCTTTTCAGATTTCGAGTATGAATTCCGCATGGCACTTGCCAATCACCGACTGGCTGCAGATATCGAAAGTGTTGCCTTCATCACCGATGAGGACCATACCTTCCTTTCATCCACAACCGTGCGCGAGATCGCCTCGCTGGGCGGAGATGTATCCAGCATGGTGCCTGCCCACGTGGAAGCTGCTTTAAAGAACAAGGTGAAAGACCTGGGCGACCAGCAGTTACTACCCTTTGGGATTAAAGTATAATTACAGTATTCCGTCCTCGTTTAAGCGGAGGAGCCAATGGATATTCTTCAATTGATAGATAGACTGGAAGAACTTTTCAACACCAGCCGTCCCATCCCGTTGACACACAATGTCATTGTCGATGAGGACAAATTCCTGGATATTATTGACCAGATGCGCATCTCCGTTCCTGAAGAAGTAAAGAAAGCGCAGCAGGTTTTTTCGCAGAAAGACCGGGTAATGGCCCAGGCGCAGGAGGAAGCCAATCGCACCCTGCAACTGGCTCGCGAAAAAGCTGACTCATTGGTTGAGAAGGAAGCACTTGTCCTGGATGCCCAACGCCGTGCCGGTCAGATCATCGATCAGGCTCGCATGGATGCTGAGAATATTAAAACTGGTGCAGACCAGTATGCAATGGATGCCTTGATGGGTCTTCAAACCGAATTGGAACGCCTGAACAACCAGGCGCAAAATGGCGTCCAGGTGCTGCTCCAGAAAAGGCTGCCGCCAGAACCAACGGACCAGGAGAAATAAGAAAACAACCTCCGCAAATGCGGAGGTTGTCAATTTTATAGGGGCGAGATTTATATGGCCACATTGCCAACATTGCGGATGACCATCACCACTTTTCCTTTAATTTCCAGGGGCTCGCTCTTGTCGATCATGATCGGTCCCATGGTCGGATTGGCGGGCTGCAGCCGATAACTGTCTTTTTCCTTGTAGAAATATTTCAGGGTGGTCTCGTCGCGATTCGGGAGCCAGATGGCAACCATCTCGCCATTATTGGCTTTTATGACCGGTTTCATGATGATGATGTCCCCATCGTTGATCATCGCATCGATCATCGATTCACCCTTCACCTTAAGCGCAAATAGTTCGCTGTTTTTTTCACCGGAGGGGAGCAAGCTGCGCGCCACATCCACGGCGTCCATTTCATTGCCGATGCCGAGATACGAGGCACCCGGCGCGGGGACGAGCATGGGCTCTCCAGCGGCAATCGGACCAAGAATGGGTATCTTGACAAGATCCCTGCTGATTGGATCAGTCAGGCGAACAGCCCGCGAGAATTTTGCATCTCTCTCGATCAGGCCCATTTCCGTCAGTTGCTTTAAATAATAGGTAACCACGGAAGTTGAGGTGATTCCGACCGCCTCCCCAATTTCTCGGATGGACGGGGGATAACCGGTGCTCATCCGTTCATTGAGGTAGGCGATGATCTTCCGATGTCGTTCGGTGAGGCCTCTGCGAGTTCTGACCATTCTACCCTTCCTTTCCCATGCCGATATCAAAACATTTGTGCTAATTATAATACGAACACCCGTTCTATGTCAAGCGCGACAACAAAGTCGATTTACCATGTTTGAATAAAAAAAGAGACCACCTTTATCGCGACCGGATTGCGCCCTCACCAAACCATTCGATCATCATCCACTCATTTTGGTATAAGTTGAATGCCCATGGCACCTGGATCATTTCCGTTGAAATCTGTTGGTTAGTTTAGTTAGTATTCTGCTCTGGATTCCAAAAAGAAAATCAGGCTATCAAAATGTCTATTTTTCCTTAAAATATCTGGTCTAATAGTAGAGAAGTCCTGATTTATCAATATTATTCAACTAAATATTAATATTATTAATTATTATCCTTGACATTATTAATATTATATGTATAATATCAATTAGATTGATGTTGCGTATTGTAACTAGAAATGAGGCGGTTATGATCTCTCTCTTGAATGCTTATCAGTCTTATGAACGCCGAATTCAGCATGGTGAATTGGATCACTTTACTACTAAGGCAGTGAAATGGCCTGAACGAGGCGATTTAATCCTGGCTCAATTCGGAGAACTGCTCATCCAGGTCGGTATGAGGCTAAAGCGCCGCCGGGCTTCCACTCAATCGCTGTCCTTTTCACCCATGACCGGGGGTAAACCATGAAAACAGCCTTGAGTAAATGTCCCGTCTGTGATGGCGAGTTGACCGTCACACGCCTGCACTGCGAGACTTGCGACACTTCCATCGAAGGTCGATTTGCTAACGGCGCTTTCGCAGGGCTGAAACCGGAACAATTGGATTTCATTGAGACCTTCGTCCGCTGTGAGGGAAAGATCACCCGGATGGAGGAAGAAATGGCCCTATCCTACCCCACCATACGCAACAGGCTCCAGGAAGTGATCCGGGCTCTTGGTTACGATCCAGGTAAGGAAGAAACCAGTGAAGTCTCCGACGAGAAGCGGCGCAGCATTCTCGAAGACCTTGATTCTGGCAAGATCTCCGCTGAAGAAGCCATGCGTGTTCTGAATGGAGAGGAGTGAGTATGCAACATCAGACCTTTTCTGTTGTTTCAAGCCCGAACCTGTTCATTGAATCCATCCCTGGCGATCTGCGGGTAGCCGGTTGGGATCGTTCTGAGATCATGGTAAAAACGGACGGGGATGCTCTCCAGGTTTCAGCCGATACCGACCCGATCGTGGTCTCCTGTGACGAAGATCTGATCCTGTATGTGCCACGCGGAACCACGGTGAAGGTGGAACAGGTCGCCGGAGATGCCATCCTGCAAGCGCTCACCGGGCCGGTCACGATTGGACCCGTGGCGGGCGACCTGACCTTGAACGACCTGGGAGCCGTTTCCCTCTCCACAGTGGCAGGCGACACCTCCATACGGAATATCGGGGCTCTGAATGCCGGGACGATCAGCGGTGATTTCACTTTGCGCGGCGGTCACGGAGTCTGCGCAGTGGACAATGTGGGAGGAGATGGATCTGTCCGTGATGTGGATGGCATGCTGACCATTGAGAGCGTCGGGGCGGACCTGTATGTGCGCAATGTCCACTCGGCAGTGACCGTAAAAGCAGGGTCTGATGTGGTCTTTTATGTCTCCCCCATTCCCGGTCAAATCTATGATGTAACTGCCGGAGACGATTTGATCCTCCGTCTTTCGCCGGATGCCAATGTGAAGCTCCACCTGACCGCCCCCTCCCACGATTCCATCCAGGTGAATTTCCCGGGTGTGGAAATTCCAGCTGACTGCACTTCTTGTGAAGTAATCCTGGGTGAAAAGAAGGATGGCATGGCTGAGATGCTCTTGACCGCCAGCGGTGATTTGGTGGTCACCAGCCAGGCAGACCAGTGGGAATCCGCGGCAGATTTCGATAGCGGTGATTGGCGTATCCCCCCCATCCCCCCAATTCCTCCCATCCCTCCCCTGCCGCCAGATTTCTCCGAACGCATTAACCAGCGCGTGAAAGCCTCGATGGAGCGCGCGCAAGTGCACATTGAACAGGCTACCCGTCGGACCGAGGCCAGGGTCCAGGCAGCCATGCGGCGGGCGGAAATGAAAGCGCGGGCGGCTGAGGTCCGCGGTCGGCGAGGCGCTAAGTTCAACCTGAACGTGGGCCGCTGGAACTGGGACCTGGCTCCTCAGGGGCCTTCAGATACCGGCGAAGCAGTCTCAGATGATGAGCGTTTGATCATCCTGCGCATGCTGCAGGAAAAGAAGATCAGTCTTGCAGAAGCCGAGCAGTTACTGGCGGCTCTGGAAGGAAAATGACATTGTCTTTCTTGTCCCCTCCACCCTCCCCTTCGGGGGAGGGCAAGGGGCAGGGCGACGGCCTTACGGAGGAATCCATGACTGACCAGGAACGAGAACAAGTATTGAAAATGATCGAAAATGGCACCATCACGCCCGAGGACGGCTTGAAATTGATGCGCACTCTCGATAGCACACCAGCTGAGGAGGATGCGCCCGTAGAGCCTGTGGAATCGCAGGCACAGCCGGTGGCAGCAGCCGCGGTGGACAATAAGGCTGGAGGAAGCGCAGAAAGGTCCAATTTCGATGTGGATCCGCGCATTTCCAGGATCAAATCCACGGTCAGCCGGTTGTGGCAGATCCCATTGTGGATCGGTGTGCTTTTCACAGTATTGAGCGCCTGGGGCATGTATGCGCTGGTGCAGGCATCCAGGTTCAATTTCTGGTTTTTTTGTCTGGGTGCCACATTACTCCTGGGTGTGCTGGTGATGGTGGCAGCCATTGGCAGCCGCACTGCACGCTGGATATTCGTGGATGTGCATCAGAAACCGGGTGAATCGCCTGCTCGCATCTTCCTAGGATTCCCCCTGCCCCTGAAATTTGCTGCCTGGTTCGTGCGCACATTCAAGCACAGGATCCCTGGTCTTGAAAAGGGCCTGAAGGACGCCAATATTGATGAGATCCTCGAGGTATTCGAGACGGGCATGGGTTCTGAATCCATGGTCGTGAATGTTGATGAAGGCGAACATGGCGAAAAAGTCCGCGTTTATATCGGGTAGGTCTTTGGAATGACAGTCACTGCTTTGGAAATCGACCAGGTTAATAAGAAACCTTTATTAAATGGTCTGATCCTTTTATTCCTGTTGGCAATGATCCTTGCCAACATGGGTGGGCAGATGTATGGACCGTTGATGTCCATCTACATCCGGGACCTGGGCGCGTCGGTGCCACAGATCGGCCTGTTCTTTACGTTATCGTCGATTGTGCCTCTCGCCTTGCAGATCCTGGGCGGCTGGATCTCAGATACACTTGGTCGCCTGCGGGCTATCGCCATCGGCAGCGTGGTGGGTGTTTTCACGTATGTGGCTCTGGTCCTGGCTCCCACTTGGGAATGGTTGCTGATTGCTTCAGCCTTCAGTGCCATCACCGGAGCCCTGGTTGGACCAAGTTTCGATGCCTTCCTCGCCGAGCAATCCAGCGAAAAAAATCGAGCCAGGATGTTCGGCATTTCCCATGCCCTTTTCGGGGTGGTTGGTTTTATTGGACCGGCATTGGGCGGCTGGCTGGCAGACATTCGTGGATTCAAATTCATGTTGTTGATCGCCGGAATATTGTACATCTGCGCCACCGTGCTGCGGGTGAGCATGGCGCGTTCCCTCGGCAGGAATGGCAGCGGGAAAACAGAAAAATTGTCTTTCGGGGGATTGAAGACCAACCTGGGTTCGATGTTCGGGTTGCTTTTCGCGGGTGGCGTGGTGACCTGGATCATGATCACTGACGGAGTCCGCGATACATCCTTCGCCCTCTCCATGAACCTGTTTTCCGTCTACATGCAGGATTTCGGCGGCTTAAACCTACGGCAGATCGGCCTCACCAGCAGTATGTTCGGACTATTCATGATGCTGACGGTATTCCCGGCAGGCATCCTTTCTGACAAGGTAGGTGAACGGGTTGGCATCGCCCTGGGTTTTGCCCTGGTGGGTATCTCTCTCGGAATGCTGGTCTTCATTCCCTTTGGTGCTTTCGGGCTTTATCTCCTGGGCTGGGCGTTAGCAGGTGTAGGGGTCGGCTTTATGCAGCCTGCCTACATGTCGCTGATCAGCAAGGTCGTGCCTGAAAAATTGCGCGGGACGGCTTTTGGGTTGTTCAGCACCAGCCTTGGTCTGGTCTCCCTGCCGGCACCCTGGATCGGGGCTCAGCTATGGCAGTCGGTCAGCCCGCGTTTCCCTTTCCTCATCACCGTGGCGGTGATATTCCTTTCCATTATTCCGGTCTGGCTGAAATTCAAGCTTCCAAAAGCCTCCCTGGGTGAGGAACCTGGAAACCGCGCTGAGACCGTTGAAAGTCTATCAAAGTAAATTTCATTTCCTAGGAGGTCCTCATGGCAACGACAGAAGAACGAATGAAAATCTTAAAAATGATCGAAGAAGGCAAGGTCAGTGCGGAAGAGGGTGCCAAACTACTGGCAGCCCTCGCCAGTGCGAACCGTCCGCTGGGAGGTTTGTCTGCCAGCGGTGCCAAATGGCTGCGGGTGCGTGTCACTGAGGTCAATACCGGGCGCTCGAAAGCCACGGTGCAGATCCCCATCAGTCTGATGGAAGCCGGAATGAAAATCGGCGCCCATTTCGCCCCTGAAATTGATGGTGTGAACATGGATCAACTGATGGAAGCTCTTCGCACCGGCATGACCGGTAAGATCATCGATGTAACGGATGATGAAGACGGCGAACACGTTGAGATCTTCGTGGAATAGAGGCGGATGATGACGGAAAAGATGGAAAAACAATTCAGCGTTGCCTCCCCGGCGAACCTTTCGGTCAGTAATATTCGCGGCTCGGTTGTCGTCCGCTCCGGCGAACCGGGCGTCATCCAGGTGACTGCCACCAAGACGCCCAATAGTGAGGACGAGGAACGGACTGAGATCGAGATCGCCCAGGAAACAGAT
>Ga0315295_10006457_pt1 | contig 10026 bp, 10 predicted proteins | sample YL17G14_0_MG_FD_204453 | JGI IMG/M metagenome (GOLD analysis project Ga0315295, IMG submission 204453) | Sediment microbial communities from Yellowstone Lake, YNP, Wyoming, USA - YL17G14_0 | ecosystem: Environmental > Aquatic > Freshwater > Lake > Sediment | place: USA: Wyoming | collected... | reverse complement strand
CCGCGTGTCGGTCAAGCCGGCCGAGCTGAAATATCGCAATCAGCGCAGCGGCCTCGACCGCAGTTACGTATCGGATTGGCAGATATGACCGGCCAGGGTTCTCGTCCTGGGCTTGGCCGGACTAAGGGGCGCTTCCCGCCGCACCGAACTGCCGGCACCCGCCATGAACTAGACGGGATAACCGGAGGGGAAGGATGGGCGGCGGCGACGGCAGGCGAGGGCGGCGGCGAGGGCGGCCAGGGCCAGGGTGGAAGGTTCGGGGGCGGCGGCGATGGTGAAGTGCAGTTCCCAGCGGTCGAGCGTACCGGTGTCGCCAGCGGCGATGTCCTGGATGTAAAGGGTCCAGAATCCAGCGGCCGGTTGGCCGTCAAAGGCGGAAAGCGGTTGCGTGGGGCGAAAGCGGCCGGTGTAGGGCGGCGCGCCGTCGGTGAGGAAGAGGTGCGCTTCGTCGTCGAAGACGGTGTCCGTCAGGTTGGGTCGATGGATACCGGGCCAGAGGGAGTCCATCAGCTCAAAGCCCTTGAGCGTGACAAGCGTGCCGGCGGGGGATTGCAGGTCAATGACCAAGTCGCTGACTTCCGTGTGGCGGACGTCGAGGAGCACGTCGAGGTCGGCGATGCGGTGATTGTCGGCGGGGACGAAGAAGGTTACGGGGCTCATGGCGGCCGGGCCAGTGCCCGCGGCAGGGATGCGCTGCTGGAAGTCGCCGGCGACCACCAGCGTAGAGGAGGCCGAGGTGACAGAGAACCCGACCCCCCAAAGCCAGAACCAGACCGCGGCTCCGAGCAAGCGGCGCATAAAAGGCTGTCTCTTTCTCTCTCTCTCTCTGTGGGCGGGGCGGCACCGGGAATGGCTCAGACCCTGGCGCGACCTCGACCAGTGGTGAGGAATACCGCAGGCAGCGCTGGATGGCAAGAGGCGACCCAAGATTGACGGCGGCTGGTCCGCCCGAGCATTGACGGGCGGGCCCGGTCCTAAGGCTGGGGGAGGAGTTGGACGGTCAGGCCGTCGTGGGCGAGGAAGATGCCGTCGGGGAGGTCGGCCTGGGTGAGGGCGTGGCTGACGTGGTGACTGAGGTGGGTGAGATAACAGCGGCGGGGCTGGAGGCGGCGGGCCAATGTAACAGCCTGGCTGATGGAAAGGTGGGCGGGGTGGGGCTGTTGTCGCAGGGCCCCCAGGACGAGCACATCGAGGCCGGCCAGGTGCGAGGCGAGCTCATCGGGGATGGTGGTGCAATCGGTGCAATAGGCTAGGCCGCCGATGCGGTAGCCGAGGACGCGGCCCCGGCCGTGGGGCAGGGGCAGCGGCAGGAGGTCGTGGCCGAAGAGTTCAAACGGCCCGTCGATGGGGTGAAAGGTCAGTTGGGGGAGGTCGGTATTGCCGGCCGCCCGCTCGGCGCAGGCATAGCCGAAGATGCGTTCGAGCACGTGCATCTGGTCGGCGGGGGCATAGACGGGCAGGGGGGCGCGTTGGAGTTGGGTGAAGCGGCGGAGGTCGTCCAGGCCGAAGACGTGGTCGGCGTGGGTGTGGGTGAGCAGGACGGCATCGAGGCGGCGAACGTTGCATTGCAGGCATTGCAGCCGCAGTTCGGGCGAGGCATCGAGCAGGACATGGCGGCCGTCCAGGGTGAGCAGGGCGCTGGTGCGGGAGCGGCGGTCGCGGGGGTCGGAGCTGCGGCAGACGGGGCAGTCGCAGGCAATGATGGGGACGCCCTGACTGGTGCCGGTTCCCAGGAAGGTCAGCGCGATAGTCATGGCGGGGAGTATAGCGGAAGTCGGGGCGGTCTGCGGGGCACTTTTTTGGCGGCTTGCCTGGGCAGGGGCGGGAGGATATAAGCGAGGCAGGTTGCGGGAAGCGTTGGGCCAGGGCGGTGCGACGGGCGGACCGTGGCGCGGGCAGGCCCCTAGGAGCAGGCGGAGGTCATGATGAGCGCGAGCAAAGGTTCAGCAGCGGGGGTGGAGCAGGAGGACTTGCAGGCGGTGGAGAAGCTGCGGGGAGGGGCGGCGGAGCACGGACTGGACATTCGGGGCGCGAAGATTCGGCGGAGCAGCTCGCGGTTCTGCCTGGGGGTGGAGCACGGGGATTACAACGGGACGGAATTGTTTGGGGTGGGGACGAACCGGTTCATTTGGCTGGCTTACCAGCCCAACGGGACGCAGCGGGTGCGGCTGTTCAGCCAGAACTTCGCGGGGGACGGGCGGGTGGAGTTCACGCTGGGCGAGGCGCCGACCAAGACGCCGGCGATCCAGCAGAGTTGGGCCCGGTTTCCCTTCGGCGTGGACGCCATCCTCAAACGGGACGGGTTCAGACTCAGCAAGGGGATGGACGGAGTGGTTTATGGCAACATTCCCGGCGGGGGGATGTCGCGGTCGGCGTCGCTGACGGTCAATCTGATCACAGCGCTGCTGGACGCCAACGGGGTGGAGGTGAAGGACCCGCTGAAGATCGTGGACATGGCGCAGGCGGTGGAGAACGTGTACATCGGCTCGCCGTGCGGGCAATTGGACCAGATAATGATTTTGTTCGCCAAGGACGGGATGGGGACGCACTACAACCCGAAGGACCGGACGATCCAGTACGTGCCGGCGGGCGCGGGGGCCGAGAACATGCGGATCGTGGTGCTGGACACGGGGACGGACCGGCCGGGGCTGGAGAAGAGCACGTACAAGGTGCGGCGGGCGGAGTGCGAGGAGTTCGCGGGGATGATCGGCAAGGTGGAGAAGGACGTGAGGTGCCTGGCGGACGTGAAGGACCGGGGGATGCTTGAGCGGATCATGGGGAAGTTCGGGGGGAGTCAGCCGCATCTGTGCCGGCGGCTGGATTACATTTTTCATGCGCAACAGCGGTTCTATGAGATGATGGAGGCGTGGCATAAGGGGGACATGACGACGGTGGGCCGGGTATTCCGCGAGGACGGGATTGGACTGCGGGACCTGTACCAGATTTCGGGGCCGGAGCTGGAGACGATGTGCGACATCGCCCGGGCGATCCCCGGTGTGCTGGGGGAGCGGATGCTGGGCGGGGGGGACAAGGGGGCGGCTGGGGCGCTGTGCCGGTCGGAGGCGGTGGCGCCGTTGAAGCAGGCGGTGGAGACGGCGTACCCCAGGAGCCGGCCGGACTTCGCCAAGAAATATGCGGTGCACGTGTGCAAGATGGTGCAGGGGATTACGGTATTCGAGGGGCTGGTGAGCTGAAGCGAGGGTTTCGGGCGCGGCGGGCGGGCAGGCGGGGATGCCTGACCGATGTAAGTTGGCCTTTGGGCCGTAGTTGCACGTTCCAGGCTGCCGGGGAGACCGGCCGGCGCAGGAGAAACAAGAAGCCCGCGGCTGAAGACCGAGGGCTTTTTGCCTGGAGGCGAGGGGAATCGAACCCCTATTTGCGCGATGCGACCGCGCCGTGCTCCCGTTACACCACGCCCCCGTGCATTCGGGATTATATCGGCGGGTGTGGAGGTGGCAAGGAAAAATCGTGGGGGCAGAGGCAGCGTGTTTTGTGGGTTTTTCAGTTGACAGAGGGGCGGGGGAGCAGCTAAGGTACGCACCCGAACATGTGATCCGGGCTCGACAGGTTCAGATTCGCGGCTGAGGCCTGTCAGCAACATCCGGTGAAGACCTTACGGAGTCCACTATTCAGCAAGGAGTGCATTCATGGAACTGTCCAGCATGCTCGCGGTAACCTGGAGGTACTATGCCGTCATGGGGCTCATTCTGGCGGCGCTGATCGTGTTCTACGTGGTCTATCGCCGCAAGCAAGGGGGATGATTGCCTGCTGAAGGCGCAGGGGGCGACGCGCCGCCGGCAGCCCGGCGGCGCGCGCCGGCTTATGTTTCCGTGGAGTGTGCGAAGCTCTGCAGGGGGCAGCCGGTGCATTGTGCGCGCGGCTTGCACTGCTCCTTGCCCACCCGCACGAGGAGGGCGTGGAACTCGTTGTAGAGGGCCACGTCCTCGGTCAGGCGGGACTGGCAGAAGTCTTTGACCTGTTCGTAGTCGCTATCGGCGTCGATGCAGTGGTGGCGGACGAGGACGCGGTAGGTGTAGGCATCGACGACGAAGGTGGGTTTGTTCAAGGCGTAGAGGAGGAGGGAGTCGGCGGTTTCGCGGCCGATGCCGTTGATGGCGAGCAGGTCTTCCCGCAACGAGGCCAGGGGGCGGCGTGCCAAGGCGGCGATGTCGCCGTCGCACTGGCGGCAGAGCCAGCGGACGAGGTTCTTGAGGCGGCGGGCCTTGATGTTGAAGTAACCGGCCGGGCGGATGTAGGGGGCGAGGCGGGCGGGAGGGATCTGGTCCAGGGCGTGGGGGTCGAGCAAGTGGGCGGCCTTCAAGTTGGCGATGGCCTTCTCGACGTTGTGCCAGTTGGTGTTCTGAGTGAGGACGGCGCCGACCATGACCTCGAAGGGGGTCTCTCCGGGCCACCAGTGCTGGGGGCCGTAGCGGTCCAACAGGGTCTGATAGAATTGCAGCAGCACGTTGGAAGGCTGGGGCATCCGGTTTCTCCTGGGCGGCGGGCGAGCTTGTCAAGCGTCGGGGAGCATGGTATCGTCGAGCGTTAACCGTGGCAAGGACGCCGCCCCAAACAGGCGGGCCGCAGCGAAGGCATGGCTTCAGCACAGGCGAAGAAACCGGCGCAACGGCCGAAACCAGGCACGCAGTTCAACGTGGCGCCGGGGTCGTATCTGGAATGCACCAGCCGGCCGATGTATGCGCTGATGTTCCTGCTGCCGCTGATCGCGGTGTATGAGCTGGGGACGCTGGTGGTGAACACGGACCAGGCGGCGCAGACACTGGTGCAGAAGCGGGTGGTGGCGTTCATCTGGCTGAGCCGGCTGGCGGAGTGGGCGGGGGTGAAAGGGGGGTGGGCCTGGGCGTTTCCGGGGTTCGTGGTGGTTGTTCTCTTGGTGTGCTGGCAGGCGGTGAGCCGACGGCCGTGGGAGGTGCGACTGTGGTGGCTGGGGGGCATGGCGTTGGAGTCGGTGGTGTTCGCGTTGCCGCTGCTGGCGTTGAACGCGGCGATCGGCAGCAGCGTGCGGACGGCGGCCGGCGGGGCGGGGGCGTCGTCGCACCTGGCGCAGGTGGTGACCGGCATCGGGGCGGGGATCTACGAGGAGCTGGTGTTTCGCTTCATTTTGGTGGGGCTGGTGCTGCTGCTGCTGGAAGACGCGTTCCACGTCAAGCCGCCGCTGCCGGCGCTGGCGGCGGTGTTCATCTCGGCGGGCTTGTTTGCGGCCCACCATTACGTGGGGGTGGCGGGGGGCCGGCTGGCGGTGCTGGAGCCGTTTACCGTGCCGGGGTTTGTGTTTCGGGCGCTGGCGGGGCTGTATTTTGCGTTGCTGTTTCGGGGGCGGGGCTACGGGGTGGCGGCGGGCACGCACGCGGCGTACGACATCCTGCTGACGAGCTTCTGGGGATAGCGGCGCTCAGAGGCCCAGGACGTCGGCCATGCCGTACCAGCCGGCGGGTCGGCCGACGAGCCAGCGAGCCGCCCGGAGGGCGCCGCGGGCGAAGGTATCGCGGGAGTGGGCCTGGTGGTGGAGGGTGAGGGTCTCACCGAGGGTGGAGAAGACGACGGAGTGGTCGCCAACGACGTCGCCGGCACGGACGGCGTGCATGCCGATGGTTTGGGTCTGACGGAGGGCGTCCTTGCCCTGTCGGCCGTGGGTGAGGCAGTCGGGAAAGGGCCAGCCCTTGGCGGTGGCGATGCGCCGGGCGAGTTCGAGGGCGGTGCCGCTGGGGGCGTCGCGTTTGAAGCGGTGATGGGTCTCCACCATCTCGACGTCGTATTCATCGGTGAGTACGGCGGCGACCTGCGCCGCCAGCTTGAAGAGCAGGTTGACCCCGAGGCTCATGTTGGCGCCGACGAGGATCGGCGTGCGAACAGAGGCGTCGCGGAGGACCTGCATCTGGGCGTCGGCCAGGCCGGTAGTGCCGACGACCAAGGGGAGGCGGTGCTGAGCGCAGTAGCGGCCCCATTTTTCGGCGCCAGCGGGGAGGGAGAAATCGATCAAGACATCGGCGGCAGCGCCCAAACCGTCGGCGACCGGCAGGTTGAGCTTGCCCACGCCGGCGATCTCACCGGCGTCGGCGCCCAGTTGGGGATGGTGGGGTGCTTCGAGGGCGGCGACGAGCTGGATATCGCCGGACTCGTGGGCGAGGGCGGTGATTCGTCGGCCCATCCGCCCGCAGGCGCCGCTGACGGCGAGTTTGAGCATGGGAGACCTCCCGGCGAGGCGGGTTAGAGTTTCATGGCCTCGATAATGCGTGCGAGGTCGTCGCCGACCTCGGTGGGGCGGTTGGAGAAGGCGCCGGCGCCCTCGCTGTGGTAGCGGACGGTAACGTTGGGGTCCTTGAGTTGGTGGCCGGTGAGGATGCAGACGACGGTTTCGTCGCGTCCGACGACGTTCTGTTGGCGGAGTTGCTTAAGGCCGGCGACGCTGGCGCCGCTGGCGGGTTCGCAGCCCAGGCCGTGGCGGCCGACGGCGGCCTTGGCGTCGAGGATATCGTCGTCGGTAACCTCGCGGACCAGGCCGTTGCAGACCTCCAGGGACCGCAGGCACTTCTTCAGGTTCACGGGGCGGGAGATTTCGATGGCGGTGGCGAGGGTCTGGGGTCGATAGCCCTGCTCGTTGAGGCGGCGGTAGTAGCCGTCAATGACGTTTTCGGCGACGGCGCCGCCGTTGAAACGGAGGCGTTGGTTTTCGTAGAGGTCGAACAGGGTGTTGGCGCCGTGGGCGTTAATGACGGCCAGGCGCGGGATGCGGTCAATGAGGCCCAATTCCTTCAGCTCGGCAAAGGCCTTGCCGAAGGCGCTGGAGTTGCCCAGGTTGCCGCCGGGGACGACGACCCAGTCGGGGACGCGCCAGCGGAGGCCTTCGAGGACGCGATACATGATGGCCTTTTGGCCTTCGAGGCGGAAGGGGTTGAGGGAGTTGACCAGATAGAGGCGTTTCTCGGTGCAGACCTGCTTGACGCGGCGCATGCAGTCGTCGAAGTCGCCTTGAATCTGGATGGTTTGGGCGCCGTAGTCGAGGGCCTGGCTGAGTTTGCCGTAGGCGATGCGGCCGGCGCCGATGAAGACGGTGCATTGGAGGCCGCAGGCGTGGGCGTAGAGGGCGACGGAGGCGCTGGTGTTGCCGGTGGAGGCGCAGGCGACGTGGTGGGCGCCGGCCAAACGGGCGTGGCTGAAGGCGGCACTCATGCCGTTGTCTTTGAAGGAGCCGCTGGGGTTGAGGCCCTCGTATTGGAGGAAGACGCAGCCGGTTTTGCTGCCGACATAGCCGGCGATGCCGTCGTTTTCCTGGAGGAGGGTCTGGCCTTCGCCGATGGTTACGCGGTGCCGGTCCTCGCAGAAGCCGAGCAGTTCGCGGAAGCGCCACACGCCGGAGAAGTCGAGGGGCAGATGTCGGGTGGCCCAGCGGCTTTCAAAGCCGGCCAGGCGGCGCGGCAGGGGCAGGCGGTCCCAGCGGTAGCACACGTCGAGCAGGTCGCCGCAGGCGGGGCAGGCGAAGAAGCTTTGGCCCACGTCGTAGGTGGCCCGGCAGTTGAGATTGAGGCACTGTTGGAAGGTTGTGTCGGACACCCGCGATTCCTCCAAAGAGTCCGCCGGCCCAGCGACTCGCCCAGGCCCGTCGCGGACGGGCACGCCAGGAGTCAGCCGGCGGTACGTTCCGGCGGGTTTGAGCATAGCGGCAGCCGGGGCGGCAGTCAATCCCGGCGTGCAGGCCTAGCGCGCGTCGCGGCGGCGTTGGAGTTCGGAGGCACGCTGGAGAGTGGCTTTTTCCTGGCGGGAGAGGGTCCGGATGCCGTTCTCGCGGACCTTGTCGAGGATGCGGTCCACTTCGAACTGAAGCTTTCGCTCGTCTTCCAGGCGAGTCTGCCAGGTGTCGGCGCGGCGGCTGTGCCACCAGTGGGCCGCTTTAGGACGGACGAAGACCCAGGCGAGTCCGGTGGCCATGCCGCCCAGGTGGCAGAGGTCTCCGCCGGCGTTGGCGCCGGCGTTCAGGACGTTGAGTAGATACCAGATCGTGAAGCCGACGACGGCCCAGCGGATCGGCACCGGGAAGATGAAGATGATGACGACGAACTGAGGGAAGAGCACGGCGGCGGCGGTGAGCAGTCCGAGCACGCTACCGGAAGCGCCGACCAGTTGGCCGCCGAAAAAGGCGCTGAACCGGCCGGCCGCCAAGAACACCAGCCCGCCCACCAGCCCGCAGACCAGATAGAAGACCAGGAACGTGCGGGCGCCCCAGTGGCGCTCGAGGGCCGTGCCCAGGAAGTAGAGGCCCAGCATGTTGAAGGCGAGGTGCCAGAAGCCCGCGTGCAGGAACTGGAAGGTCAGCAGCCGCCAGATCTGCCCAGGCCGGCTGGAGAGCAAGGCGAACCAACGTTCGATGAAGGTGGAGGCCCCGCCGGCGGCCGTTGCCCGGGCGGTTAGGATCCATTCCAGGAGGAAGACGACGACATTGGTGATGATCAGGGCGCGAACGACGGGCGTCAAGGAAGGCATGGCCGGCGCAAGCCCAGGCCGCGGGCCGGCGAAACGGCCCTCGTGTGGCGCCTGGTAGTACGGACGGTCCTGAATACCCACAGTCTGCCCTCTGCGGCGCCGCCCGGGCGGCGGCTGGCCCTGTGCCGACGTTGATGATAGGTGGCTGTGGCGCAGGAAACAAGCCGGAAACGCTTGGTGGGCAGCGGGCCCGCAATGGGCTTGTCTCGCTGGGGCGGCGGCCATAAACTAGGCGGTGATGAGCGAGCGTAAGAAGCGCGTGGCGGTGCTGGGTTCGACTGGGTCGATCGGACGGAACAGCCTGGCGGTGATCGAGTCGCTGGGCGAGGAGTTCGAGGTGGTTTCGGCCAGCGCGCACGCGCGGTGGCGGGAGCTGGCGGAGCAGGCGCGGCGGTACGGGCTGCGGCAGGTGGTGCTGACGGACGGGGCGCAGGCGGGGGAACTGCGGGCGGCGCTGGCGGGGACGCGGACCCAGGTGCGGATCGGGCCGGAGGCGCTGGGCGAGCTGGCGGCGGACGAGCAGACGGATATCGTGATCGTGGCGGTGGTGGGGGCGGCGGGTCTGCCGGCGGTGCTGGCGGCGACGCGGGCGGGGAAGCGGGTTTGCATCGCCAACAAGGAATCGCTGGTGGTGGGGGGGTGCCTAGTGATGCCGCTGGCCCGGAGGCACGGGGCGACGGTGCTGCCGGTGGACAGTGAGCACTCGGCGATCCTGCAGGCGCTGCACGCCGGGGGGCGCGAGGAGGTGGAGCGGGTGATTATCACCTGCTCGGGGGGGCCGTTCCGGGAGAAGTCGGCGGCGGAGTTGGCGCGGGTGAGCTTGGCGGACGCGCTGAATCACCCGACCTGGCGGATGGGGCCGAAGATCACGATCGACTCGGCCACGATGATGAACAAGGCGCTGGAGATCATCGAGGCGCGGTGGCTGTTCGACCTGGAGGCGGAGCAGATTGAGGTGTTGATTCATCCGGAGTCGATCATTCACTCGCTGGTGGAGTTTCGGGACGGTTCGGTGATGGCGCAGTTGTCGGCCCCGGACATGCGGCTGCCGATTCAGTATGCGTTGACGTATCCGCGGCGGCGGCGCGGGGGCGCGCGGCGGCTGCGGCTGGAGCAGTTGGAGCGGTTGACGTTCTACCGGCCGGACGAGGGGCGGTTTCCGGCGTTGCGGCTGGGGTTCGAGGTGGCGCGGCAGGGCGGGACGACGGGGGCGGTGCTCAACGCGGCCAACGAAGCGGCGGTGGAGGCGTTTCGGGGGGGGCAGATCGCGTTCACGCAGATCGCGGAACTGGCGGAGCACTGCCTGCAGCGGCACCAGCGCATGGGGCAGCCGGACCTGGAGCAATTGCTGGCGGCGGACCGCTGGGCCCGCGCGGAAGTGGAGCGCGTGGTGCAAGAGGCGAGCGTGCGCCCCGCCTAGTACTACAACGCTATAAGTTTGCCCAGTGACATCGTATGGTCGTTTTCAGGTTGATGCCGATGGCGTGTAATCGCCGCAAAGTTTGTTTTCGATGGCTCCGGGCGGCT
>Ga0315295_10006456_pt1 | contig 10027 bp, 8 predicted proteins | sample YL17G14_0_MG_FD_204453 | JGI IMG/M metagenome (GOLD analysis project Ga0315295, IMG submission 204453) | Sediment microbial communities from Yellowstone Lake, YNP, Wyoming, USA - YL17G14_0 | ecosystem: Environmental > Aquatic > Freshwater > Lake > Sediment | place: USA: Wyoming | collected... | reverse complement strand
ATTAAAAGATTAAGGTAATTCACAAAGTTGATGACGCGGTCTTCCCTTGCCACCAGTTCGAAATCCCGCACGTTATTAAAGAACTTGGCGAGATTTTGAATTTTGGTTTCGTTTTCTAAATTGGCGTTTCTGGCGAGCTTTTTAAGATAGCCGCTATCGGTCAGGAAACTATAAAGCAACCTGCCGGTGGTCTCTTCACGTGAAACTTTCAGGAATTTCTCGACATCCGCTAAAATCTCTTTTACCTTTTTACTAAACTCCCCGCTTACCTCGCTTAATTCCGCTATATTATCCAGCCCCCGGAAAACCAGATACAAGGGCTTGTTCCTGCGTTTGGCGTAATGCGTGCACAGGCTTAATTCCGAAAGATTTAACTGATAGATTTCAGAACTGGCCAGGTAATACAGGCTCAGGGAATCCGAAGGGGCTGCGACAACGCGCAGGAAATTAATGCAGAGTTTTACCTCTTCTCTCGAATAAAGCCCCTGATTGCCGCTGAATTGCCAGGGAATCTCCAGCATGTTCAGCGCCTGCAGAAAACCCTGCGCATCGGAATTGGAACGTACCAGGATTGCAAAATCACGGTAATTGAATTTCCCCGAAGAGACTTTCTCTTTTATTATCCCGGCTAGATTATCCGCTTCGGTAGAATGGGTATCAAAATGCAAGTGCTCTGGCGGCTTTCCTTCTTTAGTCAGGCCGACGAGCCGTTTGTCGATGTTGGCCTTAACTTCAAAACGTTCAGGATTGTTATGCTGTATGAGACGGTAGGCATTATCCAGAATTACCTGCGTGGAGCGGTAATTTCGTATAAGGCTGATTTTCCCGGCACCGGGATAGGCGTCCATAAAATTCAGGACGTTGCTGTAGGCTGCCCCCCTCCATCTATAGATACACTGGTCATCGTCAGCCACCACGGTAATGTTTTTGTGGAATGCGGATAATAATTTTACTATCTGAAACTGGGCAAAATTTGTATCCTGGAATTCATCCACCAGGATATACCTGAATTGCTGCTGGTATTTTTTTAAGACCAGGGGGTGGCCGCGCAGGAGCTGCAAAGCCAGATAAAACTGGTTACCGAAATCCAGGAGCCCTTGGCGTGCCAACAATTCCTGGTATTTAGCGTAGGTATGGGCTACTTCTATCTGCCGCAAAGCCTCCTCTTCCTGCGCCTTATCTTCAGGGTTATCTTTTGACTTTAAGAGATATTCCTGGGCGAACCCGAGGTATTCCTGCGGCGATACATCTTCGTCTTTGGCGCGGCTGAATAGCGATATCAGGGCTTCAATAAAACGGGTGGGGTCAGCTAAAGGACGGTAGTAAGAAAGCGTAAACTCAAAGAGATGCTCACGGAAAAATACTGCTGCCTCTGCCTGGTTTAAGACCTTAAAATCGGGATTCAAGCCCGCAACCAGCGCATTTTCCCGCAACAATTTATCGCCAAAGGCATGGAAGGTAGAAATCCAGATATCGGTGTAGCCATAAGGCATCAGGATATCTACCCGTTCCTGCATTTCCCGGGCTGCCTTATCAGTAAAAGTCAGAGCCAGAATCTCCTCGGTTTTGGCTAATCCCTCGGAGAGGAGCCAGGCAATGCGGCGCGTAATCACGGTAGTCTTGCCAGTGCCTGCCCCGGCAATAATCAGGAGGGGCCCCTGTTTATGCGTAACCGCTTCTCTTTGTTCTTGGTTTAAACCTTCCAAAACTTTATTCATATATGTATGGGGTCAGAATTTAAATTCTGACCCCGTTATTTTACCTTGACAACATCCTATTTTCAAGTATACTAGGTGCTCTAAGGAGCGACCGAATATGTTTAAAAAATGTGCTTTATGCGGAAAAGGTGAACTCACCGGGAAACTCGTCACGCGAAAAGGCCAGTATAAAAGCAAAGGCGGCACAGGAAGTAAAATCGCGCGCTGGAGCAAACGTAAATTCCTGCCCAACCTTCAGAAGATGCGCATCTTAATTAAAGGGCACCCCAAAAAGGTATACGTCTGCACAAAATGCATCAAAAAAGGGGCCTTCCTAAAAGCTTGATACATTCGGCGGCGTTCTCCTTCGGCAGGCTCAGGACACGCCGCTCTCAGTATCAATCCTGAGCGAGTGAAACGAGTCGAAGGATTGATTTACCTAAAAAATATATCCCTGGCTTCCAAAATGACCCCTGCCTCGCCCCGCCAATTATCTATCCGCGGGCTATAAACGAGATCAAAATAATCTGCGTTTTTAAGGCTCTCTTTAAAACTTCCCAGACCAAACCCTATTGCCTGACAGGTAATGTTGCCGTCGCTGACCCAGAATTTTAACGTCTCCCTGCTTAAGATTTGCGGTTCGCCTCTTAGCTTAAGGTTCCTGGTATAAAACAGGGGTTCGGGGTTAGCCGCACCAAAAGGCTCCAATAACTCCAGCTCCGAGATTACCTCCTCCCCTAAATCAGAGAGGTTCAGTTCCATATCGATATCCAGGCTGGGGAGCAAATCTTCCAGGGATAATTTATCTCTGGCAAGGCGGTTAATGCTCCGCTTGAAATCCTCTATGCTGTCCCTGGCAATAACTAAACCTACGGCGTGGCTGTGGCCTCCGAAGGCATTCAAAAATTCCTTGCATTCCAGAAGCGCCTGAAAAAGATGGAAGCCTTTTATGGAACGGCCCGAGCCCCTGCACAAATCTTCATTCAGGGAGACGACAATGGCGGGCCTGTAAAATCTATCCGCCAGTTTTGATGCCACTATGCCCAAGACCCCCTCGTGCCAGCCCTCTTTGGCGATAACAATTATCTTGTGCTCCTTAAAATTAATCTCCTTATTGATTAAATCCTCGGCCTCCTCCAGAATTTTATTTTCTATCTTCTGGCGCTGGCGATTGTGCGCCTCAACTACCTTGGCGAGCCTGTCTGCCTCCTGGCGGCTCTGGCTCATCAGTAGATTTAAAGAGGTCTCGGCTGTATCCATACGGCCGCTGGCATTAATGCGGGGGCCGAGTATAAAACTTACAAAGGTAGAACTGAATTTCTTATCCTGTATACCGGCGTTTTCTATAAGGGCGCGCAGCCCGGGCCGTTTTGTCTGGGAGAGCCTTATTAAACCCTCTTTGGCAATTACGCGATTCTCGCCCGTCAGCGGGACCACATCAGCGATGGTGCCCAAAGAAACCAGGTCCAAGTCCTCAACCAGCAGCTCACCTGTAAGAGCCTGGCAGAGCTTATAAGCTACCCCCGCTCCGGACAGTTCTCTGTATGTATAACCTGAATTTTTTAATTTGGGGTTTATAATGCTTGAGGCGCAGGGTAAAACTCCTCCGGCAGCTTCATGATGGTCGGTGATTATTACGTCTATGTTCTGCCGTCTTAATTCTTTTATCTCTTCGTGATCGCTTGTACCGCAGTCGACCGTAATCAGGGTTTTTATCTTTTTTTGCCTTGCAATGCACGGAATATTTTTGTTCAAACCGTAGCCTTCCTTAGTCCTGTGCGGCAGGTAATGCGCAACATCCAGCCCCATTTTAGAAAGCGTGCCTTTAAGCAAGGCCAGCGCGGTTATGCCGTCCACATCGTAATCGCCGAAAACCATCACCCTCTCCTTATTCCTGTATGCCTTCTTAATAAGATTTACGGCAGGAAGCATATCAGAGAATAAATAGGGGTCCAGGAGATGTTCTAACTTTGGATTTAAGAACTTATCCGCCTCAGCGCTAGTGTCTATACCGCGGTTTACCAATACCTGGGCGAGAATCTTAGAGATGCCGAGTTCCTTGCTTAGGTTATTCTGGAGAGGAGTGTGGGAGGGGGCGATCCTTAATATTTTATGACTTCTCATTATTACATTTTCTCTGGTCTGGATACGCTTAATAACTCTAATCCCGTAGCCAGCACAATCCTGGTTGCCTCAATAAGAGCCAGCCGCGCTTTTGTTAACAGAGCATCCTGCCCCAGCACACGGTGCCGGTCATAGAATTTGTGGAAGGCCTCGGAGAGTTCCGCAAGATACACTGTCAACATGTAGGGATCGCGGGTATTCAAACAAACATCCAATATATAAGAAAATTGCCAGAGCTTTTTTATCAACTCTAATTCTTCTTTTTCCTTTAATACGCTCAAATCCGCATTCTTCTTAATCCTCGTGCGGCTATTGCGCAGGATACTGCAAATCCTGGCATGGGCATACTGCACATAATAGACGGGGTTTTCCGGCGTCTGTTTCTTGGCGATATCCAGGTCAAAATCCAAGTGGCTTGAAGTCCGGCGCATCAGAAAGAAAAATCTTGAGGCATCCCTGCCTACTTCATCAAGCACTTCCCTCAAGGTTATGTATTGACCGCGGCGCGTAGACATCTCCAGGGGCCTGCCCTCTTTAAAGATGGAGGCCAGTTGTACAATAACGATCGCCAGGGAATCCGAGCTGCGTCCCAATGCCTCTACCGCTGCCTTAAGCCTGTTGATATAGCCGTGGTGGTCCGGGCCCCATAGATTTATCAGCCATGCGAACCCGCGCCTGTATTTTTCCCGGTGGTAGGCGATATCCGGAGCCAGATACGTATAAGAGCCGTCGCTTTTTATTACCACCCTGTCCTTGTCGTCGCCAAAGTGGGTAGACCTGAACCAGAGGGCGCCGTCCTGGCTATACACTAACCCTTTCCTCTTTAAAAAATCCAGCGCCTTTCCTATCTTTCCGCTTTTCCTCAAGCCTTTCTGGGAATACCAGCAATCAAACTTTATCCCGAAATCATCCAGCTCTTTCCTGATTATCCCCAGAATAATTCCTGCTGCATATCCGCTTAAGTCTTTTATCTTTCTTTTTTCGCACTGCGCTTTTTTTGCTATATCATAAATATAATCTCCTTGATAATAGTGTTCGGGAAATTCTATCTTCTCGCCCTTTAATTCTTTGAGTCTTAAGCCCACTGACTCCCCCAGTATATCAATCTGATTACCCTCGTCATTAAGGTAATATTCCCTTTTAACTTTAAAACCCAGGAATTCCAGAATATTCGCCAAGGCATCGCCCACAGCGCCTTGTCTGGCATGGGCAACCGACAAAGGCCCTGTAGGGTTTGCGCTCACAAACTCAATAAGGACGCGCTTACCTGCTCCGATATCCTTGGCTAGCGCATTCTTTTTCCTTTTGATAATATCCTTTAATCGCTCATAGAAGTATATTTCCCCTAAATAAAAATTTATAAATCCCGCTCCCTCGATTTTGATTTGCTTTACATAATTCCTTAAGGGAGTTTTTTGTAAGTTCTGTTTTATGGCGCCTGCGATATCGCCGGCAATCTCGACTGGCGGCTTTTTGAGTATCTTGCTAAGCCTAAGGCCGATATTGGTAGAAAGGTCCCCGAAACGGGGGTCGGAAGGAAAATCCAGATACGGCTCTTCGCCGGAGGGTTTTTCTAATTTGAGGTCCCTCAATGAATCTTCTATAATTGTTATTAATGACTGTAGGATATCCTTTTTCATCTTAATTTAGAAGATCTGGTTGGCAATTTTTAAAAGCAAGACAGGAGGTGCTATCGAGGAAAATTATCTTTTTAAGCTTCTCGGGATGCTGACCTTCTTTGCATCTCTCCACAGGCGCTCTAAAGAATAAAACTCTCTCATCGGTTTGTAAAAAACATGGGCTATAACGGAAAGAAAGTCTAAAGCTACCCAACCTGATTCATCGTTGGGCGAAACCTTAGAGAGAGATTTTATTCTGTCCTTTTCTAAATCTTCTGTTATGGCTTGGGCAATTGCGTTCACCTGTCTTAAGGATGTCCCGCTTGAGACCACAAAGTAATCGCAGAAACTCGAAACCCTGGACATCTCAAGGACGACTGTTTTTTGAGCTTTTTTGGATTTAGCAACTGCTGCAATGCGTAGTGCTAATTTTTTGGGCTCTATTACTGCTCTACCTCCTTAGAAAAGTACTATTTTTTCCCCAAAATCCTGTACATGCCCGTACCGCAATCAGGGCATTTACCCTTTAGGGCTAAACGCCCGTTCTTCATCGTAACATTCTGCCCGTCTTTAATCTCTTTTGAAGTTTTACACTTGACGCAATATCCCTTTTCAGCCATCTGTTTCCTCCTTTAATGAGCACATAACTTACGAACACAAAGTGTGAGTAAGTTATCTGTGCGAGATTCTTCACTTCGTTCAGAATCGTCCTCGAGTCCTGAGCGAAGCGAAGGACGAATTTAACATCAATATCTATGTCAATCCCGCCTCTTTAATATTAGTGATATTATACAATAAAAAAGCGCGGGGTCAATTTTTATTTGCAAAGTGATTGCTGTGTTCTTCTTCTATTTCACCGACTATCTCTTCGATCAAATCCTCCAGGGTCACCAGGCCCAAGGTCTTATTGTGCTCATCCGCTACAATAGCGATCTGAATTTTATCTACCTGGAATTTCCTTAAGAGTTCGTTTACCCGCATGGTAGCAAGAGCATAATATGCCTTGTGTATCAGGTCCTGCAGAAGAAACAGCCCCTTATCCCTGAGGATATAAAGCAGGTCCCTGGCGTAGATGATACCCACGATATTATCTAATGTGCCGTTATAAACCGGGAGCCTGGCATGCCCTTTTTCCACAAAGATATTCAGCAGTTCCTCGGAAGTAGTATTGATGTTTACGGCGATAATTTTTTCTTTTGGCATCATCACTTCGCTTATTTTCGTATCGCCGAACTCAAAAATACGATGCAGCATTTTCCTCTCTTCATCGCTTAAGACCCCCTCTTCCTTCCCTACCTCTATCATCAGCCGCAATTCTTCTTCGGTAATCAAAGGCGACCTCTTACTGGGGCCTACCCGTAATACCTTAAGAATCAGATTGCTTATGCCTATGAAGAAACGGATAGCCGGATGTAATATATTAATGAATCTCTCCATAAAGGGGGCGGTAAAGAGGGCTACCTTTTCCGTATGCTTAGTGGCTAATATTTTCGGGGTTATCTCGCAGAAAATAAGTATAAAAAAACTGGAAACAAAGGTTGCTGTAATTACTCCCCAGTTATAACCGAATATCCGCACAAATATTGCCGTCACAACGGCTGACATGGCGATATTTACGAAGTTATTCCCGATTAAAATAGCAGCGATAAATTTATCCAACTTTTTCACTAACTGCTGGACATTTTTGGCGCGCCTGACCCCCCGCGCAACCATATGGTGCAGACGGATCTTGCTGAGAGCGATGATGGAAGTCTCGGAGGCAGAAAAGAAAAACGAGATAAACGAAAGGAGGAGTAAAGATATTAATATTAACAAGATGGATTCCATTCCCTTTGCCTCTATTCTATAAACAGCTGATTGCGTATCTTCTCTTCGCGGTTCTTAAGCGGCCCGATTAATGCCAGGTTTAGATTTTCTTGTTTAAATATGCGCCTTGCCACTCCCCGGATGTCTTCCCTCTTTACCTTATTCATCTCTTTAACTATGCCTTTAAAAGAATAGGTTTTATCCATGGTCGTTGTACTCTCGCCTATCCAGAACATATGGTCCAGGGTATCCTCCAAGGCGAGCATCAGTTGCCCCAGGTAGAATTCTTTTGCCCGCCTGAATTCATCTATCGCGACCAGTTTATCCTTAACTTTTTTCAGTGCTTTTAAAATCAACCGCACCGCATCAACTACTTTGCGGTTGTCAATACCTGCGTGCACAAGAAAGGCGCCGGTATCCTGGAAACGTTTAACCTGTGTGCCGATCTCATAGGCAAGCCCTCTCTTTTCCCTTAACTCATCAAAGAGCCGGCTGGACATATTCGCGCCTAGAATTATGTGCAGCATTGCCAAGGCGTGCCTTAAAGGGTGCTCTCTTCTAAAACTATGAAAACCCAAAACCATATGCGTCTGTTCAGTATCTTTGGGCAATACCTTAAGCCGGGGCCTCCCCTGTTCCTCTTTGGCCGCGAGAAACGTATTTATACTCCTGCCCTTTTGCCGCGAGAAGATAGCGGCAACGCCCTTCTCTAGATTTTTAGAGTCCAGGTCTCCGGCAGCGCTTACCACGATATTTGCCGGGGTATAAAACCTCTCTTTAAAGATTCGTAAGTCATCTCCTGTTATGCGGCTGACAGAATCAACCGTGCCTATTATAGGCGTACCGAGGGGTTGCCCGGGCCATAAGAGCTCATCTAATAACTCATAGACATAACTCTGGGGCTGGTCCCTGTACATTTTTATCTCTTCTAAAATCACTGCCTTCTCTTTTTCTATCTCTAATCCGGGCAGAGAGGGATTTACAACCATATCAGAGAGGATATCCAAGGCTAATGCTAAATAGCGGGAGGGCATCTTTACCAGGTAACAAGTCATCTCTTCAGAGGTAAAGCCATTAAGGGAACCGCCTACCCCTTCGATAGATTCTTTAATTTTACGGCAGGAATATTTTTTGCTGCCTTTAAATAAAAGGTGCTCTAAAAAATGCGAGATGCCTTTAAATTTTTCAGACTCATACCTGCCACCTGCCTTTATCCAGATGCCCAAGGCCACAGACTGCATATCAGGCATACGATGCGAAATAATTCTTAAGCCGTTATCTAACCTGACCTTTTTATACATCTTTTAATCCAGATACAAATCTGCTTACCCTTTTCACCAAATCCGGACTACCGATATTGTCTTTAATCTTCTTGACAATAGCGCTGCCCACAATCACGCCGCTTGAGACGCTATAAATCTGTTTTACCTGCCGGGGCCCTGAGATGCCAAAGCCCACGCAAACAGGCTTGCCGGTAACTCTCTTAATTGCCTTTAGATGAACCGCAAGATCCGGAGGCAGTGCCTGGCGCGGGCCGGTAACCCCGGTTAAAGAAACGTAGTAGATAAATCCCTTTGCAATAGACGAGATATACTTGATGCGCTCCGGTGAGGTGGTAGGAGAAATAAAACATATTACATCCAGGTTGTGCCTGTCCGCTGATTTGATAAACGACTTGCCTTCTTCCGGAGGAAGGTCGGGTATAATCACGCCGTCCACGCCCGATTCCTTTGCCCTCCTTACAAATCTTTCCTCGCCAAAACAGAATACGGGGTTGTAGTAAGTCATCAGGCAGATAGGTATGTCTGTATGGAGGCGGGTTTTCTTTACCAGGTTTAATATATCGACCAAATGCACATTCTTTTTGAGGGCCTGTTGAGAGGACTCCTGAATCACCGGCCCGTCAGCCATAGGGTCTGAAAAAGGCACGCCCAACTCTACAATATCCACCCCAATCCTGTCAAATTCCTTAACGAGCATAGCGGTGGTATTAAGATTAGGGTAGCCGGCAGTAATAAAGACGATGAATGCCTTTTTATTATTTCTTTTTAATTCTTCAAACTTTTTTTCAATCCTGTTCACCCCGCTCTTCCTTTCTTATATTTTTTACCCCAGCCCGAAGGTGCGGGCGGGGCTCATATTTTTAATTTCTGCGTCACTATCCCGAGGTCCTTGTCGCCTCTGCCGGATAGACAGACAATAACAATAGAGCGCTTATTTATTCTTTTGCGTATCTTTTTCAGATAGGCAATGGCGTGTGCCGGCTCCAGGGCAGGGATTATACCCTCTATCTCTGAGAGCAGCCTAAAACCTTCTAATGCCTCCTTGTCGGTAACTGCTACGTAAGTGGCCCTCTTTATCTTTTTGTAATAGGCGTGCTCAGGGCCGACGCCGGGATAATCCAGTCCCGCGGCAACCGAATGCGTATTCTTAACCTGGCCGAATTCATCCTCGAGTAAATCAGATTTTGAACCGTGCAAGACTCCCGGCCTGCCGGCTACCAGGGTGGCTGCATGCCTGCCAGAAATCAAGCCCAGACCGGCTGCCTCCACTCCGATAAACTTCACTTTTTTGTCTTTAAAAAAAGGAAAGAACAGTCCCATGGCATTACTGCCGCCACCCACGCAGGCCACCAGGTAATCCGGAAGCCTTTTTTCCTTTTTTAAAACCTGGGCTCTCGCTTCTCTGCCGATTACCGATTGAAAATCACGCACCATCGCCGGATACGGATGCGGCCCTGCTACGCTGCCTATAATATAGTGTGTCGTGCGCACATTAGTT
>Ga0315295_10006455_pt1 | contig 10027 bp, 6 predicted proteins | sample YL17G14_0_MG_FD_204453 | JGI IMG/M metagenome (GOLD analysis project Ga0315295, IMG submission 204453) | Sediment microbial communities from Yellowstone Lake, YNP, Wyoming, USA - YL17G14_0 | ecosystem: Environmental > Aquatic > Freshwater > Lake > Sediment | place: USA: Wyoming | collected... | reverse complement strand
CCAGAACCTCAGGTTGTACCCCACAGCCGTGAGTCCGAAGATGCTGTCATCGGCGCAATATTGATTAACCCTGAGGCTTATTATGACGTTGCTCAATTCCTGCAGCCGGATGATTTTTATATCCACCGGCATCGCTGGATCTGGCAGGCTTTTATACGTTTGAACGAACGTAATGCTCCCATTGATATCCTTACCGTCGCTGAAGAATTAGACCAGATGGGTCAATTGGGGGAAGTAGGTGGGGTAGCTTATTTAAGCGCTCTTGTTCACAATGTCCCCACCTCGCTACACGCCGAGGCTTATGGTCATTACGTTGAAGAAGCCGCCATCCGCCGCCGGATGCTTGAGGCGGCTAACCAGATTGCAAAACTGGCTTACCATGAAGAACTGGGCATTGATACGGTCATGGATGATGCCGAGAAAGCAATCTTTGGGATCAGCCAACGCCGCCTCCGGTCGGAACTCCAGCCGATCAATGTCGTGCTTGGGGAATTCTACGATCACCTTACGCAGCGCGCCGGGCGCAGTGAGGAGCTCAGAGGAGTGCCCACTGGCTTCTATGACCTGGATCATATCCTGGGTGGGATGCAACCCTCCGATTTTCTCATCATTGCTGGCAGGCCGGCGCAGGGTAAAACCGGTTTCTTAATCTCAGCTGCCAAGAACGCAGCTCAATTGCATAATAAGCATGTGGCGATATTTTCACTGGAAATGTCCAATGAGCAGTTGGTGCAGCGTTTAATCGCCCAAGAGACCGGCATCGATTCACACCGTCTACGCACCGGAAAGCTTGAAGAAAATGAATGGCCACTTTTCACCCAGTCCATTGAAGCCCTCAGCACAACCAATATTTTTCTGGATGATACGCCTGGCATAACCCCATTGCAACTGCGTACAAAGTGTCGCCGACTGCACTTGGAATACCATCTCGACCTGATTGTTTTGGACTACCTGCAGCTTATGGGCAGTAGTCGCCGTACGGAAAACCGTGTCCAGGAGGTTTCAGAAATATCTCGTAACCTGAAGCTGTTAGCCCGCGAACTCAATGTACCTGTCCTGGCGGCTGCTCAGCTATCCAGGGCGGTTGAACAGCGCACGGATAAAAGGCCGATACTCTCCGACCTGCGCGAATCAGGCTCTTTGGAACAGGATGCAGATGTAGTCATGTTTATTTATAATCCAGAACAGACTGATAAAGACAGCGCAGCTAAGCAGAATATCGTTGAGATCATTGTGGCCAAACACCGCAACGGGCCGATGGGTTCCATTGAGCTGATTTTCCGCTCTAAGTTGGCGAAATTTGAGAATGCAGCCACCAGATATGTAGACCTAACGCAACTGTAGTATATGGATACAAAAAAACCATTCCAGGGATTTCCATCTGATATAACGCGTTTAACTCGCCTGCCGGCCGCCTTTTTCAGCGAATTACTGCCTGAGATCGATCACCTGGGTGAGCTCAAACTTGTCCTTTATGTTTTTTGGCGCTTAGAGCAGATGGAAGGTACCTTTCGCTACTTGCAGCGCACGGATTTTCTTGAGGATAAGCGCTTCATGCAAGGGCTGGCAGAAAACCAGCAGCAGGCACAAGCCTTGCTGGATCAGGCCCTGGTACTGGCTGTGAAGCGCAATATGCTCCTGGCTGCAGATGTTGGTGAAGAGGGTAATTCCACGACAATGTATTTTCTCAATTCTCCCAAGGGACGGGCTGCTGTAAAGGCCATCCAGGAGGGAATGTGGTCGCCACTTGGTTCCTCCGAAATGCTCATTGCGCTTGACCTAGAGCGCCCCAATATCTTTCAGCTTTACGAGCAGAATGTTGGCGCGCTCACACCGTTGATCGCGGACGCGCTGCGCGAGGCCGAAAAAAATTACCCGCTGCCGTGGATTGAGGAGGCGCTGCAAATCGCTGTCCTCAACAATGCTCGCAGTTGGAACTATGTTGAAGCCATTTTACGTAGGTGGCAAGAAAGGGGTCGTGATGACAAAAAAGATCAAGGAGATACTGAAAGAGGTCGCCGCAGATACTTCGAAGACGCAGACTTTGTCGAGCACTGATCGGCCTTTATCCCATGACCTGCCCGGCGAACCGGGATGCCCGCATTGTGGCGGGGTCGGATACCTGCGGTTGGATGTACCTTTGGGACATCCAGATTTTGGTAAGGTGAAACCCTGTGTCTGCCTGCAGGGCCGTATCAGTGCCCGTGCTCGCCAGCGGCTTTTTGCGCTCAGTAACCTGGAAGAATTGCAGCACCTGACTTTTGAATCCTTTGATGCGCGCGGGCGCTTTGGCCTACCACCACAGCAGGCCGAATCGCTGGAACGCGCCAATAATTCAGCCCAACATTTTGCCCAGAACTTGAACGGTTGGCTCTTGCTCCAGGGACGGTATGGCAGTGGCAAGACTCACCTGGCAGCCGCTATCGCTAACTTTGCAGTCAGCCTGGGCGTACCGACCCTGTTCATCACTGTACCTGATATGCTTGACTCATTGCGTTATACTTATGGCGACTCCGATATGTCTTTCGAGCAGCATTTTGAAGAAATCCGCCGGGTGCCCTTACTTATACTGGATGATTTTGGTACCCAAAATGCTACTCCTTGGGCGCAAGAAAAATTATTCCAGATTCTGAACTTCCGTTACATCAAGAGATTGCCCCTGGTGGTTACGACTAACCTGACTCTGAATGAAATTGAAGCACGTATTCGCTCCCGTTTACAAGATCCTGAACTGGTTACGCGGGTGACTATCCTTGCACCGGATTATCGCAATCCGACCGATGATGTTGGGCATGACGAGATTTCCTCGCTGGCCTTATTAGGAAAGTGCACTTTCGGTAATTTCAGCGACCGGCATGGGGAGGGTCTCACACAGGCTTCCTTGCAGAGCCTAGAAAAGGCTTTTCGGGCCGCTCGTGAGTTTGGCGAGCATCCCCGGGGTTGGTTGGTGTTGATTGGGCCTTATGGTTGCGGTAAAACCCACCTGGCCGCTGCCATTGCCAATTACCGCACAGGTTTGGGTAACCCTCCTCTGTTTGTCATGGTGCCTGATCTGTTGGATCACCTGCGGGCTACTTATGCCCCGCACAGCACGGTGCGCTTCGACCGCCGCTTTGAGGAAGTACGCACAGCTCCCCTGCTCATCTTGGATGAGCTTGGTACCCAGAATATGACCCCCTGGGTACGGGAAAAACTAAATCAGTTGATTAACTACCGCTATATCGCCGAACTTCCCACGGTTTTCACCACGGCTGACCCGCCCAAAGAATGGGATGCGCGTATCTACAGCCGGTTGAGCGATATGCGCCTGTGCAAGACTTACGCGATTGATGTACCGGCCTACCGGGGGACCGCTAAGCGCACATCAAAAGGTACTCGCAAGGAATCAACTACCACCTAATAAAATTGTTGCGCCAACTTGATGCTTCTTACCCCACCCTAAGGGGTATGCTCCATTCAGACCCAAAACATGTACTCAGAGGAACAAGTATGTCAGGCGATCCAGGAAACCTTGGCTCGTGTGCTGGTTACCCCACAAGAACTGCGCACTTAGCAAAAAAGCAGCCAGGTGGAATTGCTCTCTGTCTGGCGAGCAATCAACTGATTGAAACCTCCTAGGGGCAAACCCATGTGGAAAACGGCTCCCGATATAGTACACTATCGGTTTCCAGGAACCCGATCCCTAACGCTTCGATACTATATTGCCCCTGGCATCCCAATACGAGAATAGGAGACATATTGGGAAACACGTAATCCTGGGTATCCTTAGATAACGTAACTGCTGTATTGTCATCCCCTACAAGGTAGAACCCCAGTTGAGACGCGCTCCTATTCCCGACAGCCGGCGACCAGCCGAACCAGGGCACATTTTCCCCAGCTTGAAAATGCTGAGGATAAAGACCTACACCGCCAATTAAGACACCACCCTCTGCCAAAAATGCCTCTACAGAAGCGCGTTCTAGCCCCCACGCCTCCATCTTCTCGCTCAGGAGTGCCGGAATATCTTGGGAAGCAGGGTAATTGCGTGGAATGAAAGAATCAGCCCACCACAACATTGCGCCGGGCAAGATCACAGCACACAAGGTCAATCCCCAGATTATGGACGATAAACGATGACTTTTCTCCACGATGGCGGTATCTTCCTTGGAGTATAACTGCCCCTGGAAAAATGACCACGCCCAAAATGTCAATTGCACAATACCTACACCGTAATATATAATGCTAACCCAATCCACTGGCAGAATGTACCGCCATCCTGATGAGCGGATCAGCGCGCAGGACAAACTGTAGCCTATGCCGACCAACAAGGGCAGGATACCGGCTATCCGGCTTTGTTTCCAGCAGGCTCCTATTCCCACCGAGATCAGTACCAAGGTAACCAATATGGGTAATCTCGATTCAGGCTTGATTGTTCCATTCCACCCTAGCCAATAAGGGATATCTTCTGTCACAAAAGGAATCAGGGAACAACACTGCTTCCATAACTTTGTCAGTGGTTCTCCGGCAGCCCGCCACGAGGAGCTTTTATTATAAAACTCCAATATATTATTCGTCAGGGTAAAGGAAACAGGGGGAACGAGCGCCATGGAAACCAGGTTGTGAGAAAAATGCTCTCCTAGAAAACCCAGGACCGAAGCCGGGTTTGTGAAGGTTTCTCCCACGACTCTCCCAAACATATTCTCAAAAAAGTTTTCATCTGTCCCCCTTGCTTCCGCACGGCTCATCTGATGGTCTTCCGAAACGGTGTAGCGATAGGCCAAAGCCCAAATTCGACTCGAAGTATCGAATGCAAATTGCCCTGTGGCCAATTTATTTCTATACAGCCAGGGGAAAACTGCCAATGTCACACCCAACAAAAACAAGAGACTATTAACCCATCGCGCGTTTCCGCGTAAAGCGAGCCAGATGGCAAACAAAACCGGTGCAATCAGAACGAGCGCCTGTACTCGAATGAGCGCCGTCGCCCCCAACACACCACCTGCTAACAAGGGGAAGGTTTGTTGCCAGCCTATCCCTGGCTTGTTACGCAGCCACAATACCAATAACAAGACCATTCCGGCAATCCAGAGTGCCGCTGGCAGGTCTGACATCAGCATCTTGGAGTGGGATACGTTGGCGATATTGGATAAGGCAATCGAATTTTGCTCTCGTAAAATGACCAATATGGCTACAACAAGACCTGTCATTCTGTGGTGTATGCGAGAAACCAGCAGATAAAGTATGGCAGGAAACAAAGCCAGGATTATCGATTGCAGGTCGAGCAAGCGTTCATAATCTGAACCTACTAAAGCATGGAGACCTGCCAGGAACAAAGAATACCAAGGCCGCGAAGGGACTCTGGGGCCAAAGCCCTTTCCGAGCAGTATGTAATACCCGTCTGCATCGTACTCGCTTGCGTCTGAGTACGGGTACAACTGATAATTGGGATAACGAGGTTGTGGTTCAAAGAAATTAAAGTGCACCGGTTCATTGATCCATACCCAAGCGGCAACACCCCACACCAAAGCAAAGAGCAACACATCTAGCCACTGCCGGCGCTCCCATCGCTTAATAAGGACATAGACGATCAACCCTGACAGGAACGCTAATAACACTTGCAGCGGTAGCAAGGGCGTTCCGGGATCTCCCCAGCCCAAACCCACAAACTTGTCCCTGGTCAGCCCCACGCGAGTGGCCAGCATCAGCCATGCAGCAAAAAAAGTTGTGGCCAGGGTAATGCCGGTTGCGGTGATAGCTGCACGTTCAGCAGCACGCGACAGTAAGTCGCAAGAACACTGGAAGCCGAGTTTCCAGATGCGCAGGAATAGCGGAGTTTGAATGCTGGCCAGGGTGAGCCATAATGCAAATGGTGCCAGGCGCACAAAGTATGCACGAAGTTGGGTATCCGTCGTTTTATTCATTAGGAGAAAGTAATACACGCCCATAACACCCAACACGACAGAAGTGATAACTAGTGTAATGTAGGATTTTCCAGAACACAGACCGTCGATAAAGAGAACCAATCCTTGGAACCGCTTTTTATCCTTCCACGTGACCCACAGCACAAAAGACAATGAGCTCACGACCAATAAGGCCATCCCCGCCATGAGCATCCTCACGGGAGATATCCCTATGGACAGGATTTGTCCAAAAGCTAAAAAGCCCTCCGCGATGAAGGCAGCCAGGTATATTCTCAGGATATTCTCTCTGGTTATTCTCAATTTAAAGCCCCTAACATGAGCTCATTTCTTGAAAAGTGTCCTGAATTCTTCGTAAGCGCTTCCGTCAAGCACATACCATCTTCCCCGTTTAAGCTCAGCGTCTCTATCCTCGGGGGTATTCGTAGGGACTACTGATCCGTCACCGATCAGCACCACGCTGTATTCCACGCGTGCGAAGGCTACTTTGATTTTGGCTATCCGTTCAATCTCGTCCGGCTTGAGCATGGGTGTCAACGCGGCACTTTGAGCCAGCAAGCCATATAGCTCATTGAAGATTTTTCCGTCCACAATCCACCATTTGCCGGTGGTAGATATAAAGGAATTGTTCCCGCCAAGCTGGACATGCCCGGGTTCTCCGCTGCCCCAGGAAATGAAGCTGTAGGAAAACCGTTCAGCAGCCATCTCAAGTTCTTCCAGGCGCTTATGTAAGGTTTTGGCATCAAGCATAAAACGTTTCCTTCAGGCAATGATTTATGCTTATTCTATCATAAGCGACGATGGGGCGCGTTTTCCATTATTTATTATGTATTATGACCTTAATTCAGCAGCGCCAGTTGGCTGCGTAACTTTTCTACCGCCTCTTTAAACACATCCCGCTTTTGGCGTTCTTTATGCACCACCTCCGCCGGAGCTTTTTTAGCGAATGAACTGCCTAGTAGCTTATCCAGCCTTACCAATTGGGCTTCAGCTTCTGCAAGGGTTTTCTCTAAGCGCAGGCGTTCTTCACTGGTGTCCACTAACCCGGTTAGGGGCAGGTAGATTTCCACTTTCCCGGCTACCAGGACGACATGACCTTCCGGTTTTCTTTCTATGTGTTCGGTAATGGTCAGTCTCTCCGGGTCGAGCTTGGCCAGGGCGGCAATTGAAGCGGCCTGTTCATGCAGGATGGCGGTCTTCTCACCTCCCACCAAGATGGCGGGGATGCGCTGGGCAGGTTTGACCTGCTTCTCTGCCCGTAAGTTGCGGATGGTGCGTACGGTATCCTGGATCAGGCTGAAATCAGCCACGCGGGGCGCTTCCCAATCTTCTTCAGGGCGCGGTTCAGGCCAGGGAGCTGTAATGAGTAGATCCGGCCAGCCAGGTTTTGGCCCCAGAGGATAATATTTCAATGCTATAACCTGGCTGGGGTGCTCCTGGCAGGCGCGCTTGAGCTGCCCCCACAATTCTTCGGTGACAAAAGGTGTGAAGGGATGCAGTAACCGCAATGCGCTATCCAATACTCGCACAAGGGAGTAGGCGGTGTAATAGGCCCGGTCGCCACTGGCTGCCAATTGCAGCTTAGCGATTTCCAGGTACCAATCGGCGTAATCACCCCAGAAGAAATCGTAAATCTGCCGCCCGGCTTCGCCATACTGGTAGTTTTGGAACAGGCGCTCAACATCTCGAATCAGGGACTGCAATCGCGCCCAGATCCAGGAATCTGCCAGGGTCCAGGCTACATCAGCCTCAGGGGCAAGCGGCGCCTGCTCCAGGGCGGAGATAACAAAGCGCCCGGCATTCCATATCTTGTTGGCAAAGTTACGGTTCGCTTCCACTTTTTTGATGCTCAAGTTCGTATCGTTGCCAGGCGTGGATCCCACTAGGAGCGTGAAGCGCAGCGCATCTGTACCCATTTCATCCATGACGACCAACGGGTCGATCACGTTACCGGCAGTTTTGCTCATTTTGCGCCCATGTTCGTCGCGAATTAACCCGTGCAGGTATACTGTGCGGAAGGGCACCTCGCCAACAAATTCCAGCCCGTCCATGATCATGCGTGCAACCCAGAAGAAGAGGATATCGTAGCCCGTTTCCATGATCGTCGTAGGGTAGAAGTAGCGCAAATCTGACGTGTCCTCCGGCCAACCCAGGGTTGAGAAAGGCCAAAGACCTGAGGAGAACCAGGTGTCAAGCACGTCCGGGTCTTGATTCAATTGCACACCCGGGTCGTATCGCTCACGGGCTTGCGCATAGGCATCGTCTTCGCTGCGAGCACAGAACATGCTGCCGTCCGGCCCATACCAGACCGGGATACGATGTCCCCACCATAATTGGCGGCTTATACACCAATCATTGATGTTCTCTAGCCAGTTATAGTAAACCTTGGTGAAACGTTCGGGCACGATTTTAATGCGCCCATCCCGAACGGCTTGTATAGCAGCTTGAGCTAATGGTTTGACGGTTATAAACCATTGGGTGGAGATTAAGGGCTCAACAATTTCGCCGCCACGCTGTGTGCGCGGCACGTTAATGGTGTAAGGCTCTTCTTTGACCACCAGTCCAGCTGTGCGCATGTCATCCCAGAGCTTCTGGCGGCAATCAATACGCTCCAGGCCAGCGTAAGGCCCACCATTTTCGTTAATATGAGCGACTTCATCCATGATGGAAATGACCGCCAGCCCGTGGCGTTGGCCAATCTCGTAGTCGTTGGGATCATGGCCCGGGGTGATCTTTAATGCCCCCGTACCGAACTCACGGTTGACATATTCATCAGCGATGACCGGGATTTCCCTTCCTAACATCGGTACGACCGCCTTGCGCCCGATGAATTTCTGGTAGCGCTGGTCTTGCGGGTGCACCGCTACGGCGGTATCGCCGAGAATGGTCTCAGGGCGGGTGGTCGCAACCGGGATATAGTCACTGGAACCTGTCAGCATGTATTTGAAGTAGTACAGAGTGCCAGATTCCTCAAAATACTCCACTTCCAGGTCTGAAACGGCGGTTCTCAACCCTGGGGACCAATTAATCAGGCGCGGTCCGCGGTAGATAAAGCCTTTCTCATACAGGCGTACAAAGGCCTCGCGCACTGCTTTGGATAGCCCTTCGTCTAGAGTAAAACGTTCTCGTTCCCAATCGCAGGAAGCCCCCAATCGACGGATTTGGCGAGTGATAATCCCGCCGTATTTCTCTTTCCAAGCCCAGGCGCGTTTTAAAAATTCCTCTCGCCCAATTTGTTCGCGGGTAAGCCCTTCTTTGTTCAAGGCCTTCTCCACCTGGAGCTGGGTGGCGATACCGGCATGGTCACTGCCCGGCACCCACAAGGTAGAATAGCCCTTCATGCGGTGGTAACGGATCATCAAGTCTTCCATGGAAACGAACATGGCATGCCCCAGATGCAGTTCGCCGGTCACATTTGGAGGTGGTATAGAAATCACGAAAGGTTTGATCGATGGGTCAAAATCCGGCTTACTGGGGTCATTAAAAGGCTTGAAGCAGCCGTTTTTCTCCCACATCTCGTAGATGCGGTTTTCGACAGATTTGAAGTCGTATGTTTTGGGTAAGGTTTTAACAGACATGGTTGCCTCCAAATATGGATAGTATAAAAACATTAAATCCGAATGACACAGATTTTATGAATCTCGTAAAAAAACAAAAAAACCCTTTCATCGATGAGGACGAAAGGGCAAGCCTTTTCGCGGTACCACCTCAATTCGCCGGGGGTTATCTACCCGGCGCACTCTCCATCCTGGCAGGTTGGTTTATAACGCCAACCGATCAGGACTTCGCTGTAACGGGCTCACCCGTGCCGGTCTACTTACCTTGCGGCTTTCTTCGGCAGTTCATTCTGGGCGACCTTCAACGGCGGGTATTGGAGAGAGCTTTCAGCCTGTGGCCCTCTTTCTCTGCACGTACGTAATTCGCCGAACATCATTCGCCGAATCCTGTTCGCCCAACACCCAAACCGCCTACTCCTCCCAGAGAGAGAACCAGTATCTCAATTGTTAATCATATTATAATTAGTTTAGCTGTAAGCGTCAACACTGATTCAGAATTTTAAGGTTTTGCATTTGTGGCTTAATCATGGTAAACTGAAAACGGATTATCTGGACTGGCTGACAATGTTTACA
>Ga0315295_10006454_pt1 | contig 10027 bp, 8 predicted proteins | sample YL17G14_0_MG_FD_204453 | JGI IMG/M metagenome (GOLD analysis project Ga0315295, IMG submission 204453) | Sediment microbial communities from Yellowstone Lake, YNP, Wyoming, USA - YL17G14_0 | ecosystem: Environmental > Aquatic > Freshwater > Lake > Sediment | place: USA: Wyoming | collected... | reverse complement strand
CAGGCTGACTTGGGCCCGCGTCGACTTCGAGGCTGGGACACTCAGTTTGCACGCTTCCGACACCAAGTCAGGGAAGCCGAGGACCTTCCCGTTTACGGCTCTGCCTGCCCTGGCCGAGTTGCTGCGGGAGCAGCGGGCGAGAACGTCCGTGCTCGAGCGGGAACAAGGGCGCATCGTCCCGTGGGTCTTCCACCTGGACGGCGTGCCGCTCAGCTCGATTCGCAGCGGCTGGCGGACTGCGGTCAAGAGCGCAGGGCTTCCGGGGCTCCGCCCACATGATCTACGCCGCTCCGCAGCACGAAACCTCGTGCGTGCCGGAGTCTCGGAGGGCGTCGTGATGAGGCTCTGTGGCTGGAGTACGCGCTCGATGTTCGACCGGTACAACGTCGCCGATCAGCGGGACCTCAAGGAAGGCGTGGAGCGCCTGGGCGCGTTCCTCGAGAGGCGACGAGCTGGGGCTGCAAGATTGAAGGCCAGCGGCAACGACGCCGCGCTGTAACTCAACTGTAACTGACGGCTCCGTTGCGAGCCGGGTCCGGCGGGAGGTCGAGATGAGAGCCAAGCAGCCTGACGAGCATGCTCCGCAACGACTCACGCCGGTTCGCGACGATTCACGACAGGCCCAGGAAGGACTGGCAGTCAAGAGGTCGACGGTTCGATCCCGTTCAGCTCCACCAGTTCCTGAGAAGTCGCCTGAAAGCCCGCCGGCATCCCGCTGGCGGGCTTTGTGTTGGTGAGGCTCAGGAAGCCCCCGCCCATGTCACTCCGATGGTCGGTGGTCAGCGTCTCGGGGCCTTGCGGTCGAGTCGGCCGCGCCTCCCGATCTCCCGCGCAGTACCCGCTCCAACCCCGTGCCCTCGCGCAGCAGCGTGTCCAGCGCCGCGCGCGTCGCCGGCGACAGCCAGTCCACCTCGCCGGCCTGCGAGACGGCGATCCGGCCCGAGGCGTCGAGCACGTAGGTGTAGGGGATGCTCGGGCAGGGCAGAGCGCGGCTCAGGTCCTGCGCCACGTCGATGAGCACGGGCAGGCGCAACCGGTTCCGCCCGACGAAGCGCGCGACCGAGGGCATGGGATCGAAGCAGACGGCGAGAACTGCGAGGCCGGCGGGTGCCTCGAGGCGGCGCAGCGAGTCCAGGGCCACGGCCTGGCTGCGGCCGTCGCGCTCCCACATGGCCCAGTAGTGGATCAGCAGCACGCCCTCGCCGCCGCGCACTTCACGCAGTCCGCCGGGCACGACGGGGAGCACCACGTCGAGGTCCACGCGCGTGCGCGCCGCGGGCGGGCGCAGGGCCAGCGCGCGGGGGTGCTCGCCCGGGCGGCTCACGCTGAAGAGCTGCGAGCGCCAGAAGACGATCGCCACCAGCGCCACCAGGGCGAGCGCGCCGAGGGTCGGGAGCCTCACGGGACGGGGTCGCCCGGGGGAGGGCGGTGCCGCGGAGTCCCGGCGCTCACTGCCCGGCCGTGCCGGCAGGTACGCGCGCCTGCCGCGCGCGTGGCGGCGGCCCGAGCGCGCGCATCCAGTGGCTGACGCAGTCCACCATCACCACCACGAGCAGCGCCATCACGACGAGGGTCAGCAGGGACTGCACCTTGGCGGTGACGGGCGCGGCCACGAAGGCGGCCCACAGGTCCGGAGCGCCGGCCTTGAGCTGCGGCCTGAGGTAGTTCACGCCCAGGTTCATCCAGCCGGCGGTCAGCGTGTTCACGCACATGAAGGCCAGCGGCACCAGCGTGACCCAGAGGTAGCGCGCGCGCCCCATGTTGATGAGCACCGAGGTGCCGATGGCCAGCGCGAAGGCGGCGAGCAGCTGGTTGGTCACGCCCAGCATGGGCCAGATGGTGCTGACCGTGCCGGTGAGCACGAAGTAGCCCCACATGAGCGCGCTCACCAGGCTGAAGACGACCGCCGCGCTGCGGCCCTTCCACCGGCGCAGCGGGGGATGGGCGAGGCTCCCGACCTCCTGCAGCATGTAGCGCATCACGCGCGTGCCGGCGTCGATGATGGTGAGCACGAACAAGGCCTCGAACATGATGGCGAAGTGGTACCAGAACGACATGAGTCCGCGCAGGAAGGGCAGCGCCGAGAAGATCTGCGCCATGCCCACGGCCAGCGACACCGCCCCGCCGGGCCGTCCGGCCAGGTGCTCGCCGACGGCGGCCTCGAGGGCGCCCAGGTTCTGCACCGCCATGCCGAGCTTCGCGAACACCTCGGGCCGGGTGTTGATGGCGAAGTAGTCACCGGGCTGCAGCGCGCAGGCGGCGATGAGCGCGACCACGCCCACGAAGCCCTCGACCAGCATGGCGCCGTAGCCGATCGGGAGCAGGTGGCGCTCGCGGTCGATCATCTTGGGCGTGGTGCCCGAGGAGACCAGCGAGTGGAAGCCCGAGATGGCCCCGCAGGCGATGGTGATGAAGACGAAGGGGAAGATGGGGCCCGGGAACACCGGGCCGCCGGTGCGCGCGAACGGGGTGATGGCCGGGATGCGCAGGTGCGGGTTCACGATGATCACGCCCACGGCCAGCAGGGCGATGGCGCCGACCTTCATGAAGGTCGAGAGGTAGTCGCGCGGCGCGAGCAGCAGCCACACCGGCAGCACCGAGGCGACGAAGCCGTAGATCATGAGGCCCAGGCCGATGGTGCGGTCGGAGTAGGTGAAGAAGCGCGCCCAGGGCGACTGGTGCACCCAGGCGCCGCCGGCCAGGGCCAGCAGCAGCAGCAGCACGCCGGCCACGGTCGCACCCTTGATGGCGCCGGGGCGGATGCGGTAGGACCACACGCCCATCGCCATGGCGATGGGGATCGTGCACAGGATCGAGAATGCGCCCCAGGCGCTCTCGCGGAGCGAGTTCACGATGACCAGCGCCATGGCCGCCAGCGCGATGGTCATCACGAAGATGATGGCGAAGGCGGTGGCCGTGGCGGTCACGCCGCCCACCTGCTCGCGGGCGATGTTGGCGAGCGAGCGCCCGCCGCTGCGCGTCGAGGCCACGAGGATGATGAAGTCGTGCACGCCACCGGCCAGCACGGAGCCGAGCAGGAGCCAGATGAAGCCGGGCAGGTAGCCGAACTGGGCCGCCAGCACCGGCCCGATCAGGGGGCCGGCGCCCGCGATGGCGGCGAAGTGGTGCCCGAAGAGCACCAGCGGGTGCATGGGCACGTAGTCGCGCCCGTCGCGCATGGTGTGCGCGGGGGTGGAGCGCAGGTCGTCCACGGTGGCGACCCGGGCCGCGAGGAACGCGCCGTAGAAGCGGTAGCCGATGAACAGCACCAGCACGGCGCACACGATCAGGTACAGCGCGGGCACGGCGTCCTCCCCGGACGGGATCGAAGCGGCCGGAACGGGCGCGGGCCCTTTGCGCGGGCCCGTGCCCAGGCAGTCTAGACCGGGGCGCGAGGAGCCGGCAAGACGGCAGGGCGCGGCCGGGCGGCGCGGTCCTCGTGCGATCCGTCGCTGTCTTGTGACCGCCCCGGGCCGCGTGCTACGGTCCGCGGCCCATGTCCGACACCCCTCGTCCCGACACGGCTCCCCCCGACGACGACCGGGAGGGCGTGCTGCGCTCACTGGCGGCGCTCGGCACGCTGCCCGGCGACTCCTTCCAGGCCGACGCCAACCTGAACGACCTGCTGCGCTCGGCCAGCCGCCACGTGCGCCGCCTGGTGGACTGCCGCGAGGTGCGCATCTGGGTCGCGCGCCGCGGCGGCGCGCGGCTGGTCGCCCGCGTCTACGACGAGGGGCGCGGCGAGATCGCCGCGGAGCTGCGGCTCGCGCGGGGCGAGGGGCTGGCGGGCTGGGCCGTGGCGCACGAGCGCTCGCTGCGGCTCGGGCCGGGGGAGCCGCCGCCCGCGGACCTGGTCGGCGAGACCGCCCGCTTCGAGTCGGCGCTGGTCATCCCGCTCTTCCGGCGCGGCGAGGTGTTCGGCGCCATCGAGTGCCGCGACCGTCTCGGCGGCCCGTTCACCGACGCGGACTTCGACCACCTGGACGTGGCCTCCGAGCACGTGGCCTTCGCGCTCGACAACGCCCTGCTGTTCGAGGAGACGGAGCGGCGCGCGCTCGAGAAGGAGGCGCTGCTCGAGATCTCGAAGACCCTCTCGGCGCCGCTCGAGCTGGACGAGGTCATCGAGGCCATCCTGCGCTCCCTGCGCCAGGTGGTGCAGTACGAGGCGGCCGCCATCCACCTGGTGAACCGCCGCACGCAGGCGCTGGAGCTGGTCCGCGAGGTGGGCTACCCGGAGGGCTCGGACGAGGCGTTCCGCCTCATGGTGGGCGAGGGCATCGTGGGCTGGGTGGCCAAGACCGGCGAGCCGCTCATCGTGCCCGACGTGCGCAGGGACCCGCGCTACGTCAGCGCGCGGGCCGAGTCGCGCTCGGAGCTGGCGGCCCCGCTCGTGCTCGAAGGACGCACCATCGGCGTGTTCAACGTCGAGTCCGACCACCTGGATGCCTACCACCAGGGCCACCTCGACCTGCTGGCAGTGTTCGCGGCGCAGGCGGCCGTGGCCATCGAGCGCGCGCGCATGACGCGCGAGCTGCTGGACCGCCGCCGGCTCGAAAAGGAGCTGGCCATCGCGCGCGAGATCCAGGCCTCGTTCCTGCCCAAGCGCGCGCCCGACATCCCCGGCTTCGAGCTGGCGGGGGCCACGCAGCCGCACGACGAGGTGGGCGGCGACTACTTCGACTTCATCCGGGTCTCGGAGACCCGCCTCGGCATCGCCATCGCCGACGTGTCGGGCAAGGGCATCCCGGCGGCGCTGATCATGGCGGGCTTCCGCATGAGCCTGCTGGCCGAGATCCGCAACGAGTTCGCCCTGCGGGCGGTGATGCGCAAGGTGAACTCCCTGCTCCACGAGAGCACCGAGCGCGACAAGTTCGTCACCGCCTTCTACGGCATGCTCGACTACAAGAACCGCGTGATCGTGTTCGCGAACGCCGGCCACAACCCGCCCATCCTGCTGCGCCCCGACGGCAGCATCCAGTACCTGCTGGAGGGCGGCGTCGCGCTCGGGGTGCTGCCCGACGCCCGCTACGAGGAGCGTCCGCTCGCGCTGGGGCCGGGGGACGTGCTGCTCTTCTACACCGACGGCATCTCCGAGGCGGAGTCGCCCGGCGGCGAGCAGTTCGGGAGCCGTCGCCTGGAGCAGGCGCTGCGGCGCCTCGCCGCGGGCTCCGCGAACGAGATCCTCAAGGGCATCGTGGACGAGGTCACGGCCTGGGCGGGCGAGCGCGGCGTGACCGACGACCTGACCGTGGTGGTGGCGAAGGCGAAGCCGGAGGCGTAGGGCCGCACGGCGCCGGGCTCCTGTCACGCACTTCAAGCGTTACTTGAACTCCCGAGGCCTTGCTTCCACGGGGCAATCCCGATAGTCTGGCCCGACCTCCACGATCCCCCGGCCCGGAGCCCGTTCCGTGCACTTCGACCCCATCCTCTTCCTGATCCTGCCCGTCTTCGTCCTGACGGTCGTGGTGCACGAGTGCGCCCATGGCCTGATGGCCCTGTGGTGCGGGGACCCGACGGCGCGCGACCAGGGCCGGCTCACCCTGAACCCGCTGCCCCACCTGGACCTGTTCGGCTCGATCCTGGTCCCGGGGTTGCTTTTCCTGTTCCACTCGCCGTTCCTGTTCGGCTGGGCGAAGCCGGTGCCGGTGGACTGGGGCCGCCTGCGCGACCCGCGCAACGACCCGGTCAAGGTGGGCCTGGCGGGGCCGGCCGCGAACGCCCTGCTCGCCCTGGTCTTCGCGCTGCTCGTGCGCCTGGCGCCGGAGCCGGGGCCGCCCGGCTCGGCGGGCGCCTTCTTCGCGCCGCTGGCCGACATGGCCTACGCGGGCGTGGTCTGGAACTGCGCGCTCGGCCTGTTCAACCTCATCCCCATCCCGCCGCTCGACGGCTCGTGGGTGCTCATGCGCTTCCTGCGGCTGCGGCACGTCCTCGCGCTGAACCAGTTCCGGCTGCTGGGGCTCGCCCTGGTCATGGTGCTGTTCTCCTGGAAGGCCACGTCGAACGTGCTGTTCTACACGCCGCTGCGGCTGGCCGTGCGCGCGTGCCTCGGGCTCTTCGGCGTCACGGTGCAGGAGGTGCTCTGATGGCGGCGACACGCACGGGCCGCATCCTCTCCGGCATGCGCCCGACCGGGCGCATGCACCTGGGCAACTACGTCGGCGCGCTGGAGAACTGGGTGCGCCTGCAGGACGAGGGCTGGCGCAACTTCCACATGGTGGCCGACTGGCACATGCTCACGACGAGCTACGAGGACACCTCACGCCTCCAGTCGGACATCCTCGACATGGTGCTCGACTGGCTGGCCGCGGGGCTGGACCCCGAGCGCACCGTGGTGTTCGTGCAGTCCGAGGTGAAGGAGCACGCCGAGCTGCACCTGCTGCTCTCGATGCTGGTGAGCAAGGCGCGCCTCGAGCGCATCCCGACCCTCAAGGAGCAGATCCGCGACCTGCACCTCGACGAGCAGACCATCTCCTACGGGCACCTGGGGTACTCGGTGCTGCAGGCGGCCGACATCCTGCTCTACAAGGCCACGCACGTGCCGGTGGGCGAGGACCAGGTGCCGCACATCGAGCTGACGCGCGAGCTGGCGCGGCGCTTCAACTTCGTCTACTGCCAGGACCGCGCGCCCATCCTGGTGGAGCCCGACGCCCAGCTCACCGCCTTCGCGCGCCTGCGCGGCCTGGACGGCAACCGCATGAGCAAGTCGGTGGGCAACACCATCCTGCTCACGGATCCGCCCGAGGAGATCGAGCGCAAGGTGCGGCAGGCCTACACCGACCCGAAGAAGATCCGCGCCACCGACCCGGGCCGCCCCGAGGCGGACCTCTCGGAGCCGGACGCCGAGGGCCGGCCGCTGCACGCCGGCTGCGTGGTGTTCGAGTACCATCGCAAGTTCAACCCGGCCGGCGCCGACGACATCGCGGCGCGCTGCCGCGCCGGCCAGCTGCCGTGCGTGCCGGACAAGAAGGACCTGGCGAAGCTGCTGAGCGACACGCTGGCGCCCATCCGCGAGCGGCGCGAGCGGCTGGCCGCGGACCCGGACCGGGTGCGCGACATCATCGCCGACGGGAACCGGCGCGCGCGCGAGGTGGCGGTCGCCACCATGGGCGAGGTGCGCGAGGCGATGCGGCTGAAGGGCGACTGGGGAGGGAGCCGGTGAGCCCCGACGAGCGCCCGGGCCCGGTCGCGCCCGCGGAGGCCGGCGTGCCCGCCGCGCCCGCGGACCCCGCGGCCTCCGGTGCCGGCGCGGCCCCGTCGGCCGACGGCGAGGCCGCGCCCCGCGCGCGGCAGATGGTCACCATCAAGCTGGCCCGCTTCGAGGGCCCGCTCGACCTGCTGCTTCACCTCATCAAGCGCGACGAGGTCGACATCTACGACATCCCGATCGCGCACATCACGCAGCAGTATCTCGCCTACCTCGAGCTGATGCGCGCCCTCGACCTCGAGGTGGCGGGGGAGTTCCTGGTGATGGCTGCGACGCTCATGCGCATCAAGGCCAAGATGCTGCTGCCGCTCCCGGCCCCGGGGGAGGAGGACGAGGACGAGGGCGATCCGCGCGAGGAGCTGGTGCAGCGCCTGCTCGAGTACCGCCAGTTCAAGGAGGCGGCCGGCACGCTCAAGGAGCGCGAGGGCGAGCGCCGGCAGCTGTTCGAGCGCGGCATGCTGCCCGGCGACGACGAGATGGGGCCGCTGCCGCTCGCCCCGGCCACGCTGTTCGACCTGCTCGATGCCCTCAACCGCGTCATGTCCCGGCTCCCGGAGCAGACGGTCTACGAGGTGCAGGGCGAGATCTACGACGTCGAGGAGAAGATGGCGCTCATCGCGAGCCTGGCCGCCGAGCAGGGTGCGATGAGCTTCGAGTCGCTGCTGCTGCGCTGTCGCGCGCGCCTCGAGATGATCGTGACGTTTATGGCCCTGCTGGAGCTGATCAAGCTCGGCCGCGTCGAGGTCGTGCAGTCCGAGAGCTTCGGCGAGATCCGGATCCTGTACCGGCCATCAGAAGGAAGTGAGCCTCATGCCTCCCATGAACCTCCAATCCGCGATTGAGGCGCTGCTGTTCTCCTCGGACCAGCCGCTCGCCCTCACCCTGCTCTGCGAGTCGCTCGAGACCGGCCCCGAGGAGGTGAGCGAGGCGCTGCATCGCCTCGGCGAGGTCTATGCCGGGCGCGACGCGGGCGTCGAGCTGCGCGAGATCGCCGGCGGCTGGATGCTGGTGACGACGGCCGCGCAGGCCGAGTGGGTGGGGCGGATGCTGCGCGGCAAGCGGCGCATGCGGCTGTCGCGCGCCGCGCTCGAGACCATGGCGATCATCGCCTACAAGCAGCCGGTGACCAAGTCCGAGGTCGAGGCCATCCGCGGGGTGGACTCGAGCGCCGTGCTGACCACGCTGCTCGAGCGCAACCTCGTCACCATCCGCGGGCGCTCGAAGGTGGTGGGCCGCCCGCTGCTGTACGGCACCACGCCGGAGTTCCTCGACTACTTCGGGTTGAACGACCTCTCGGAGCTGCCGCGGCCCGAGGAGCTGCGCGCGCTGGTCGCCGCCCGCGAGCCCGAGCAGCTCGACATGATGGAGTTGGAGGTGGTCTCGCAGGTGGCGTCGGACCTGGCGGCCAACGAGGCGGCGCATCCCGGCCTGCTCGCGCGCCACGAGATCGTCCCGCTCGAGGGCGCCGTGCAGGCGGCCACGCAGGTGGCGACCGACTTCGCCGCCTCGGACGAGCCCGGCCTCAGCGACCTCGCGCCGCCGTCGGCGGGCGCGGACGAGGAGGCCGGGGAGGAGACCGGCACCGGCCAGGGCCTGTTCGCCGACGAGACGGCTCCCGAGTGAGCGTCCGGCTCAACAAGCTGCTCGCGCAGCGCGGCATCGGCGCGCGGCGCAAGTGCGACGCCCTCATCGAGGAGGGCGCGGTGCAGGTGAACGGCCGCGTGGTGCGCGAGCCCGGCACGCAGGTCGAGCCCGACCGCGACCGGATCACCGTGCGGGGCCAGCCGCTGGCGCCACAGGCCGAGCTGCGCTACTTCGTGCTGAACAAGCCCGTCGGCGTCATCACCACGCTGGAGGACCCCGAGGGCCGCCGCACCGTCCGCGACTTCATGCCGTCCGGCTCGCGGCTGTTCCCGGTGGGACGTCTCGACGCCGACACGAGCGGACTCCTTATCCTCACCAACGACGGCGAGCTGGCCCACCACCTCATGCACCCGCGCTACGGCGTGACCAAGGAGTACCGCGTGCGCGTGGACCGCGCGCCCGGGGCCGAGGCGCTGCGCCGGCTGCGCGAGGGCGTGGAGTTCGAGCCGGGCATCCGCAGCTCGCCGGCCGAGGCGCGCGTGCTGTCCGACGAGCCGGGCGACGCGCTGCTGCAGATCACGCTGCACGAGGGCCGCTACCGGCAGGTGCGGCGCATGTGCGAGGCGGTGGGGCTCACGGTGCGCACGCTGCACCGGTCGGCCTATGGGCCGCTGCGGCTCGGGCCCGTGCAGCGCGGGATGTGGCGCGAGCTCTCGGACGAAGAGGTGCGCCGGCTGCGGGCGGCGTGCGCGCGCCCGCGGCAGCGCGGGCAGGTGGGCTACCGCAGCCCGCGCGCGCACGGCGACGTGGTGCGCCGGCTGGAGCGCAGCCTGGGCGTGCAACCCTTCTCGGGGGCCGGGCGGCCGCGTCCGGTGCACGACGAACGCGGGGACGTCGTCCATCGCGAGCGTCCTGCCCCCCGCGAGCGCCCGGAAGGTGCGCCGGACTTCGCGCGCCGTGACGAGGTCCCCCGCGGGCGTCCGACGCGCGGTGAGCGTCCGGTCCGCCGCGAGCGTCCGGAAGGTGCGCCCCGTGCTCGGCGGGCGGGCGATGCGCGGCGCGACGAGGTTCCGCGCGGGCGTCCGACGCGTCGCGAACGTCCTGCCCGCCGCGAGCGCCCGGAGGGTGCGCCGGGCCTCGCGCGGCGCGACGAGGTTCCGCGGGGGCGTCCGACGCGCGGTGAGCGTCCGGTCCGCCGCGGGCGTCCGGAAGGTGCGCCCCGCGCTCGGCGGGCCGGCG
>Ga0315295_10006451_pt1 | contig 10028 bp, 11 predicted proteins | sample YL17G14_0_MG_FD_204453 | JGI IMG/M metagenome (GOLD analysis project Ga0315295, IMG submission 204453) | Sediment microbial communities from Yellowstone Lake, YNP, Wyoming, USA - YL17G14_0 | ecosystem: Environmental > Aquatic > Freshwater > Lake > Sediment | place: USA: Wyoming | collected... | reverse complement strand
CTGCTGGCGCGAGCCCTCGACGCCGTCATCGGCCTTGATCGGGCCGAGCGCGAAGAGCGCCAGCGGCGTCCTTTCGAGCGCCGCCTGGCTTCTCTCGAGCAGGGCGCGCGCGTCCTTGTGCAGCGCGCCGAAGTAGAGAGGCGTGCCGAGAACGACGGCGCCGTAGCCGTCCAATGAGCGCACCTTCGCCGCCGGCTTCATCTCCGCCGTGACTCCTCGTTGCTGCAAGGTCGTCGCCACCGCCTCGGCGACCTCCTCCGTCGATCCGTACCGCGTCGCGTAGGCGACCAGCACCTCCGCCGTCATGACCTTCACATCATCCCTTTCGCCGCTTCTTCTTGCTCTTCTTGGCACGGGCAGGCGCAGGGCGCGGGGGCGCAGGCGCGGGGGCGGGCGCGCTCTCGCCCGTGATCAGGCGCCGGATCGCCTGGATCGTTGCCTCTTCGGGCTGGGTCGCCGGGTTCTCGCGGATCTGATGCACGCCCTCCATGCCGATGGCGAGGACGAACCTGGTCGTCATCTCGACGTCGGCCACCTCCAGCTCCCCCGCCGCGACGCCCTGCTCGAGCAGTTTGCGGACCATGGGGCCGTAGACCCGCGCGTTGATCTGCGCCTGGAACTCGGGGGGCTCAACCATCTCCGCGCTCGGACCTTGCGCGAAGAACGCCCGCACGTCGGCCAGCGCGATGCCCACGACCTCCAGGACTCGGCCGAGAGCCGAGGTCTCGGTGATCAGCGACTCCACCCTACGGCGCTGGCCGTGCGCAGCCAGCTCCAGGGCGTATTCCAAGAGCGCTTCCTTGCTGGGGAAGTACTGGTAGATCGTCTTCTTGGAGATGCGCAGCGAGCGCGCGACGTACTCGACCGCGGTGCGCCGGTACCCGTAGCGGAAGGCCAGCTCCATGAATCTGGCCGCGATCTCGTCTTTGGTGGCCGGCATGTGCGTCCGCCTCATATGTCCCAGTGAATACCCGTAAACGATAATCGTTTGTACGTACAGATTAGATGTTCCAGGTAATGGTGTCAACCCTCTGACGTCTTCTGCAGCGTGAGCGCCCTCTCGCCTGCCGAGCCGACCCGTCAGCGGCGCCTCACCCGATACGGGCGCTCGCTATGCCGACTCGGCGCTCAGACGGAAGTGTCCGGAGAAGCCCGGCGGACGCGCCCAACGCCCCCGGGGACCCGGGCTTCCCCACACCGGTCAGGTGACACGCCAAGAAGGGGGGTCCTGATGGGTCGGCCGGTTCTCGTCCTGTTCGTTATGTGCTTTGGCCTCCTCGCTATGGCGGCGATCGGTGGCTGCTCCATTTCGTCGGACGGCAATTCGAGCGGCGGGGGCATGATGGGCGGCGGTTCGAATACGACCGCCCACACCTCTGTCAACGAGCGCATCTTCCTCGCGGGAGTTGGGACCGACGGCCATCGTATCCCCCACAGCGCCCCCCACGTCTTCCGGGGGTCGCTCATGATGGGCGGCGGCGGGTGCGCCTCATGCCACAGCGCCGACGGCCAAGGTGGGACGATCAGGATGATGGCCAGACCGACGATCGAGGCGCCCAGAATCACCTCCGACGCCCTGATCGCGGAGGGCTTCACGGCGGCCACTCCCAGGCGAGCTATCCGCGATGGCCTTGATGAGGCCGGCCAACCGCTCGACACCGCGATGCCGCGCTGGCGGATGAGCGTCAGGGACCTGCACGCCACTATCGGCTAGCTCACAGCGTTGAGCGCACGCTGAGGGGGGTGCGGAGGCGATCGACGTCCGGTGCGATCGCCTCCGCGTGTAACCTCAGGGCCTGCTCACTCGAGTGCCTCGAGCCCGCATCCCCGGGACCGCGCACCGTGAGCACCCGGACGCTCCGGGCCGGGGGCAGCGACGTGCGCGGACGGGGCGGGCCCGGAGGGCTCCGCCGCCCCGTCGCCCGCCGTTGCCCCGTCAAGGCTCACGTGCGGTAGCCACTGCAGCCACATGGGCAGGTACCAGTTCCGTCGCCCCAGTAGCGCCATGGTCGCCGGCACGACAATCACGCGCACCAGCGTCGCGTCCAGAGCCACAGCAACAGCCAGCCCAAAGCCGATCTGCTGGAACATGACCATCTCCCCAGATGCCAGCCCGGCGAACACGGCCACCATGATGAGCGCGGCCCCGGTAATGATGCCGGCGGTCGACTGGATGCCGAACGCCACCGACTCCGTCGTGTCGCCGCACTGGTCGTAGCGCTCGCGGATGCGGCTCAGCAGGAAGACCTGGTAGTCCATCGAGAGTCCGAAAAGGATGCAGAACAGCAACAACGGCACCCAGGACTCGACGACGTCGGTCTGTCGGAAACCGAGCAGGCGTGCGCCAACACCCTTCTGGAAGACGAGCGTCAGCAGCCCATAAGCCGCACCGACACTCAGCAGGTTCATCAGCACCGCCTGGACGGCGATCACCAGCGAGCGGAAGGCGACGAGCAGGAGAATGCAGCTGAGAAGCAGCACAACCGCGATGACGATCGGCGTGTAGAGATCGATGAGGTCCATCGCGTCCGCAAAGATCGCGGGGCTACCGCCGATAAGGACGCGCATCGGCGCGCCGCTCGTTGCCTGCGGGACGATGTTGTCGCGCAAGTCGCGCACCGCCTGCGCCGCGGCTGCACCGGTGCCGTCGGCGTCGACCGCAAGCCGGAGCAGCAAGAGACGGGCGTCGTCGGCGCGCTCGAAACCGGTGATTGTGAAGCGGCCGTCGGCTTCGGCGGCGGCGCGGAGCTTCTCCACCCCGGCAGCGACGCGCGGATCCGTGAGGTCGCCATCGACGGCGACGAGAATCGGCGACGTGAGGCCGGCCGAGAACTGGCTCGTCAGGGTCTCGTAGCCACGCCGCGTCCCCAGGTCGGCCGGCAGGCCGGCGACGCCGGCTACGCCGCGCTGCATGGTGAGGCCCGGCGCGGCGAGCAGCACCAGGATGCCGGCGCCAACGACGAGGCTTACGACAGGGCGCCGCATGATCGCCGCAGCCGTCAGCGACCAGAAGCCGGCTGCAAGTGGCGTGCCGGCAGGCCGACCGCGACGGCGCTCCCCCCGCCCCAGCGGCAGCCGCAGGGCGTTCACGCGGTGACCGAGCAGCGCGAGCGCGGCGGGGAGTAGCGTGAGCGCTGCCGCCACAGCGGCGAGCACCACGAGGATCGCCCCGGCACCGAGGCTGGTGAAGACACTGAACGGCACGACGAGCATGCCACACAGCGCGAGCACCACCGTTATCCCGCTGAAGAGGACGGCGCGGCTGGCGGTGGCCGCGGCTCGCCCGACTGCGTCGGGCGCCGCGCGGCCGGCGGCATGCTCCTCGCGGAAGCGTGACACGATGAAGAGCGTGTAGTCGATGCCCACCGCAAGCCCCATCATCGTCACGATGTTGAGTGCGAACACGGAGACCATGAAACCCTCGCCGAGCAGCGCGGTGAGCGCCGCACCGACCACGATGGCGACGATCCCGAGCGCCAGAGGGACGGTTGCCGCTACGAGCGAGCCGAAGACGACAATGAGGATCACGAGCGCGATTGGCACACCGATCGCCTCGCCCCGCCGGAGGTCGCCCTCAGCAACCGCGGAGGCGTCGCGTTCCCAGGCGCCGCTCCCCGTCAGGACAACGGTGAAGCCGTCCTCACCGTCTGCGGAGCGCACCAGCGCGCACAGACCCGCCATGTGCTCGTCCACCGTGCCGGAGGCCGCCGCCATCGTCACGGGGATGATCGTGGTCCGGCGGTCAGCGGAGACAAGGGCCGCCTGCGCCGCAGCAGGCGCATCGCAATACGTCGACACGGAACGCACGTCGCTAGGCTCCAGCCTGCGGATTGACGCCGCGAGATCGCGCACGCGCGCCTCGTAGGCCGAGTCGCTGACGGTGAAGTCGCCGGACCGCACCACGACGATCTCCACGTCGGCATCGGAGCCGGGGAGTCGCTCCGCGAGCAGCGTTTGCGCCTGCTTCGACTCGGGGCTGTTCAGGAAGTCGTCGGCGGCCTGCAGGGAGTCGCCGAAGGCGAGAAGCAGGCCGCCCGCCACCAGAACAGCGGCCAGCCAAGCGGCGATCGTTAGCCAGGGCCGGCGAGCGCAGGCCCGTGCGAGTCTCTCGGTGAATGATCTACGTCCCATCTCGGTCTCCCGGGGTTGGCGAGGCGACGCTGCCCCGTCCGCTCGCAGCTCAGCTGCTCGTCCAATCCGTCTTCAAGCCGTTCACGAATGCACGCAGCAAGTCGCGGGCACGCGCCCGAAACAGCTCGTCGTGGTGCTGATGCGTCCGCTCCACAGCGACCAGCCCATGTACCATCGCCCAGGCGCCATGCCACATGAGCATCACATCGTCGTCGTCGCGGGCGAACAGCACGCCTTGCGCGATACCCTCTTGGAGCACGTCCTGGATGACGGTGAACAGCGGTATGGGCGTCAGCACCTCGAGGCTGCCGCTCTGCGCCTCCCGCGACAGGCCGGCAAGGCTCTCGAAGAGCAGATCCAGCTCCGCCGGATGCTCCCGAGCAAACTGGATGTATGCCAACCCGAGCTCGATCAGGCGTTCGTCGACCGGCAACGTGTCGGACACGGTGAGCAAGTGCGTGGACAGGTGGTCCAGGTCCTGCGCGGCTAGGGCGAGGAGGATCTCGTCCTTGCCGTCCGCGAAGTAGCGGTAGAGAGCAGGAGCCGTGAGGTCCACACGGCGCGCCAGTTCGCGCACCGTCAGGCTGCGCGCGCCCTGGTCCACTACGAGAGCGCGCGCCGCGTCCAGGATCTCTTCCCTGGTCTCCCGATGTCGCTTGTCCTGTCGACGCGTCGGCGGCATGGCTGCTCCTGTGAACGACGTTCCTATTGGTGAACGTTGTTCACTCTAGGTCTCTTGACGACCCATGTCAAGCATCGGTGACGTCGGCGACGGTCGCCTCCCGGTCCTGGTTGGCGCAGGGGGAAATCGACAATGGGCGCGTGACCACGCAGACGACGCCGAGGCCAGCAGCCAATGCTTGACGCGCCCCGGTTTGTCGCTATACTTGCATTGTTCGATAAGTATCGAAGTATCAGCCTGAGGGCGAGCGCCCTGTAGGTCAAACGGAAGGAGCGCTGGATGGTTGAGATGGCGAAGGTATTCCGGGCGCTCAGTGACCCCACGCGCCTGGCGATCTTCGAGCTGGTGCGCAACTGCGACCGCGACGGCTGCACAGAGGAGCAGGCCTCGGACAGCCTCTCGCAGATCGCCGAGCGATTCGGGCTGTCCCTTTCGACGATCTCCCACCACGTCAAGGAGCTGCGTGAGTCGGGGCTGATCACCTGCGAGAAGCGCGGTCAGCGACTCCACTGCTGGGTCGACCCCGAGGTCCTACGTCAGCTCGAAGCGTTCGCAGCCAGCAAGTCGTCGTGAGAGGACCTCTTTTTTTCACGATGTAGTTCGATGGTCGTCGAAGTATCGAAGCAAGTTTTCACCGAGTGGAGGGTAGTCAGATGAAACCGGGTTCTCTGTTCATCGGTATTCTGCTGGTCGCGGCAGGTCTCTGCGGACTGCTCGACGCCACCGGCGTGGCGGACACAAGTCAAACAATCGGGCAGTGGTGGCCGCTGGCGATCGTGGCGTGGGCGCTCGTCGACATGGGCGCGGTACGACGCGTCACTTCTGGGGGGATCGTCGTCGTGGCGTTCGGCATCACGCTAGTCGCGGACGTGCAGCAATTGGCGGCCTCGGCGGTCGTGTGGTCCGGCGTCGCGGTTGTCGTTGGCGCCGCGGTGCTGGTCGCCGCCGTCCGCCGGCAAGGCAACGCTGAGAATGGCGACACGCAGGTGCGTGACGCGGCGGCGGCCGGCGGTGCGTCGTGACCGCCGCGCAAGTGACAACGCGACGCGGCGCAGCGGCGCGGCTGCGAGAGGCAGGCCGCGATGCCAGCCGCCTGCCGGCCCTCGGCCGCCGCGGCGGCGGCTGGGTGGCGATCCAGGGCGCGCTGGTCGTTGTCGCCCTGGCAGCCGGTCTGGTCGGGGCGGCCTGGCCCTCCGCCGCGAGCCCCTGGCTCGCGGCGACGGGGGGCGCCGCCGCACTCGCCGGCCTCGGCCTCATGGTCGGCGGCGGAGCCGGCCTCGGGCGGCACCTCACGCCCTTCCCGAGGCCCGTTCCGGGCGGCAACCTGCGGCAGACCGGCGCCTACCGACTTGTTCGTCACCCAATGTACGGCGGCGCACTGCTGCTCGTGCTGGGGTGGGCGCTACTCTCGTCGCCGCTGGCGCTCGTGCCGCTCGGCGCGGCGACGGCGTTCCTGGAGGCCAAGCGACGCCGCGAGGAGGCCTGGCTGGTCGAGAAGCACCCCGCCTACGCGGACTACCGGCAGCTCGTCCGGCGGCGCTTCATCCCCTTCGTCTGGTAGCCACCCACAACGCCAGCCCGCCGCCGAACGCAGCGTGCCCGAGCAGCATGGCACTGATGAGGCGGCGGGCGTCGCCGCTCCGCCGCGCGCAGCAGCCGTAGCCCAACGAAGGGTAGAGGACGACCAGCGGCAGCACGGCGGTGGCGACGCCGTAGGCCACCGCCGTCCCCGGTCCCGGCCCGCGGCGAGTGCGGCGCATCGCCGCCAAGTACGTCTCCGCGAGGGTGATGCCGGTGAGGTAATGCGCGGCGACGCCGACTGCCACCTCGCCGCGCCGCCGCGGCTCCGCCGAGATGTCCTCGTGCCGCCACTGTCCGCGTACTGGTCCGGCGGCCCAGCGGCCGATCACGTCGATTCCGATCTTGTCCGAGGCGAACCTGGCGGGCGCAACGATCGCGGCCAGCGCCATCGCCGCGTCCATCGCCATCGTCGCGGCGACACCGGCGCCAACGCCGGCGATGAGGCCCCCGCTACTTCTTCTCTGTTCCCTCATCGTGGGTCCTCCTCGCCGGCGCCTCTCACCGGCGCGTCGCCTCTCCGCCTCGCCCGCCGCTACGCCAGCGCCTGGTCGAGGTCTCGAATGATGTCGTCGGCGTCCTCGAGCCCCACCGACAAGCGGAAGATCCCGTCGCCGGCGTACTCACGGTACGACGCTTCCTGGTCGGCGGACATATGGAACGACGTCCGCAGCAGGTTCGCCGTCGGCAGGTAGACGACCAGCGTGCGATGGTGGCCGAGCGACACAGCGTAGTGCACCACCTTGAGCTTGGTCGCGAGCTGTTGCGCCATCTCCTCGCCGTTGGCCGTCTGGAACGTCATCATGCCGGAGGGGTTCGCCATCTGCCGGCAGGCGAGCTCGTACTGTGGATGGGACGGCAGTCCGGGGTAGATCACGCGCGTCACCCTGGGGTGGCCCTCCAGGAAGCGGGCGATCGCCGAGGCGCCCTCAGCGTGCGCCCGCATGCGAATCGGGAAGGTCGCCAGCCCGCGCATGACAAGCCAGGCGTTGAACGGACTGATGACCCCGCCCATGTGGATGCCCACGCCGTGGCGGAGGACGGAGATGTCCGCCGCGGAGCCGAGCAACGCGCCACCGACGGCGTCGCCGTGGCCGCCGAGGTACTTGGTCAGCGAGTGGATCACGAAGTCGGCGCCGAGGTCGATCGGGCGCGTGGCGACAGGCGTCGCGAAGGTGGAGTCGACGACGAGCCGCGCATCCGCGCCGTGCGCGATCTCGGCCAGCGCGGGGATGTCAGAGAGCCGCAGGATCGGGTTCGCCGGCGTCTCGGCGTACACGAGACGCGTGGTCGGCCGCATCGCGGCCCGCACGGCGTCGAGGTCGGAGAAGTCGACCTTGCTCACCTCGACCCCGCCGCGCGGGAGCACGTCGTGGGCGAGCTCCGAAGCGCCGGCGTACGACACGTCGCTCATCACCAAGTGGTCGCCGCTGCGCAGCGTGAACGTGAAGAGAGCCGAGATGGCGGCCATGCCGCTGGCGAAGGCCATCGTCGCTTCCGCGCCCTCGATGCTCGAGAGCTTGTCCTCGAGCTGCCGCACGGTCGGGTTGCCCCAGCGCGTGTACACGAAGGGCGAGTCGGGACCGAGGTCGTCGGCGGAGAACGAGATGCCCGGGTCGATGACGAACGTGGTCGACATCACAAGGTTCGGAGCGGACGCCCGCGTAGTTGGGTCGGGCCCCTCGCCGGCATGGATCGCCAGCGTCTGAAGTCCGGGCTGCTCGGGCGTGCTCATCATTCGTTCTCCTCGTGACGGACAGGTCGGCGGACTCCATTCTCTACTAGCGGCGCCGCGCCCGCCACGCGGCGCCCCACCGGTCACGCGCCGCCGGGTAGGCAACGCTCCCTCGTGGAGGCGACACGCCGGCGGATAGGCTACGCGCCGCCGGCGCTCATCTCGGCGAGCGCGCGCACCGTTCGCCAGTTTCTTGTCGTTGCCGGCGACGCGAGCGCGCGCTCGAAGTACAGGTTGCTCAACTTGGTGCGCCCGTAGCCGTGCGGCAGACGCAAGAAGACGATGGGCACGACGAGCGTCGGCGAGCCGACGAACGCCGCCGCCTCGCCCTCCGCGGCAGGCAGGGCGAGCGCGCCGAAGGTGCGCTCCGCGCGCACCCCCGCGCCAGGTGCCATCAGGAAGGTTGCGTAGAGCAGCCTCTCTTCCGTCCCCGCACCGCCGGCGAATGGGTTCGCGTCCACCGCTCCGGCGAAGTCGGCCGCGGGCACGACCAGGACGCCCGCCCGCACCCCGAGGTCGTCAGCGATCCGCTGTTCGATGGCCGTCGCCAGCACTGCGGCGGCGGCGGCCTCCGTGCGAAAGACGGCGTTGCCGCTCTGCAGGTACGTGCGCACGTTGCGCAGGCCGAGACCCGCGAGCGAGGCGCGCAGCTCCGCCATCGGGACCCTGTTCTGGCCCGACACGTTGACAGCCCTGAGCAGCGCGATGTACGTCGTCATGCCACGGAGCGGCGCGTCCCCAGCGGACCGCAACAGCTAGCCGCGCAGCGACTCGAGCGCCTGGCGAGCGCCGGTCTCCGCCGCCATCTGGAGGAACTCCTCCAACAAGGAGCAGACGAAGTCGGCGCAGCCGGAGCACTTCTCCAGGCCTCTGCTTCGCCTGGACCTTCGTCTCGTCGCCGCCCACCCTGCTCCCGTGGCTCGTCGCGGTGGGCTTCCTCTGCGCAAAGCGACGGCGCGAGGAGACGTGGCTGCTGAAGCGCTACCCCGAGTACGCCGACTACCGGAGGCGGGTGCGTCACCACTTCACTCCGTTCGTGTGGTGAAGTGACCCATGCCGGCGCGGGGCATGTATGCCGCCGCGCCGCCAGCCGTCAATCGGGTGAGCCGCTGCCCGCGGCTCCCAGCGCGTCGGCACGCGTCGCCGCCATTGTGAAGACTCGGTTCAGGCCCGTGATCTCGATCACGCGCGCGACGCTGCCCGGCGGGCAGACGATCATGAGCTCTACTCCCCGTTGGGCGGATCGGCGGGAGCCTCCGACAAGGGCGCCGAGAGCGCTCGAGTCGATGAACGTCACCCCGCTGAGATCGACGATCACCCGCGGCGCGCCGTCCTCGATCGCGCCGACCAATGTCTCCTTGAAACCGCGGCTCGTGTGGATGTCGAGCTCCCCGGCCGCATCGACGACGATGACGTCGTCAACGGGCCGCAGCAGCTCGACGCGGAACCCTGCGAGCTCGTCCATGTCCTCCGCTGCTCCTTCGATCATCCCTGCGTTGCCCCGGGATCATACGCCACCCGCCGTCCAGCCGGGGAGATCAGGATTACGGCCACGTCGTCCGCAAACGGCTCTCCGCCGGCGCCCTCCACGTCGGCCAGAAGCCGCTCCAGACTCGCGTCATCGACCGCCCCCCCGAGCCCGCTCACCGCTGCGATGAGACGCTGCTCGCCGTACCGCTCCGCCGAGCCCGGCGCGGCGCGCCCCTCGATGAGCCCATCGGTGTAGAAGAAGAGTTGCCATCCCTCCGGCAACGCCATCCGCAGCGGATCCTCAACCGGCCAGTCGACGGTGCCGACGGGCGGCATCGGCCTCGCTGGCAGGGGCACGACGTGCGAGCCGACGACCAGAAACGGCACGGGGTGCCCACTGTTGAGCAATGTCACCTCGCTGCCCCGCCCGTC